>Ga0065712_10067756_pt1 | contig 55017 bp, 51 predicted proteins | sample MisRhiReplicate1_FD_59099 | JGI IMG/M metagenome (GOLD analysis project Ga0065712, IMG submission 59099) | Miscanthus rhizosphere microbial communities from Kellogg Biological Station, MSU, sample Rhizosphere Soil Replicate 1: eDNA_1 v3... | ecosystem: Host-associated > Plants > Roots >...
AAAAGGGCCAGGTGCTCGCGGCGCTGGATCGTCAGCCCGCCGCGCTGCGGCTCCAGCAGGCCCAGGCCAGCCTGAGCGCTGCGACGGCTCAGGCTGCGGAGCGTGGGCTCAACTACCAACGCCAGAAAAATCTGCTGGCCGCTGGCAGCGTCGCCGAGAGCGTTGTGGAGGCAGCCCGTGCTGCGCAGACCCAGGCTGTGGCAGAGCAGACGCGGGCGAAGTCCGAGCTTGCTCTGGCACGTCGGGAGGCCGAGCGCAGTCAGTTGATCGCTCCCTTTTCCGGGCGTGTCGTGGCGCGCCGTGCCGACCGTTTCGCCATGCTGGCGGCCGGGCAGGTGGTTCTGCAGGTGGAATCGCGCAATCGGCCGCAAGTGATGGCAGCGGTTCCCGTCGAGCAGGCCAGCCATTTCAAAGTCGGCGATCGGGCGCACGCTTCGCGTACCTCAGGATCGTCTGCCGGGTTTGATCTGGTGCTTGAAGGCATCTCGCCGCGTTCCGAGGACGGGCTGGTGCGCAACTGCCTGTTTCGTCTGCTCGATCCTGCCGAATCGGTAGCCAGTGGCGTGACGCTGCTGGTGCAAATGACGCCCGAGCAGGACGTACAGCCCTTATCAATACCGGTTCAAGCGTTGTGGATGGGGACGAGCAAGGGAGCTGCGCAGGTGTTTGTCTATCAGCTGCCTGGCACGGTTGCCATCAGAAACATCACGCTGGGCGCCGTCAGGGAAGGGCGTGCGGTTGTCACCGAGGGACTGTTCGCAAACGAGCAGGTGGTAACAGCCGGCACTGCTTTTTTGCAGGACGGACAGACCGTCAGCCTGTTCCAACCCACGACCCGTTTGACTGAGAGCGCCCCATGAACATTACCCGTAACGCCATGGGGGCGAGTCGCCTCACGCTGTTTGCCGCTGGCCTGATCCTGATTGCCGGTGTCCTGGCTTTTCTGGGTTTTCCTTCTCAGGAAGAACCGTCCGTGACCGTGCGCGATGCGCTGGTCAGCGTGGCGTTGCCGGGTCTGCCCGTCGAGCGCGCGGAGGAGTTGCTGGCAAGGCCGCTGGAAGACAGGATCCGGGAGTTGGCGCAGATCAAGGACATCGTCACGACCATCAAGCCGGGCCGAGTGATCGTACAGGTCACAGCTTATGACAGCGTCAAGGATCTCCCCGCGCTGTGGCAACGGCTCAGGGCCAAGGTGGGCGAACTGAGCGGCAGCTTTCCGCCCGGCACTCAGGGTCCGCTGGTGGACGATGACTTCGGCCGTGTCGCCGTCGCCTCGGTCGCCGTCACGGCGCCGGGCTTCAGCATGAGTGAGATGCGCGGCCCCATCAAACGTCTCCGCGATCAGTTATATGGTCTGAGCGGGGTTGATCAGGTCGAGTTGTACGGCCTGCAGGATGAACGCATCTACCTTGATTTCGACCACCAGACGCTGGGTGCTTCCGGGCTAGCGCCGCAGCAGGTGCTGCAACAGTTGCAGGGTCAGAATGCAATTGCGCTGGGCGGCAATCCGGTTGTGGGGGAGCAGAGCACCACGCTGTCGGTGAGTGGCGAAATTCTTTCTCTGGAGCAACTGCGGCGGTTTCCCGTGCAACTGGCGAGCGGTGAGCGCGTGCCATTGCAATCTCTGGCGAAGGTGTCAGTAGCCCCTGTCGACCCGCCGGAAACGGCGGCCATCTATCAGGGACAGTCAGCGGTCGTGCTGGCCGTCTCGATGCAATCGGGGCTCAATGTTCAGGCCTTCGGCACGTCGCTTCGCGCACGTCTGGGCGAACTTGAGCAGCAACTGCCTGCCGGGTTTGCCCTGCACATCGTGACGTTTCAGGCCGATGTGGTGCAGAACGAGATGAGCAAGATGTACCACGTCATGGGCGAAACCGTGGTGATCGTCATGTGCGTGGTCATGCTGTTTCTGGGCTGGCGCACCGGGCTGGTCGTCGGGGCCATCGTTCCGCTGACGATCCTGACGACGCTCATTGTGATGCGCTCGCTGGGCATCGAGCTGCAAACCGTGTCGATCGCGGCAATCATCCTGGCCCTCGGGCTACTGGTCGATAACGGTATCGTGATTGCCGAAGACATCGAGCGACGGCTGCATGCCGGTGAGGCGAGATGGCAGGCGTGCGAGGACGCAGGACGTACGCTGGCGATTCCGCTGCTGACCTCTTCATTGGTGATCGTGCTGGCGTTCTCGCCGTTTTTTCTCGGACAGACCAGCACCAACGAATACCTGCGTTCGCTGGCGATCGTTCTGGCGACCACGCTGATCAGTTCCTGGCTGCTGAGCATCACCGTGACGCCGCTGCTGTGCTTTTACTTCGCCAAGGCGCCGACCGTTCATAAAGATGCACCGGCACGTGACGAATACGCTTCAGGTTTTTACCGCGGCTATCGCACGGTCATCGAGCAACTGCTGCATTACCCCTTCATCTTTCTGGGCTGCATGCTCGGCTTGCTCGCTGGTGCGGTCGTGGTACTGACCCACGTGCCCTATGACTTTCTGCCCAAGTCCGACCGTTTGCAGTTCCAGATTCCGCTGACGATGGAGCCCGGCAGCAGCTCGACAGCGACGTTGCAGACCGTGCGTGACATCAGCCAGTGGTTGAGCAATGACCGGGATGTGCTCGACAGCATCGGGTATGTCGCCGACGGCGGGCCGAGAATCGTGCTGGGTCTCAACCCGCCGTTGCCAGCCCCTGACATTGCCTACTTCACGGTCAGCGTGCGCAAGGGCGTCGATATGGATGCGGTGATTGCCAGAACACGCCGGTTCCTGCTGCAGCAACATCCGGAAGTCCAGGCACAGCCGAAGCGTTTTTCCATGGGCACCACCGAGGCAGGCGTGGCGATCTATCGGATCATCGGCCCGGACGAAGAGGTGTTGCGCCAGGCGGCCGGTCAGCTTGAGAAGGCCCTGTTGGCGTTGCCCGGCACCGTTGACGTGCAGGACGACTGGCGCAGTCGCCTGCCGCGGTATGAAGTGGTGGTCGATCCTTACAAGGCGCGACTGGCAGGGGTCAGCAGCGAAGACATCGCTCAGGCACTGCGGTTGCGTAATGGTGGTCTGTCCGTGTCGTCGATGCAGGATGGCGAGACCACGGTGGCGCTGGTGGCCCGAGCGGTTGAGGATGCCGGAGCCTCCGGCAATGATCTGGACACGACGTTTATCTACCCGGCCTCGGGTTCAAGTCCTGTCCCACTGTCGACAGTCGCTACTCTGGAGCCACAGTCCGAAGCGTCTACGTTGTTGCGCAGGAACATGGAGCGCGCCATCACCGTGACCGGACACAATCCCTCGCTGACGGCGACGACCATTGTCCAGCGCCTGGCTCCGCAAGTTGCAGCAATCAAGCTGCCGGTGGGCTACCGCATCGAACTGGGCGGGGAGATTCAGGACTCTGCCGATGCCAATCAGGCGTTGCTGCAGTACATGCCGCATGCGCTGGTCGGCATGCTGCTGCTTTTCGTCTGGCAGTTCAATTCGTTTCGCAAGTTGCTGATCGTGATCACCAGCGTGCCGTTCGTGCTGATCGGGGCGGCGTGCGCCTTGCTCATCACCGGTTATCCGTTTGGCTTCATGGCCACCTTCGGCCTGCTGTCGCTGGCGGGCATCATTGTCAATAACGCGGTGTTGCTGCTTGAGCGGATCGATGTAGAGCGCGAGCACGGCCTGAATGTGCACGAAGCGGTGGTCAACGCTGCCGTCAAACGCCTGCGGCCTATCGTGATGACCAAACTGACCTGCATCATCGGGCTGGTGCCGTTGATGCTGTTTGCCGGCCCGCTGTGGGAAGGCATGGCAATCACGATCATCGGTGGATTGGCCTTGGGAACACTGGTGACCCTGGGCCTGATTCCCATTCTTTACTGGCTGCTGTTCGACAGGTTCGACAGGTCCGGCCTCAGGAAGGCGGTATCGTCCCCAGCAGGCCCACCGCAATCGTGAATGCCAGAAACGCCAGTAAACCCAATGCCATCTTGCCCATGAGAACCTCTTGATTGATCGGTGTGGATCGCAGGGCAATTATCGGACGCAGGTGAAAACTGGTACAGATTCAGAAAGCGCAAAAAAACAGGGATCAGTTGTGGCGTGTATCCCGGAATGAAGCGAGGATACGGCCCAGCGTTGCCATGGCCTGTTCGCACCGATCGTCCCACGGGCTGCCGTGATTCAGGCGTGCGCAGTTGCGAAAGCGCTGCGAGGGCGAAAAGATTGGTCCCGGCGCCAGGCTGATGCCTTGCGCCAGGGCCTCCTGAAACAGTCGAAGCGAATCCACGTGTTCGGGAAACTCGAACCACAGAAAGTAGCCGCCGACCGGTTTCGTCACGCGAGTGCCCGCCGGAAAGTAGCGAGCCGCTGCGGCGAGCATGGCACCTTGTTGAATTTCCAGCGTATCGCGCAGCTTGCGCAGATGCCGGTCATAACCGCCATGATTGAGGTAATCGGCAATCGCCGCCTGCGCAGGCACCGAGGGTGAAATAGTGGTCATGAGTTTGAGGCGATTGATCTGCTCGGCGTAACGTCCGCCCGCCACCCAGCCAACCCGGTAGCCCGGCGCAAGGGTCTTGGCAAACGAGCCGCAATGCATGACCCGGCCACTGCGGTCCAGGCTCTTGACCGGCTGCGGCGCGGTAGTGCCGTAATACAGCTCGGCGTAAACATCGTCTTCGATCAACGGGACGTCGTGGGTTTCCAGCAGCTCGTACAGACGGGTCTTCTTTTCCACCGTCAGGCTCGCGCCCAGCGGGTTCTGAAAACTGCTCATGAACCAGCAGGCCTTGATCGGCAATCGACCGAGACTGTCCTGCAGCGAATCCAGGTCCACGCCGTCACGGGGATGCACCGGAATTTCCACGGCTTTCAGTTTCAAACGTTCCAGCACCTGCAGGCACGCATAAAAGGCAGGCGCCTCGATGGCAACCAGATCGCCAGGCTCGGTGACGCATTGCAGGCACAGGTTCAGCGCTTCCATGGCGCCATTGGTGATCACCAGTTCGTGCGCTGGCAGGCGTACGCCGCTGATCATGTAGCGCAGTGCGATTTGCCGACGCAACTCGGCGTTTCCCGTGGTCATGTCATTGATGATGGTGGATGGGGTGAGCGCTCTTGCGGCGATGCCCATGGATTTCGCCAGGCGTGGCAACGGATAAAGATGAGGGCTGGGAAACGCCGAGCCGAACGGAACGGTGTCTGGATCCTTGAGCGACGCCAGCACCGAAAAGATCAGGTCGCTGACACTGACCTCCGTCCCTTCGCTCACATGCCTGACCAGCTCGGGCTCGGTCATGGTCTGCGGGCCGTACTCGCGCACGTAATAACCCGAACGGGCACGCGCCTGAATGAGTCCTTTGTCTTCCAGCAAATAGTAAGCCTTGAAAACCGTTGTCGGACTGACCGAATACGTACGGCTCGCCACGCGCACGGAGGGGACTTTTTCGCCGGGTGGCAGAATCCCGCTGCGGATCATTTCAGCGATGTCGGCGGCGAATTTTTCGTAGCGTTTCATGGAAGGCATCGAGAAGAGGGCGGTTGCATGATGCGTGAAGGAGGGCTGTTGCGACAACGCTCCGATGCCTTTCCCAGTCGCCGAGCGGTCTGCATGGTCTTTTGATGTCAGCTAGGCTTGATCTTCTTTGCGAGGGATATCAGCCATGTACACGCTCTACGGTGCCAAGGGCTGCGGTTCGGCAGCCATCGAGGTCGCGCTTGAGCTTTGCGCTACACCCTACACATTGATCGACGCCTGCGCCTGGGAAGAGGGACCGGGCAAGGAAGCGTTGAAACAGGTCAATCCCCTGATGCAGGTGCCTGTTCTGGTGCTACCCGACGGCACCGTCGTGACCGAGAGTGCAGCAATCCTGATCCACCTGGGGCTTGAGTTTCCGGAAGCCGGCCTTCTGCCGCGTGCAGCGCCCCAGCGGTCGCAAGCGCTCCGGGCGCTGATCTATATAGCCACTAACTGCTACCTACCCAGCGCCATCATCGACTTCCCGGAACGCTGGCTGGTTGATGGTGATGAGGCGACTCACCGCAAGCTGGAGTCGGGCGCGCGGTTACGCCTTTACTGGCACTGGCAGATGTTCAGCGATCTGTTCGCCAAGCCGGGACATTGGCATCCCGAAGCACCCGGCGCGGTCGAGATCCTGGCCAGCATCGCAAGCCGATGGAGCGGGGCGCGTGATGACCTGCGTGGTTCGCGACCCACATTTCATGCTTCGCTGTTGCAGATCGATGCGCATCCTGTCGTAAATGCGGTGGTTCAGCGCCACTGGCCGTGAGTTGTGCCGTTGAATCCGGAGAAGTGTGCGTTCAGCGTCCGTTCATTCAGTCTGTTCAGGTAAGCTCGACTCCACCCTCATTGCAGGCGGGCAGACCCGACCTGCCGGCATTGAAGTCTGCCCAGATCACTTTCGTAGGTCCTGCCATGCACGAGCAGACCTTCAAGCCAACCGTGTTGCGTCAGGGGAAGTCAGTCACCGTGATGACCACCGACTATTTTTCGTCAGCGCAACTGGCGCTGCACATGACAATGGTGTTTGCCGCTTCGCGTGACAGCCGGATTCTCCACGATTATTCACAGCAGCCCACCGTCGGCCGCCCCGACGATTATCCATTGTGGGATGCAGGGGCACAGGCACCCATTTGTGTTCACAACTTCCAGAAAAAGTCCGCCGGTGGGGCCTTGCCGTTCTCTGGCGCAGCCGAGCCCGAACTGCTGATGTGGGTCAGGCACGAGGATGCGCAAGGCATCGATCCAGTGGTGGCGCTTATCGCACTGGCAGACGCGTTGCCCCGGCATCCATCACCACCCTGACAGCCCACGTGCCGCTCAGCACGATCACCTGGACACTGGATATCGTCAACGCGCCTGCGCAGGATGAGTGGTTTTTGCTCAAGACCTCAAGCCATGTGGCGGCTGGCGGTTATTCGTTGCAGGACATGGAAATCTGGAGTGAGAGCGGTGAGCTGGTGCTAAGGGGGCGGCAGACGGTTGCGGTTTTTGGTTGAGGTGTGGGGAGATCGCGGTCTTCACGCGAGCATCCCGTCCAATGGGTGAATTGGACAAGGAGCCATGAGCCTCAAGCGTGCTAGCCGAAATGCTCAGGTAGTTCAGCCGAAGGACGGCATCGGCCCTAACGAGTGCATTATCCACGCCACCGTCGCCACGCCTGCGCTCAAGGCGACAGCCAGACCGATTAGTAGCCGCTTGATGATTTTGGAAGACGTCTGCGTTTGATGTTGCGGGGTGCTGAATTCCTTCAGAGGTGCCATTCCTTCTGCGTCTTGTGCGCGCTGAGCGTTACCACCCAGGAGAACAGTGTTGATCGGTGCCAGGTACTTAATTTTCGTACCTTTCTGTGAGAGTCCAACCTTGGCCAGAATGTCCGGCGGGGTGTTCTTGTCGAACTCGACGAAATGACTGACCAGTGCTCCCTCGTCAGTAAACTCTTCCTCTTCCAGTATGACCCACTCGTCCAGTTCTTCGGCGGTAATGCCGAGCTGATCTGCGATCGCCTGCTGGAATCGCTGTTCATTTTCGTCGCTCTGCTCGCGATAGCTCATTACAGCGTTCCCCTGATTATTTTGTGGACGCCAAATAGCGTTGTTTTTTGTGGTTTGGCCCGCCTTTACTGGTTAGGCCGTTGGTACGGCTGAACGGGTTTTTCCTTGGGTGTTTAAAATAGGCTCAGGACGGTGAGCGGTTCCGGCGGGCCGTGTGGTGATCGCATGCGCCATCATGCTGCAGTTGCCCTCCAGGGCAAAGAGATATAAAACCTTTCCTTGAGCCACGCGTTGCGGCAATGGTCATCCGATAGCAACGTCATTTCGGCGGTATGCGCTCGATCTGGGCCAAGGTGATCAAAGGTCTGTTGTGGGATGACCTGTAAGCAGTGCTCCAGCAGCAAGGCGTTGTAGTTTTCCGACCGATTAAGCGATTGGCCCGGACTCAGGAGACGTATAGACTTGAAAGGGCTTTATAGGGCAGTACAACCATCTGGTCGAAAGACTTGATCCCGCTGCTTACGGTTTGTTATAGAAAGAGAGTGGCGTGGCCGATCGGGTGTGATGAAATCCTTAAGAAAAGCTTAAGGGGGATTGTCGTTTCTTTAGTAGAACGCCATCAAGGCTCAGATGTTTTGAAGTCTCCGAGCGGAAGGACTATAAAATGACACGCATGAATGATGTGAAGAAAATAATCTCTGCTGCTGAGGGCTATGAATATTGACCGGGTATATTGGCCTGATGGCTGATTGCTCATAAGCGCTTTCGTCTCAAGGGTAATGCACGGTGCGTTGATTGGGTGAAGGGTATCAAGATGAAAGAGTTGGCGTACTATCATGGTCTGCCTGATTATATGCCTGGTGGGGAATTGCTGGCAGAGTTTCTTCGCATGGTTGAGTGCTACGAGATCGGTAGGTGTGACAAAAGGATTTTTTTAGAGGCTCTACTGGCGTTGGCTGATCGCCAGTGGCATACGTATGTCGTATTAGGAAACGATGTAAGAGTCAGAATTGAATCAATATTGATAGGTTTGTGGGACGGTAATAATCTGGCTGCGGCTGAAAATATATTGGTTCTGTGCGGTAGGCTAGGGCTGCAGGATCTGTATGTTTTTTGCCGAACGCAGAAAGAGAAAGGTGTTTCGCCAGAGATTGAAGAGGAAATAGCCTCGGCTATTCTTGAGTTTGGTGATTCCGTCGCTGATCCTTATGTGGGTCTGAGGCAGTAGTTTATGATCCGTCTAAGCAATGATTTTATGGCAACTGATCAGGATCGCACTGCCCTATTGGGATCATTCGCATGGTGACGAGGGTGCGCTGTATGATGTTGCCGTTCGTCGATGTTTTGAGTCTTATGACATGCCTTTAACCCCGGACGAAGCGCTTGCTCACCTTGAAGCTTCGCCAGATATTGAAAGTGTCTTTAGAGAGGTTTTTGCTTTTATAAAACCTTAAGTCGTTGCAAAAGGCACTGCAACAGATTCGAAAGCCACCATCAAAGATCATCATGATCATGGCTTGAATATAGCGAATGACATAAAATATCTACGTTCGTCCCAAGGGGTCAGAGTCTGCGAGAAGGAAATATCATTCGCAGCTACTGCGGAACGGGTCGTTGTAGGTCACAGATCGCGGCTGAAGCGGCTGATGGAATCCTGAGAATTATTGGGGTCAAGGCAGGAAGCGAGGATTTGAGTGTTCGTCATTCAGAAATTTTCCCTCAAATAAAGGATGGGACTGCAATTCCAAGAGGGCAGGTTGCCGAAAATTTCGGCCTGACACCAGGCGTGCCACTAAAGGATCAAGGTGATCCTAAGGGTATCCCTATTGAGGTAATGAATTTCCCGGGTGATAAGTGATGACAGAAAAAGATGTTGTTTCAATCTTGATGGGGCAGGGTTGGGTTTGTAACCAGGATGAAGTTGGGGATTATTTTTGCGTGACAGATGTTGGTGGGGTCAAAGTTCAGATAATTCCATCTGTGGGGAAACGCTCGGACCATTTTCGCGTGTCACTCATGCCATCGGTGTCGACCAAGGATTTCTCGGAGGCTGTTGCTTTTTTGCAGGGAGAGGGGAGCGGATACTCGCCAGTAATAGTCAATAATGAACCCCCGGAAAAATTGCCCACATTTTCGAGTGATGACGTTCTCAGGCTTTCTGAGAACGCCATAGCTTGGGCGCGCACTCAAGATATTGAGTCCGGCCTGATGGTTTATAGAAATCTGCCGACTGACAGTAAAGGCGCGATGCCGCTTCGGCACTTGGCTGCATTGGCAATAGCGGGTGACGTTGAGCGATTGGGCGGTTACAAGAAAAGCTTTGATATGGGAGACAGGCTTGGTTTTGTACCTTACATTAATGATAGCATGATTGAACGAGCATTCTTGAAAGCCAAAACTGCAAAAATAGAGTTTTCTTGAGTGCTACACACCGTTGACACCAACCTTGGGCCGGTGTTGACATGGATTTCTGAGGGCGTGCAGTGGTGGAGTAAACATCAACTCAGTCCTAATGATTTGGAACTGGTCAAGCAGTTAAAAAAACGTCGGGCGGAATGATTAGGTACAGTCACCCTCTTCACATCTCTACCACGACCAGCGCGAGCGGATGAAATACTATGAAAAAAATCAATACTCTCTCTCCTATGATCGGTCTTGATCGCTATGAAAAATGGAGAAATAGCTGGGTAAAAAAGAGGCCTTAGATGAACTGGTTTACATGAATAATTTCTGTCATCCGGAAGATGTTCTTGTTTTCTGCAAGCTTTTTTTCCGGATTTCATACTGGTTGATGGGCAGGTTTTTTTGGAAAGAAATTTTGATGTGGACGTCTTTCATCTGTGGTTGTCTCAGTTCGAAGGAAATACGCCGGCTGTACAGAAGATGATTAATCATACTCACATTTACGATATGTTCGATGCCTGTACGGAGGCGGTGGGGGAGGAGATATTTGAACAGCTGGCACATGCTGTTGCGACATCTTGGCGGATTGTTTTAAATGCCAAATGTCCGGAGATTGACTTTGTTGTGGATGTATCAAATACGGATCAGGATTACGGGCCTACGATTACTTTTTTTCAAAAAAACTGATCTTAACCATGGCCGCCTGAGTTTTCCAACTGGCGTATGGAGAAGATACTCACTGTTCGAGCGGGGCCAGCATCAGTAGTCAAAACAGTTTGGCTTGTGCATTCGGCGGGGCGGTATCAAGCGTTGGCTAGCCTGATCAACAAAATCAGCCTGAATGAAACAAACCAGGAGCGGTAGGCCAAGCGCTACATTTTTCGAGTCATCTGATCCGGCAACGCTTTTTATAACCGCACCAACCCGCAAATGCCCTAACCCCCCCATCAATCCAAAAGCCCAACCACCTTCCTATACTCTTCCCGCCCCCGACCCGTCTCCCGAGTCAATCGAATCTCGATCCCTTTAGGATCATTCTCCCGATTACCATCAAGCGTGTGCCACTCATTGTCCGTCTTCCAGATCCGTGTCTGCATATCCACAACACCCCCAAGCACCGCAACACCTTCCTTGGGCGCAGGCAATGGATAACGATCACTCGGCAGGCCCATGGCCCGATAGAGCGTTCCGTCTTTCAGCCACCAGCGCACGCGTTGCAAACCTTCGCCCGATACGGCGGCACTGCGAATCACGTCCAGACGAAAGTCGCCTGTGTCAGCGGCACGCACGCTGACCGCTGCCGGGGCCTGAGGTCGGTCGTTCTGATCGCCGTCCAGGTCCGGTTCCTGCATTTCGATGCTGGCGCGCAGGGCCATGTCGCGCTCCAGCTGGTTAAAGGCGCGCAATAAGGACTCGGTCTGTTCGGTATTTTCACGCAGTCGGGCGTCGGTGCGGGTCACGCTGTCCAGGCCGCGCCAGGCGATGAGGCTGACGATGGACATCAGCAGAATCGCGACCATCACTTCGAGCAGGGTAAAGCCACGCTGATGCTTGTTCATGGCGCACTGACCACGTTCAACTGGCCTAAGGCCGAACGTTCTACGCCCAGCGTGTGTTCGCCATCGGAGAGGCGGATGTGCAGCAGCGGCGTGATCCATTCGGCGTTCAGTACGACGGATTGGCGAGGCTGGATCTGCACGCGCATGGACGGGGTTTCCCAGTTGCGCGGATGGAGGTGCGGGTCGTCTGTGAAGTGATCAAAACCGTTGCCCTCTGCGTTGCGGCGCTGGAAAACGAAGCCTTTGCCATCAGCGAGCCAGATGATCGGGCGGCCGTCGGCGCGGGCCTCGGCCTGGGCGATCTGCAGCAGTTGCGCCAGCCGTTGGCTGTCCCTGCGCAGCAGCGCGTCGGCATCGGGTTTGATGCTCAGGCTGACGGCGGCACTGGCAATGCCGATGATGACCAGCACGACCATCAGTTCGATCAAGGTGAAGCCCTGTTGCCTGTCCATGGTCATGAAGCCGGGGTCCTTGGTTGAGCCGCTATACCGACGCACAGTCTGATGTAGACTCTGGTTCCAGACGAACAGGAGGTTCAGTCATGGCAGTTGCTTTTGGTGTATCGGCTCCGCGATTGTTGCAGTCAGCGGCCTTGCTTGCGGCGTTGGCAGGCGTGGTGGTCTGGTCTTCGTTATTGATGACATCGGCTCAATCGTCCGCGCCTGTGCAGACGAGCGTAACCCAGGAGGGCGGTTCCGCCAGCCCGGCAAGCCAATGGTTTGCCAATCAGCCCTCGCAAGTGCAGATCAGTGTGTCCGGTGTCATGGCAGGCGCACGAGGTGCGGTGGCGGTTGTCCGGCTCAATGATGGTCCGGCGCGCAGCGTGATGGCGGGCGAGCGACTGGCGAGGGATGTACGTCTGGTCGCGATAGAAGCGGACGGCGTGGTGATCGAGCGAGGATCGGAGCAGACCCGAATCAAGGTCAGCAGGCTCTCCGCAGTCTCCGGGCTGCCGGAACTGATACGCCGCTGAATGGCTCACTGCGGCTTGACCCAAGGGCGGCCCAGTATTGTTTCCAGACGCGCCAGTGGCGGCCCTTGTCGCTCACGTTCCGACACCCTCACATTCACGCGCATCATCGTGCTTCCGGCCATGGCGCTCAGGGTCTGATCGCAGCGCAGCAGCAGACGTCCCTGATCACAATCGAGGGTTTTCACACCAGCCTTGAGCTGTCCTTCGAGACGTAATTCCGCGAGTCGGTTCTGCGCGGCCAGCAGGGCGATTGATCGGTCACGCAGCAGGCCATTGCTTTGCGTCATCCCACCTGCAACACGCACCGCTGCCGACATGGATACAGCGATAATTGCCAGCGCGACGAGCACCTCGACCAGGGTGAAACCACGTTCCTTGTGTGTCTGTCGCATGGTGCCTCCTGGCGGACTACAGGGGCGCAGAATAGCACTGGTCCACCGTTCTGATGCGAACGCAAATCACTGAATATTTCCCTCGTCCCGTTTTATAGTTTTGTTACACTGCGGCGCTGATAAGGATTATCAAGGGAAGTAGATATGGAAGTCGCGCGCGTCACGCAGCGGCCTGCAGGCCATCGCGCCCAGGCTGGTTTTACCCTGATCGAAATCATGGTTGTGGTCGTTATTCTGGGTGTTCTGGCGGCCATCGTGGTCCCCAAAGTGCTTGACCGCCCCGATCAGGCCCGCGCTACGGCAGCCAGGCAGGATATCGGCGGTTTGATGCAGGCGCTCAAGCTTTACCGCCTCGATCACGGCAGTTATCCCACTCAGAATCAGGGCCTCAAGGTGCTCGTCGAGCGCCCGGCCAATGTCAGTAAAAGCAACTGGCGCTCCTACCTTGAACGACTGCCCAATGACCCTTGGGGTCGCCCCTACAATTACCTGAATCCTGGCGTCAACGGCGAGGTGGACATTTTCTCCCTCGGTGCCGATGGCCAGCCGGACGGTGACGGCGTGAACGCCGATATCGGCTCCTGGCAGCTTTAAGCGCTGCCATGAAAAACGTCTTCTTCACTATGTCCCGACAGCGTGGCTCGGCGATCATCAGCGCGTTGCTGATCGCTGCAATCGTGGCGGTGATTGCGGCAGGTATGCTCACTCGTCAGGGCGTGCTGACCCGCAGCCTTGAAGCCGAGCAATCGCGTGTGCAGGGCAGTCAGCAGTTGTTGGGCGGGCTTGAGATCAGTCGCCAACTGCTGTGGGACTCGCGTCAGCAGGACGCTTCGACGCGCCTTGATCAGCCCTGGGCCAGACCGATCATCATCGACGCGCCGAATGCCGAGCCGGGTGAGTTCGAAGGGCAATTGCAGGATCAGCAAGGCAAGTTCAATCTGCGCAACCTGCTGACCAACCAACAGGCGGATATCGGTCAGCAGCGCAGCTTCGAGCGCTTGTGCGAACTGATCGGCATCGATGCCGCACTGGCCCAGCGCATCATTCAGCGGGTCATCGCGTCCTACCCAAGGCTGCTTTCCACATCGATGTCGACGGGCTCGGCGAGCAGTGTCGACAGTGGTCGAGTGACTTCGCCCGGCACCGCGCAAACGCTTCTGCCAGCCACCCAGCCGATGCTGCGCAGCCTCGAAGACCTGCGTGGCATGGCCGGACTCACCGAAGCCTCGCTAACGCGTCTCGACTACTACGTGAGTTTGCTGCCGAGCAACACCTGGGTGAACGGCAATACGGCCAGCGCCGAGGTGCTGGCGGCGGTCATTCCCGGCCTGTCGTTGTCCAGAGCGCAGGCGGTGGTGTCCGAGCGCGACAGAGGGGTGTGGTTCGTCAACCGTGGCGACCTGATCAACCGGCTGCGGGTACCCAAATTGACGGTCGACAACCTCAACGTCGGCGTCACCAGTGAGTGGTTCATGCTGCGCGGGCAGGCGCGTCCCCAGCAGCGTCAAGTCAGAATCCAGGCCTTGCTGCATCGCGTTGGCGACACGCTGCCACGGGTCATCTGGTCACGGGTGGGCATATGAGCCGCTTGCGCATCGCTTTGCCGCCCCTGACTGAGTTGGCCCGGGAGACGACGGTGGCATTCGCGCGCCTGGACCGTGCAGGCCGTGTCACCGAAAGCGGACACAGCACCTTGTCAGCCCTGGCCACAGGGCAGAAGACGTCGGGCGTTGAGTGCTACCTGCACCCGCTGGACAGCGTCCTGACCGGTATCGATCTTCCGCCGTTGAGCGGGTCGCGTCTCAAGGCTGCCGTCATCTGCGCCGCACGAGGATTGATGCTCGGAAACAGCGATCAGATGCACATCGCCCACAGCGCCCGGGACGCGCACGGTCATGTACAGGTCGGCTGGCTGCCAAAAGAATCACTGGAGCGGCTGACCGGGTTATTGAGTCAGATGCGCCTGCCATTGCGTGGGCTGTATCCGGCGCCGTTCGGTTTGCCGACTCCTGTAGCAGGGCAGATCAGCGCAGGCCTGCTGGAAGAGCACTGGCTGCTGCGTCACGGTCTGGATCACGCCGTGGTGCAGCCTTGCATTGACGATCGGCTCGATGAGCGGCTGGCTTCGGGTGCCGAGCTTTGCTGGATTGGTCATGACGGAGCAGTTGATACGCAGACCTTGTCGGCCGAGCAGGCGTTGAGTGGCGTCGCGCCCGGCTGGAGTCTGCATGCGGGGCTTGGCCGTACAGCCAGCCAGGCGTCCAACTGGACACCCGCGCTGGTCTGCTGCGTGCTGGCGATTGCCGTGTGGACGTTGGGTCTGAACCTCTATGCCGCTCGCGAGGCTGCGCAAGGACAGGCGCTCAAGGTCGGCATGAGTCAGCGGGTCAAGCAGGCATTTCCAGAACTGCCGGTGATTCTCAACCCCTTGCAGCAAGCCCGTCAGCAGTTGGCCGCACGCCAGGGCGGTGCCGGAAGTGATCCCGATCAGCGTTTCACTTACCTGATGCAACAGGCCGCCGAAGGCATGCCCTTCATGGCTGGCAGCGTGCAAAGCCTGACGTTCTCTGGCGACAGGTTGCAACTGCATATGCTGGAAGAAACGCCGCAGGTGCCCGTCGACAGTGCCTGGCAGGACACACTGAAACAGGTCGGGTTGAGTGTCAGTCGCCAGGAGCGCTTATGGACGCTGAGCCCGTTGGCTGAGTCCACTTCGGCCGAGAGCGACGAAGCTCAGGGCGATGATCATGAGTAGAGCCACGCTGAACCTTGCGAAAGCGCGCTGGCGATTCTGGCGTACCCGTGCAGCGACAGGCTGGTCTGGCCTGACGCGACGGGAAAGGCAGCTGGTGACCGGCGCTGCTTGGGTGCTGTCGGGTCTGGTGGTGTGGCTGCTGTTGATTCAGCCGCCGTTGCAGAAAATCGCTTACTGGCAGGCCGAGACGCCCAAACTGCGTACTCAGAAACAAACCCTCGAAACGTTGCTGCAGCAACTGCCGGCTCCGTCCGCGCAAGTGTCAGGGCAGGGCCTGGAGCAGGCGTTGCGCGACAGTCTGGAAGCCGCCGGGCTGGAGCAGGTCTATCGGTTGCAGGCTGATACCGAAACAGGTGATTCGACCTGGCAACTGACGTTCAATCAGGCCCCGGCCGATGGCGTCATGCAGTGGTTGCTGGAGCAGCCGCAACAGTTTTCGCTTTACGTTACCGAGGCCCGACTGCAACGCGCAGACGGGGCTTCCGCACAAGCCTCGGCAGGTCACTTGTCGGGGATCGTTCGCATGGATCAGGCGCCCGGCGCCAGCAAGGAAGCTTTATGAAGTGGTCAGGCTTCAATGATGTGCGCCCGTGTCGCAAGGCGTTGCCTTTCGTGCTGCTGGCGCTGAGTGCATGCACCCACTCGACACCACCCCCGCCAATGGACAGCGAACTGGGCCAGCCCTTGGCCAACACGCAGCGCGGTGGCGACGCCTTGCTCGATCGCCAGCGTGCACAGACCAGCGTGCCAAGTCAGCCCAGGGTGCAACATCCGATCAGCACGCCCCGCAAGCAGAACGGCGGCCGCACTCCTGCCGCAGCGCGCAGCATGCTGGGCAATCAACCGGTGCAACTCAATTTTGTAGACGCCGATATTCAGGCTGTCGTGCGTGCGCTGTCTCGCTCGACCGGTCAGCAGTTTCTGGTCGATCCGCGCGTCACTGGCACCCTGACCTTGGTCAGCGAAGGTCAGGTGCCTGCCGTTCAGGCCTACGACATGCTCCTGTCCGCCTTGCGCATGCAGGGTTTCAGCGTTGTCGATGTGGGCGGTGTCGCGCATGTGGTGCCTGAGGCGGATGCCAAACTGCTGGGCGGGCCGATCTACAGCCCCGACAAACCGGCCGGCAATGGCATGCTGACCCGCACCTTTCGGCTGCAGTACGAAAACGCGGTCAACCTGATTCCGGTCCTGCGGCCCATCGTGTCACCGAACAACCCGATCAATGCCTATCCCGGCAACAACACCATCGTGGTGACCGATTACGCGGAAAACCTGACCCGCGTCGCGCAGATCATCGACGGCATCGACACGCCCAGTGCCATCGACACCGACGTGGTGTCGGTTCGCAACGGCATTGCCGTGGACATTGCCGGGATGGTCAGTGAACTGCTGGACACCCAAGGCGGCGACCCGACCCAGAAGATCAGTGTGATCGGTGATCCGCGCTCCAACGCCATCATCATCCGGGCTGGCAGCCCCGAGCGTACCGAGCTGGCGCGCAATCTGATCTACAAACTGGATAACGCCCAGAGCAATCCCAGCAACCTGCATGTGGTTTACCTGCGCAATGCCCAGGCGGGCAAGCTGGCCCAAGCGTTGCGCGGTCTGCTGACCGGCGAGAGCGACAGCGGCGCGACCGATACCGCGCGGGCGATGCTCAGCGGGATGGGCGGGATGAGCAACAAGAACGAAGGGCAGGGCACCACCAGCACGTCCAGTGGCAGTGGCTCGGCAAGTGGTACAGGCGGCAACGGTTACGGTCAGGCTGGCGGCACGACAGCGAATGCGGGAGTCAGCGGTCAGCAGGGCGATCAGAGCACGGCGTTCACCGCAGGCGGGGTGACCATTCAGGCGGATGCGACCACCAACACTCTGCTGATCTCGGCGCCGGAACCCTTGTACCGCAACCTGCGTGAGGTGATCGACCAACTGGATCAGCGGCGTGCCCAGGTGGTGATTGAAAGCCTGATCGTCGAAGTCAGTGAGGACGATGCCAACGAATTCGGCGTGCAGTGGCAGACCGGCAACCTGAGCGGCAGCGGTGTGTTCGGCGGTGCCAATCTGGGCGGCAGCGGATTGGTCAGTAACCCGGCTGGCGGCACGACCATCGATGTGCTGCCACCGGGGTTGAACGTTGGCGTGGTGAAAGGCGCGGTGACCATTCCGGGCATCGGCGAGGTGCTGGACCTCAAGGTGCTGGCGCGGGCGCTGAAGAGCAAAGGCGGCAGCAACGTGCTGTCCACGCCGAACCTGCTGACACTCGACAACGAAGCCGCGAGCATCTTCGTCGGCCAGACCATTCCCTTCGTCACCGGCAGCTACGTGACGGGCGGAGGCGGCACCAGCAACAACCCGTTTCAGACTGTGGAGCGCGAGGAAGTGGGTCTGAAGCTCAATGTGCGGCCGCAGATTTCCGAAGGTGGTACTGTCAAGCTGGACATCTATCAGGAAGTCAGCAGCGTCGATCAGCGTGCGTCGGTCGACGCCGGAACCGTGACCAACAAGCGCGCCATCGACACCAGCATCCTGCTCGATGACGGGCAGATCATGGTCCTCGGCGGACTGCTTCAGGATGGCTACAACCAGAGCAATGACGCTGTGCCCTGGCTGTCGAACATTCCGGTATTGGGCGTGCTGTTTCGCAATGACCGGCGTCAGCTGACCAAAACCAACCTGATGGTGTTCCTGCGGCCTTACATCATTCGTGACAGCGGCGCGGGGCGCAGCATCACGCTCAATCGCTACGAATACATGCGCCGGGCTCAGGGCAGCCTGCAGCCGGAACGCAACTGGGCGTTGCCGGACATGCCAGGGCCGCAATTGCCGCCAGCGGCGAAAGCGATTCCCGAATCGGTGCCCGCGCCAGTACAGATGCCACGCGCGACGATTCGCGCCGTGCCAGTCCCCGCACCATGACCGGGCTGCCTTACGCGTGGGCCAAGGCGCAGCGCATTCTGTTGCGGCGCAGTGAGCAGGGGGCGGTGCTGGTCATGTGCCAGTCGACGCCCGGCTGGGCCATCAACGAGGCTCGTCGACAGTTCGGGCCGGCCACTCTGGAACGTGTTGACGATGCACAGATGGACGGACTGCTCGCAGCCGCTTACGCCGACACGGGCAGCGCTGCTGCGGTGGTCGGTGCGGCCGAGAGCGAGGCAGATCTGGACCGTCTGATGCAGGACATCCCGGAAATCACTGACCTGCTGGATGCGCAGGACGGTGCGCCGGTGATCCGCATGATCAACGCGCTGTTCACCCAGGCGGCGCGGGACGAGGCCAGTGACATTCACATCGAACCCTACGAAAGCCATTCCGTGGTGCGCTACCGCGTTGACGGCACGCTGCGCGACGTGGTGTCGCCACGCAAGGCGCTGCATGGTTCGCTGGTGTCGCGGATCAAGATCATGGCGCAACTGGACATCGCCGAAAAACGTCTGCCGCAGGATGGACGAATCGCGTTGCGGGTGGCCGGACGACCGATCGACATTCGTGTCTCCACGGTGCCCACCGGCCACGGCGAGCGCGTGGTAATGCGTTTGCTGGACAAGCAGGCCGGGCGCCTGCAACTGGAAACCCTGGGCATGGACCCGGACCTGCTCGCCAGACTCGATCACCTGATTCGTCAGCCCCATGGGATCGTGCTGGTCACAGGCCCCACCGGCAGCGGCAAGACCACCAGTCTCTATGCCGCGCTGGCACGACTGGACGCCAGCACCAGCAACATTCTGACCGTCGAGGATCCGGTGGAGTACGACCTGCCGGGCATCAGCCAGATTCAGGTCAACACCCGCATCGACATGACCTTTGCTCTTGCTCTGCGCGCCATTCTGCGTCAGGACCCGGACATCATCATGATCGGTGAGATTCGCGATCTGGAAACCGCTCAGATCGCCGTGCAGGCATCGCTGACCGGCCACCTGGTGCTGGCGACGCTGCACACCAACGATTCGGTGTCGGCGGTCAACCGGCTGATCGACATGGGGGTCGAGCCGTTCCTGCTCGCTTCGTCGCTGCTGGGCGTGCTTGCCCAGCGTCTGGTGCGCCGTCTGTGCCCGCACTGCAAGCAGGAAGACCCGGCCGTACCCGGTACCTGGCGTCCGGTGGGCTGTGCGGTCTGTAATCAGATCGGCTACAGCGGCCGTACCGGTATTCACGAACTGTTCTGTGTCGACGACGCTGTTCGCAGCCTGATTCACAGCGGTGCCGACGAACAGGCTTTGCGCGTGGCTGCACGCCATGCCGGGATGTTGAGCATGCGCGAGGATGGCGCTCGCTGGGTGCGCAGTGGCACCACGGCGCCTGAAGAAATTCTGCGCGTAACACGGGACGTCTGATGAATCGCTATCGCTACGAAGCCGCCAATGCGCAGGGCAGGATCGAATCCGGACATCTGGAGGCCGACAGCCGCAACGCCGCCTTCGGCGTTCTGCGCAGCCGTGGGCTGACGGCGTTGCAGGTCGAGCCGGAAGCGGTCCGGGCGGGCAGTGGAGGGCGCGGACTGTTCAGCGCCAGGCTTTCGGACACTGACCTGGCGTCGGTAACGCGGCAACTGGCAAGCCTGCTGGGTGCTGGACTGCCGCTGGATGAAGCGTTGACTGCCACGCTGGAACAGGCCGAGCGTAAACACATCATCCAGACCCTTGGCGCGGTGCGCAGCGATGTGCGCAGCGGCATGCGTCTGGCTGAAGCCCTGGCTGCACGCCCCGGTGATTTTCCAGACATCTACCGGGCGTTGATTGCAGCCGGTGAAGAGTCCGGCGATCTGGCGCATGTCATGGAACGTCTGGCGGATTACATCGAGGAACGCAACGGCCTGCGCAGCAAGATCCTGACGGCGTTCATCTATCCCGGTGTCGTAGGGCTGGTGTCGATTGCCATCGTGATTTTTCTGCTCAGTTACGTGGTGCCACAGGTGGTCAGCGCCTTTTCACAGGCACGGCAGGATCTGCCGGGTCTCACGCTGGCCATGCTCGACGCCAGTGATTTCATTCGTGGCTGGGGCTGGTTGTGCCTGCTGGGTCTGACGATCAGCGTCTGGAGCTGGCGGATTTACCTGCGCAATCCCGCAGCGCGCCTGAGTTGGCACGCGCGCGTACTGCGTTTGCCATTGATCGGTCGCTTCGTGCTGGGTCTCAACACCGCGCGCTTCGCCTCGACCCTGGCGATTCTCGGCGGTGCTGGTGTGCCCTTGCTGCGCGCGCTGGATGCGGCGCGTCAGACCCTGTCCAATGACCGTCTCAGCGAGAGCGTTACCGAAGCCACCGCCAAGGTGCGCGAAGGCGTGAATCTGGCCGCAGCCTTGCGTGTCGAGAAGGTCTTTCCGCCGCTGCTCATCCACCTTATTGCCAGTGGCGAGAAAACCGGCTCGTTACCGCCGATGCTGGAGCGCGCCGCGCAGACCCTGTCGCGTGACATCGAGCGTCGCGCCATGGGCATGACGGCATTGCTCGAGCCGCTGATGATCGTAGTGATGGGCGGTGTGGTGCTGGTAATCGTGCTGGCAGTGCTGCTGCCGATCATCGAGATCAATCAACTGGTCGGTTGATTCGCCATGCAAAAGGCCCTCGATCAAGAGGGCCTTCTGTTCAACAGGTCAAACGTCAGCGTCAGATTTTGCCTGCGCCAGCCTTGGCCTTGACGTCCGCAGCCACCTTGTCGGCGCTCAGCGGGCTGTAGCTGTAAGGCGGGGTCCAGCCGATGCTGGTGCTCCACGGGCAGCTCAGGGCTGTGCCATTCAGGCGCGAGCCGCTGTCACGGTAGGTGCTTCCGCCGTAGTCGGCGGCAATCTTGTCGCAGCCGCTGATGCCGCTGATTTCGAAGGCGTTCTGCTCGGAGAAAATCTTCGAACTCTTGCCCATGCCATGCGCGTAGGTGAAGGGGTAGATTTTGTGGCTGGTGCTGCCCACGTGGTAGTTGTTGTACAGGTGCACCTGGCCGAAGCGCACACGCGGTGCGCGAGCGGAGATGTTTTCGAACAGCGTGTTGTGGATCGTGACCTTGAGCTTGCCATCGTCGGTGGTCTTGCTGTCGCTCGAACCAATCAGGTTGTTTTTCTCGTGGTTCTTGAAGATCGAATACGAGATGGTCACGTAGTTGGCGCCGTTCTTCACGTCCATGGCACCGTCGTGATGCTGCTTGGGACGACCGTTGGCAGTGCCGTTCTGATCATCGGTGCGGCGGCCGTCGGTAAAGGTCACGTGGTCGACCCACACGTTGTTGGCACCTTCGACGGTCAGGCTGTCGTACTCGGAGTTCCAGTTGCCCGCGCTGCCGTCATCGGCGTCCCAGATCGGCTCCGGGTCCCACGGGTTCTCGATGGTCAGGTTGCGGATGATCACATCGTTTTCCTTGGCGTAGAAGAAACCCTCACGGATTTCTGCACTGCTGCTGGTGCCCACGATGGTGGTCTTGCCGGGGATGTCCAGACGGCCCCGGACTTTCATGTCCGAGGTCTTGGTGTACGCCTTGCCTTCGCTGACATCGATCAGGCCGGTGATCTTGATGATGCGGCCGTTACTGCCCACCGAGGCGGCCAGCGCGCTTTTCAGTTCAGCAGCGTTCTTGACGGTGAAGATGTCCTTCGCAGCAGCCCGTGAGCCGCCCTTGGTGCCGCCGTTCTGGGTGGCCCAGCCGGTGGTGGCTACATCGGTTGCGATATCGGCATGAGCAGAAAGACTGACCAGCATCAGCGAACCGAAGAGACCGCTGGCAAGTTTGATTGGCAGATTGTTTCGAGACTTAACCATTTAATCTAATCCTTGATTAATTTGAGGTACAACCCGCAGCAGACAACTGCGTGTCTCACCAGCAAACGTCCATTTGCTATTACCACTGCGCAAACAATCCGTTTGCTGCGACGTGAATATACGGGATAAAAAAACCGTTTATGAAGGTTGTATGACGACAATCTGAGTGAAAGAGAATATTTGCTATTAACGTGCCTGGAAGTGTTGGGCGGGTGACGGGGTCGTCAGCAGAGAAGGGCCGTTCTTCTGACCTTTGCCGGGATTATTGTCTTATAAATCAGAATATTGGGTTTGTTACACCAAGGCTTTGTATTAGGCGAGGTTCTGGGTTATCGGCGTTTCGATGTATGACGTCAGGTTAGATTTAGGTAGCGATTGCTGTTTAAAATATGTGTAATAACGCGGGGTTGTGTGGGTTTAATCAATCAGCTATCTGGAAGCGCCAACTTTCCAACGAGCACTTGACCATGAGTTGAATGCCCGTTCGGTAGTTGCCTGGAGGCGCGTTCTGGCAAACGATGAATGGACTGATATAAATGCGCCGAATGACGGCCATGCTGTGCTGCCAAGTGCAAAACATGGGGAGTAAGACGAGGGTGTTTGCCGATGTACAGCGCGGGAAAGTGCGTTATTGAGGCGGGAGCAGGGCCGTCTCGATACGTCCAAGGATTCTCAGATACAGTTTCATGCAGGTCCCGTCACCGGGTGCGGTTTCGACGCGCACGCCGCCTCCGGCATTTACTGCAAATTCCTGCACCTGAGCCAGACCCAGACCGGTGCCCAGTCCTGTCTTTTTGGTGGTGAAAAACGGCTCGAAGATTCTCGATGCCAGCTCGCTCGGCATGCCCGGACCGTTGTCGGTCACGCTGATCACCAAGTAGTCGCCTTCCGGCAGTCGAAGGTCGTCCTCGACAGACTCCATACGGGTCGCAATACACGCCTTGCCAGGCCCGGATGTCGCGTCCCGTGAGTTGGCCAGCAGGTTCAGGATGGCGGCGTGCAACTGGGCTTCAACACACAGCACGCCCCAGCCCGTGGCCTGAAGATCGAAGGACAGTTCCATCTCCTCGCCGACCGAGCGCAGCAGCAGATCACGCGCGGCATCAAGCCGCTCGCTGACGTCGATACAGATCAATTCCGGCCCGTCCTGACGCACGCTGGACAGCAGGCGAGCGACCAGTTGGCGGCCATGTTCAACCGCCTGCAGGCCGGTATCACTCAGGCTTTCCACGTCGGTCGGACGCCGCGCCCGCATGCGCACCAATTGCAGGCTGGCGCTCAGCGCCTGGAGAAGATTATTGAAGTCATGGGCGATGCTTGCCGTCAGCATGCCCAGCGATGAAACCCGTTGCGAGTGGCGCAGGTTCCGCTCTGTGGTCCGATTATGGTCCTGAGCTTTTTCGAGTTCGTGCGTCAGCGCAGTGGCCCGCTGTTCATGCTGTCCGCTCAACATGCGCAATTGCAACAAGGCGGCGGTCTGGCGTGCCAGCGCCTGGAGCGCCAGACGCTGGGCATCGCTGAGGGTTCGGGGTTTGGTGTCGATCACGCAGACGGTGCCCATCGGCAGACCCGCATCGCTGCAGATGGGGGCTCCGGCGTAAAAGCGGATGTGGGGCGGCCCGAGCACCAGCGCACTGTGCTCAAAACGTGGGTCCTGTGTAGCGTCTTCCACGACCAGCACGTCGGTTGGTGCCAGAATCGCATGGGCGCAGAATGCGAGATCGCGGTGCGTTTCGCGTACATCCAGGCCGATGCAGGCCTTGAACCATTGCCGCTCACGGTCCACCAGCGATACCAGCGCTATCGGCACATCGCACAGCGTAGTGGCCAGCAGTACCACATCGTCGAAGCCCTGTTCAGGCTCGCTGTCCAGAATACCGAGATGCTCCAGCGACAGAATTCTGTCTGCCTCATTGGCGGGGAAGGGCGCAGGACGGTGGGTCATCGGAAGCATCGCGGGAAGGGCAAAATGTGGCCGTATGATGCCTGTAGTGCACAGACCACAGCAAGATACTTCCGAGTGTCTGGTTTGGGGCTTGCGGCCTGTGACAAGGTCTGGTTACCTCAACAGTCAATCTGCCCGGAGACTTCTGCATGTCAGCCAACGCCGCAACCCGTCCACCCTTGCCACCGTTTACCCGCGAATCGGCCATCGAAAAGGTTCGTCTGGCCGAAGACGGCTGGAACAGCCGCAACCCCGAGAAAGTCGCGTTGGCCTATACGGCGGACACCCACTGGCGCAATCGTGCCGAATTCATCACCAACCGCGAGCAGGCGCAGCAGTTCCTGGAACGCAAATGGAAGAAGGAACTGGACTACCGCCTGATCAAGGAGCTTTGGGCGTTCGACGGCAACCGCATCGCTGTTCGTTACGCCTACGAATGGCATGACGATTCAGGCAACTGGTTTCGTTCCTACGGCAATGAAAACTGGGAATTCAACGATGACGGGCTGATGGCCAAACGTTATGCCTGCATCAACGACCTCCCGATCCAGGAATCGGAGCGTAAATTCCACTGGCCGCAGGGGCGTCGTCCGGATGATCATCCGGGGTTGTCGGAGCTGGGTCTCTGAGAACCGTCGACGCTATTTGACCAGCCGCTTTTCCTTGGACGGTCGGTAACCGAAGAACGAGCTGTAGCACTTGCTGAAATGGCTCGGGGAGACGAAACCGCAGGCGACCAGCACCTCCAGTTGTGACATCTCAGTGTGTTGCAGCAGCCTGCGGGCTTCGGTGATTCGCAATTCGAGGTAATAGCGTTGTGGTGTCGTGCCCAGTTGCTCTCTGAACAGCCGTTCAACCTGACGGCGCGACCTGCCCGAATAGACCGCCAGTTGCTCAAGCTCAAGGGGTTCTTCCAGATTGGCTTCCATGAGCTTGACGACTTCGCGCAGCGGAGCGCTCACTGAAAGATTCACACTGGGCTTGACCCGTCGATAGCGTGATTCTTCAAAGCACAGAATGTCTTCGATGCCTTCCACCAGCGCCTTGTCATGCAATTCCTTGATCCATTCCAGCACCAGATGAAAGGCGCCGGTGGGGCTTGAAGCGGTGAGCCGGTCGCGGTCGATCACGTAGGCTTCGCTGGTCACGTGCGTGACCTTGGCGATTTCGGCTAGGGCAGGGCGATGCTCCGGATGAATTGCGCAGCGATAGCCCTCAAGCAGCCCCGCTGCGCCGAGAAACCATGCGCCGTTCCAAAGACCGCCCAGCGTTACGCCGTGTTCAGCCGCCATCTGGAGCAGATGTATAAGCTCCGGCTCCGCCTTGAGTTCCGTCCGGTAGCCGCCGCAAATCACCAGCAGATCAACGTTCTGAACGATGTCTGCATCCAGGCCCTGGTCCGGCCGAATCACCAGCCCCAGATCACTGACGACTTCTCCCGGCCGCAGACCGAGTGTGGTCGAGGTGAAAAGTATGGGGCGCAGCAGGTTGGCGGTGACAATAGCGTCCAGCGCCTGAGTGAAGGCGGGCAGCGAGAAATATTCGAGCAGCAGAAAGGCGACACGGGTTATCGGCTTTTCTTCAGTGTTTGCTTCACCCAGATACCGGAGGTTCTTGCCGCGCATGGCGCTGCTGAATTGTCGTCGTGCAATCACCGCTCGGCTCACCTCAGGCTGCTGGAATCATGAATGTCGCTCTGCGGTAGCGGGCTGTCAGCCTTCTCGACCTGCTCGCAGTGCCTGCCAGCTTATGACTGAACGCACGCCAAGTCTTGTCAATATCTTCGGCGGCAGCTTACTGGGGCCGGGAGAGCTGCTGAAGTCATCGAGGAAACGCGAGTGCGTGCCCGTTGCCAGCTCGGCTGCCAGGACGCCCGCCAGTGTACTTTTGACGGTTCCCAGGCCGTTTTCGCAGCAGGCCGAGTAAAGATTTTCCTCCACCTCGCCGAAAGCCGCTGCGCTGTTGCGGCTAAGGCAGAGACGGCCGGCCCAACTGAACTCCAGTTGCACGGCTTTCAATTCGGGAAAGCGCGCATCCAGTGAATCTCGCTGCTCGCGCGCAACCTCCGCCACGCGCGCTGCAGTGACCTGAATGCTGGGGTCATAGGTGAAACGGGTACGAATGACGATCCGTGACTGGCCCTGTGCGGAGATCTTGCGCACGGTCGCGCCCATTGGGTCGGCGGGCAAGAGAGCCCAGCTGTCCCGGCCCGTCCCGCGTCCTTTGGCAACATCGTCCCTGAAACCTGCCGTCATGGAGGCATAGGTAAATACATGCAGCAGCCGTCCCTGAAAGTGTCCGAAATCTTCAATGTGGCCATTGACCGCAAGAATCACTTTTGGCGCAGTGATGGCGCCCTTTGTGGAGCGTGCGGTCCAGTCCGCCCCTGATCGCGACAGCTCGATAATGGGCGAGTGTTCGTACAGACTGATTTTTGTGCTCAGACCGTCAGCCAGGTCGCGGATGTATTGCGCCGGCTGGATCACCACCGCGCCGGGCGTGAACAGTCCGCCGCTGTAATAGTCTGAACCGGTGATTTCGCGCATCTGCGCCGTGTCGAGCAATTCGTAGCGCTCGCCGATGCTCTTCAACGACTTGGCGTAATTGATGTTCAGCCTGGCGCCGCGCGCACTTGCGCAGGCATTGATCTTGCCGGACGGATCGAACGTGGTCGCAGACATTCCGTATTCCTGGGCGGCCTTTGAAGCAAAATCAATGGCAAAGCGGTTTTGGGCGATTTCCCGTGATGTGGCCGACTCCCCGGCGACCGAATATTCGCCGGAGGAAAGGCTGTGCGGCACATCGATCATGAAGCCCGAGTTACGGCCCGCGGGCCCTTTGGCGATCTCGTGCGCATCGACGACGACAATGCTGTCGTCGGGGCGCAGTTGAGACAGTCTGCGCGCTGCGGACAGCCCGGCAAAACCGGCACCTATGATGAGCCAGTCCGCCGTCACGCTTCCACCAAGCGTGCGCACAGGAGTTGAACGAGTCGAAATCGCTTCCCAGCCTGAAACACCGGTGTCTACCGGAAGACGCTTGATGGAATGAGTGGTCATTTTACGGTCTCATCGACTGATCGATCAGACACATCGATCCAGATGGTTTTGATTTCGGTGTACTGGTCGTGGGCAAATACCGATTTGTCTCGACCGCCGAAGCCCGACTCCTTGTAGCCGCCGAACGGGGTCGAGGCATCGCCCTCGCCAAAGCAGTTCACCGTGACGATGCCGGCGCGGATCTCGCGTGACAGCTTGATGGCCTTGCGCAGATTGCCGGTATAGACCGAAGCGGCCAGACCGTACACGGTGTCATTGGCAAGGCTGATCGCTTCGTTGATCGTGCTGAAGGTGGTGACCGACAGCACCGGACCAAAGATCTCTTCCTGGAACAGCCGACTGTCACGGTCAACGCCATCGACGACGGTCAGTTGTACGAACGCGCCGTCCTGGGTGTCGCCGCCGTAAACAATATCCAGGCCACCGTTATGGGCGTAGTCGAGGTAGGACTTCACTTTGGCGAAGTGATCGGGGCTTACCAGCGCGCCGACCCGGTTTTGAGGATCCAGCGGATCGCCCATTTTCCATTCGCGGATGTAGGCGCCCATGCGCTCCAGCAATGGGGCCTTGATCGATTCATGGACCAGCAGTCGCGACGTCGCCGAGCAGTTTTCGCCCATGTTCCAGAATGCGCCGTTGACCACCTGTTCGGCGACCAGATCGAGGTCTTCGGCGTCGTCCATGACCACGGCCGGGTTTTTGCCGCCGCATTCGAGGACCACGCGCTTGAGGTTTGAATCTGCCGCGTAATGAAGAAAACGGCGGCCGGTGGCGGTCGAGCCGGTGAAGCTGACCATGTCGACATCCTTGTGCAACCCGATGGGCTCGCCGACGTCCTTGCCGGTGCCCGTCACGATATTGAGAACGCCTGCGGGAACCCCCGCTTCGAACGCCAGTTCTGCGACGCGCAAGGTGGTCAGGCTGGTCTGTTCGGCAGGTTTTACGATGACCGAGCAGCCTGCCGCCAGCGCCGGACCGATCTTCCAGGCCAGCATCAGCAACGGGAAGTTCCACGGCAGCACGCAACCCACGACGCCGATCGGCTCGCGAACCACCATGGTCAACGCATCGTTACCGACCGGAGCCGTGTTGTCGTAGAGCTTGTCGATCAGTTCGGCGTGCCAGCGAAGCGTGTGGATGGCGTCCGGCACATCGACCAACTGGCACTCGCGCACCGGCTTGCCGCTGTCCAGGCTTTCCAGCACCGCCAGTTCGTGACGATTGTTCTCCAGCAGTCTGGCGAACTTTAGCAGAATATCCTTGCGCTCGCCGGGCGCCAGCAGGCTCCAGCGTCCGTCTTCGAAGGCTTCCCGCGCCTTGCTGACGGCGAAGTCCACATCCTCGGGGCCGCAGGCGGCCAGGTCGGTCAGGAATGCACCGGTTGCAGGATTGGTCGTGGCCAGCGTGCTGCCGGACAAGGCTGGCTTGAACGCGCCGTTGATGAAGGCGTTGGAAGGAAACGCCAGTGAGCTGGCGATGGCGGCATATTCATCCGCAGTAAGAAGATCACGCATGGCTGGCTCCCGAAGTGATGTGAGCGACAGTGCGCTTCACATTGGCGATGACGGTCTGAAGGCCGCGCTTGTCCTGCGCATTGAGTGGGCGAAGGGGGGCGCGGACGTCCCCGACTTTCAGGCCGTTCAACTCACAGCCGAATTTGATGCATTGCACGAACTTGCCGCCGTCCAGCGCATTCATCAGCGGCATCATGGCCGACATGATCTGGCGACCCTTGTCGAAGTTCTTCTCGATGACGCAGGCTTCATACAGCGCAACATGTTCCCTGGGCAGGAAGTTGGAACCGGCGCAGACCCAGCTTCTGGCGCCCCAGGCAAAGAATTCCAGCGCCTGGTCGTCCCAGCCGCACGATAGGGCGATATGAGGAAACTCCCGGGCCAACAGGTGTACACGGCCCATGTCGCCCGAACTTTCCTTGATCGCCACAACGTTCTTGGACTTGCCGACACGAGCGAGATAGTCCTCGTTCATCTGTACGCACATGCGGCCGGGATAGTTGTACAACATGATCGGCATGTTGGCGGCGCGGTCGATGGTCAGGGCATGAATGGCATTTTCCTGATCGGTCGGCAGGGCATAGGGCGGCGTTGTCACCAGAATGGCGTCGGCCTTGAGGGCCTTCGCGTCCCTGGCAAACAGCACGGCATCTTCAGTGCGTATGGCGCCTGTACCGATGATCAACTGGACGCGTGAGCCTATGACGTCCTTGGCACGAGCCGCCAGCTTGAGGCGTTCCTCGGCGGTCTGTGCGTAATATTCGCCGGTCGAGCCACCGATGATGATGCCGTGCACTTTCGCCTCGATCAGAGACTCAAGAACGTCCGGAAATACGTTCCAGTCAATATCGCCATCGGGCGTGTGCGGTGTTACCGCAGGTGTGTAGATGCCTTCGAATCTCAAGAGAGAGTTCTCCGAATAGTAAGGGCCGAACGTCAGAGTGCACACGACCTTAGGTCCTGGGCTTTATAAGCAAGTTGTTCGTTATCGCGAGTGTCTATCGATGATCAGTTTATTAACGCTTCATCGTGCCGATCGGGCGCAAAGTGTCTGCAAACAAACCGTGTGTTTGTCTGATTCGGGACGTGTGCGGCACTGCAGTGACAAACAAGACGGCGTATTATCAAAACACCGTCTTGTCGTGATCGTCAGCCTACCGATTTAAGTTTGATCGTATCGTTGAGTCGGGTCTGCATAATGTCGCAATACCAGTCATCAAACTGACAGACACCGTTTTCAGCCTTGGACGAGAACGGGCCGGGTTCGTAGGCGGGCGAATTGACGCCAACCTGTGCGCCTTCAACCAGCGTGCGGTCCTGGTCATTGGTCGCCAGCCACACCTTGGTCAGCCTGGCCAGATCGTAATCGACGCCTTCCTGTGCAGTCTTTTTGACAATCCATTTGGTGGTGACGAGCGTCTCGTTCGGGCCGAGCGGCAGCACACGGAAGCTCAGCGCGTGATCACCCAGAAAGTGGTTCCAGGTAGATGGATAATTGAAGTAGAGCAGGGCGCCGATGTCGGCTTCGCCACTGTTGTCCAGTCGGCTGTTCACCGCAGGCTTGCCATCCATGGTGTAACTCACGGCACCCGAGGACAACGGGATTCGTGTGATACGGAAGCGTCCATCCTTGTCCATGACCAGTCGACTCGGCATGCCGGCGGCTTCACAACGGTCCCAGTGTGCGGTCAGCTCAGGATCATCCGCACCGCCGACACCCGCTACCGAAAGGTTTTCGACGAATGAGTTCATCAACTCCGGGTGCGTGCCGTCGCAGTGGTAGCATTCGCGGTTGTTTTCGAAGACCAGCTTCCAGTTGCCTTTTTCGATCAGGTTTGATTCAAAGGCAACTTTGCAGTCATCCAGAATATGCGGTGTGAGGAACGGCGTTACTGCGTTCTTGAAGACCGAAAAGTCCGGCGCGATGGTCGCCACGCAGACATAGATATAACTCTCGACGATTTCGCAGTGAACGGGCTTCAGTCCGTATTCGGACTTGTCGAAGTCATCGCCCATGTTGCCCGCAAACAACAGCCTGCCGTCCAGCTCGAATGTCCATTTGTGATAAGGGCATACCAACTTGGCGACCTTGCCTTTCGCTTCCGGGCAAACTTTGGAGCCTCTGTGCCTGCAGGAATTGTGAAAGGCCCGAATCTGGCCATCGGCGCCGCGCACAACGGCAACGGGATACGCGCCAATCTGCAGTGAAATGTATTGCCCCTGCTTTTCGATTTCGAAGGTGTGCCCGGCAAATATCCAGTCTTTGTGCCACAGCTGATCCAGGTCCTGTTGGTAGACATCCGGATGGCTGTACAGCGCCTGCGGAAGTGCATGGCGAGGTTTGCGCTGAGCGATAAGTTTCGAAACCGTTGAGCGAGTATCCACGTTTCCTGCACTCCTTGAGTATGAAGCGATGCGCGTTCGCCGCTGACCTTCACTGGGCCCCGACGGCTTTTGTGAAGATTACGTGTAGAAATCGACGTGCAACAAGAAACATTTATGTACGGCAATGCATAAGCAAATGTTATCGATCGGGCAGGTCATGCCGCGACTTATTCGAAGGTCACGCTCCACCTTGGGCGTTGGCTCGCGGCGTCTGGAAGTAGGCGAGCACCCAGTCGCGCAGCTTGCAGCAGGCCGGGTCGCTGGCTCTATCTTCCTTGAAAGCGAGGTAATGCTGAGAGTCCTTGTGCACCACTTCATTATTGATCGGACGAACCAGCGCGCCGCTCTGGATCGATTCGGCGACCAGATGGCTCCAGCCCAGCGCGACCCCCTGATGGGCCAGCGTCATATTAAGGACGACGTTGTAATCATTGGCGCTGAACACGTGAGGCCGGTCATTGGGGCGCTTCTCGATATCGGTGTCATGAAAGGCAAGCCATACGCCCCAGTCGATATGTTCGGCCACTTGTGACCTCCCATAGGGGCTCAGGTTGAGCAGCGCGCTGTCTCTCAAGCCTTCCAGAGTGGAAAGCTCAGGGTGCTGATCACGGTACTGTGGGGTGCAGACCGGATAAATCACGTCATGAAACAGCGGATAGCTTCGATAGCCACCCTGAAAACTGGAAAACTTGGTGATGAAGATATCCGGAGTGACGCCGGGCTCCATCGACAGGAAGTTTTGCGTGCTGATGATATTCAGGTTGATGTCCTGATGCTCGCTGAAGAACGCGGGCAGCTTGGGTGAAAGCCAAAGGGATGCGAATGCGGGCGAGCAACACAGCGTCAGCTCCGATTTGCCGGACCGATGCGCGCCGACGCGTCTGGCGGCCTGAGAGATATTCACGAAGGACAACTGCGCAGCATCGAAGAACGCCGAGCCAGCCTCGGTCAGTTCGACCGCTCGCCCGACACGCCGAAACAACTCGACGCCCAGGTAAGTTTCGAGCTCTCTGATCTGGCGGCTGATGGCAGCCTGGGTAACGCACAGGGCTTCGGCGGCACGGGTAAAACTTTGATATTTGGCTGCAGCCACGAAGGATTTCACGGCTTTCAGCGACGGCATTTTCAGCAGGGTGTTATCAGGATCGATGTGCTTAACCATAACGTGGGGTATCCAGTCTTGCCGAAAACGTACGAGTGTCGACCCGCCTTCAGGCCTCTCATCAGTGTCTGTGCAGGTCCATGCACGGCGCAGAATAGCCGATGGGCTGGCCTTCAAACAGACATGAACTGCTTTGGCGGTCCTCTGACGCTGTGTAATGACGACGAAGGGCAGCCGGGCGCTCGATAACCTGACGTTATTGATTGACTGGACGAAATGTTGTTAGACGAACCCGGACCAAGGTAATAACTTTGTCATCACGGCTTTCAACCAGGAAAAGCCGACCGCCAGCACATAATAATAAGAGGTCCGCCCAATGCTCTGTTTTTTCCCTTCATCACGTTTGTCTGCCGCGATACCAGATGTTCATTCTGGCTGGATATAGCCCGGCTATTTTCCTGTCTCTCACAATGCTCGCAGAAAGGAAGGGACTATGAGTCTTGGTGACGAAATACTCTCGGTCAACAACATCTACAAAGTCTTTGGCCCACAGCCGAACGTCGCAATGGATATGCTGAAACGCGGCGCAGATAAAAACGAAATCTTTAACAGGACCGGTCAGGTCGTCGGTGTATTCGACGCAAGTTTTTCGGTCAAACGCGGTGAGATTTTCGTCATCATGGGCCTGTCCGGTTCCGGGAAGTCCACCATGGTCCGTCTATTCAACAGATTGATCGAACCCACCAGCGGCACCATCCACCTGAACGGCAAGGAAATCACCGGTCTGTCCGATGACGCACTGTTGAACGTGCGTCGCAAGGACATGAGCATGGTGTTTCAGTCGTTCGCATTGATGCCGCACATGAATGTCATCGACAACGCCGCTTTCGGCCTGGAAGTGTCTGGCGTCGCGGAAGGCGAGCGGCATGAACGTGCCCGTGAAGCGCTTCGGCAAGTCGGCTTGAAAGGCCACGAATACAGTTATCCGCATCAGTTGTCGGGCGGGATGCAGCAGCGGGTCGGCCTGGCGCGGGCGCTTGCCAACGATCCCGCCATTCTGTTGATGGACGAGGCGTTTTCGGCACTTGACCCGCTCATCCGCCACGAAATGCAGGGGGAACTCATACGCCTGCAGGCCGAGCAGCATCGCACCATCATTTTCATCTCCCACGATATCGAAGAAGCCATCCGCATCGGCCATCGAATCGCGATCATGGAAGGTGGGCGCATCGTGCAGATCGGGACGCCTCAGGAACTGCTGTGCAATCCGGTCAACGACTATGTCAGGGCATTCTTCAAAGGCTTTGACGCCTCCAAGATTCTTCGTGCAGGGGACGTGGCGACACTGAGCCCGGAGCATCCCTACAACGCTGACTCGAGCAGGCCTACGCTGCAGGCGGATGCCGCGCTGCAGGACATTCTGCACATCGTGGCCAGCGCCGAGCACCCGGTGGCCGTTCTGGATGGAGATGGCCTGTTCAAGGGCACCATTTCCAAAAGTCTGCTGCTGCAGACCATGAGCCGTCACTGACAACGTCGACTGAGCGATTCAAAGGCTCAGCCCATCAGGTAACTTCCATGTCCGATTTCAGTTTTCTCGATCCGTTTCAAACATTCACCATTCCGCTTGGCCAATGGGTCGAGTTGATTCTCAACTATCTGGTGCATAACTTTCGGGAAGTGTTCCGCTCGATTCGCTGGCCGGTCGATCAGATCCTCAATGGCATTCAGTACGGCCTGCTGTCCATTCCGCCCACGATTTTCATCATTGTGGCCACGCTGCTGGGATGGCAGGTAGGCGGGAAGCGCGTCGGCGCGCTGTGCTTCGTGACGCTTACGCTACTGGGACTGATCGGCGTGTGGAGTGATGCCATGACCACGCTGTCACTGGTGCTCACTTCATTGGTGTTCTGCGTGATCATCGGCGTTCCGCTCGGCGTACTGTGCGCCCGCAGTGACCGGCTTGAACGCATCCTGCGTCCGGTTCTGGACGCCATGCAGACGCTGCCGGCATTCGTCTATCTGGTGCCGGTGGTCATGTTGTTCGGGATCGGTAACGTACCGGGCGTGCTGGTCACCATCATCTTTTCCGTCGCCCCGCTGGTCCGCCTCACCAACCTGGGGATTCGCCAGGTGCCGGAAGACAAGATCGAGGCGGCACGTGCATTTGGCTGCACGCGGCGACAGATGCTGGTCAAGATCCAGCTGCCACTGGCCGCGCCGACCATCATGGCCGGTTTGAATCAGGCCTTGATGCTCTCGCTGTCCATGGTGGTGATCGCTTCAATGATCTCCGTCGGCGGTCTTGGCCTGATGGTTCTTCGCGGCATCGGCCGCCTCGACATGGGGCTGGCGACCGTGGGCGGTGTTGGTCTGGTGCTGTTGGCCATCTTCCTGGATCGCCTGACTCAGGCGATGGGGGAGCGCAGCAACAATGCGATCAGGAAAGGTGAACGCTGGTACCACACAGGTCCTGTCGGCCTGCTGTTCAGGCACAGAAAGACGTCCGACGCAAAACAACCTTCCGAGCCATTAAAAGAGCATTAAGTGCCAGGCAAAGGACGTTGGAACAGTTTGATTCGCTGCATACCTGCCCTCACACAATCCAGCAAGGTAGATGACTGATGAATTCCATAAGCCCCGGTATCAAATCCAGAGTGATTCATTGCGTAGCAGCTCTGGCGATTGCGATTACACCGATCTTCGCCAGTGCTGCAAGTCAGCAACCGGGGAAAGGGGTGTCGGTCACGCCTATTTTTCCGACCATTTCCGAAGAGCGTTTTCGTGGTGAAATCGCTATGGCCGGTCTGAAGGAACTGGGTTATGACGTCAAGCAGCCCAAGGAAGCCGACTACCCGGCCATGATGCTCGCCCTGTCTTACGGCGATGCGGATTTTACCGTGCATGCCTGGGAGCAACTGCACGCCTCGTTCTACGCCAAAGCGGGAGGGGATGACACACTGGTAAAGGTCGGCACCATCATGCCGGGTGTGCTGCAAGGCTACATGATCGACAAGAAAACAGCGGACCAGTACCACATCACCTCCGTCGAAGACCTGAAGAAGCCTGAAATCGCCAAATTGTTCGACAGCAATGGCGACGGCAAGGCCGACATGACCGGCTGCAACCCGGGCTGGGGCTGCGAGGTTGTCGTCGAGCACCATATGAAAGCCTATGACCTTGAAAAAACCGTCACTGACAATCGTGGCTCTTACTTCGCGCTGATGGCCGACACTATTGCCCGCTTCAACGAAGGCAAGCCAATTCTTTACTTCACCTGGGTTCCTCAATGGATTTCCAGTGTGTTGATCGAGGGACGGGATGTGGTCTGGCTGTCGGTGCCGCGCACTGACCTGCCTGGCGGGAAGAACGATGTCAACACGCAGTACAAAGGTAAAAACCTTGGCTTCGCGGTGGATACGATTCGCGCAGTATTGAATAAGGACTTCGCCGAAAAGAACCCGGCGGCAGTGAAGTTCCTGTCTGAAATGCAGATCACCACGGACGATGAGAGTGCTCAGAATCTGAAAATGCACAACGGTGAAAAGTCCGCCGCTGATATCAGGCGTCACGCTGCTGAATGGATTGCAGCGCACCGTGCAGCCTACGATGGCTGGCTGGCAGACGCCCGCGCTGCCGCCAAATAAGTGTTGAGACGACTCATGGGCTGCCCTTTGCGGGCGGCCTTTTTTATCGCCTGTTCATAGAGGACGTCACCATGTCCCTGAATTCATTCGTCCAGCAGTTCACGCTGAACGATGCACCTGCTGGCACGCGCCGACTGATTGAAACCTGTCTGCTGGATATCATCGGTGTCGCTGCTGCCGCTCGCGACAATCAGACCAGCAGAGTGCTCAAGGAATATGCCGCAGCGCATTATCCTGCCGTTTCGCTGGCCAGCCGTCTGTGGTTCGACGGCCGTTCGGTGCATCCTCTGGGCGCTGCCTGGGCAGGTGGTTTCAGCGTCGACAGTCTGGATGCGCACGAAGGGCATTTCACGTCCAAGGGCCATGCCGGTGCGACAGTCATTCCCGCCATCATCGCGTTGGTGGATGCGTATTGCGAGCGCGGCAGGACGATCAGTGGTGAGGAGCTACTTTGCCTGCTGACGCTGGGTTATGAAACTGCGCTACGGTCCGGTCGGGCGCTGATGGCGACTGCACCGGAATATCATGCATCGGGTGCGTTCTCCGGCGTAGGCGTCGTCTGTGCAGGCGCCCGGCTGTTGAAACTGGATGAAAACACGTTCAATCACGCGCTCGGGATCGCCGAGTACTTCGGGCCCAGATGCCCGATGATGCGGCTGGTCGATCATCCTTCGATGCTCAGAGACGCACACGGCGCTGGCGCGCACGCAGGAATAAATGCGCTGCTGATGGCTCAGGCGGGCGTGACCGGTGCGCCAGCGGCAACGGTCGAGTCGGCGTCTGTTGCCGGTTTCTGGGAAGGGTTGGGTGAGACGTGGGAGATCGATGAGCAATATTTCAAACCGTGGCCAGTGTGCCGCTGGGCGCAGCCTGCTCTGACTGCAATGACTCAGCTGATGAGTGTTCACGCGCAGATTGCACCGCACAACATCGAGTCCATCGAGATTCAGACGTTTCATGAATCGGTGAGATTGCAGGGACATCGCCCGAACAATGCCGATGAAGCACAGTACGCGCTGGCATTCCCGGTGGCGGCACTGGTCGCGCGTGGTCAAGTCGGTGCAGACGAAGTCACCGGCGCTTCGATTCATGCCGCCGATATTCTGAGTATCAGCCAGAAAATAACCATCTGCGAGGCGGACGACCTGTCGCAACGCTTCCCCCACGAGATCCTGTCGCGGGTCACGGTGCTGCTCAAGGACGGCACCGTCCTGCGCAGTCCGACAACGCCTGCGAAGGGCGACCCGGCCAACCCGATGTCGGCCCGGGAATTCATTGATAAATTCCGCGCATTCTCGGAGCCTGGCCTGGGACTTTCGCGCAGCCGGTTGCTGGAGCAGGCCGTGGCGAGCCTGGTGGACAAGCAGGACTGCGAAGGGCTCCTGAACCTTCTCCTGTCACCTGTCACACAACCCGGCTCAACCTGAGTTCAGCAGCATTTCGGAGGGTTGAATGCCATGGCCTACGTGTTTGAAAGTGTTCTGAAGGATCAGAATCTGCGCTATTCGTCGTTCGGTAAAAATGAGTCGACCCCGAAAACGGCGGTACGCGTTGCCTTCATTCTCATGGATCATTTTTCCATGATGGCTTTCACCGGAGCCATGGATGCATTGGTGACGGCAAACCTGATGAGCAGCCGTCCGACGTTCGACATTGTCAGGGCAGGAATGGACGGCGGGGTGGCGCGAAGCGATCTTGGCATCACGATTCCTACCGATCTGGACGTGGAGCGTTTACGTGACCGTTTCGATCTGCTGATTGTGGTCGGCGGCCTGCGAGTCGAGTTGAAAACCAACGCTTGCCTGAGGCGCAAGCTTCAGGCCGCAGCCTCCATGGGGGCGTGCATCGGCGGGCTGTGGAACGGCGCGTGGTTCCTGGCTGACGCTCAGGTCATGAACGGTTACCAATGTGCGTTTCATCCGGATGGACGGGCGATCATGACCGAAGCCTATCCCGGCGTCCGTATCTGCGACCGAAGCCATGTGATTGATCGTGATCGTCTGACCTGTGCGGGCGCCAGCAGCTCGCTGCGGATGATGCTGGCGTACATGCGCACCACCCAGGGCAGCGCGCTGACCCGTGCGGTGGAAGAGATTCTGGGGTGTGACGAGCATGAGAACGCCCGTGGTGTCTGCGCGGTCTCTGTCGACTCCGATCCGACCCTGCCCCAGGCCTTGAAGGTGGCGCTGGAATTGATGCAGAACAACATTGAGGAGCCACTGAGTCTGGATGATCTTGCCGCGTGCGCGGGCGTGTCGAAGCGTCAGCTGGAGCGGCGTTTCTATCGCTTCATCGGTGCAGCGCCCGGTCGTTACTACCTCGAGCTGAGGCTGACACGAGCCCGGCAGTTGGTGCTGCAGACCAATCGTTCCATCACCGACATTGCCATGGCCACCGGGTTTGTCAGCCTGCCGCATTTTCAAAAGCGCTTTCGTGATTTCTTCGAGGCAGCACCTGGCAGTTATCGGGCCACGTATCAACTGCGCAAGTAGCCTCGGGAAGTTGCAGCGCCTGTCCAGAATCGTGCAGGGCATCTGCGCAGACCTTTCTGCGCTGATGCCCTGCAGTCATCTGCGGATAATCACAGCTCTTTTTTCAGATGCTTTTCGATCTGCTCAAGCGACTTGCCCTTGGTTTCGGGCAGGCACAGGAAGACGAAGATCAGCGAGCCGATGTTGATCGCTGCAAACACGAAGAAGGTCGGGTTGCCGATGACATCGACCGCGATGGGGAAGGCGAACGCCACCGACGCGTTGAACAGCCATTGCATCGACACGGCGACACCTGTCAGCAGGCCTCTGACCTGCATCGGGAACAGTTCCGACATGAGCAGCCAGTAGACCGGCGAGATGCACATCTGCATGAACAGCAGAAACACCAGAATGCAGGCGAGGGCGGCATAGCTCTGGGTCAGGTTCTGCGGCATGAACTGCAACACACAGCCGAGCGCGGCCTGCATCAGGATCACGATGACCAGGCCGGTCATCAGCAAATGCCGACGACCGTAACGGCCAATCGCCCAGATGCCCAGTAGCGTTGCAATCACCGAAACCACGCCATTGCCGATGGTGGCGGTCAGCGCAGCGTTGGTGCCCATGCCTGTGGTCTTGAGAATGATAGGCGTGTAGTACATGAACGCGTTGACGCCGGTGAACTGGGCCGTGAAGCCCAGACCGACGCCGATCAGCAGCAGTTTGATGACCCAGCTCTGACGCAACAGGTCCTTCACTGCGGGACGGTTGCGAGCCTGTTTGTCCTGAGCCTTCATCTCATCGACTTCGCGCTGGGCGTCTTCCTTGGTGTCGCGCAACTGCTCCAGCACATCCTGCGCGTCGTCAAAGCGTCCCTTGGACGCCAGCCAGCGTGGCGAGGGCGGTACGAAGAAGGTGCCGACCAGCAACAGCACGCCCGGAATCATCGCGATGGCGAGCATGTAGCGCCAGATGCCCGGCGTATGCAGCACTGCTGCCATGAAGGCGCTCAGCACGTAGGCCAGCAACTGACCGCTGACGATCATCAGCTCGTTACGGCTGACCAGCCGGGCGCGACGCGACGGGCCAGCGATCTCGGCGATGAACACCGGCACAGTCGCCGAGCCGCCGCCCACCGCGATGCCGAGCACAAAGCGTGCGGCGATCATGAATGGAATCGACGGGGCCATTGCCGTGCCCAAGGCACCGAAAATGAACAGGATCGACAACAGACGCAGTGTCACGCGGCGTCCATAACGGTCCGAGATATAACCGCTGGCGAGCGAGCCGAAAGCGGCACCGACGATGAGTGATGCAGTGACCAGACCTTCGCTATAGGCGTTGAGCCCCAGTCCGCCCTGGTCCATGGGCAACGTCATGAACGGCAATGCACCGGCGATGATGCCGGTGTCATAGCCGAATGCGAGTGCGCCCATGGTTGCAACGAGTACTGAAATGAAGATCAATCGGCCGGGTGAAGCCTGCTTTCGACCCGGCTGGCCTGCCGCCGTCGAGGTGATGCTTGAAGACATGAATATAAAGTCCTTCACGTGGGACCAGCGTCGTGCCAGTACAGATGTGAGGCTTAGGGCGGTGTCGGCGGTGTGAGTTCCGTAAGAAAGGAAAATCGATTCAGCAAAAGCTGAAAACGCGCTCTTTTTGGAATGGAATGCTGTCGCCCGGTAAACACCGTGGGAGGCCCACCAGGTCTCCAACTCTGCGCTGTCGCGCAGCAGACACAGGACTGTGGGAGGGGCCACCACGTCTTCGACGTAGCGCTGTCGCGCAGCAAACACGGACCGTAGGAGCGCGCTTGCCCGCGATTGCGTCAGTTCAATCGCTGATTTTCTATCTGTAAGGTCCTATCGTCGGATTGCCGCCCAGACCAAGCGCGCTCCTACAAAAAAACTCTTTCCTTCAGTAAGTTACAGATTGTTTGATAAGAGGCGGCTTGCCGACGAGGCAGTCGACGCGGTGTATCAGGAAAGTCGTGTCATCGTTCATCGCGGGCAAGCCCCCTCCCACAAATAGTGTTTGCTCAATAAATACCGGTATCGCTTGAGTCACCCCTCGTCAAATCTGAGGATTCTGCCGGGCTTGGTTCGAAGAGATGAAATCCACAAAAGCCCGCAAGGGTGAAGGCAGGTATCGACGTCCGGGGTAGTAAAGATACGGCCCGGGAAAGCTCGGCCACCATGACTCAAGTACGGGCTCAAGATCACCCGTGGCGAAGTACGGCTTGAGCCACTCATCGAACAGGCTGATGACGCCCAGCCCGTCAATGGCGGACTGCACGGCCATTTCCACACCGCCGCCGATGCTGAAAATCATCGGACCGGTCGGATCGACGCGGATGGTTTCGTGCTGGTTTTCGTACTCCCAGATCGGGATCGAGCCGCTGGGGAACTTGCCTCGCAGGCAGGCGTGGTCCAGCAGGTCCCTAGGGTGTTCGGGGCGTCCCCTCGCGTCGAGGTATCTGGGCGAAGCGGCGGTGGCGAAGCGCTGGGTGCGTGGTCCGATGGGCACGGCGATCATGTCCTGCTCCAGTCGCTCGTCGTAACGAATGCCTGCATCACACCCGGCCGCGAGTATGTCGACGAAGCTTTCTTCGACGATGACTTCGAGGCGGATGTCGGGGTAAGTTTGCAGAAAGGGCGTGATGATCGACGGCAGCACCAGTCGGGCGACGCTGAGCGGCACGTTCAGTTTCAGCGAACCCGAGGGACGGTCACGGAAGTCGTTGACCACGTCCAAAGCTGATTCGACTTCGCCCAGCGCAGGAACGATGCGTTCCATCAGTTTTGCGCCCGCTTCGGTGGGCAACACGCTGCGTGTGGTGCGATTGAGCAGTCGAACGCCCAGCCGGGTTTCCAGGCGGCGAATGGCGTCGCTGAGGCTTGAGGCAGATTGCCCACTCAAGCGCGCCGCTTCACGAAAGCCCTTGGCGTTGACGACCGCCACGAAGGCGAGCAAATCCTGAATGTCGGTTTTCATTGTTCTCCCTGCCGTACAACCCGTGCAGATTGCACCCGATTATCGTAGCAGTGCTCGGCGCTTATAGTGCGACTCACACCTTCAAGCGAGACGCATCCAATGAGCATTCCGAGCAATTCAGGCACGTTTTCACTGGGCGACCTCAGGGTCAACCGCATGGGATACGGCGCCATGCAGTTGGCTGGTCCTCAAGTGTTCGGCCCGGCCAAGGATCCGGCAACAGCCGTCGCGGTTCTCCGTGAAGCGGTTGCGGCCGGCGTCAACCATATCGACACGGCCGACTTCTACGGCCCACACGTCACCAACCAGTTGATCCGTGAGGCGCTGCACCCGTTTGCAGAGGACCTCGTCATCGTCACCAAGGTCGGCGCTGTGCGCGGGGCCGATGCGTCCTGGAATCCGGCGCAAAGCCCTGACGAACTGGTCCGCGCTGTTCATGACAACCTGCGCAGTCTCGGGCTGGAGGTTCTGGATGTGGTCAACTTTCGGGCATGGGGTGCTCATCAGGCGCCTTCCGAAGGTTCCATAGAAGCATCGTTTACCGCACTTGCAGAACTGCAGCGTCAGGGGCTGATCCGTCATCTGGGTCTGAGCAACGTGACAGCTACGCAGGTACAGGAGGCTCAAGGCATCGCGGATATTGTCTGTGTGCAGAACCACTACAACCTGTCCCATCGGGTCGACGAGCCACTGATTGCGGAGCTGGGCAGGCAGCGCATCGCCTATGTGCCGTTCTTTCCGCTGGGAGGTTTCACGCCGTTGCAGTCGCAAACGCTATCACGCGTAGCGACTGCAATCGGCGCTTCATCGCTGTGCGTGGCGCTGGCCTGGCTGATGCAACGTGCAGACAACATTCTGCTGATTCCCGGAACGTCCTCGGTGGCGCATCTCAGGGAGAACCTCAGTGCGAGTAGCCTGGTGATTCCCCCTGAGTTCTTGGCCGAGCTGGACAGGATTGCCTGACGCGAGGCGCTTCAATCCAATCGACCTTCCTGGCGCAGCAAGGCGCCAATGCGTTTGATCTCTTTCTCACCCTGGTCAAGCGCAGCCTTGCTGGTGTGCACCGAGTAGTAGCCCATCACCAGATCGTGCGGATGCTTGATGGCTGAACCGAGCACGAACGACGTATCGCCATGAGCAACCAGATCAATCGCCCGGTCCGACTCTTCGAACACGGCGAGTTCGCCCGCCTCAACCAGACCGTTGGTGTTCAGCTGCCCCGTATTGACCGCAAGCCAGCCTACGGTGTGGCCAGCCGGCGGTGTGTAGCGCCAGTGTTCGCCGTCTTTCAGATTGACCGCCAGATAGTTCATGCCTTCGGGTGCCGGAACGGGGCTTTTGGCAGTTCCGTATTCACCCAGCAGCACGCGCGCAGGGCCTTGCTCGGGAATTTTTGACGCGTCCAGATAAACGCTCAGGGCCGGACCGTTTTCCTGAGCAGCCGGCAGCGCAACCCAGAGCTGAAACCCTGTCATCGGCGAGCTGTTGACGGGTTTGGCGTTGTGCCACACGCCGTTACCTGCGCTCATCCATTCCACGCCGCCTTCGGGCAGCACGCCGGATTTCCCCGTGGTGTCTTCATACGCTACCTCGCCTTCGATCATGTAGGTGAAGGTAGCGATGCCTGAGTGTGGGTGCATGCCAAAGCCTTTCTGGCCAGGTTCGGGCTTGAAACCGAAGTGGTCGAGAAAGACGAACGGCTTGAGGTGCTGACCCAGATCGCCAGGGCTCATCAGGCGGGTGATCGGCCCCTGGCGGGTGCCCGTGGTGCGATGGATGACCCGACGTGGAAGGGTGTTCACGGCAACGGAAACTGCGGAATGACGTGGCATGGTGGAACCCTCATGAAGGAGGCTTTATCGCCTTGAGCCAAGCATATGCGCCTATTGATTGGTTGATTAGTTGGTATAGTCGGGATGGACCCATCCATATTTAAAAGGAATCGATCGGCGATGCTTGACCTCAATGACGTCGCACTGTTCGTCCAAGTGGTACGCAACGGAAGCTTCGCGCAGGCCGCGAGGCAGCTTGGCGTGCCTTCCAATACGGTGAGCCGCCGGGTTCAGCAACTCGAAGAACAGTTGGGCGCGCGACTGTTGCAGCGCTCCACCCGCAAGCTGGTCGTGACGCAGACGGGGCAGGATTTTTTCGAGCGCTGCAAAGAGGCGGTGGATGGTCTGATCGATGCAGGGGAGCGAATCGTTTCAAGCGGCGAAATCCCCAGCGGCAAGGTGCGGGTTGCCGCGATGGCTGATTTCTTCGACTTTTTTTCGATGCAGTGGGTTGCCGATTTTCTCGCCCTATACCCGAAAGTGCAGCTGGAATTCGTCCTTGCCGATGCACGCTCCGATCTGATCGCCGAGCGTCTGGACATTGCGTTCAGGGGCGGGCCATTGCTGGACTCGGGTTACGTCGGCCGTCAATTGATCCCGGCAGGTACGGAAGGGATGGTTGCCAGCCCCGGTTACGTTCAGGCACATGGCATGCCCGAAGGGCTGGAGGATCTCGTTGATCATTACTGCGTCAGTACTGGCCATCCCAGCGGGCTGACGACCTGGCGGCTGGTCGGGCCGCAAGGCACCGAGCATACCGTGCAGCTCGCCAGTCGGTTCAATGCCAACACGGCCCAGGCACTGCGCCGGGCGACGCTTGCGGGTTTGGGGATTGCGTTACTGCCAGCGACTCTGATCGCGTCCGACCTTGGGGCGGGTCGGCTTGTGCCGATACTGCCCCGGTATCAGCGCACCAGCCATGGTCTTCACGTTTTGTATCCGAGCCGCCAGCATTTGCCGCTGGCGGTTTCCGCGTTCATGGAGCTGGTCATGGAGAAGCTGCGAATGAACGAGTTTCCTGCGCAGTCGATGAGCGGATGAACAGAGCAGGTCTCAAGGGATTCTGACAAAGTTGATGGCCGCCAGCGAGCCGAAGGGCAGGGTGGCCAGCCTTCCGCCGACGTCCAGCGCTCCCAGGTCAACCGGGAAGTAACCCGCGCTTTCGAGGATCCCGCGTACCACGCCCTTGGCGTCAGCGTCGTCGCCAGAATAGAACTGCACACGCTGTCCTCCCGCGACTTCCGGCTGTGTGAGCACTTGTACGTCCAGGTGATTCAGGGCTTTGACAAGCCGTGCGCCAGGCACAAGACCCCGGACGACTTCACTCGAATGCTTGTCGCCAAGGTCAATTGCCTTGATGCCGTAGGCGGCCAGCGGGTTGCTCGGGTCGGTTGCATCCGGAGATTGCGGATCGAGGAATTCGACCGCGTTGGTGCCATCAATCACGATGCGATTGTTCCAGGCAGGCAGTGTGCTCAGCACCTCAGGCAGGGCGCTCCAGCGCAAGGCGATCAGCACGACATCGGCACTGGCTGCTTCTTCAGCCGTGACGGCCTTGATCAACGGACCGGTTTCATCTGTGAGCGCCTGCAACGATTGTGGACCGCGACTGTTCGCGATCATTGCCGAAACGCCTGCACTGGCCAGCGCGCGTGCCACGTTGGAGCCCAGGGCGCCAGAACCGAGAATGCCTATCGTCGTCATGCTAATTCCTGTCTTTTCGAGAAGGGGCTCAGGTTGAATCCGGACGCCCTGATGATCGAACGTTGGCTCGATCAAGTGAGACCTCATCGTATATATGTGTAACCGACACATCAACACTTATTTTTGAGTTATCTGGGCTTTGGGGTTTGTCGTCAATTTTTAGAAGAAGCGGGCGGGCGACTGTTTTTACAGTTCGAACGGTATCTCGAACTTGCCCAGTCTTGCGACTTCACTGGCAATGTCGGCAATGCTGAAGGCGGCCAGCTCGGACTCCAGCGCTTCACGTGCGCGTGTCAATGCAGGCCGCAGGGCCTCAAGAATGTTGCCGCCGACGGCGCAGTTTTCACACGGTGGCGTGCGATGCAGGGAAAATATTTCCGAGTCTTCCACGGCTCTGTACACATCGAGCAATCTGATGCTTTCGGCAGGCTTCGCAAGCAGCGCACCGCCTCCTGCGCCGAGCTGTGACGTGGTCAGCCCTGCCGCCGTCAGTCGCGACAGAATGCCTCGTACCACCACCGCGCTGGTATTGACGCTGTAAGCCAGATCCTCCGACCGCACAGGACGCCCGCCGCCAACGGCAAGCACGGAGAGGGTATGGACAGAGACTGCAAATCGGGTGCTGGTCGGCATTTCTGGGTGCTTTCGGTATGTTTCGGTATCGGCACATTACCGGCAATACCCGGCAATTGAAAATCGCATGCGGTCGTCTGAGCTATTCGGGGCGATGTCCGTAAGTGAGAGTGAGGTGTGAAACAGGCCGCCCAGCTGTGAACTGAGGTCATAGCAGCTGTGCCCCGCCAGCTGTTTTCAGTGCACAGGTGCTGCTCTAACCTTTTTGTCAGCCGAGGTCACAGCGTTTGACGCTGATCGTGATCTACCGAATGCCAATAGAGAGGATGCACCGTGAATACCCCGATCAAGCCTGATGAACTCGCCGTTCCCTATCAACTGCCTCAAGTTCCGTTCATGACGCCGGACATGGTCCACCCAGGTGTGATGACCCAGTGGCTGGAGGATGACGAACTCTGGGTGCCGGTGACCCGGACCGTATCGTTCAAGCCGCTGTTGCTCAATACTGCCGGTGGTTATTACATCAACCTGTTGCGCGTGCGGCAGGCAGGCGTGTTGTCGCGCCATCGTCACAGCGGGGGCGTGCATGCAATCGTTCTCAAGGGTCGCTGGTATTATCTGGAGCACGACTGGGTCGCTGAAGAAGGCTCCTTCGCCTATGAGCCACCCGGCGAAACCCATACCCTGTTCGTTCCCGAAGACGTCGAAGAGATGATCACCTGGTTTCACGTGCAGGGCGGTTACACCTATGTCGACCCTCAGGGCGTCGCCGTAGGCTATGAGGACGTGTTCACCAAGCTTGAGACGGCTCGGGCCCACTATGCTTCGCTGGGCTTGCCGGCGGATTACATTGAGCAGTTCATCCGCTAGACGCGGATGCAGTGGCTGAACGCGCTTCGGCGCGTTTTGTCTTTTGGAACCACTCAGACAGTCTTTCAATCGGCAGGAGCGTGCATGGATCATTATTCCCAGATGCTGGCGTTCATCTGGTCCACCGAATCTGGCAGTTTTTCGGCCGCCGCCCGCCAGCACCAGATGACACCGTCTGCTGTCAGCAAGCTCATCTCGCGCCTGGAAAACCGGCTTCAGGTCAGGCTTTTCCAGCGAGGTTCTCGAACGCTCACCCTGACTGAAGAGGGTGCCGCTTATCTGCTCGGTGCCAAGGCAGTGGTTGACGCCATGAACGAGGCCGACTCGCTGGCCGAGGCATTGCCGTCCCGGGTCAGTGGCACGTTGCGTATCCATACCATGACTTCATTCGCCAGGCACCAGATCGTGCCATGGCTTCCGGAGTTTCTGGATTGCTATCCCGCGCTGGACGTGGAGATTCAACTGGGTGCGCAATTCGTCGATCACTTCGAGCACGGCCTGGATATCGCGATTCACAGCGGCGTTCTGCCCAGTTCGTCGCGCATTGCCAGACGTATCGGGGAGTGTCAGTGGTTGATCTGCGCCTCGCCTGATTATCTGACCAGACACGGTGTTCCGACGGTCCCGACCGATCTGCTGAACCACCGCTGCTTCAGTTTCAGCTTTGTCAGCCCCTGGAACACCTGGTCGTTTCTACAGGACGGCGAAGGCGTTTCGGTCCCGGTCACCGCACGTGCATCCTTCACCCAGGGCGACCTGCTCCGTGACATGGCGCTCTCGGGCGCCGGCATCGTCAGGCTGGCCGACTTCCATGTCAGCCAGGACCTGCAGGCCGGTACGCTCGTGACAGTGCTGGATGCCTTCAGTCCTAAGGTCGTCGAGCCGGTATACCTGTTGTATTCGGACCGAAAACACCTGAGTCCTCGAATCAGAACCTTCATCGAGTTCTTTCAGGACAAGTGGCGCAGGCATCCCTGGCGCGTCAATTGCGAGTGATCACGATCTCCAGATACTCCGCTGGAACGACCAGCGACTTTCCGCAAGAGCGGTTCATCCGGGTGAGCAGTTCGGTCAGATCGGCCTTCAGATTAGCTGCCTCAACCTTTGAAAGCGCCTTGAATGCCTTGTGCACCGGGCCGTACCAGCGGCTGAATATCTCTACGAAATGTTCTGCTGACCGGTAACGGAAGTTGAACAGTCTGAGGTGGCTGCGGATTTCAGCAGCCTCGCGTGCGAACAGCTGGTGAATATGGCCCTTGACGCCCCAGTTCGACGGCTTTGCCGCACCCTCGGGAGGCGGGACATGGCGGGCCAGGGTTGAAAACATCTGGCCGACGAAGCCTTCTGGCGTCCAGCAGGTCAGTCCGATGCGACCCTTTGGTCGACAGACCCGTGCCAGTTCTGTCGCAGCCTGTTCCTGATCCGGCGTGAACATCACGCCGAAGGTCGATAGCACGGCGTCGAATGTTGCGTCCTCGAACGGCAGCGCTTCTGCATCGGCTTCCTGGAACGCCACATCGAAATGCTCGGCGCGTGCCCGTTCCCGGCCTCGCTCCAGGAGTGCACCGACGTAATCGGTCGATGTCACGATGCAGCCTCGCCGGGCGGCCGCAAGTGTCGCATTGCCGTTTCCGGCTGCGACGTCGAGCACGTATTCGTCATGGTTCAAATCACAGGCTTCAGCCAACAGCTCGCCGGTGATGGATAGCGTGGTGCCGATGACGGTGTAGTCGCCACAGCTCCAGGCTTCTCTCTGCCTGGCCTTGATGGCTTGCAGATCGGTTGGGGTGTACATGATAGGTGTCCTTTCCTGGCAGATTGGAGAGGCAGGCACCCTGACTGCGAAGATCGGCAATGGTATGGCATGTGAGGAGATCGACCGGACGGCTCAAGGACGCCCAGTCAGTGCCCGAGGTGCACTTGCCTGAGTGATCAAGCATAGCGGTGGCGTCGGCTATGCCTGTAAGCGAAGGGGTGAATGGTCGTTTCTTGCGGGCCGGCTTTGTAACCGGATTCTACGAGGCTACTTTATTCTGGAGGTCATGTAGATGAGGCGTACAGCGGCAAGGGTGATCGCTTCGGCATCGCCCTTGATGGTTTCCAGATGTGATCTGTCCAGATTCTCGTCATCGGAGCGGGCTTCGACCAGCCGGGTGACGTGATAAAGGTTCTGGGTCACTTCGTGCAGGCTGCCGTGCAGACGACCAAGTACGCGATTCAGCCGTTCCGAGTGCGTGTTTCCGTTGGTTTCTATCTGCGGGGTAGAACGTTCAAGGCTGAACCCGGTAACAACGTAAGTGACATCAATGCCGGCATCCGAGATGCGTGACAGGTAGTCGGCTCTAGGAGAGCGTATCCCATTTTCGTAATTGCCCTGGGCGTTGGTTTCGACGCCCCCGATGGCACCGAGTGCGCTCTGGGAGAGCTTCAACCGTAGCCGTTCCCGTTTAAGTCGTGGACCAATTCCTGTCATATATCTGTCCTCAAGACACCGTCCACCGACATCGTCTCGGCAGTACCGCAATAATTAAGGTTTGCCGACCAGCGTGTATGACAACGACCGGAGCTCGTTCCGGTTCCATTACGCATTGGAGCATGTGCGCAACTTCAGGCAAACGCCTGCAAATGCTGGCACATTGTAATAGAGGGTTTGAACGAAATGGTATTTTTTTGTACTGATTTGAACGATTTAAGCGGGCTTCAGGCGAGGATTCGAACGAAACGATCGAGGCCGTTCAAGGCCTCGATTGTCTGTGCAGTCAGAGGCAGCGTGCAGTGGGTTGCTGGGCCCAGCGCTCAGCGGTGCCGGCAATCTTCTCCGCCAGCCGGCCAACGGCTTTCTGGTGCGCAATGATCAGGCTTTCCATGCCTGTTCCCGCTTGCTCACGGATCACACTGCTGCAGGTCAGGTTGGTGCGCTTGCTGCCCGCTGTCGCGCCTGCGCTACGCTGAGTGAGGGTCCAGACCACATCGATCAGTGCGTAATTGCCGGGCACCGATTCGAAGCGCCGCACGTCCGTGCGGATGGACAAGAGGGGCTGCTCGGTGTTCTTGGGAAGCCCTGCCATGTCGCGACTGCCGAAGCGGCGCTCAAGCTGAGGCGTCAGCGCGTCATGAAATTCGTCGCCCAGCGGCGAGCCCCAGCGCTCGGTATCGAGTATCGCCAGACTGCCATCGCCCTGACGGACCACCAGCGGCGGCTGGTCGACCTGTACCGGCATGATCACCGGCAGCATTTCAAACTGGAACGGCGCGGCCTGACTGGCCGCAGCGGTGTTCGACGCCATGGGAGCGATGAGCGTGTAGTAATGAGTCTGGGTCGAGGTACAGGCACTGATGCCCAACGCAGCGGTCAGGACTGCCAGTTTAAGGCGCAGGGTCATTGGTTCGGCTCCGCAATGGCTCGGGATGAAGAGGGTGCATTGAATGAACGCGGGGCAGCATCGCCGGTACGACCGCGGATCAGCGATTCAGGATGGCGGCTGAGGAAGTCGGTCAGCACGCGAACCGAGCGGGCTGTGCGCTGAACCTCATCCATTGCCTGGCCCAGTTGCTGACGCGCAGGTGAGTCTTCGGCCAGCGAGTCGTTGGCGGTCCCGAGGGTTTTTTCCGCCTGCTGCAAGGTGCCACGCATCTGCGGCAGGATGCTGCTGTTGACCTGTTTGAGGGTCTTCTGAAGCTCGCTCAGACTGCCATTGAGGTTGGCGGCCAACTGGTCGATCGGCAGTTTGCTGAGTTTTTCGACGAATGCCTGCAACTGCTCCTGCAGTTTGTCGAAGCTGCCCGGCACGGTCGGAATTTCCAGCGGACGAGCCTTGGGGTTGAACGTCACTTTCGGTGCCTTCGGATCGAACTCCATGGCGATGTACAACTGGCCAGTCAGCAGGTTGCCGTTGCGAACCTGTGCCCGCAGACCGTTGGCCACGAATGCGCCCAGAACCCTGGCCGATTGTTCCTCTTCGTCACCCTTGCCACCCAGCTCCTTGAGCTTGGATTCCGCTGCACCGAGGCGCTTGGGATAGATCACTGCGCCGACGATACCGGGGAACGTCTTGGTGGCCGGGTCGTAATCCAGATCCACCGAGACCACTTTGCCGATATTGACGCCCAGGAAATCGACCGGGGAGTTGACAGTCAGGCCGCGCAGCGACTGATTGAAGCGCATGCGGATGTAGCGGGGCTCACCATCTGGCGGGGCCAGTGCGGTAGCCTGATCGTCGAATATCTTGAATTCGGCATTTTCGTCAGCCGGTTTGGAGTCCGGGCTCCAGTTGGGTTCGCGAAACGCCACGCCGCCCGAGATGATCGAGGTCAGCGACTGGGTGTTGATCTTGAGACCCGATGCGCCCACGGTGACGTCCACGCCGCTGGCGTTCCAGAAACGGGTATCGGTGGTGATGTACTGATCGTTGGGCGAGCTGATGAAAATCTGGATATCGACACCACGACCATCCTTGGACAGGTCATAGCCGACAACCTGACCGACCTGGATGCGGCGGAAATAGATCGGCGAACCGATGTCCAGCGACCCAAGGTCATCGGTATGCAGAATGAAGCGTTTTCCCTTTTCGCCGAACGTCACCGGAGGCGGCGTTTCCAGACCGGTGAAGTCATTCTTGGTGTCCTGGGCGCTGCCCGCGTCCGCGCCGATGAAAGCGCCCGACAGCAAGGTATCGACGCCCGATACGCCATGCGCCCCTATGCGCGGCCTTACCACCCAGAACTGACTGTCGATCCGGGTAAACGGATGCGCCGTGTTATTGAGCTCAATGGTCGCCAGCACGTGGGTGCGGTCATCGCTGAGCTTGATATCGGTCACCATGCCAATGACCACGTTTTTGTACTTGACCTGAGTCTTGTTGGCTTCAAGACCTTCCGCCGTCAGAAAGCTCACCGTGATCCTCGGGCCGATGTTCATCCAGTCATGAAACGCCATGGACAGGCCGATCAGCCCTGCGACGATAGGCACCAGCCAGATCAGCGAAATGCGCACGCGGCGCCGCTTGACCTCGGGGCGGGGCATCGAAGCAGAAGGGGGGAGGGTATTGTCAGACATCTTCAACCTCTGCGTCCCAGATAAGCCGGGGATCGAAACTCATGGCGGCGAACATCGTCATCACCACAACCAAACCAAAAAACAGAATGCCGATCCGGGGCTCGATGGTGCTCAGCTCACGAAACTGCACAAGGGATGCCACCAGGGCGACGACCAGCACGTCGAGCATCGACCAGTAGCCGATCAGCTCGATGAACCGGTAAAGACGGGCGCGCTCGCGCATGGCCCAGCGGCTGCGGCGCTGGCAGGTGATCAGCAGCATGCCCAGCACCAGAAATTTGATGCACGGCACGACTACACTGGCCACGAAGATCAAGATCGCAATGTCCCACGAGCCGCTTTCGAAGAATTCGATGACGCCGCTCATGATGGTGTTCTGGCTGCTGTTGCCCAGTAAAGCGGTGTACATCACCGGCAACGTATTGGCCGGGATGTAGAAAATCAGCGCGGCGATCAGGTAGGCCCAGGTGCGATTGATACTGTTGGGCTTGCGGCGGTGCACGGGTGAATCGCAGCGCGGGCAGCGGCTGGCGTCTTCCTGGCAGGCGTAACCGCAGGTGTGGCACAGGCACAGTTTGTGTTCATGGGCGAAAGGGATGCCGTTCATTCAGCCTTGACTCCCAGTTCGTCCCACAGGTCTCGAATCCCCTTGTTGGCGATCAGCAGGATCAGCACCATCAGCATTGCCATGGCCCACAGTCCGACGCCGGGATGCACATCGAGCATGCCTGCCAGCTTGATGATCGCCACCAGAATGCCCAGCATGCAGACTTCCAGCATGCTCCAGGGGCGCAGGTGCTCCAGTGCGCGCATGCAGGTCTTGAAACCCGGTGCAATAGCGCCCCTGTTCGCGTGCAGTAACACCCAGAACAGCAGGGCGATCTGTAACAGCGGTGCGAAGATGATCGCAACGCCTGCGACCAGGGCGATGATCGTGATCCGTCCCTGAGCCAGCGCCTCGACCGACTGCCAGAGCGTGACCTCGTTGGTCAGGCCTTTCATGCTGATGCTGATTACCGGAAATATGTTGGCGAAGACGAAGAAAATCGCTGCAGCGATGGTCAGGGCCAATAATTGCTCGATGCTCATGCGCCGTCCCCGGCCGAGTACTGCCCGGCAGCGCAGGCAGAACGCGGCATCGCCGGGTTTAAGTGGCTGAGCTTCATACAGCGAATCGCAGTGTTCGCAGATGATCAGGTCCGGTGGGTGTCTCGTGGAATGCACAGTGCTCATCGACGCCGTTGATGCAGAGTTCTGGATGGAAGATCGGAGGTTCGGAAAGATACCTCTTTATTGGCTATGCAGTGTTTTTTTCTGTGCGTCCCGTCACAACACTGCAGGGCTGCATGATTGACCGCGGAGGCTGGCGGTGGTTCATGTCATCGGGCCATTATCTATGGATTGCCCCATGTAGCCAATGGCACCGTTGTCAGCACTGTCCATGCTTCGGAACAGGGCAGTGCTGACGGGCCACCGTCAAGGCTTGCCTGGTCTGGCGCGTTGTTTGAGATAGCCCAACAGCTGCCGCGCTTCCTGAGGAACGTTGTGCTCGTCGAAGGTCATGCAGATGGCTCGGGTATCGTCCTCGATGGTGATTTCGTACTGATTCAGGTCGCGTCCGTCTTCATTGAAGGCTTCCCCCGACTTGTTCAGTCCGCTGTCACTCACCAGCCGTTCAAGCTGTTCGGCCTCGGGTTGTTCGAGGGTGGAGGTGTCCACCTCACACCGTTTTATCGCGCCGGCAAAACCGCCCGATTGGACCAGACATACCTTCATCGCTACACCTCTTCAATGTTCAGGCCTTGACCCCGACTTTCTTCCAGGCGGCCTGAACGGCTTTTTTGGCGTCTGCACCGAAACGGGGGTCGCTGGCGACCTTTATGCTGATTCTGGCGCAATCGGCGAACTGGCTGTCCGATGCCAGCTCCAGCATTGTTTCATACCAGATTCTGCCTGCCACTTCCCAGGCATTTCCGCCGAGCGCCTTGGCGACCAGTACGAAAGCACGATTGGGAATGCCCGAATTGATATGTACCCCGCCCCGGTCCTTGGCACCGGTGTACAGGTCAGCCATGGTGGCGGGCTGTGGGTCGTCGCCCAGATCGGGGTCGTTGGCGTAAGCGGTTCCGGGTTTCTCCATGTCACGAATCCCGCGGCGGGTCGGGGCAGGGACCAGCAGTTCCTTGCCAACGACCCAGTCCGATTCTTCGGCGCTGGTGCCTTCTTTCCACTGGCGAACCAGCATGCCGAAGACATCGGCGAAATGTTCGTTCAAGGCGCCCGACTGGCCACGGTATTCCAGATTGGACGTGAAACTCTGCACGCCATGGGTCAGTTCGTGGCCAATGACTTCCAGACTGCCCGTGAAGCGCTTGAAGACCAGGTCATCGCCATCACCATAGGCCATCTGGCTGCCATTCCAGTACGCATTGCTCAAGGGCACGTATTCGCCCTGGAAATCGACTTCGGCCACATGCACGGTCGAGACCAGCGCCATGCCTGCATCGTCCAGTGAGTTGCGTTCGAACAGTTGCTGATAAAAATCGTAGACATCACCCGAACCGTCATAGGCTTCATCAGTGGCGTTGTCGCCGGTGGCCTTCTGGCCTTCGGAACGTACCACTTTACCCGGCAACTGATCGGTGCCTTTGGCATCGTGGACAACCCGGTGTTTGGTGCCGCTCGGCGATTTTATGGCATGCATCGACGGCATGGTCCGGGCGGTCAGACGCGAGGCCAGGAATGCGGAGCTGCCGGTCAGGTTGGCGATGGCCCGTGCGCTGATACCGGGCTGTGAGGACTGCGCCATATGCTCGAGCATGTAAGGCGGAATGAAGCAATGCAGGGGATGTCTATCGCACATGTGAAACTCCTGTAGTAATGCACCGATAGCAGCAAGCCACCGGTCAACATGGTCGCGAGAGGTTTGACAGGTGAAAGACGGGTTTTATGCCAAAGAAATATTTCATTACATGATGACCGGTAGGCAAATGATTGGCGCGTTCGCCGATATTCAGTCTGGCCGGGCGTTTGCGGGAAGGGCGGTCGACCTGCGTCACCTCGACACAGCCGCTCGATCCACACGCCGGGAGTGCTAGACTCGCGCCACTTCAGACGAGGAGCAGACTCACGTGCGCAAGACGGTAATGATCATGGCGGTGCTGGCACTGGCCGGATGCGATGCAGGCGGTTCCAGAACTCCTGCCCGGGAGAAGGCCCAGGACGCGGTTCAGACGGCGCCGGTTACCGGCCCGCAGTGGTTTATCCAGATGAACTCCAGAGAGGCGGTCAGCGATACCAGTGCCTGGCTGCTCGAGCGCAGCTACGTGCCCGTCATCGTCACGATCGACGGCAAGCAGCAAATGTTGCTCGGTCCTTACCCGAGCGAGGCCGAAGCCGAAGAGCAGCGTGTCGCCCTGCAGGCCAAAGTCAGCAAATCACACCGTTTTGCCACGCCTTCGGTGGTGCAATACACCCGCTGAGGCACCAGCCGGCAAAAGGGCGTGATCGCTGTGCAGCGATCACGCCCTTTTTTTACG
>Ga0065712_10067757_pt1 | contig 54454 bp, 95 predicted proteins | sample MisRhiReplicate1_FD_59099 | JGI IMG/M metagenome (GOLD analysis project Ga0065712, IMG submission 59099) | Miscanthus rhizosphere microbial communities from Kellogg Biological Station, MSU, sample Rhizosphere Soil Replicate 1: eDNA_1 v3... | ecosystem: Host-associated > Plants > Roots >...
TGCTTATCAGCTTGGTTGTAATCAAAAGCCTGTCCGCACTTATGACGAGATTTTTGTGCAACTCCGGGCTTGCTGGAAGCAAATCCTCGTTCGCGCATAACATCTCCGCACACTGCCAAAAAGTCAAATCCTGCGCCTTCAATGCATAGCTCCTTCAATTTCTTAAACGCTTCTGCTGGCTTACCCTTTCTTAGATAAGGCATAGGAGCAATGGTTGGAATACGTTCAACTTTTGTACTTGGCGGAGGCGGAACTCCTAATGAATTTGGCATTAAGCAATAACTCCAGTAATTGGGATTGGTGTGGCGCTCGAAAACTCTGTCGCGGTTGCTGCTTCTCCTGCATGTTTAATCAACTTGTCCATATCACGGTAGCTGATAAAACCGTAACCACTGTTCTTATAGCCCCAGTTTCTTCCCCAAGAATTCAAAATGATGAAAGCTCCCTTCGATCCATCGGGACACTTCACTCTCTGATCAGCACCAATTAACGTATAACAGTGCCCTCCAACAATTCTACCCTTCGCTCGTGCAAACCCTGCGGAAGTGGTTGTGTCCATTCCTTCCAACCAGTCAGTTCCAACAACAACTGGTCCCTTCATCAACACCCACTTGCGAACAGTTTCAGCTTCGAACGCCCAAACATAACGCTCGACCAATCCTGCTGCCTTAAGAACTTTCATCAAAGCATGGACAGAACTTCCCTCATACTTTGGTTCTTCGGTTTCAGAGCCTGGCCATTCATCGTTGAGTTGATTAGCACGATAAAGATCTCCGCGCTTCATGTAATACTTTTGTTGCACTGGACCAGCTAACAAAAAATGTTGTCCGCCAAATTCTGTACATTGAGAAGTATTACCCTGATCCAAAGGAATCGAAGTAAATTCATTTGGTACTCCATCAATTGATGGAATTGTCGTTGGAATAGGCCACACTCTGCGCTCTACAGTAACCACAATTGGTGGTTCTGCTGCCATTCTATGTTGTTGATCTCGTGGATCAAAGGCTGGAATTCTACCTAGTCCGCGTTCCTGATTAACAACTGTGTGAGTGTCTTCGGACAATGCCATAATGAGTTCTCCAATGTAAGATGAGGACGTTTACCTTTGTAAACACCATTATAGCAAACCCGCGTACAAGGTTTCAAGTACGCGGGCATAAGAGCTTTATTGAGAGAATTTACGGTTGGGTAGGAACCGACGCTTGAGCACGTCGGTAACAGGCTTTACAACACCGCTTGATATTCAATCGGCCTTGTTGTACGAACTGGACAAACTTCTTGAGGGAAACTGCATCGCGTGGAGTTTTCGCGTCACAGAGGATTTTAGTCGCTTCTTTTTCCGGCCACTGCTTCAGTTTTTCCGCCGGAGGATTCAACACATGGAACATTATTTGCTTCTGCCTTTGCCAAAATTTTAGTACGTTGTCTCATCGAGTTTCCCCGACGATTATTCAAAGATTCAAGTTGTTCTTGAAGTGAGAGGCTTCTCCATTCTTCAACTCTCTTTTTTGCTTCTTCTTGACGTGTGTACTTTTTATCTGGCCTTAGCCGCATTTATTCGCTCCAATACAAGTTTTGCCCTTTTTGAGGGATGCTTAGTAAGAAATCCAGTGCCACGTCCGGTTTCGTAAGGAAAAGGATATGGAAACTGTTCTGCTGTCGGGTCGCTTATTTCACCCGTCAATTTGTTTTTAAGCCACCAGTAAGTGGACTTGCCTTTGTCGTCTGTATAACGAGCACACTGCGGAATCCAATTTGGATCTCCGAGTAAATGGTACAACACCTCTGCTCCCACATAGCATAGTCCACCCAAAGGATGCGTTTCACCTTGCCATCGTTTCTTCCTTAGGTCCGGTGACAAGTTTGTTTGTACTAGACTAACGGCTGTGTTGAGATCCATTAGAAGCGAGAAAGAGGTTCACCCTTTTTGTTTTTCCATGCTAGTCGAACCCAACGCTTGGGAATATAGTGTACAACTTCCTCGGCGTCAATGACTTCATGGGCACCGCCTTCACGAACAAACAACCATTGAGGATCTTTGATCTGCACTCGTACAGTTGTCCCACCTTGTAGGATAGGAACGTCGTAGTAACGATATTCTTGTCCTTTTACAGAGACAAAAATCTTACCGTTTACATCAAGTTTCTCACGTTGATCAAGAAGGGGCGAAGGAGTGATGTCGGATTCGAGAGGTCTTTTAGGAGATTCTCCCGTGATGTTGTATTCAGTCTGTCTTTGAGACATTGTTATTTCCTTTATTGTTGTTATTGTCCTCCGAACATAAGTCACCGCCAGAACGGCAGCGACTCTATTTTAGGAGGGAGTTTGTAGCCAGAGATGACTACGAGATTATTGTACCACGGAACTGAACTAAAGTCAAGACTTTAACACAGTTACGTGAACTTTCCGTCTTCCAAACCGACGGGCTTCGTGAACAGACGGAACCCAAATGTCCAGTTTGCGGCCCTTTATTCGCCCGCCTCGGTCACGTACCACATAGATACCAGAGTAAGTACCGCCATCAAGTTTAATGCGAGTACCAAGAGGTAATAGGCGAGTATCTGCCGCGACAATACCGCGCCCAACTTTGTACCCACTAGCTGTACGTCCTTGTAAAGCATAGGCCGTGGCCGTGTAAGGCACAGGAGATCCAATAGTTTCAAACAACAAAAAGGCCGTGAAAACCACGGCCCCAAGAATTTTGACCATTTAAGACTGGTGCCCTCGGTGGAAATTGAATCCACTGCTGTAAGTTTTAGAGGCTTTAGCTTCTTCCTGCGAGGGCGTGACTCCTTAAATGATTGGTCGGCGTCCGCCAATAATCTGAATCAACAGGACAACAAGGGCGAGCACCAAAAGTAGGTGAATAAAGCCGCCTACAACATAGCCCGACACCAAACCGAGCAACCAAAGAATAAGTAGAACAACAAAAATTGTCCACAACAAGATCGTATCCTCCTTTAATGCATGGACTTTACAAATATCCAATGCATTTGATATACTTATTATAACACACATTATAGGATAAAGCAAATGCAAAAAGTTTGGACTGAGAAAAAAGTCTGTAAAAATTGTAACAAAGAAAAATACAATAGCCAGTTTCATAAACGGTCAAACCGACCTGATGGCCTACACATTCGCTGCAAAGATTGCTTTCGTTTAATAGATCAGCCTAAAAGACTACAATACGTCAAGAGGTATGCTGAAAAAAATCGAGAAAAAATTCGTAAGAGTGCTCTTAACAAATACCGCAAATCTCAACAAAACACAAATGAACACAAAGAACTTATTTTCAAACGAAATTTGAAAAAACTCTACGGCCTGTCGTTAGAACAATACAACAGTCTTCTTAAACAGCAGAAAGGTCTTTGTAAAATTTGCAGAAGAGTTAATACAAACGGACGAAGACTATCCGTTGACCATAATCATATTACAAGAAAAGTTAGAGGGTTACTTTGTGGACCTTGTAATGTTGCAATAGGAATGTTACAAGACAGCCCAAGTAGATTACAAACAGTCATTAAATATTTAGAACAAAATGATTTATAAAGTGTCTTTAACCTTTAGCTTCTTTTGCTGACTAGGCAAGAACCGACCAGGCGTATTGTCAATAAGTTGTAACAGATATGTGGTAACTTCGGAAAAATCTCCATCCTGAACATCGTAAAATACCGTGCCCGCGTCTACATCAAGAATGTTTGCGTCCGTTAGATCACGAGATACAGTTGTGGTGTTACCTTTTATCTTCAACTTAAAGCTCGTTACTCCTTCCAACGACTGCCCTGTATTGAAGGTGAGGCGATACCCAAACGAATTTTGATATACAAAAGGGGTAGCGTCTGCCATCTTATTCTCCTAACAATGGTGCGTCAAACTCCACGCCCGACATCAGACTAACATCGAACACTGGATTCTCAAAGGATAACACAAAATCAGGTGTGGGTTCAAACTGCATTTCCAACGTGATTCCTCCCATCAACTTCACTGGTCCTACAGACACAACCAAATTACTTGGTGGTCCGGTACTCGAAACCGTGAATGTTAAATTGATGATACGCTCGTCACCCAGCGGGGTTTCAACTTCATCCAATATCGTATAATTACCAACAACGTCTCTCACACGTCCTTGAATGGTATATATTCCATCAGGAATGGTGCTAAGGTCTACTGGCCCAGTGAAGACATCATGGGCTACTCCTGGGGTTTCTTCTGTCACTTCATTCATCAAGACCGTATAAAAAGTTCCATCTTGGTAACGTAAAGTAACTTGTCCATCCGCCCCAAAATAATCTTCGAGATAGTCTGAGTCAAGTACACCCAATACTTCATCAGATCGTAATGTGATCCACAATTCCGTAAATGGCCCTCGATAGAATGTAGGCATTAGCGTCCCCCAAACACGAAGACAACAGTTGGAGCAATTGTGTCTCCGCCTGTAACTGCGGGCCAAAACTCAAAACGGTTGACTTCATCATCATCGAAGAACATATAGTTTCGTCCTCGAAACAAAGTAGCCGAATTCACTGGGACAACCACTGAAGGCTGCACTGTCACCTGTGTTCCTAATGGATAATAAATTGGTGGATGATCAACTACAGAACCACCTGTGATAGTTGCCGGAGCCCGCAAACGGCTAGTAGAGTCGCGGTGCAGCGGAAGGTACTCAACTAAGTTACTAGGAAATGCCAGAGCTGACATTCCTTTGCTTAGTGCTACCGCTTCTGCTTGAGTCAACAGCCTATTCCACACTGCAAATTCTGCGACATGTCCATCCCACGCTCTATCAAACGAGTCGTTGCGATTACCTACACAATATACAAGAGTGTTATTGTCAGCACGGGTTCCAGATGCAACTTGAGTGTTTGTCAAAGTTTGAATAGAACCGTCCAGATAAATAGTGGGCGTGTTCGCATCCGAACTAATATCGTGAACAACAACTATATGGTGCCACTGGTTTGCTGCCGGACGAGGATAAGTCCATATACCACTAGACACACTAAACCTTCGGTTATAATCGTAAGTTCCTCCTGAGTTGTTATTGTGGGAAGTATCTAAAAGTGAGCCCGATCCGCCTTTGTGCCAAATTCGGCCCAAGTTGTTTCCACCGTCTCCAGTCCGATAAGTCCAGATAGAATACGAACGTAGGTCGTTGTTGGCAGCTAATGAAGACGCTATTCGATCTGTAGTTACTCCGCCTCCAGTATGTCGTGCCATTTTTAGGTTTCCTTCAATTCAACAAACACCAGTTCTAAGTCGCCAACTGCGGTATCATTAGCGACATCTCGCCTGATACGAAGTCTAAAAGTTTCTCCTACGGCGATGGAATCCATATTAGCTCCATCTGTTACAGCTACGTTTGTTATCTTAACATGACCAGAAGTTCCTGGCACTGTAGCTGCGGTTACAGTTTGGGCAGAAGCAAATCCATCCGAATCAATATCTTGTTGGGCATCACCTATACGTTCAAAAGATACGTCCCATCCACCTGTTCCTGACGTAGCAGAAGTCGCAGCCCAATGAATATAAACCGTAATTCCTCCACCTGAATAATGACGTGGAAGAATAGCAGTAAAGATCGCTGTTTCCTGTGTGGTATCATCAAAGTCCAAAACTGGATGGGAGTTCCTTAAATCAAACGTTGCATAGTTTGAAGTAGGCGGCTCATTGTATAATGGTCCAAATTGGAGAAGAGTGTTTCCTGTTGCCATTACGCTGAATCCCGTCCAATCTGTTGTAGCCAAGTACGAGTGGAACCGTCAATAGAGGCAGTTACTTTTGCAAAGTAAATTGATCCACCAGCCATCTTGTTCGTGTTTTCGTCTTTTTTGTAGATGCCCAAAGCACCTACCTGAGTCAAGGCCGTGGAGGCAATAAGATCAGTACCATCAGATGCCTTAATAACTTGAATAGTTGGACTGGTTATTCCTGACGTTACAGGTTGTCCATTCTTAAAGAAAATAACAGCATAGTGGTCCGTTGTCGTACTTTCTTTGACCACCCAAATCTTCGCATGGTAAGCGTCCATGTCTGACGCTACTGCTGCATCAGTAATAGAATTTGCAGCTACAGCCCCTATTGAAGAATCGACTCGGCCACTCACAAGAGAATTAACAACAGAACCAAGCCAACTATTAATATCAACTCTAGCCACTGGTATAATTTCGTAATCAACAAGATCTGCGTCTGCTGTTAATGCTGGTGTAAATGTGATTATTTTAGTGGATGAGTTAAAAGCCGTGATTAAACGACACTGGCCTGCAACATCTCCACTAGTGAATAATATGAAGTTACCTTTCCAATAATCGTTAGGGCTCTCAGTACGAGCCGAATCAGTTACACTCGTAGTGGTTCCGCTGTCTGTTGTCCCCGAAGCAACGGCTCTAAATTTTGATACAGCATTTGCAGTAAACGAACTTCCTCCAATTACATTTTCACCAATACCACCGACTTGTGCATCTATGCGACCAGAAATAAGAGCGTTAACCGCTGAACCCAATATTTTGCTCAAATCAACTCGCCCGTTAGAATCAATAATTAAAGAAGCGAAGTTAGTAGGAAATGTTTGTGTTAAATTATATCCTGTTTTATCCGCAACTACTTGAGCGTTGGAATCGACACGTCCAGATATCAGAACATTTGGAGCCATAGCTAACCACGCTACAATATCAGCCATAGCACCTGGCATAATAACGAATACAGAGGTATTATCAGGACTAGTTGCCCAGTTAGGTGTAATTGAAGCAACTTTGCTAGTGCCGTTATAAGTAATAACTAAACGGGCCTGTCCCGAGCCTGTTCCGCTCAATATAAAAACATAATCGTCCTTATAAAAATCTGTTGTAGAAGAAGCAGAAGCATCCAATGTAATTGTTGAAGATGTTCCATTTTGAGCCGTGGCAGATCGAATTGAATTTAATGAATCTATTTTTCCAGATATTAATGCATTAGGAGCCGAACCAATCCATTTACCTAAATCTACTCTTCCTGATCCATCTATAGATAATGAGGAAAAGTTAGTAGGAAAAACTTGAGTTAAACTATATTCAGTCTTATCTCCTACCACTTGTGCATTAGAATCCATACGTCCTGAAATAAGTGCATTAACTGTTGCTCCTAACCATTTGGATACGTCAACTCTTCCGTTACCATCAATTCCTAACAAAGAAAAATTTGATGGCAAAGTGAAAGTTGCCATTCGAGTTGAAATAGCGGCATCCAAATTAGCACTATTAACATCGGTGGTCCTAAGTAAGGTATCCAACTTAGGTAGTGCAGTTTGCACCATTATGTAGGTCGTTGTGTTGTCGGGAGCAGTATCCCATGCTCGACCTACAGTAGCCACTTTTGTAGATCCGACGTATCCCGTAACAACACGAGCTTGATCTGATCCAGTTCCACCACGAAGAATGATTAGCTGCCCGTTATAGATATTGTCGGTGGTTGAAGCCAGAGCATTCAACGTTATAGTTGATGCCCCTCCTCCTTGAGCCAATCCCTCATTAACAGAAGTGAGATTGTCAACCGGATAAATTTCAAATACTGATGTGTTGTCGGGATTAGTTCTCCACGTTCGATCAACAATAGCAACTTTTGAACTTCCAGTGTATTGAGTGATCATGCGAGCCTGACCAGCGCCAGTACCCGAACGGATGAGAATGATGGATGGATCATATAAACCATCAGTTGCCGAAGCAGAAGCGTCGAGAGTGATAGAGTTAGCTCCTCCTCCCTGTGCAGTGGCTGAGCGAATTGGCAACATTGGAGATAGACCAGTTCCATAAGCGGCTACACTAGCATCGATTCGTCCGTTTGCTGGTTGGTTAATCTGCCCAGCATTCGCTCCACGAGTAAACAATCCGCCCGGAGCTTCAGCGGCGGCATTAGGCAGAGCAGTCAATCCCATGCGAACCGAATCGGACCAGTCAGGTACAATCTTGGCCGACGCATTACCGTAAGTATAAATGGTGATATACTGGTCTTCAACTGCTTTAGTAGCAGAATCAACAATTTGAACATTAATGACAGCGGCAGACAATTCAGCAGCGGTTAATGTCAACGACCATCCGATAGAGCCTGTTCCCGCGACAGCCGCAGGATTATTAGTGGTGTTAGCAAAACTGCCGCCATCTTTAGAAATTTTTGTATCGCCAGTTACCGGAGTCCAATCAGCGGACGCAGCGAGGTCTACCACTCCGCGCTTAACCATCGCAAAGTAGAAAGTGGTCTGAGTGTTATACTTAGCTAAGAAGAACATATTTTATGTTGGTCCCATTCCTCGATTCATTCCCCTAAACATGGACTCCAAGTTAGAGTATATTGTTGTTGGACCAGCACCAGTGTTGTAAACTTCAACGAACGCTAGTCCCCACGGGGTTGTTGCTGCGGTAAATGTTATTGAAGTTCCGGTTTCTCCACTATTTCTCGAAGCAGAAGAAGCATTAGTTGTTGGAGTTGCAAAACCATCTTCACTTAATTCCGTCCAATTTGTAGGAGGAGTCGAAACAGCCGGAGTAGTTGATGATGACAACGCTCCAGCCCAAGCAGATAAAACCGCGTTAGAAGTTATTATAGCAGGAATTGTACCACTTGTTGGGTTCGTACTAGATGCTTGATTCACCACTGCTTGTTTCAATGGATCCGACGTTGTTTGGTCTGCTCCGGTTATTTGAAAACAATATGCGATACATCCAGATGAGTTTCCACTTGGAGTCACAGTGTATACAGAGGCAGCAGCGGATCCTCCCGTTCTGCCCCAAAAAATGTGTGTACCGTCAGCACTGGTATTAAATAGTCCACTTGCCTTATTGGTCCAAGTTATGGCAGTACCAGAAGTATTAACTATTGTCGGAGCAGCAGTATTACCTCGGACAAAGGCAATAATAACGAATAACGAGTTGGCCGAAGGAGTGAATGAAGATAGTGCATAGGTGGTGTTATTTGAAGTAGACACCACCTTAGCTACTTGAGTTACTGCTGCCATTAACCGTCTTACCTTCCGGTCAAGGTCATAACGATGGTTGGTCCACCAGTGTCAACAATCATATCCAAGTCAACACCGACAGATACACCGCCAGCCTTTGCCTTCAATAAAATTCGACCATACTTTTGACCATCGCCCGCCGTGAACGATAGTCCATTGGTCTCAGTTGTCGCAGTGGTCTTCTCAGCGGTTGTACCATCGCTGTGTCTGAAATCGGTGTTACCCGTTTGAACAGAGTGATTGGTGAACGCAATATGAGAAACACCACCATTGTTAGTCCAACCAGACAACAGTGAAAATGAAGGCGTCGTGTCGTTGGTTGTTTGTCCAGTATAAGACTTTCCATCAATGGATAGATAAGCCGATCCAGAAGGAGCATCTCGAATATAAGCCGAATCCGATGCGTCAGTCTGGTTGGCGGAACTATCGGATGCTCGAACCTTGAAAAAGTTCTGAGTACCACCAGAAGACGAGACCGTTGGTGCTGTACCGAACGTCAAACTGTAGGTCCATGCTACTTGATAATTGATGTTCGTTTGGTTGCCTGCTCCGTTTAGAGGATTGGATACCAACGTAAACGTAGTACCATTCGGGATCGTTGCAATTTCATAAATGCCAGCAGTCAAGCTCGCGTGAGACAAATAAATTCTATCTCCCACAGATAGGCCAGTAGTGGATGAAATTGTGTAAACCTTTGAGGTGTCGTTGTATGAACCAGAAGTACCCGCCGTTAGGACCGTAGCCGCAGGAGTTAAACTTGACTTGACGCTGTTCGTACCTGGAAAAGTGTTATCCTGATCAATCCACACGTCCGTCAACGTGGCAATATCCATCGTTGAGGCGGCAAACGAGAAGAAACCACCGAGACCTTTTAGAATAGGATCGGCAGCAGACACGCCAGCACTGTTAAGTAGAATAGCCATCGTTAGTTAGCCTCTCCCTTCTCAATAGAATCTTCTTTCTTTTCAACCCAAAAACCGTTTTCAATCGAATGCTTTTCCTCAAACCTTGCACGCGCTCCTCCAAAATCAGGAATAGCGGTTTCACGCACATCAGGCTCTGCGGGAAGCATATTATCGTATGCGTCTGCTATGATTTCATTTATCTGATCCACGCTGAGACGTGCCCCTCGGTGTAGACGCCAATGTTTCGGAGCTTGATAAATGTCGGTATAGACCGCTGGTTGCTCGGTGTTGACCGTCTCCTTTGTTTCGTCCATGCTGTTCTCCTTATTCAGAGTATCCGTCGGTGAGATGGAATCCTCCCTTTGTTCTCCCACTATTGGCATGTACAAAACGCACAATGCCCTCATTAAATCGTGCTTCGCAGTCCGGACAAATCAAAGTATCAGGCAGAGGATAAACCGGATTCTTTAACTCGAAAATTTTTCCACAGTTGAATCCGCCGCATTGTGCTCGAATGATGATTTTCCCTTCGGCCCCAATCAAATCAGGAATTTCTCGTAAATCCGCCATATTTCCTCTCAGCATACAAGTTGAATCTATATGATAACAAAAACGAAGGCCGCGATGCAAGCAAAGCGGCCTAAGTGGTCTGTTGATTAGGAGTTAGATTATCTGTTCAGGTCATCATACTTCCATGCCTTGTGGTGAAGCTCTTTCAAGTAAGCCCAAATTTTAAAAAATTGAACTCCTTGCTCCCAAGCATCATCGTCAGCCAAATGACTGTGTTTGTGTTTCGCATCCTTCCATGACTTTTTCCAGAACTTCTTCGACGCAGGAGTATTTCGGTTTAATGCAACCATTGCCATTGTTTTCACATCAATAGCGTCAGGAGAAGTCAAAAAGTTCATCCCTTCAACAAATGTTTGTAAGTACCAATAGACAAAAGTACCATCAAACTTCTGAGGCATAAACACAAAAACAGGATGCTCAAACTTCTGAAACCAGTCGTGAAACTGATCCATAGCCAATTTTGGTTCCTGTGGATTCTCTTTGGTTTTCAAGTAAGCAATCGGATTCTCCTGCCAGAAGCGCATAGTGTCGGGGTCTTGCTTTGAACCTTCAAGCTCTTTCAGATTGACAAGGAACTTTTCAAGTAGTCTTCCTTGTTCGTCAAAAGCTGCCGCTCCGAGGGAAATCATCGAGAAAAGACCCGGAATGTGTCCGGTCGCTTCCATGTCCAAAGACACATAAGTTATTTCATTTGTTTTCAGCATATTGCAAAAATTCCATCAATCCTTCTTTACCAAGTTGTATCAAGATCCTACGTTCTGTCAAATTTAATAAACTCCCTAATTGGGTTTGAAATTCTATCTCGTCTTTTGACCACGAACGTTTTTCACATGTTGGTACTAACTCTCTAGCAATTTCTTCCTCACGCATTTCTTCTTCGGCCAACCCTACATAGAAATACGGAGGACCATGTTTAGTTACCATGCATCCATCTTATCACATTTCGCCCTATTGTCAAGGTTCAATCTTTCGACACTTGCTTGAAGCCACTCTCACTTCAATCACAGCCGCTTTGTCGATCAAACCCTTAACAAATTCCTTATTCAGCTTACATTTAACTAACATAGAACTGCCCTCTGCCTTACCTTCATTGTAACTGAAATAGAAAAGCCATTCAGTTTGATTAGCTTTTTGATGTTTATAATTGAACCACACATAGAGGGGAACGTCTATGGGAGTGGGATAGGGTGTAGGCTCCACGGAGAGAGTAGGAGAAGGACTTGGAGAGGCCACTACTATCTTATTATCGGTCACAACTACTGGAGAAGGACTAGGCTGTGCCTTCGCAGCGGTCTTTAGCCGATAATAAAGAGAAGGAGATCCTAAAAGGGCAGCAATCCCGACAAGAACTAGTACGACGATTATACGGTTCACGAAGACATGATAACACAAAAACTAAATTTGTCAAGGAAGATGAACTTCCATTCCTTTTTGGACATTCTTCTTTCTTTTCATTCACGATTTAGCCTTTCTTCTGTCTGCTAATAACAAATCTGGATCAACAATACGAGGACAGCAACATTCTTCTTTCACATAATAAGGAGGGCCATAGCGTTTGACAATTTGAAATTTGGCCACGTAAGGCACAGGTAATCCTGCTTCACGTCGAAGACGTTGCCGCCAAGCTAAGTTACGTTCTTCAATAGTCATACAATAAACACTCTATCCGATATTCGATAATACATAACCTTTTCTTGTCTATAGAATTCTTTGGTCATGCGTCCAATTTGGTGAATTTCTTCCTCCGTACAAGCAATTCTGACGGGAATCATTCTTTCAACTACCAACTCACCCTCAGGAGAAATCCAATTACCCAATGCTGATCTGTGAATTGTCAATCCTCCGGTAATGGAACGAACTTTAGCATCCCAAACATTATGTTCTGGAACAGCAATATCGCCATTTTCATCCGATTTTGGTACTAGAATTTCCCACAGTTCTTTCATGGCTGAATTCTTTGCTCGACCCAGCACCCTCCTAACTAATGCTTCGGGACATATAAACGACCTTCACATCAGACTAATGGATATATCAGGACTCAACGGTTTCCGTTTTGTTCGATTCATTATGCCACACTACTTCGAGTTTGTCAACCAGTGATGAATCAAATATTTTGATTGAGTGATCCGTAACATCTTCAATGGGATAGAAATGGCGATAAGCCAAGTGATTTCCTTCGTGTCCTTCGTCTAATTCACATTGGACTGCTAAAGGATATGCCATGAATGCCAAGATGGTAACTCCTGCCTTACATCTCATCGGGTTTTTATTTCCTTAACTGTCAGGATTTTATTCAGTTCGAACGTTCGAGTGTTCTCTCTCAATCTTACTGATTCTTGGCGAGATTTACTTAGGCCGCGCTTACTATATCCGTCTGTTTGAATAACAAAGACTAAATTGGGATTCTCTTTCAATAAAGCTTTTTGTTCTTTAGTCTCAGGTTCTATTGGTGCTACAATTCTGGTTCTATTGTTCTCGTATTTAAGATGGACCAGTTTAGTCAAGTCATTAGGCTTGCTTGGATTCAGATTAGCATCCAGAATTTTACGTTTTTCTCGATTTGTCATAGATAATTCGAAATGTTGTTCCAAGCTTTTTTGGAAAGAAATATACCAAAACGTTGTTCGTACAAATGAACTCCTATGGTTCGAATTTCTCCAATACAATCTAAGTTCTCCACTTTAGAAACTTTTTCAGTATCCTCGGACAGCATATGAGAAGGTTCGACTACTTATTTTGGAACATTGGTCCAAATATAAATAATTCCGTTATTAGAACGTAATTGAACTTCCTTTACAAGTAATGCTAACATCAGTTTGCCAGCTTCTGCACTATACCCGTTGCCGCTAATGCATCTTCTTTAGCTCTGTGATTGCCTCCTGGTATTTGAAGTTCTTCACAAACAGCAGAGAGACTCAAACCGTTTCTTCGTCCTACATATCGCCCATAAGCTTTCATAATACATTCAAAAGATGGTTCAACATATTCAAGGTTGTAACGGTCACAAGTTTGTTTCAGCAAACGTTTGTCAAAAGGACTATTAAAAGCTAATACTGGAACACCAAACAACAATGGATGAATGATGTGCCAATAGTCCGCAAATGTAGGGAAAGTTTTTAGGTCTTTAGTAGTGAATCCGTGTACTCTTGAGGAATGCCATGCTACAGGACGTTGGGGCCTAAACAACTGGTCAAACAGTACCTTAGAATCACATACTCGAACTACAGATAATTCAAAAACTTCATCCTGAAAAGCACCGCCAGTCGCCTCAGTGTCTATCACTACCGCCCCCGCGTAGTGCATATCTCGTGCCCATTTTTGAATCTCTTGTTGAGGCGTTAACTGTTTTTGTGCGGACATTTTCCATACCATCCCATTGCACAATTACAATTCATGCACAACACTCTGTATCCTATCGGATACTTTTGTGTTTTTAACCATGAATAAATAGCCGTACCTGAACTACCCAATTCTTTCCGGTGTTTTCTACCATCGCCATTTATGTGATCAATAGATAAAAATTCAATATTATTTTCTCCACAACAGCTACAACTAGAACCACCATAATGAGAAAACACTTCAACTTTGCGAGCTTTCCAAGCTGTCCTTCGCCTTTCCAAACACTCATCACACTCAATTGTTTTGCCTTGAACTTCTATACCACACCGAGGACAAAGATTTTGTTGTTGTCGAGTCTTGCGTAATTTCTCAATACGTAAAGTGCCGCATGACTTACAATATTTTCGAGTATAGTTGTAAGTTTTAGTCTTGGCCTTGTTGGTGTACTTGTACTGTGAAAATTCTTTAATAGGCTTTGGTTTCTCACAATCAACACAAGTTTGTGCTTTCATGTAAGTATTGTATCAATTTGATAGATGGAAATGCAAATACATTACCAGTCTAACAAATTATTCTGTGACGAGGACACGGACAAGAAATGAGGTATGATCCTGGCGGAAGGTTATCAAACATGCAAGGTTCACGCTGGTCGCCCCACTTAACATCGGGCATAGGACCAGTATAGCGCCACGGCTCGGAAGGATATTCTGGCTTAGGTATTGGTTCAAAAGGAACTACCTTGACAGGAGCCTTCTTACCCCTACGTCGTTTGATTACAATAATTTCTACTTCTCCGCCTTCTTGATCATCGACCTCGGGAGACGGATAATAGTTTGTGGTGTATGTTTGAAGGGGAATACTGCTGTACATTTGTCTCCTGACGAACAGGGGAATCTCACGACTCCCCTTTCGTTTCCTATCCATTAGTGCCAGTGCCAATTTCGTCCAAGAATAAATACTTTCTCCATTCAGGACGATTATCAACATACTGACAAAACTGGATCAAATGTGTCCCGACTCGATAAACCGTTAACGGGTTAATCAAGGGCATTCGTGCTTCTTCCGGTGTACGACAAGCCTTTCGGTTGTTACACGGCTTACAAGCAGTGACCAAGTTAGTTGAGTCGTTGTCTCCACCTTTACCTTTAGGGAAAATGTGATCCAATGTCAAGTCCTTTACTCCAAATTTCTGAGCACAATATTGACAAGTGAAATTATCTCGTTGGTAAATTATGGAACGAGTAGACTTCTGCTTACGAAATGGAATTCGCTTTTCCCACGCCTTCATTCTGACAACAGAAGGCTTTTGCTGAACGACTCCGTTGGGGCGATGAATCACTCCCTCGCTCCATTCTTCAACCGTATAAGGTGAGTCCTCCAATGACAGCTTTAACAAAGCACGGCTTAACGGAGTAGTGCCAATAGGCTGATAAGCCTGGTTGAGCACTAAAACTCCACCTTTTTCTTCTGCTTTAATGTGCTTTTTAACTGACATTGTTGGCCCCTTTCCGTCCGAAAAACATCTAGGACATGGCTTTGCTCCTTTGTGAATTGTTAATGTTGTAACAAGTTGTCTGCATTTCATTAACCATTCTAGCACAGTTTGGGAGATTTTGCAAGTCCCCTTCTGCGGTAAAAGTGCCGTCAGGCCAAACAATTATGAGAGGTTTGCGAGCCTTTCGAGTATGTCGAATTACTGCCCAAGTTCCCGAGCCTCGGCCTTGTTCCTCAAATTGAAAAGGGGTTGCCAACATCAGGTCGGACTCATCTATAATGTCATCGTCTCGAATCATGAAAGGCTTTTCTTTCAGAATGAAGTCACCCTGCTTAAATGCGCGTTTCTTGGGATTCGTGGGAGGGTGCACCACAATTATTGATTTTGTTTCTTCTCTAACAATATCGTGAAACTCTGCATCGGCTCCGACACAATCTCCGTGATGGACTTCCGTAGGCACAAGAAAACCCACAATGGTTCGCACCGTCAGCATTTGCTTTGGGCGCATTCCGTTGCGGGTTCCTGTTATCCCAAGACTGAATTGATCTTGTTGCTTGAAAAGATCCATAGAAGGGTGTGCTGTTACGCCAAAGACTCCGACGGGAACATCCAGCTTCCTACTTCCACGAGCCTTCACCTTAAAACTTCGTGGTCGTACTGGACTCTGCCTTTATACCGTAAGGAATTATGTTGCTTGGAGAAGGTTTTCGCCACCAAACAATCTGCCATACTTGACGTATCTTATGACTCCTTTGCGTCAAGCCGTTTTCCTACTCGTCACTCTTTCAAGGATTGCTGCTTCTAAGCCAACCTCCCCAACTACTTAAACAGTCTGGAGACGATTATAAGCTGCCTGAGCGCAAGCATCGGTTGCATGAACCTTCATGTGCTTGGCAAGCTTAGCAAGTTTGTTTTTGCGGTAACGAGTTGCACGATAATTCTTGCATTTGACAAGATTGCGTCCGTGCTTCTTGGTGCCACCGCCTTTTTGTTTGTTCTTGGATTTAGCAAGAACGCGAGTTGTAAGATCGTCCATTTGTGGACCTCCTTTTCACGAATTTACGTGAAAGGAAGTCCACCCGCGCTATTCTTAGTATTCATGTCAAATCTCCAAGAAATCGTCTGCCATCCTTACTTTTCGTCCGTTTGCCTTATTGGTAGGTTTAAGACGCAAAGTTATCCCCGTAAGGTTAGTTCCCAACTCTTGTTCCGAAACAAAATATACTTTCTTCGTACAAGGACAAAATACAGCAAGTATATCATAGTCTCCCTGCTGTCTAACTATTCGCTTGTTGCCCGAACTTGTTCGCCACTTGCTAACCAATTTGACGGGAATTCTATCTTTTTCGGATACAACGTATCGCACTTGAACTTTAATGAATTTACCATTCTTTTCAGCTAGTAAATCATATCTAGCATGTTCAGTTAATAATACACCCACGGTCCAACCTAGCTCAGTCAGCCGTGCGATAGTGTATGCCACACCAACATCGCCTTTATCAGCACAAACGTTAACCCGTCGCTGTATATAAGTTGAGGACATTAATCATCTATTCCCCAATAACGGTTACGACGTTTACGTGTCAACTCCTTAATTACGGTTTCCATTCCCGTATAATAATCCTCCCAAGCCTTTTCAACCTCGGGTGTGACTGGTGCGTTGCGATACCAACGGTTAATCGATTTTAGTGGCCTTTCCACTTCGGCAGGACAGGGAAGTTTTGTAGGGTCATGTTGTCCAGTAAAATTGATTCCCCACAGTTCTCGCAACTGTTGCCATTCAGGATGCTTATTACAAACAGAGCAGTTTTCTTCTGGCGCATGTAAAATTCTTTGATCACAATGCGGAGCACGAATATCCATTACTTGTCCTTTTTGAGATAACCATCAAAAAATTCTTTGATCACTTTACGATTGTTATCCATTCGAGTGAACAGAACTTCAAACATCAGAAAAGCTAATGCGATAAGAATTACCGAAAACACACGATTGTAAGTAATCGCGGCCACGAGCACCATGAATATAAAAAACGTTCTACGCGGCCAGGGTTTTGCTTCTTTGAACTGCATTGTGGGAGACTCCGCACGAGATAATTGAACAGGGCCGAGCAATGTCGCAAATAATCTCGGAGGATATTGAACGTTCTGACCGTTCCCGCATTTTCTACGCCCGTGCGACTGGTAACGTAGCGACTCGCGGATTCCCCTGCACGGTTAATTCGTGCCGCCTGTTTATTTTGTCGTAGCTCCAGGTCACTCGCTTGCTGCACTTTGTGGTTGCGCTGAGTTTGTAAGACTCACCACCGCTCGCCTCTCTCAACCGTTCGCGGGATCACCCGTACCGCCCTCAACGGGCATCTACGCTCATCCCCTACTGGAGTTTATCGTTGATGCATCACGATTCTGACACAACATTGACTACTTTATGCCTCACGTCCTCGATGACCACGACTATATAAGATATTACCACACTGGAAAGGATTTGTCAAGATTAGAGCAATTCTGCAATGTTTAGCATAAGCTGCAATTGGTGCCCCAATTTTTCTACATCTAAACCCTTTTCCTGCAATACTTTAATAGCTCCTGCATCATTTCTTTCAGGAGGACCAAATCGACCGCGTGAACTATATTGGAGAGCGGTCGCTAACCATTCTTCCTCTGCGTGATTCTCTGGTAAGGGTACTTCATCAGCATGAGCAGCATGGTAAAGAATTAGAGAACATGACTCACCGTAGTATTCAATACCGATAAGGTTGTGTGCCAACTCATGCTGCAATCGATGAATTTCAGGCTTGATACCGAGTAATGGAGCATGAAACAAATCTCCATCAACAATTGGACCACCCGTCCAATGATTGTCAGGAAATCGCGTATAAGTTGTCTTTGCTTCTCTATTAAACTCCATTCTGAAATCCATAAAATTGAAAATGATTGTAGGATGCCAGAAATCAATATTTAACAATTGCATACGCTTCCTTTTAACAGACGGATAGGCACGGCGTCCTAAAGACCCCGCGCCCATCAAACAAAGATCGCACATTAGATCGTGCCGTTATTGATGCCGACTCGAATTTGATCCAACTCGCTGCGTCCCCAGCCCGTGCTCTTACCATTACGCTTGATCGCGCTTTGGATTTGACGATTGGTAGGTGTGACACCGCGTCGTGAGCAGTTCTGCAAGTACATGCGTACTCGGTCAATAACTTCGGAACGTCCGAGCTTGCCCGCTGTAGCTTGAAGCACCGCACCAGCCGCACTCGGAGAGTTGTTGGCAAAGTTAAGATTTTTGCCTAGAGCACTTGTCGAGGGAACAGCAATGACTGACGCATTACGTCGGGCTACCAACGCATTGCCCAACATTGTCAAAGCCGGACTTGCAGTGCCCAAACCCTGATATTCAAAATATCTGCCGTTAGAGTTTCGAACCAAAGACTGACTGAATGCCGAGCCTTCATACAGTTCGTTAAAGTAATGTTTAACGTCTTCGTGGGTGATACTGAAACTGAACGGTTGTCCAAAAACCTTCAAAGCGGGTACTTCGACTGCACCGCTGTTTACCACTTGACGAATTGATTGAGTTATATTGTAGACGCTAAATGGAGTGTTTGTTGCCAAAAATCCTTCTACCGCGCCCAACACGAGTTCTTTTAGAGTTGCTTGTTTTGCCATAATCTTTATCTTTCTTCTTGTTGAAACGGAATTTCCAGAATCAACTTAAATTCCTTGTACTGAGCAAGTTCAATAAGGTTTTGTTTTGTGAACACTGCCGTCACAATAAAAGTGCCGTCCTTACCTTTACTAATTTCCTGCTCAGAAAACTTGTGTGTTTGTGTTATTGTGCTCTCGCTTTTGTAGTTCATTTGCACTCCAACAGGTACTTGATGTTCACTTGATTGTTCTTGTACACAATAAGTTCATCGTTGTAAAGTCCTCCAGAACGGGCCTTCGCCCAAATACTGTCGTAACCTCTGGACGGAGTAGACGAAGAATATACTGTCTGGATGTTGCCCATAGCGAAGTCACAGATAAACAACCAACCTGAATCACCGTAGCTACCTTGTCCCCAACGACCAAACGTGTAGCCAAGAGACTTGGTACTATTGATTGCGCCGTAGATTCCGTTACCAAACATCTTGCCAGCAATGGCGGCAGTGCTTGGCGGGGAAACTTTCAATCCACTCTTAAGAATTGACAAGCAATTCGCTTGCGATGTTCCGTGGAATACTTCGTGAATTGGTGTCAAGGCTCGATTGAATCCGTTGTTCATATCGTGAATGGTAACAGCAAAGATTTCACGAACTCGGATATTGTCATAACCGTGCATTGCTTTTTTCGAATTCTCAAAAAACTTGATAATACGATCACGTTCTTTTTTATCCGAGAGAACATCAAGATCAACCTTGAACACAGTCTCGACAACTTTACCGTCGTCGGTCGTAGTTTTCGTGTTACTTAACGCTTCATTTGAAGACTTCAACGAATCGAGCAAGTCATTCTGTCGTTGGATAGCGTCCTCGTCAGGAAATAGATCCTCAACTACGAGTTTGCGTCCGACTTTCTGTGGAACCAATCGAAGATATTGTCCAGTTAAAACATTCAACTCTGGACCATACTTCTTCTTACGAACCAATTTGGCAATATCGGCCAAAGTATTTCGGGCTTCGGCAATACCATCCAGTGTAACAATGCCCAACGGAGTCGAGAATAGACCTGTATCAGCATTGTAGGTAATGGTCGTGTTCTCGGTAATCTTGTGTACATTTGTCTGAACGAATCGTTGGACAAGATTTTCCAAAATTGGATTAGATGATTTGATTAACTGTGCTTTGGCAAGCGAGTGAAGCTCACTCGAACCTACAGACTTGATTGTCGTAGATCCGGCCTCAATGGTTTTGGCTTCGGTATAACCCTTTTTCTCTTTCTCACGAATCTTGGACTCCATAAAGCGGCGTCCCTTACCCGGAAAGAGTTTCTCGTTGGTACTTCCAACACGTCCCCAACGAGTAAACACGTCATCATTGTCTAGGAGTTCAACTTCCCACCAACGATTCATGTTGGTTTCGACATCGACATTGAGAAATCTTCGCTTCTCGATTACTGTGCTCATGGGATGATAGTAACAGATTTTTCAGATTTGTCAAGTCGGTGAATTGGGTTGTTGCAGTTGCCTTTGTGGGTTATTGAATAATAACCATTGTTGGCCCCAATTAACGAGGAAACTTCAAGATATTGGCACCCGTCAATCGTTTTAATGACGTAGCCCTTCCCTGTGTCAACTTCTTTATCACCTGTTACTGGAGAGGTACAAGCTGCCATTCCAGCCAAACCAATCAAACTTAGCAACGCAATTCTTCGATTCATTAATTTACCTTGCGATGAATAACTTTGTCAAGAGACAAGTTTCGTTTGTGCGCTTCCGCAATAAGGGTTGGATAAGTGGCGATGTCCGTAGCCCCACTTCGTTCCAACATAAGAATGGTGTTGATTATGTGCGTCTTCCATTTCTGTAACCGGAATACGTTGTTTGTATTTTGTTACCCATTCAGTTTCAGTTGGCCGAAGTACGATACGAATGAACTCAAGACTCGCATCACTTAACGTTTCTTCGGACACGTCCATGACTTCGTCATCATCTGTAAAAAATGTCTTTCATATTGGTATATTACCACACATTTAGTATTTGTCAATACCTATTATCGAGCAAAATACTGCCACAAAACGGCATTACAGTATGCATGAACTGCGCCCTCTGTTAATCCTGTATCGTGGTTGTGTTGAAGATGAATAAGATTGTCCAAAAATCCTTCAGGAAACCATTTGAGGTCAATTTTGTAGCGAAGTGAAGCTTCCGACGGAGGACTATCTAGACTTTCCTTGCAGTGCCAACATTTACCATTCTGTCGTTTAATATATTCCAAACGAACCAACCGTCGTTGGTCACGAGTAAGTTTGTCATACTTTGCAGGTAGCTGTATTATGTCCATGCAGCACTGTTTTCTTTAGTGTATTCTGTTCCGCACTTCCCACAAACGACATATCCATCTTTTTCTTGCATTATATGTGTATCGCACGACTTTTTAATGGATTTGTTATAGGTCTGAGCAAGTTTAATTGCTCGCGCCTTAACAGATTCAGAATAATACCTCGAAATCGATTGCTTGTCAAGAGGGGTTTCCGTTTGCTTACATGCTATAAATCCTGCTCGTTTTAACTCTTCTTCAGCGCCGAATTCAATAGTTTCACGCATTTCTCTTTCGGCAAACAGTTCTGCCTCTGCTAAACCCGGATAAAAATGAGGTATTGGATACTCACAATAAAAACCTTGAACACTATTGACCACAGCCTCATCGATGAATTTAAGGGCGTCTGTTAAAGCCATATAGTTGTCGGTCCAACCTGGCATCATTCAACCTTCTTTTTACGCTTTGCTTTTGGACGTTCTGGATAGTTAGGATTCATCTGCTGTAGTAGTTTTGTATACAATTGTCCAGTGGCTTTAGCATCAGCTAATGCTTCGTGTGTATTCTCTTCTTCGACACCAAAATACTTCAAACACGTTCCAAGTTTCAAGTTTGGTAGCTCGGATGAAGGATATGGCAGTTTGAATGCTTCAATTGTGTTAAGAACATGCGTTAGGGTATCTATGTGATTTCGTTGGAACCGTTGATCAAACCACGAATAACCTCGTTTGTAAACTTCTGCATGGTGGAGAAATCTTTTAAGAAACCTGATGTCGAATGGAAGGTTGTGTCCAAGTAGTCTGATGGAATTGTTAAAATGTATTCCCCCAAACCACTTTGTTAAAAATGCCTCAAAATCGGCAAAAACCTTCACAGGAGGCAAGCCATTTTCAACAATCCAATTATAATCAATATGATTTACATCAAGGGCTGATTGTTTAACAATTGGTTCAGGTTGTTCACAAATAAACCATTCTCTTGAATCAAGTTCCTGCCCCGCCTCCCAAACGACACAAGCTATGCTTAAAATACTATAATCGTTCGGATCTTCTCCTCCCGTTTCGGTATCAAGAATACACAAGCGATTCAAGTTTAGTAGGCCGGGAGTAGTGTACTCGTTTAGAATTTTTTGTCCCATTAGATGTCCTTCAAATATAATTCATTTATTATATCGTTTAGAATACAAAATGTCAACTAATTCTCGCACATCCTTGCATTTTGCGAGATTTCGTGATATACTGTATTAAATCAATTCACAAATTATGGCAAATAAAAAGCACCCACAATTAACAAAGGGCGACCTAATAGGGACTAAAAACGTTCTTGAGGTCATAGTTCCCATAGAACGAGATCCAAAAACTCACAGTAGATATTACAGAACCAAATGTATAATCTGCGGACAAATACAGAGGTCGGTATATGGCTCTAATAAAAAGGGGTGCCGCCGACGTTGCCATAGGAATATAGACTTACTAAAAGCCGAATTCAAAAACTACCGCGTGTTGGATTATTTTGGATCTATAAAAGGACACACCACGTTTAATTGTATTTGCATATGTGGAAATCATTTCTTACGGGCAGCCTCAGAAATAAGAAGAGGCATTAGGAAAGGGTGCGGGTGCTTACAAACTAAAGTAGAACATCCCAGCAAACAAAAACCCGATACTCTTCATAAAAGTCTATTAAGACGGTATTCGAGAGATGCAAGAACCAGAAATTTCAAATTCGCGTTATCTCTTGCAAAATTCAAAGAATTAACACAACAACCCTGCTTTTATTGTAATGCTTTACCTAACCAGAAGCACACAAATACTGGTTGCTTGGGTCAAATAGTCTACAACGGAATAGACAGACTAGACAATAAAAAAGGATACACATCAGCGAATTGCGTCCCATGTTGTAAGCAATGTAACTGGGCAAAACGTGATTTATCATACACAGAATTTATTAACTGGGTGCAGAAAATTAGACATAAATAACATGAATCAGCTAAAGCCAATATATGTTCCGAATGTCGTACAGGGCAGTTTTGAGTGGCATCAATTCCGTAGTTTGGGGCTTGGTTCATCGGATGCCTCTGTTATTGCGGGCCTCCTACCAGAAGCGTGGGACGGATTCTACACACTTAAACGTCAGAAGAACGGCATCTCAAAAAAGGCATTCTCACCGGAAAAAGAGCTTATTATTCTTCGTGGACAAGAGCTTGAAGAACAAGCACGTCAAGCCTACATTGATCTGATGGGCATTAAAATGACTCCTGCCTGTTTCATTCATCCTACCCTCGATTGGCAACGAAGCAGTCTCGACGGAATTGATCCTGACTGGACCACTATCCTAGAAATTAAGTGCAGTGGAGAGAAAGTCTACAACAAAGTCGCGCACGACTTAGAGATTCCTAACTACTACATTGCACAAATGATGCACCAACTTGCTACTGTTCCTACTGCTGAACGTGCCCACTTCTGGATGTTCGATCCCGAACGCGGTGGAGTCCTTTTAGAGGTTTTACCCGATCCAGAGTTTATCGAAGAACTAACTAGCCGCGAAGAATGGTTCTGGAAAGCCCTTAAAGAAAACCGTCGTATTTATAGTGGAATGTTGGGCACTCCCATCAAGGTCAAAAAGAATTATCGAGTACTACACAATCCCCATCAACAAGACAACAACGAACAGTCCAACAAAAATTAAAGCCGTCCAATCCACAAAATAAAGAAATACAACATACCAAGTTTTTATGACAAGGTTCTGAGGTATTTCTAATGAACTATATTTTCTGTCTGAGAAACGAACTGAAGTCTGCCATTTCTCGGTTGTCGATTGGAGTTCCACCATTTGCCATTATCCTCTTTGCGATATGTAGTGACCAGCACTGTCCACTGCCATGTAACAATGAATCTGGATCATGCTGTCCATAGAATGATGCAAGGATGCTCGGTTCCACAATTGAAAAGCCCTGGACCATGACCGAAGGAACATCCTGCACAAACACGTCTAGGATTATTTTCTTTTCAATATTGGTTACACTCTTTGGACCACAGCCTCTGCCGCGCAACATTTTTGAGTAACGATAGAATGGAGACAAATGATCATACTTCGTGTGCTCACGAGAGTAATCTAACAAGCCAAGCCATTCCACAAAGTCACCAATAAATTCCGGTTTGACAAATAGATCAATGTCTTTAAGATCATGCGCGTGTTTGTATTCTGTGTGTTGGGGACTCATAATACACCATGCCCAACCACCAGAGATTGTTACATTTGCAATCGAACCGCCCAATACTCCTTGAAGATTAGTAAGTTCTAAAGCCATAACAGCGGTGTGGATCTCATCCCATGTCTCGCCATATCTGCTTTTGTTGTGCGGTGCTCCCATTATTGTTCCCCGTAAAAAGTTGTCAGACCAGTTTTCTCGTGACAATAGGCTCGATATTCTTCCAAACTTAGGTTCCGTTTTTCCTGATTGCAATCATAACATGCGGGCAGAATGTTGTTATGTCGATTTGTCCCGCCTTTTGATTTTGGAACTACATGATCTCGTGTTAATTTTCCCGTTCGGCCACAGTACCAACAGCGATTAGATGAAACTTTGCTATACCACTTGTTAGAGTCTGGTGAAATTTCCTTCCATTCCACCCAACATCCTTTACGAACCATGCCCAAATGAGGTCGATCAATACATTCGGTATGACGAACACAAAAGGTCTTTTTATACTGCGGATGTCGCGCTCCACACTCCATTCCCTTGTTACATTATTCAGAATCAATCACCCAAATCAACGGTCCAAGTCCGTCCGCAACTAGGACATCTCCACCTATCACAACACCCATCGGAACAAGAGCCGTCAGACACAGGATGAACGTTACAACAATGTGTGTAACCGTTTCGTATGGACTCACAAAACTCTCGATACCATTTTTCAGTGTCAGTTAGTTTCTTTTCCATTATACCTTAATCCCCAAATACTTCTTCACAAAGTTAATAGCATCTTCCCAAATTAAAGCATTAGGAAATACTGATGGTATGCCATCCTTGATTTTAGTAACGTCCAGAAGATGCTCAACACCGGAACGTTGCAACCACCCTACACATTCATGCTTTACAGTGAAGGCGGCTTCTATGTTCTGACCCGTCTTGCTGCGAACAAGCCAAATTGATCTAGCTCTTGCCATTTTGTTTATACCAATCGGACACACGGATCTGATTTTGCATCCGTCGAGTGTCTTTTCCAAACATCAGTTTAGTCCCTCGTGGTAACACCGTTCGAATGTAGGGTTCAACCTTTTCTGAAGGCACATAATTTTGTACCACAGTAATCTCCTGTCCTCGCCACTCTATAACGTGAACGACCTGTTGATTACTCTTATCAACTTGAATGCGAGTGCTATAACCACACAGAGCATTCCACTCGTCATAGATCGCGGGCGTTAGTTCGATGCCGTATCGTTCTAACGCCCTGACCTTTGTGTGTTCGTAACTATAGGTTTTATCTTTTCTTGTTTTCATTCATCTGTTTTCCATAGTTACAGTCGCAGGGATCTCTACCAAATCGTTGAATACAGTCTTCATCGTGCCAGTCTTGAATTTTGCACTTCTTCCTATTCTTTTTATTATGCTTTGTTTTCATCGGACCATTACTGGCAAAAGAAAAAACTTAAACGTTAGCGGCTTCTGGTTAAAATCTTGACCGTCAGAAAAGTGGTCCTTATTATTCGCTATTGAAGCTCCGTCATACAATTCGTATGTACACGGTTGTCCGTCTCGATAACAAACAACTAGATACATACGAAAGGCTAGTAGTTCTATAAGTTGGACTTCCGGTAGTTCCATAGCTAACTCTTAGTGAATTTGAAACTTGCAGGATAGGTTTCATTATATCCCGGTTTATCGTACTCGACGCCCCATCCTTTTTGACGATAGATAGGCTCAAAGTCAAGCCATCCTTTGGCAGCAAAGTCTACATCTTCAAATTTGGGATATGCTTTCAACCGCGCAACAATATCACGTTGCAGAACTAAAGCATATCTTCCGCTCCACTTTTCTGCGATGAGTTCGTTGACTACATCAAAGACCTCATCTGGAATTGAGTTTGCCTTTGCTGCCACTACCTCATCTGGACTTATTGGACCGCTCATTCGATCACAGCCTCCTCAAGTTCTAAATAAACGTAAGATCCAAAATCACCTGGCCCGTCTTCATCTTCATTGCCGTCCCACGAAAAAGCTATTTGCTTTTGCCTTTCTTCCGACGGTTTTTCAGCAAACACCAATGGCCCAAAATGATCGGAACTTTCCGAAACTCCAGACAATACCCAAACCTTTTTACCCACGATGCCTTTTGGTTTGAACGATGAACCATAATATACAAAATTTGGTGGTTCAGTAACAAAAGCCGAAGTTGAAAACTCCTTACCTATGACTTCAGCAGGATCAAACCCTCTTAACTCCTTGCTGGTCATGGGGCGTTCCAACACCATTTCAAAAAAGGCTCTATAAGGAGTGCCCTCTCGAATGCCCCATCTAACGGAAAAGGCAACATCAAAAATACCAGAAGGACCAGAAACTTGAAAGTGATCCTTCCCATCCCGAGTATCAGTCACGGACAAAATTTTGTAATCTGCCATTGACTATCCTTTTACACAAAGCACTGCTCGAAGTTCAGCCACAACCTCAACAAGGTCCGTTTGCTGAGCCATAACCTTGTCAATGTTCTTGTACGAGTGCTTGATTTCATCAATAACGCCCGTATCCTTACGACAAACCACGCCCTCAGTTGACTCGATTAAGTCTTGACGGGAAAACCTTCGCTTGGCTTCTCCGCGAGACATCTTACGTCCGGCTCCATGAGAACAGGAGTTAAATGACTCAGGATTGCCCTTCCCGCGCACGATAAAGGATTTCGCACCCATTGCCCCTGGAATGATACCTAAATCGTTCTCAGAGGCTCTTACGGCCCCTTTACGGGTAACGTAGACGGACTCTCCATAGTGAACTTCCTCTGCCACATAGTTGTGGTGACAGTTGACAAACATTTGAGATTGTATTTCTTTTCCGACTACTTTCTTAAATGCCTTTTTAATACGGACCATCATTACTTCACGGTTCATTGCAGCGTAGTCAGAAGCCCATGACATATCATACCAATATCGTTCAAATTCTGGAGTGCCTTTTATGAAGTATGCTAGATTCGGATCAGGCAGTTCCGATAAGCGCCAAAGACTTTTCGCAGTGTGAATATGGCGATCAGCTATCTCTTTTCCAATATTACGAGATCCTGAATGTAACATTATCCACACGTTGTCTTCTGTATCTAAACAGACCTCACAAAAATGGTTGCCGCCGCCTAAAGTACCCATTTGAAGAAGGGCTCTCTTCTTGCGATCTTGTACACCTTCGTGTAATTTTTCAAAGTCTTTCCAACGTGACCATCGAGAGCCTTCATCTACAGACTCTTCATACGAATTAAACCCTACAGGAATTGTTTTACAAATTTCATCAAACAGTTTTTGTAATTTTTTATCCAGAACATTACTCTTGAACTGAGTTTTAAGTGCGGCCATGCCGCACGAAATGTCAACACCAACCGCACTTGGAATTACAGCGTTCTTGGTTGCTATAACGCTTCCTACACAGCAACCCGACCCAAGATGAACATCTGGCATTAAAGCAACATGCTTAAACAAACAAGGTAGACGAGAAGTATTACGTATCATAGTTTGTTCTTCCCATGATAAACCATGACCAGCCCACGACAACACAGGAACTCCCGTTCCACCAATAGTTAATTCTTCATACGACATATTCTTTCCTCAATTCATACTCGTGTTCTGCTTCCATATGGCAATTAAAACACAATAATTCGCACTTGTCAAGTTCTTTTTGGATTAATTCCCAACGTCTATCTTTTATCTGAGAAATTGAAAATTCTTTACCTTCTCTGTTTATATGATGAAACGTTAAGGCTCTATCACATTTACTGTATCCACATCCAACACACTTTCCGCCTAAATAGGCAATACACTTTGTTTTTATCTCTCGCCCTCGGCGGCGCGCCCTGTCTACGCTCAACTTTTTCTGTTCAGGAGCATTTCGTTTATCTCTTGCGTAAGCGTTTTGGCACGAGTCGCAACGTGCTCGATATATAGGAGTGCCATCAGTTACATTAAAATCAGATGCAAATCTACAATCTTTTTTCTTACGGCAGTCTTTGCATATTCTCTTTATGTAACGAGGAAATGATGAACGGTCAACAGACTCTCGTAATTTCTTTTTCTTTTCATTGCGTTTTTTAAGTGTTTCTGGAGAATTTTTCATTCTCCTATTATAGCCAACTGATGTACCCGAATTCAAGTGCGTCAATCACGGCCAGTCTAAAGGATGAAGAACTTCATAATCACTATTACTCAATCCTCCAGACATTCCTAATCGAGTGCGGGCTATACGCTCTCCCATACTGTCAGAACCATGTTCAACGCCATTTCGATATGCTGATTGACAACATCTTACATTTGCCATACTCTCCACGGCATGCTTCTTAATTTCAAATTCGTAATTATCCACAGCATCCCAAGACTCTTTCGTTAGTTGAAGTGAGTTGAATTTGAATCTGAATAGCTGTAATAATTTTCTAGTGATATTATCTGGTATGAAACGCGAAGGTATTCGCATACTATAAGCCATTTCGTCGTATAATCTTTCAACTTCGTCGCTAACAATTCGCCAACGATCAATTCTTAACTGATCTGATGAATCCCACAATTCGCCAAACTGACTCATATCAATTACGCCTTTCTGGTATAGTTAAAGCCAATTCCGAAGCTCTTTCCTCTATATCATTGTGTTGTAACTGAGCGCACAATAAATGTAAATCTACAATCATATAATTCCGTACGTTTCCAAAATCTTACCTGTCCAATCGTGGAATCTCCATACCCAATTGGGTTCTTTCCACGGCCACCCTAAAAACAATCCGTGCGCGATTTTATGATGAACAAATTTCCAAAGGTATTTCATAAATCACCACGGATAATTACCACTTCGCTCATGTTCTTTTTGTTGAGCAGTAGTTCTTCCAGAGTGTCGTGCAATTTCTTCTCTACTACGTGCTAGATTCCAATTTACTTCAGCCCTACGTCGTAGTTCAGTAGGAGTAAGAGGTCTGTTACGGTATTCTTCCCATTGTTTTTGTTCTTCTAATTCTTTCCTGTACTGTTTTTCATCCTCTATCATTTTTAGTCGTCGCTTAATGTGACAGTCCGCACATTCCCACCACCAGCTATCACTATATGTATAAGGGAGTCCTTTGGCGTTAAACAAATAAGAACACCAATTATCACATCCTGCTTTAGGACATTTTGTTATTCTTTTCCATTCATCGTTTGTCACAGGTCGATCCGGTGACAAATAATTGTAAGATTTCCCTTGTTGTTTTTGCCAAATATCATCAGCCGCTATGCGAATCTGTAAATCATACAATCGTTTTTGTTCTTCTTTGACCTTATAAAGGGATTCGTAAGACATTATTCTTTCTCTGCTTCCCAACGCTTTCGTTGAATCGTATCAAATCTGTCCAGCAATTCAACAAGCTCGTCTCGACGTTCATTCAACACGCCTAGCAACCACCCCGCAATGAAATCGACCCTTTCATGGTTGACATCATCATAGTCGAATTCTATGTGAATGTCGAGATCCAAGTCACTTAACTTGAAAGATTTATCAATCTTAGAATGTGGCTCACTTGCAAACATAAGGATCAACCAAAAATACTGATTCAATATCCATAGGAGCCGTTTCTATCTCTTTTTGAGATGCTTTATCATAAAGTTTATCTGGAATATCTCGTGGATCACTAAAAAGCCAGTCTAAAGTATCTCCATCCGGTTTTATCAATCGATAATAATGTTTAAGAAAACCTTCGTCAACTAGTTCCAGCAAAGCATAAGTCAAGTTTTCTGGACTAATGCTTTGAAATTCCAAATCAGTAGCTACATCTTTAGAACTAATTAGCCGCTTTTGGATTCCAGTACAAGATGCAGACAATCTACAACACCAATTTCGAAGATTGCGCTTCGCCCACCAAATTACAATTCGTTGAAACATAAAATTTTCTTAAGCAAAGTAAGGCACAAATTCCCCTTGTGTACAACCAACCACAGGAATGAGATTGTCTCCTCGAACATCAACACCTTTGATTTTCGTAAGGTTTTGATACCACGATTTCTCAAAACTCTTATGAATTTTTTTCAACTCAACAAGAACATGACAACCGTTCTTCGTTCGCAAAAACTTGACACATTCTGGATTGATGCTTTCTAAAACTTGACTCCTAATAGAATCAAAATCGGGATCATCAATGTCCAAATCAAACCAAACCTTTCGAGAACAAGCACGATGAATTTCCGACATAACTTCTTGATGCGGATTGTACCCGTTGTATTCCATCGCCAACAGATTCGCCATCTTGATTAGCGACTGTCTAGTGGCTTTCAAAAAGTCTCTTGGATTGACAGAGATATACAAAGCCAAAGCCTCTTGAGGAATTGTGATACCTTTGATCTCATAAGTACCCAAAGGAATCTCAAGTTGCTGGACCTTGTTGAACAAGTGTGCCTTGTCAGAAGTCATGCGGCGACACTGAGCCTTATCAGTCTTGATATACTTGATGTCCGCGCAATACTTCTTACGTGCAAACAATGCAACGTAAAAAGTTTCGTGGCGCTCTAAGTCAGGTAGCCAATCAATGAATTCTCGAAAGGCTTGTTCATCTTTGATGATACTGTAATTCATACTGTTCTATGTATATCACGAAACAACTCTTCTGTCAACTTCACCGTTCTCAATTCGTTTAATCCAGTTACAATTGGCACATAAAAGTTGATACTGGTTGGAAGTGTCCACACATACTTTCTTATATAGTTTCCAAAAATTGTAGTTAAGACTTCTGCGTTCTTGAGTCCCTCCGCCGTTTACATGGTCTATTTGAAGTGCTCTAATATCAGAGAAACCACATTTAACACATTTACCGCCTAAGTGATCAATCGCTTTCTGTCTCTGACTGGTCTTCCAAGTTTTATAATATTCTGAAGTTCGACACCTTGTACGAGCCAGTTGGTTATCACATTCACAACAACTGTTGTTAGAAACACGTCGCGGGCAAATATGCCCCTTAGGACAAGGTTTGCCCGTGAAGTATTTGGAGAGACCTTTTCGTTTTGCTTCTTTACATGAAATTTTTATCATTACCACGTATTGTAACAAAGTACAACCGTGGTAATCAAATGAAATCACACACGATCATTTGATTTCTGGTTCACTTCTCCGGCTATTGTGGCGCGACCAGGAGATTCTGTTGAATCCGTTGCTTTGTAATGAGCATCAGGATGGCGAGGGGCCATAAATTCAATCATTGCGAAGTTTGCAGCGTCGATAAGAAATTCGGTATTTCCGGTTTCGACATAGCGTTCCAATCTGATTTGTAGACTCTCTAAAGCGTCTAACTTATGAGGATATGCATCAGTAACTGCCCCGTACTTATGAAAACTTACGGCCATTGCATTGAGCATTCCTTGAATAAACTTCTCCGAGAACTCTGTTGGTGGAACGTTGCTGGTGTTTATCATCCAATCCTTCTTTCTAAAGTTACTTGTCTTCGACGTGTTGGTGCTTTCATCACGCTTGGCTTCTCAAAAAAGTTCTTGAATTCCAAATTAAGCACATACCACGCCTTACCTTGACGACGAGCGGCGTTTATCGTTGCTAGAACGTCGGAGTCACCGGGCCAATCTTCTATCGGAACTACCGCGACTGCCTGAGCAATTGAGAGTTCAGGAACAATTTCGTGTCCTTGCTCCTTCAACAAATCCTCAATGATTTTGAATTCAGGTTTTGAACCAGCAATGTAAACATTCATGGAGATATTGTACCATAAACGTACAGAATGTCAACTACGCTCGGTCAGTTCGACGTACTTCAAATCCCTCAATCCAAGACCGCCTGTATAGAATTTTGGCACGACTGGACGGGGATTAGTGACCACCCAACCAAAATTTTCCTTACCAAAAATATCTGGTCCCTCAAACCACGGAGAATCTGTATTCTGCGTTATGTCCACAAGGTCTACAATCCCTATAATTGCGCCCCTGTCCAACTCATCCATGTTAGGAACGCGAGGTATAATTTCGAGCATGTACTCTTTGGCAATTTCAAATTCTTTTCGAGTTAGCCCCTTTGAGGCATGTATCGCAATTGGCCCTCGGTACTTTGTTGTCCAGTATCGATTCTCAATATCCTTGCCGCCAAAGATTAGTGCCCAAGCCCACGGTTGTCTAACGGATAAAACCTTCATTCTAATAAACCTTAATATCACTAATATAACAGTTTCCAGTACTTACAAATGCTCCGACTCTCAAAATACTCTCCAAAGATTGCGATAATGTAGGAGTTATATTTGTAAACTCAGAACTTCCTAATCTTGCAAAATTTGGGCCTTGTACTAAATAAGTAGCCCCCTTACCACGAAGTACAATTTTGAAATGATAAATGCGAGCAGCCTGAAGTTGTCCTAACGCAAGAGATCCTAGATTTGTTCCATTCTCGAAAATCGAAATTCGTTGCAATGATTTAGCGGATTCAAACAGAATACCATGTACAAAATTATTATAGTTAATCCCATTATTATCCATCCATCCTACCATTGCAGTAGTATTATTATCTAAAGCAATATCAAATTCGATAGTACGTTCTTCATTACGATTAAAAATCGCTTTACCAGTTATCCCTTGAGTTCCCCATCCTCCAGTTAATTTTTGAAGTCGTAACCATTGATATAACGGATCAATTTCAGTTACCCCGATAACGGTATCATAAATGTTCCATTTTGAAGTATCTAAGCCCGTTCCCAAAAAATCATCACGAAACAAATAAACTTTGGGGTCTGGTATTTTACACCAAGATAGAGGAACATTTACCCATGTAACTGCCCCTCCTACGGAAAATGATGGATTCTCTGGATCGGCTGGACCTATTCGAATGGCCGAAAGATGATACTTGCTTAGCGGCCAAAGTACCTGCTTTCCAAATCTAAAAACACCGTTGCCCGCATATGATTCCAATACTGGACCTACACGATTAACAAAAGTGTTTAGATCGCCCATTTCGTGCCAAGCATTAATCCATTTTCCATCTCCTGCAACCAAAACAAGATAAGGTGTATCAAAGTTTGATATAGATGTAATAATAGCTCCGTGAGGACCAAAAAGTGTAAAGAAATCTGTTTCTCCCACGTTAATTGAACGAAATCTTGTTGTTAGTGTATTCTCTATTGCTGCCATCCTTGCATAATACTCTTCTTCGGGATTTACATACACAGGTAGAGAAGGATCGCTAACTAAGATATGTGAATCCGGATGAAGACCATTCAACGTAACATTTTTAAGTGTTAATGGTGGAGTCGGAGCACGTTTATCATAACGGCCTCGTTGACCATTCATACTTATATTCCACGCAGACCACAGTATTTTATAATCTATTAACTGATTATTAACTCCGATAGTCTGTAATGGAAGGACAGCTTGAGGCTCCAATAATGTATTTAGATATTTGAAATGATCAATTCGACTCATATTAGCTGATCTTTTAACCTACAAGGATATTAACAAGGACCACCATTGGAACATTCATCTTCAAATAATGCCACTCTCTAAACCATAGTATATAGGTTCGGGATACTTAATAAGTTCACTAACCGCTTCTTCTAAACGGTCAAGATTAAAACTGCACCAATTAACAGGCTGACCTGCATTCTCTTCCGCAGCCTTTTTGGCTAGATACCATTCTTTGGCTCGTGTAAGAACGTTACTCTCAAGAATATTCATAAGTTCCTCCTAAATCCGTTTGGTGACGAGGTAGTTCTCTTCCACTCGCTCTTTTTCATCTCGATTATATATTCTCTGACCATTTGTTCATATCTTTCTGGCTTTGTCAATCCGAAAATTGGAGTTAACTTCATAGCAAGTTTAACTAAAACTTCCACTTCAACCTCAGCACAAAACTCCGTAGCTTTCTGCTTTATCAATGTTGTTTGGTCCTGTTCAAGTACTGCAATTCGTCGTCGTAGACCTTCATTTTCTTCAAGTAATTGATAGTACCCTCGACGATCAGAAATTAACTGATTTATTTGATCTGCCGAATCTTGTAAAAACTCTTGAAGCTTGACAACTGATTCAACCTCATTCTCGTAATAATTCATTGTTACTCCGGTTTGTATTGTTTGGAAAAGACCGCTGTTCGCCAAAGCTGACCAAAATCTTCCACCTTTGGATCGGTAATGGTAAAATAATAATTCCTGTCGCAATCAATACATCTAGCCGTCACTTCGATGTTCTGATGCAACATGGGAACTTGCTTAGCAACTTTGGGCACAAAGTCACCAAACTTTGCACTTATAGCATCTATGACAAGATCACACTTAGTTGAGTCCAATGTCGTTGAGCATTTTGCCATCTCGAATTCCCATCAACATTCGCCCTAAACGATTTTCTCCGATTGGAGGATGTTTTCCAAATTTCTTACATCCAATACAAACACCCCATACTGTATCATGCCAATTATTGCCCTCGACTAAATTTCTAGGAGCAGTTGCTTGCAGCTTAGCCTTCAAAAGATCCTGCGAAAATTTGATATTTAGTAGATCCCACATCACATGATTTTTTATTTCTTCCCAGTCATTTCTACATTCTATTTCATGACCTCGACGCTTTGATTCAGAAGGTGTTAGATGTGTAAATTCCGCCCAAATTTTAGGATCACAACTTTTGAAGGCTTGAAATGGAGCTTCTGTAGATTGAAAAGTTAAATTATTAATGACTATAATAGCAGGAGAGAAATTGGAAAGAAAGCGGTATTCGCCACGAAAGTTATCAATTGGAGTTATAGCAAGTAATTCCAATTGACGTTTTTTCTCGATTTCTTTTTTCTGGCGATTCATGGTTTCTTGAATAAATCACAAACATGCTATTGTTATTTTCTGTATTAATTATGCTACTCTATATCAGGTAAAGATGTAGGACGTTGTTGTGTTTCGTAATGTCGAGGAGCCAGTAAATCATTCTCCGCATGGTATAAAGCAGAAAGAGCTAATCCCGCAGCTTTACGTAAGTTAGTAACAACTTCTTCTTTAGGTGCACCCATTCTAGAAGCCTTTGCGGTATAACTATTAATATAAGACACCCAGTCATTAAGAGTATTTTTCAAATCAAATTCCGTTCCCCACATTTTACGAGCGCGTAAAACTTCTTCAACAACATTCTTACCAAGTTGCTCAATAGTTACTTCTTCCATACTAACCTTTCTTATTACGAGAAATTGGAAACAATTTCTCGTCTATTTTTAACATACTTTATATTGCTAATTTCGTTGATTTCAACAGAATTCTTAATTGTTCTTCAAATTCGGTCTTAACTTCGCCTCGACTTATTCTTTCAGGAAGGACAATTGCAACTGAGGTTCGACAATTTTCCATGTCTGGTTCTCTAAATTCCGCCCAAGCAAATTTGTTGTCTCGTCTTTTGAATAAATCAACAATTTCTTGTAAACCGTGACAGTCACCACCATTCTTATGAATAATGGTTAAATCACGGTGCGCCCAAGTCTTGACATCTGACCTTCGAGGATACTTGTTACGCACCGCGTTCGCCGCGTGTCCACCCTGAATGCCTTGCTGAATCGAAGACAGGTGGAACAAGTTAAAAGTTACGCATCTCATCTAGTCCATGATAACACAGATTTCCTTTTTGTCAACAGCTTACTTGCCGTTATTCTTTCTCAAAGAATTCGCATCCAGCTTTGGCACTTGCTTGGCCGCTTCGTCAGCCTTGAAGTAGGGTTCTTCTTCAAAGTGGAATACCTTCGCGTCGATCACCGCAGGAAACCGTTTGATGCTTGTGTTGTAGTCCTGAGCGGAATCATTGTAGTCCTTGCGAGCCGTAGCGATGCGATTTTCAGTTCCCACAATTTCATCCTGAGCCTTCAAGAAATTCTCATTGGATTTTAATTGCGGGTATTCCTCTTTCAACATCAAGAGTCGCCCAACCGTTCCACCAAAACTGTTTGCAGCGTCAATAACGGCTTGTTTCTGTTGTGGAGACTTGTCGCCACCCTCACCTGTAGGAGCAGCCTGTTGAGCGTTCAACAGCTTGGATCGAGCCTCGGCAATTTGACCGAACACTTCTTGTTCTTGAACACCCGCCATCTTAGCCACTTCAACCATGTTTACAACAAGGTCGCCGCGACGTTGAAGCTGTGTCTCGACGTTGCCCCAACGGGCCTTTACGGTTTCACGCTTCGTTGTTAAATCATTGTAATTACAGCCACTGCCCAAAAAGGCAGCAACCAAAACAAGGGAAAGGACTAAAAGTTGTGTAAGTTTCATGGCCTAATAATACCACAAATCCACGATTTGTCAATCCCCAATAGATTCTAATATGCGCGGTGAGTCACCCAAACGCAACCCAAGCATTATCATCTGATAAAAATCAGAGGGGTGGTTCCAGACTCCAATATCGTGAAGCCATGCAAGATCGTAATTGAAACCTCGAATACGATCCGCATAGGTTGAATCAAACCAACGAAGTTCCGTACCGTTAGGAAATATCGCCGTTTGACTACCAACGCGAAGCTCAACATCCATGTTAATGTAGGTTGCACGGTCCAGAAGTTTTTTCAGAATGACATCACGCAATGTTCGGGCATCCGCTGCCGCAATTATTGGATAGCGAATCTTACCAAACATAACCAATTTTAGTAATTCTTCACTCGCGTCCTCGACGGACATTCTGCCATAAGTGATGTACTTGGAAGGCATTGGTTAATCCTTCGTACTAAAGGTCACTGCAAATTGGTTTCGTGGGTCCGAAGGCTTTATATCAATGAATCCTCCGCCCTTGCGAAAAACTCTGACTCCCGTTGGACTTATTAGGACGTACTGAATGAGAGTACCATCCATCATCGTTTCGGTGCGAGCGTCATACTTCTTTTCTGTTTGTTCTGGTTCCATAAACTTCCTCGATGATTGAATCTATTTCCGGTATCTTGTTTCGTCTGCGAATTGAAAGGATTATATCTTCCATTTCTGGTTTTCCTTCAATTCGATTGTGGCAGTTGTTACAAAGGAATGCGACAATAGACAGTTCCTTGTCAGTCAAATGTCGCTGTTTCTTTGTGTGTGCAAAGCCAGTGCCAATTGCCTCGTTGCAGCCTGGCAGTCGTAGCTCGCAGTACGTAAACCCCGCCGCCTCAAATAGTGGTTTGACATTGGGCCTTGTCTCATCCCACCGTGATTTCTTCTTTTGTTTTGTCCCACCTGAACACGAACAAGATTCGTTAGGCTTGCGTAAGGCTCCGCAATCAGGACATTTACTTGGCATTAGTTGAGACTGTCTTTACTGTTCTCCCAATCTTTATAATCTTGAGCAGAATAGCTCCATCGCCTATCAAAATTTCGTTGGGCCTCACGTTGGCGAACGGCATCAGGACTGTAATACTTACGATTGTAAGCTTCTCTCATGCGTTTGGCTTCTTCTCGACCAGCGGCAACCAATTCTCGCCTTAGCTTAGAAACATTGTCATAAGATTTGTCCGTTTGTCCTTGTCCGTTTGTCCACCAATAACTTGCGTAATAATTCTCTTTCTCTGCGAACTCAACTACTTGCATTAATCGTCGTTCTGCAATATCTTGATACTCACGTTGATCGATGCATTCATTATGCGAGTTCAATCCTGCTTCGTAGGCTTCTCTGGCGATAGAATAGGCAGTTTCCTTAATATATTCCTGTCTATTTTTCAATACTTCTTCGGCAGTCAGTTTTCGGTTTTTGTAAGCTTCTACCTTAGCCTCGTATTCCTTCTCTTTCTTTTCACGAAGCTTCTTTGCCCGTTCTTCTAAATCTTGAAGTTCTTGTTCTTCTTGCTTAGTCATCCCACTTCTTTCCAGTCCAGTCGTGCAATGTTTGAACCCACTTAGGTTCCCACGGCCACGCCATTAACAACCCGTGAACAATACCATTGTGGACAAATTTCCAAACGTATTTCATTACTCGACATTCGTTAATTCGTCAGCGTCAACCCAAATTCGACGGGGCTTCGAATAATCTTTTTGAGGTAATTCAACTTGATAACATAGACCATGTGAATCACTGTAGTCTGTTACAATTGCTTCAACGGTAATCCTTACAGTTTCACCGTTCTCGATTGGAGGATGATTCATAAGCAGTTAATCCTTCTGCATACTCTTTTGCGAGTTCCATTATGTGGCGTTCGTAGGCTCCTCTGTCGGTTTCACCTTCACGCGGTTTAACCCTGACCGCTATTCCTCTAAAACGAAGATAACCCACAGCAAGATTTTCATCCAGTTCACAAACATCTAAGGCTGCGCGACACTCCAAGAGTCCTGCTCCTGTGCGTTCCCGCAGCCTTTTGATCATTTCGGAAGTGACTTCCGCCATTAGTTCTTGACTTCGCGTTCAAGCTGATCAATCTTTGCCTTGATCTGCTTATCTAAATCTTGAGAGCCGCCTCGTGCTCCTGCTGGCTGAGTGTTCTTTCTAACAACAAGGTCCACGATTTGAGTTGCCAAGCCGAAGATAAGACTGATCTTTGGATCGTTGGCTTCTTGTACGTGGTTGCGTCCAATGATTGCTCGCCACTCATTACCGAATTCGATGTAGCAAGTAACATCAGCCTTGACATCAGCCGACAAACATTGCTTAACCGTTGCGACTGCCTGATTACCAGACGAAACATCGTCCTTTAACTTGACACCTAATGAGTCACTAATTCGTCCGCTTCGAACAGCAAAGTCAATAACTGCTGGAACGTAAGGTAGTACGTCATCGAGACGTGACAAAGGTCCACCACACCCGACTTGGGTGATTGCCAGACAAAGCACCATTGCAATAGGTAAGAAAATTCTCTTAAACATTTGATTCTCCGGAGGTTAGATGTTGGCCAGGGTTTTATGGGTAAACTCACTGGCGAAAACCATAAACGGCTACTAGGGCCGATAAACAAGTGATCCTAGCATCACAAGGGCTTGACTTTGTTTTATGCCTGTTGAGCAGGAGTGTCTTATAGCGAAGTCCACCAGTCTCGCAAGCCTTTATATATCTTACCACACCTAGTCTCAATTGTCAAGACATAACAACGCCCGCTTAAGCAACATGGCCGAAGCGGGCGTCGGGTCGGCAAGGGCCATCTCCGAGATTATGAATTAAAAGCGGATGCCTACTCCAAGTCGAAGATTGTGTTGAACCGAATCAAAGGCGTGGGTTTGAAGGTAATCAGCCTGAACCACTCTCAACGCAATGTTGTCACTAAGTTTGATGTCAAGACCACCACCCACGGCAAATGCAGGACTGTAATCCGTCTGGTTATTTAGACTAAGAACATCACCGTCCGCATTGACTCTTGCAAAGCCCCCGAGGCCACGAACAAAGGGCTGTAGTCGAGCATTACGAGCTTGTAACGTGACACCGCCAAGTCCTGTGACCAAACTTGAATCATGGGTACTTCCATCAAAGTTAGCCCCAAGCTCGCCTGTAAAGCCAACACTTGAATCGGGAACAAATCCTGTAACGGAGGCATTAACGCCAACTGTATCCGTGGTACGGTCAAACTTGAATAAAGGCTTACGGACATCAGGGTTCACTCGAACAACCTGTACTCCAACATAGCCTTGCACGTTTCGTTCTTGCGCCGATGCAACAGACGCTCCAAAAATCGAGACAACCGTTAACAGCACGGCTGCAAAAATGTTACGCATAATCTATTTCTCCTGTAATTACGCCCTTAGGCGAAGTGTTAATCAATTATACCAAAGGAATTGTAGGTTGTCAATCCTTTGCCAATATTCCATTTCCGCTTTGAATTTCTTTCAATTTTTGAACCGCTTGAGACAATGTTGCAAAATGTTCCTGAAATTTTACATTATCAGTTTCATCGTTAACAACACTAACAGCGGCAGAAATAATTGCTTCTTTGTACGGACGTTCAAACAACTCCTGTTCGATGTAGACCAGCAAATCTAAGCCTTCTTGAAAGGCATCCTTCAAAGGATCACGACCGTTAAATGGTTGCAGTCGAGTACCGTACTTTTTGAATCCGAATTCATCACGCTCTTTTGCAATTTGGATTATTCGTTCAATCGCAGCGGGCCATTGGAAGGGAAGTTCATTGGTTGTTGGCATTGGTTCTGGTTCGACCAATGTTAGATCTCTTTCAAAGGTAGTTGGCTCACGTTCTTCCAAAGGAGTGACTTTGTTTCCTCCACCGAAATTGGGACAGCCTTCTTCAAGTTCTAATATCTCTCTTGAAGGAGGAGCCAAACAAGGAGTTGGCCTGAATGGATTAGTGTCTTTCTTGGAAAGTTGACGATCTTCGCGGTAAACGAACTTATTATCAATTCGTCTCAATAGTTCTGATGCGTCAGGAGTGGGATCTTTATCTTCGATGGCCTTCATAAGTTCCTTAAGATTGGTGCTGACGGAGAGAGTCGAACTCTCAATCCCTTGTGGGCATAACGTTCTCAACGTTACGTGTATACCATTCCACCACGTCAGCTTGAATTTTGGATGTACGATGTAGTACAATAAGAAAGAAAGGAGAACTTATGAAACATTTTTCAGCCTACATCATCGCAGTTCTTCTTCCGTCCTATTACTCAATCACTTATTATAACATAAGTCCAAGTGATTGTCTAGGGTTTCTAGGGGGAATTTTTATCTGGATGGTGGCCGAGTATTGTTTCCACCGTTACGCATTTCACAACAACAACCTAAGCCCTCGCACCTATGAGTTGTTAGCGTACAACCATGCTAAACATCATCAAAATCCAAACACGGACAAAGACCTTTTACTCCCACTAAGATTGACAATGCCCGTCGCCTTGTTCTTGTTCGTAGCTGCTTGGATTCTTATAAGTCTTCCATTTGCAACACTTTTGTTGTTTGGGATGCTCGCAGGGCTAACTTTCTATGAGTTCGTACACTATCAAGCACACAACAAATTTTACAATGTGTGGCCTTTTAAGTTCCTAACAGTTAGACATTTACGACATCATTTCGAGCATGAAAATCGATACTTTGGAGTAACCTCAGACATCATTGATCGTATCATGGGCACGAATTAACCAATCGCAATCATTCGTTCAACCGCCAAACGAGCTTTTTGTTGAATGTCTTCGGGAATCTCTATTTGATATTGTTCCAATCTCAAAGAGAGTAATGTATCTTCAAGCGTAATCTGGTTCATGTGTGGGCAACGCACACTACACAAACGCAACATTTCTTTGTCAGGATTTGCACTGGCAATATTCTCTCCCATAGAACATTCAGTCAGCAATAAATATCGAGGAGCATTCGTTTTTTCAACATAACGAATCATGGCGTTTGTGCTGCCTGAATAATCAGATGCTTGCACAACTTCGGGGCTACATTCAGGATGGGCCAAGATTACAACGTCTGGAAATTGTTTGCGAATGTTAACAATATCTTCGACTGTAAACTTGTCGTGAACTTCACAACGTCCCAACCAACCAACCATTTCATAATCCATATCCTCCTGTGCCAATTTTCGAGGATCTGTTGTTGGAAAGACGATACGCTTATTAGTTTCCCGCGCTACGTTTTTTGCTAAGTATTCGTCAGGCAGAAATATAACTTTGTCTGTACCAAATGAATTTACAACTTCAACAGCATTTGTCGAAGTACAACAAATATCAGATTCCGCCTTTACGTCCGCATAAGTGTTGACATACGTAATTACGGGAATGCCAGGAAATTTTCTCTTTAGCCATCGAACGTCATTGGCTGTTATGCTTGCAGCTAACGAGCATCCTGCTTTTTCAGAGGGCAACAACACCAATTTTGATGGATTTAACAGTTTTGCAGTTTCCGCCATAAACTTGACGCCACAAAACACAATAATATCTTTGTCTGTCTGTGCAGCCTTACGCGAAAGGTCGAGAGAATCCCCAACAAAATCAGGAATAGAATGGAACAACGCTGGCTCCATATAATTATGGCCGAGAATCACCGCGTTCTTTTCTTTTTTGACGCGATTAATCTCAGCCGCAATTTCTGATTTTAATTGTAATTCAAAAGAAGGGACTGTATCCACCAAAAGTTTTTTTAAACCTTCATATATAACTTGTGGAGAAGTCTCGTTACTTAGTTTCATGAACCAATTATAACAACAAACTTCTCCACTGTCAACATTTTATCTTACAAGTATTGTAGTCGTTTTGGTTCCACAAGAAGAACTAAACGTCATGCTGCCGGAATTCTGTTTGACCGTTAACAAAAACTGAGCACTTGCACTAGACCCACTAACCGTTATATTCAAGGGACTTGTAGTTATTTGTCCAGATGAAGAAGTTGCTGTAACAGTCGTAGCTCCAGCAAGATTGGTTAACAAGACCGTTATAGTTTGAGAACTACGTCTGGAAATCGTTATAGAGTTTGGCACTGACATGGCACACACTGGTACTGGCGTTGGTGTAGGTGTAGGTGTTGGAGACGGAATAGGCGTCGGGGTCGGGGTTGGTGTTGGAACGGGAGTAATAACCCTTAAAAACTGCACTGCGACGAACCCGTTTGTACTATCGACAAAATTAACAAAACAGTAAATGTTTACACTCGCACTATCTTGTTGGCAGTTCCCTACAGTAATACCGAGTTGACCCGTAGCGGCAACAAATTTAATTGTCGAGGTTATTGATCCTGCCTCTCTCACATTTGCTGCACTAACAATTTCGACATTACTTCCTGAGGGCAGTCCAATGATTGGACTTGGGGAAGGACTTGGTGTCGGTGTTGGAGACGGTGTTGGACTAGGTGTTGGGATTGAAGTGCCTGACCAATTACCACTTACTGTATTTGCAGTTGCTACTTGAACGTCATCGACATTAGCACCCATGTCTTTTCCATCTAATGCTGGAGTAGATCCTCCTGCCTTAAATGGAGAGGTAGATACCACATGATAATCGCCGTTAGCGCGATTAACAAAGATATTGCTATCTAAATTAGGTGGAAAATAATTCGGGCCCCCACGCGGAGCGGTAAATGGAGTTCCATTTTTTGTGTTACGATCATCAGTGAGCACATTATAACGAACAAATCCATCAGGAAAGAAACGAGCAATAAAGGCATCCCCCTGAAAACCGTCACCAATCAATCCATAATCTTGATATGGATCAATATTGTTTACAAATTGTACATTTTGACTAGATGAACAACTTGCATTACTAGAGGCTACCCATGCACCCCCCGCAACATTTAACTGTGTAATATGATTAAAAGTAATATTTCTAGCACAAGGCCAAATAAATGCTAATTGTCCTGTACTGGTTCCGGCTGGATCTTTTCCTTCTATAATTGTTTCTTCGACAGTGATGTTTTGTGCATATGCGGATGGACCACTTTCGTCACCAGTTCCTGGTGGATTTAGATTGTCTGTACCAAGAATGTTAAAAAAATCAGGAATATTCTTTACGCTATTATATGACCACTGTATATCGCTAACCATTACCCAAGGGTTAACTTGTTCTGGACAGGTAACGGGATCATGCGGAAATGTTTTCAAATAACAAGTTTGATTACGTGGTGTAAATAGAACTGTATGACCGTCTTGTCCTTGATTCCCCCACATGTTCTCAATAATGTTTCCAACAACAATAACACGCATCGCATGCTTTAATTCAAAAGAGTTTTTTACTACCGAATAAACTCCATTGTAATTTGAAGAATCTTTTCGAAATGCGGGATTTTTGTAAAAATAATTTCGAGCAATAAAGATGTCTTGAGGTGAGCTTCCGTATTTAACTTGACCAGTGGTCGTATCAGGCGCAGTTGGCACACCAGCAGCATTAGTAATTTGATCAAATGTTATACTGTTACTTGAAACGTTACGCACAATAGATGCGGTCCACGGACCACGATTCCCTGCAACCATAAAAGAAATTCCGTCGCCTATGTTAGGTAAAGTTGTAGTTCCCGAAAGTACAGCACTTGTAGGCGTAGCTTGTGTTGCAGTGGCTGAAAATCGAATGTCAGTACCTCCACCACCGAGCATAATATTTTCACCGTTGGCCTCAGCAGTGTTATTAACAAAGCCAATGCGCTTTCCTGTCATTACAGCAACTGTTTGTGAATCTGCTCCACTATCATGAAAATTTTCAAAGTAGGAGTTTAGAATTGTGATATCATTACCATACAACAAAAATCCACGAACTGTATTATCAGTTAAATTACCATGAATATAACAATGTTCAAATATAATGTGATCAGGCAATTCCGCGTATGTTTTAGGAGAATTACCTAAATTAATTAAACTGTTCATTGTTAAGCCTTGGGGCTTATTAAACTCCATACCTCTTACACGCAAATATCTTCTACCCGTTCCAGATACCACAATTGGTGAAGCGTTTCCAATTGCGGGAGCAGTAAATTTGGGCATGTTTGATGCTAAAGCCGGATTGACCCGTTGTAAACTTGTAGGCATCCACGTTGTATCTAACGGCTCAATAGTTACATAGTTATTTCCTGCCGCAGAAGGTAGAAACAATTGTCCTGTAAGTTGAAGACCTCCTGCAATACGAATTCTTTGCGGTACGAAATTATTTGCAAATGCGGTGTTCACCATTTTTTGCAGAGCTGCCATATTAGCTGTTGGTGAACCTTGATCTGTTAGGATTTGAGTTGCGCTATCTGTTGAGGTAGGAATTTCTGAAACGGAAATGGTTCGTGGAGTAGCAGTAGCAGATACACCTAGTGCATCTTTGACCAACAAAGTAATTTGATAAATGCCTGGCTTCACATAAACATGGGAACTCTTTAATAGACGTGCCTTAGAGTACGGTCCTTGATTGTCCCCAAAATCCATGTCTACCGGAGAAGAACCATCTGTAAATCTTTTGGTACTCCATCCATTTTGACCATTCACACCTGTTGATGAAGAACCATCACAAACAACCACTTCACCAACAAATGCAGTATTAGGACAGGATAAAGATGCGGTTGGACTTGATTGTGCCTTGATTGAAATTGTACAAACACACAACAATAAGAGGCTTATTAGAGTTATAACAGATTGAAAAATACGAGGTGGAAAAAAATTCACGTTATCTCCATTCAAGGTGGTAATGGGTTAGGGAATAAAACCCTACCGTCAATGTACCCACTATAATACGTTATTTACACTACTATACCAAATAACTCTAACGAGGTACAAGCTCATTCGAAGCAGTTGCAACAAAATCATTAGCAGGTGAATCTCCATTTAGCTTAATACCCTTAAAACAAGGAGTGTACACCCAATACTCCGAAGCTACCGGAATGAGAGCGTATCCTAGATTATTTGGAACCGTGAAACTAAAAGACCCATCAGCCTTTGTGTAAGCCTTATACGTTTTCTGTCCAGTTGTCTTAAGTAGAATCAATGCGCCGGATAAAGGCAATCCACTGTTCTTCAATACTTTTCCTGATACAATAGCTGTAGTTGGAGGGGGAGTAAACGATCCACTCAAAGTTGCCATGAAAACATCTTGACGGAATCCACCGAATTCTCCTACTCCCAAACTTTGGCCCATATTACTTGTAAATATGACTTTCGTACCATCAGGCGAAATTATTCCGTGAGGCCCGTCCCAAAAATCTGTGTACACAGTACGATGATGACAAACTCTCCAAACCGTACCAGATCCGTCGGTCGCAATCAAAATAATTTCATTGGTCCACGGTCGCCACGGTTCAGTTATATCAGCCCCTCGATATGCACTTACTAATACAGGCTCGTTGTTACCTTTATCATTAATCCAAGATAAATGAGAATCTTGTCCGTGGGTAGGATCAGTAAGTCTTTGTGATAAAACAGGATTTATAAGATTTTGTAACGAACCTGATCTATCAAGATTACGAATAACATACTGCATGTCATCCCATTGTCCACCCGCCGAATCTTGATTAATTAACTGATTCCATCCGCTAACCTTATGCCCACTAAAAGTGGGTTCTAACGACCATGCCGAATTCTGTTCTAAATCCCAAATGCACATAGGAGATGAAGGAATTACGGAATTTAGTTCGTGTGTAGTAATAATAACAAAACGTCCACTGGCATTAATTCGAACGTTATGTACACCAAATCCCCACTTAACTTCTGTAGAGTTTAGAGAAGAACCATCTACCTTGCCCGTTAAAGTATTCAGAGTTCTTAACTTACTTCCATCCCAAACATACACTTCCGTAGCTACATCTTGACCGCCATTTCCAAAAGTTGCTACACGTCCATTAGCACTTGGACTAACTTCTCCCGTAGCGGTATTAGGAAAATCAACAACAGTAGTCAACTGTTGTGTGGTTAGATTGTATTTACAAAGTGATTTGTCGTCCCTAGATCGTCCAAACAATACCATAGGCTCGGTAACACTAAAAGCTGGACCGTTCAAAGGAAGGAAATAAGTATCAGGGGTAGGAATTTTTGAACCTGTAGCCGTAAATGGAATCCAAACGCCGCCTCCAAGATCTTGTACAATAAAGGCACTGGAATCACTGGACCAAGTTAATTGTTCACTTCCAGAGCCAGTAGAGAATGATCTTTTTGGTGCTCCGATGGATTGAGCAAATGCCTGATCTGTAACTCTAGTAATTTTTGTTCCAAAAATAGGATCGGTATAGGAAGACCCCGCTGCTCCTATGGCAGGTAAAGAGGGTTCAGGTAAAACAGTTCTGTCGGTGCGAAGATTATAAGTTGTCATAATATTTCTTTGAGAATTTGGTAGTGGACTAGGGAATTGAACCCTACCGTCTAGGTTAATCTGACCCCCTCGTTTATAAGACGAAGCCGCACGATCCAGTGCTATCCACCAAAGAGAGTGAAAGCTATTGCACCCCCTAAAGCTGCAACAACAAGTAACAACAAAAGTAACAATAAACCGCAACCAAAAGATATAAGTCGCGTCGGCCTACCCGAACGGCCATAGTTGTAAGGTTTGATTTCTGCAATCTCAATAGGACCACATAAATTCAACTCGGTCGTTCCGCAGTATTTACACTTACGTAAACTATTAAAGTACTCCCAATTATGAGGTTCAGTTAAGCATAACATGGTAGCCACGAAGGGAGTCGAACCCTTGTTACTCGTTAATCGGACGAGTGCCCTTCCGTTAGACGACGCGGCGGTATTATTGGTGCAACTTGAGACTGGAATACGCGCCCCACTTAGCTCTCTACATCCTTTAAGAATCACAGAACTGGTACGCGATCAAGGAATCGAACCCTGTCTTGACGCTAATCGGGCGTCTAGCCTCCATGTGCAATCGCGCTTAAATTGTATATCAGATGTAATTGGTCACATGTAAAACCAATCACAATTCTGATACGAGGTAGCACGGACCATTTCTGCTATACTATGCAGTCCGTTATTTTACTGGCACACTACCAAAATTGGTGAGCGGAGTTGGAATCGAACCAACCTATGTCGTAGTTTGTAGGACTACCGCGTACTACCGCTGCGCTATCCGCCCTTAGAACCTCTACAAGATTTGCACCAATAAGTTAACCCATTCCATCTAGGTGCATATTTTCCAAAATTATCAACTGATAAAAACTTAGAACATTTAGAACACCGTGACATTCCATCAGGAGCAACTTTTCTTTTTGGAGTGTACCGCTTGTACATATTGTTGCACTTTAGATGAGAAAAGGCAATGTTATCTAAATCCCAAAACGATTCAATGCTATTGTAAAGCCAGTTAACTTTATGATCTACACTAAAGTCATCTACATTATTAATAACTAGACCACATCTGTAACAATAGTGCTCATTGGCTAAAGTCACATATTTTAGCAGTAGTTGCTTTAGTAATTTAGTTTGGGCGTTCCCACAATTCATTCCTAAAAATTCCGAACGAATTTTGGTATAATCTTTACCCATAATCTGGTGGACCAAGTAGGATTTGAACCTACAACTTCTACTCTGTCAAAGTAGCACTCTACCGCTGAGTTACTGGTCCATTAACTTAACAAATTGTTTGGTCCGTAGCCTTTAGAAGTCAGGAACCAATTAACAAAACTGCCGACCGATCCTTCGAGGTCATAAAGACGGCTAAGTTCTTCATATAAATGACCCTTGCAGAAAACACGGCCTCGAACTTCGATTACACCTTCACATCCGCATTCGATATCTTTAGAATGGTCAGGGTTTTCTGATTCTACAAGAATGATTTTGGTACAACCTTTATCCATAATTGGTAGAAGATGAGGGATTCGAATCCTCAAGACCATCGGTTAAGAGCCGATTGCTTTACCTGATAAGCTTATCTTCCTTAATCTCTTCGCCTATAATAACAATTCCCACAGGATCATTCGGCGCAGTATCTATCAACTTAAATATCAGTAACCTAACTTTCAGATTACCAACAGTATCAACCATCACAAATGGAACGTCATCCACTGTCTTTCCATATCCACTAACCTTAGGTTGACAATCTGTAAAAAATTCACAACCAAATAAAAGAACTAAAGCCTTAAAAGAACCTTCTTTATATTTCTCATCAGAGACTAAATACTCTTTTGGAAACGTTACCAAGATTGAATGTCTCTGATCCGGTTCCGTAGCTCGCGCTGCTTGAAATCCTTGTCCAAGATCACGAAAGTCTTCACGAGTTTGCGCTTGCGCCACTGCTCCAAAAGTAAGGAACAGTAATAACACGAGTCCTATACGAGCAGCATTTTTCATAATTGGTAGCGCGTGAGAGAATCGAACTCTCATGGCCGAAGCCCAGACGTTTTAAGTGTCCTATGTATACCGTTCCACCAACGCGCCTTAAACTTATTGTAGGTCGGACTTGATACCGACTGATAGCAGACCCACGGGTTTCAACGTTTTTCCAGTGTCGTAACTCTTACCAGTTCTGCCAATTATCACGTTACGAAGTTGCGTGTCCGTCCACGCCGCTACAATCTTGGTACGGGAGATGGGATTCGAACCCACACTACACTGATTTTAAGTCAGTCGCAACCTACCAATTGTGCTACACCCGCATAAATTTGGTACTAGTGAGAAGATTCGAACTTCCAAGACGAAAGGTTTGAGCTTTCGATGTCTGCCTATTGCATCACACTAGCATAATTTGGAGCGGTGTAGAAGTTTTTAACTCTCATACTATATCCGCTTATCCTTTGAGAGCCGTGTCTTCCTACGGAGTTCCACCGCAAAATTTGGTGCGTGTGAAAGGATTCGAACCTTCAAAATCTGGACTCTCATTCCAGCACGTTTGCCAATTACATCACACACGCTCAATTTGGTCGAGAAGGCTGGTAACTACGCAGCGACCCCACGGTTGAAGCCGTGTGCTCTAAGTGTCCTGAGCTACTTCCCGATAACTTAACTCAATATAGCGACTGCCTCTGCTTTATTCTTTCGAGGCCAGCCCTTTGCTACAGCCCAATGCTTCAAAGGCGGAGGAAGCATTCCCCCAAAAATTACTGTCTTCAACACAACAAACCAACCGTAATGTTCCGCGTACATCTTATGTGTTTCATAATTGCGAAACAACATGTAAATACGTCGAAATGAATTTGGTTCCTTGTAATAACTCATAACTTGGTGCGCGAGATGGGATTCGAACCCACAAAAACTTGCTTCTGAAACAAGCGCGTCTACCAGTTGCGCCACTCCCGCTTAAACCTTTCTCAACTTCTTACTGCCATAATTATCAGTTTGGGCATGACAATTACAACACAAAATTCTTAAATTCCATAAACGATTATCATAATGATTACCATTTATATGATCTAATTCAAGAGGAATTCCCTTTCCTTGCCAAAGATATAAAGAACAAATTTCACACTTGGCGTCTTTAATTCCCTCTTTCAAAAGTCTTATTCGCAAATCGTGACTGCTAATGTAGGGGCCATTCAATTGCAAATAATACTCAATAGGATTTTTGAATCCTAAAACTGTTCCTTTACTCCAACCTTGTCCTTTGAAATGGGTAAAATCAATCTGAGCAACTACAGCTCTTTTCTTTAAGTGACTTTGAACACCCGCACTGCTGTTTGCTCCCAAACTTTCACAAACTTCTCTCCAAGAGTTAGAAGTTTTTACAGCCTTAGCAAGGTCAGTTATATCGTATTTTTGATTCATGTGTTTATTATAACACATTAACCGTATACGTTACAAATATGGTTTTCACAGCCTTTACTATTTTGGTACTACTGAGAGGGATTGAACCTCCACGCCCTTACGGACAATAGCTTCTAAAACTATCGCGTCTGCCATTCCGCCACAGTAGCATAACCTATAAACTAATATTTTCCCACCACACATATTCACAATCTTCGTGGTGGTTCGCAACATTTTCGTAAAACCAGATCGCCTCTTGCGTTCCTTCTTTTACGTCATCATCAAGAACGATGTTGCATTCGCATCCATAAAACTCAATAGCTTCTTTGCCAACTGGATGCACGTTCTTTGGAATTCGTGCGTCTAACTCCTCAAGAGTCATTCCCTTTTTAATCGGTGCTGGCTCTTTGGGCTTACGATTGCCCTTATCAGTTAGAATCATCTTAGTGCTTCGGTTCGGCTTTTCACCGAATTCTCCGTCCTATGAAGGGGACGGTGTGTTTGTTGCATTACACCACACTAGCAAAACTTGGTACTCGCGGCAGGAATCGAACCCACACCTTAGACGTTAGAAGCGTCTCGCCCTCTCCGTTAGACCACGCGAGCATAAATCCTGAGTCCAAGCATAGGGTGGTTAACCTTCCTGCCAAATGACCAATTTCCGACGTGCGTGTTTAGCTAAACCGTCGTGGACTCAAACTGTGGACTCGCTTCGTCTCTCCCTGAATGTTAAGAAGGTCTGCACCTTCCCACGAGTCATAACTTGGTGCCTCGGCCCGGAGTCAAACCGGAATCTCCGCCACTACCTCTGTAAGGCCAGCAGCAGTATGTTAGTCATGTTACACCACACCAGCAAAACTTGGAACACCGACAGGGAATCCAACCCTGATACTAAGTTTAGGAAACTTATGCTTTATGCGTTAAGCTATCGGCGCTTAAAAACCTTTTACATTCGACACGAAGAAGATCAATTTTGACTCCTGTATCGAGACGCTTGACCATGACATAATCGCCATCGGTCCAAAGCACTTTCGCAAGTTTTCCGTTGTCACTTTTGGCGTATCCTTGAACCCTAATCGTGTCGCCTTTGCGAACATGCTGAACTCTACGCCAAACTCCCCAACAAGTGCATCCGTTTTCAGCAGCCTTAACAAAGTTCCCATTGAAGACTGTTGGCTTTCGCATTCCTTTGTACTTAGGATGCTTTTTGCACTTCATAAACTTTCCAATCTAAGTCAACGCCCAAAATGCCTCGATCAACTAACGACCGTATAACTTCACGAGCTATCTTCTCGTCTTCTGTATTCCTACAGGCTTTTCGTGCTAAGTCTATTGGACTTAACTTCTTAAACAACCTCAAGGTCTTGAAAAGTTTAGCCTCAACTTGACTGGCATTCATAATTTTGGGGTGGCGTAAGGGAATCGAACCCTTTACCGTTCGGGTCACAGCCGAAGGTTCCTTTGACCATAGGACAAAACGTCACCATAATTTGTAGCTCGGACTGTATCGGAGTCCCAGCTTCTCCGCTCAGAATGTGACCTTCCTTGACAGGTATCAGGGCTTCGGAGTGTATGCCGAACTTGCCTCGCTACGTCCTGTGTAGCGAACCCGATTTGGCAGCGGTGGTGGGACTTGAACCCGACTACAGTGGCTTGAAAGACCACTCGCGCGACCCTTTGCTGATTCACCGCCTCAAACTTGGTAGCCCCAACGAGATTCGAACTCGTGTTTGAACTTTGAAAGAGTTCCGTCCTAGTCCCCTAGACGATAGGGCCATAATTTTCCAGTACGCGAACGGCTCTGGATACCGGATAAACTCTCGACTCGCGCTGTGGTTTATCAGACCATTTCTGATAAATGAGAGCAACTCTCTAGCGTTCTATTATATTACCACAACCTCACTCATTTGTCAACCTATTTGACTTGACAAACGACTTGTCAATCTAAACAGGTTGGCATAGCTGCTCGGACCACTTAACAGGAGAGTCCCGATACGTTTTACCTGACACAGCTTAACTTGGCTCCGACGCTTCGATTCGAACGAAGATTAAGAGGTTCAGAGTCTCTTGTCCTGCCGTTAGACGACATCGGAATAAATTGGCCGAGCGTGATATTGCATTTCACCAACCCCGTAGGGCACCAGACTGGATACTGACAATTCTCGGTTTACTTGGCTCCGGCGCAAGGATTCGAACCTCAGTCTGCTGATTCAAAGTCAGCGGTCCTGCCACTAGACGAAACCGGAATAAACTTAGCTGACTGGTACAATCTGTTGACCTGTACCTGACCGTGTTGCTCTCGTGTCAGCCAAACAAGCTAATCTTTACGTGCGTCCTACCATATTAGACGGACTCTTTACACTTTCGCTCATCAGGGACGGAATCGAACCGACACCCACGTAAACTTGGCTACCTCGCTTGGATTCGAACCAAGATAAGAAGTTTCAAAGACTTCTGTCCTACCGTTGAACGACAAGGTAATAACTTCGCGTGTCTCTCCACCCTGTCAAGTCTGGATAGCCCGACTTTCGGCATTGGCTTGGTAGCACGTAGAGGAATCAAACCTCTCAGAAACGGGATATGAGTCCGTGCATGTCATCAGACTAAACGTGCCATAATTGGGAGCGGAGGAGGAATCGAACCGTCAATGCCTCGAAAGAGACACAGGCTTATGAGACCTGTCAGCTTACCAAAGCTATCCCCGCAAAACGCTTGGACGATTCAAGTTCAATTTCTCAATGAACTCATCAATCTCGTCCTCGTGTAAAAACATCTTCAATGTCCATTCTAAAGTCGCAGGACTAATAACAAGCTCTACGCCTTCATCGGTTCCATTGAAATCAACTTTGAAACCATCCGTTTTCATAACTGGTTGCGGAGGAGGGACTCGAACCCACGACCTTTTGGGTATGAACCAAACAAGCTGCCACTGCTCTACTCCGCGATAAACTATTCTCTTACAAAGGAGTCTTCCAATATAATGTCGATGAACTCTTCCATCCACATTTTCTGTTGCGAACAGGATTCGATATGGAATCTACCGTTAGCATGACCTTTAATCCATTCGCGCAAGTTAGTTCCAAACTCTTGTGCGCGAGCGTACCAGTCACAACAAAGTTCCCCAATGGAAACTTGGTCCATGTATTCCATGCCGCCCCAAAACTCAGGATGATGTTCGTTGAAGCATTGGTGCTGAACTATCGCCCTACGCAATTCATCTTTCGAAACATCATTACCCGCGTGTAAGTATTCCCATTCAATTCCTCGAAACTTTGATGCATCGTGAGAAAATCCTCGAACGATTATCTGTCTTCCGAGTTCCGATTTGCCCGCCTCCATCAATCTTTTACCAAGAAGGATTGCAGCATCTTTGACTAACTCTTTGTGCCGCAGGAGGTTATCTAAGTGTTTTTCCTGACTGTACATATCTTTGCCTACTCAGGCCACTGGTAATCATCAGGAACTTCAATCGTGTCGTCCCAAACATCTTCTCGTGAATTAGGAGCATCAATCTCGTTATCATCAAGAACAGCATCTTGACGAACTGTAAACGCGAGAGCATCTGCTAATTCTGGAACCTTTTGAAAGAGGCTCAAGAAGTGTTCTTGTGGAGTCGGAAAATCATGGGACATTTTTGGAATTCGTTTCGATTGAAACAACAACCATTCAGTTAAAACAAAGATCGTGTTGTTCTCGTTGAATTCGAAACCATCTTGCGACCCTGCCGCTAAGATTCCCAAATCTGGAAAGTGTCCAATTTGTTTCACCCACGTATCAAAAACATCCAAAAACGCTTCGTGAAAGTGTGGCCTTCCAGAGATCCCTTTCAATTCCCCACTGCTGATGTACCACATACCATTATAGTACCACAGCAATCGTTAAATGTCAACTGTATCAAAGCGATAGCCGCCGTTTTGTGCTCGTTTCCGAGTGACTAACATTCGTCTATCAGCGCGTCATCGCGGACATTTGGGTGTAAGCCCTGTCCTGCTGTCCTTACCCTTTTACCGCGCTGATCCCACAGTTGCTTGGGC
>Ga0065712_10000143_pt1 | contig 54339 bp, 43 predicted proteins | sample MisRhiReplicate1_FD_59099 | JGI IMG/M metagenome (GOLD analysis project Ga0065712, IMG submission 59099) | Miscanthus rhizosphere microbial communities from Kellogg Biological Station, MSU, sample Rhizosphere Soil Replicate 1: eDNA_1 v3... | ecosystem: Host-associated > Plants > Roots >...
CTCCTTTCAGTTTCATGTCAACCGTGAGTCTAAACCACTTACGGGTAAACGAAAGCGGCACTCGCTTGCTTCATAACATCAAAGATACGCAGAGGACCGCAGAGAAAACTCTTCAAATTAGGACACCGCCAGCACTGGTTTTCCTTTGCACCTTTGCGCCTTTGCGTGAGATCATTACCCCACCGGAACAAACCGCGTAAGGGGGTCGTTTGGATCTTCGTCATGGCAAACACTAAAGACGGCGCCGTCGAGAACGCTCGCAAGGATCTGGCAAAGCGATTGAAGATTGACCCCTCTGACGTCAAAGAGCAGTCGGTTGAAGACTCCGACTTTCCCGACATGTCGCTCGGCGCGGCAGAAGACGACGAAATGAGTGGCCAGATGATCACGCGCGGCTGGCGCATTCGTCTCCAGGCGAAGGGAAAAACTTACGAATATCGCGCCGATAAGAACCAGGTGAGGGCTTACAAGTTTAACGGCAAGAATTACCGCGTTTAAGAGGTACCACCATGAACCGCAATAACATCTTCATCCATCTCGCGCTGGCTTTTGTCCTCATTCTTGTGGCCGCATTCGCGGGCCAACTCAACCGGTGGCAAAAACAATGGAAAACACATATTCGAATTGTTCCAGCCACCGATAAAAAGCGACCGACCACGACTGCGGACATTGCTCTTACCGACACTCGTAACGCCGGCCGGCCGGAAGTGCTGGTCAAGTTCCGTAGCGGCGTGAGCCAGCAGACTATTGAAAGCATAGCTTCACGCTTTCACGATCGAGTCGAAGACCGTATCGAGAATGCTCCTGGTTGGGAATCGATTGACGACCTGGACGATGCGCAACCGGAGGCGACCGTCGCAAAATACATGAGCCTCCCGGAAGTCGAATACGCTGAGCCGAATTTTGAGATTGAACTCGATGCGACCGATGGACCACTCGCGCCGATTCGTCCGAACGATCCTCAGTTTAGCGAACAGTGGGCGCTCGCCAATTCCGGTCAGCGAGGAGGCAAAGAAGGGGCAGACATCAGCGCCACGCTGGCATGGGCCAAGACGACGGGCAGTGATAAAGTTGTCGTCGCGGTGCTCGACAGCGGCGTTGACTACACGCACGAAGATCTCGCGGAAAACATGTGGGTCCGTCCTTCAAACATGGCCCCTTATCACGACGACGAGCTCGGAACGATCGACGACCTGAACGGCTTCAACGCAATCGACAACGCTTCCGATCCGATGGATGAAAACGGCCATGGAACGCATTGCGCAGGCATCATCGGCGCGGAAGGTGAAAACGATCTCGGCATCGCCGGCGTGAACTGGAAAGTTCAGATCATGCCGCTGAAGTTTATGAACGCAGGCGGTTTCGGAACGACTAAGGACGCGATCGAAGCGATCAATTACGTCATCGACCGCAAGAAGGCAGGCGTGAATGTTCGAATCATCAGCGCGAGCTGGGGTTCGACGCAGAGATCGCGCGCACTTGAAGACGTCATTCGCAAAGCTTACGAGAACGATATCCTGTTTGTGGCGGCCGCCGGCAATGCGAGCACCAACAACGATCGTTCACCGCATTACCCGTCGAGCTATAACGTGCCGAACGTGATCAGCGTGGCGGCGCTGGACCGTCACGATCAGCTAGCATCATTCTCTAACTACGGACCGAAGAGTGTGGCCGTCGCGGCCCCGGGTGTCGATATTCTGAGCACGTGGCTCGGTAATGAGTACGAAGAGAAGTCGGGGACTTCGATGGCAACGCCGGTAGTGGCAGGTGTTGCGGCGCTGGTGCTGGCGGAACACCCACGCATCTCTGTTGACGATCTCCGCAAACGGATCCTGGCTGCCAGCGACCCGATCGTGGCGCTGAAAGGCAAGACCGTAACCGGCGGGAGAATCAACGCCGCGAAAGCTTTAGAGAATTAATCCGCCCTCATCCGTGTTATCCGCGGTTACTGAACCACGGATAACACGGATTAAGGCTGATTTAGTTTCTTCTTTCCTTCGAGCGCTTCTTTGTAAGCGCCACCGCGCACGTCGCCGAGTTTGATCGCTTCATCAAATTCCTTCACAGCCTCGGCAGTGTTCTCGAGAAACGCATTGATGCGTCCCATCGATTCGTGCGCGCGCGACATGATCGCTTTGTCAGTCTCCGGCGACGATGCAGCGATAGCCAAACGGTAGTGTCCCAGCGCGCGATTTAATCGTTCGGCTTGCACCTGCTCGTCAGTCGCGTCCATTGCGGCCAGACTCGCCGTTTGTCCGAGGGCAAAAAAGATGCGCGGCTCGCGCGGATAGTCCTTCAACATCTCCCGCAAACGAGCTTCAGCCTCTTTGTAATCCTTGTTTCGAAGCGTATCTTCAACCGCCGACAAGTCTCTTACCAAAGCCGACTCACGGCCATCTGTAGCAGTGTTAACTTCTGACTGCGATCTTCGTGCGGCGGTACGCGCCTCACGCGCCGCGAGCGCTCGCTGCACTGTCTCCGCGTATTCCGCCGGACGCTTAGCTTCGCGCGCCGGATCGAACGATGCGATCATGTCGGGGAAGAAGTTTGCGAGGTCGAAACCCGCGTTCTCGATGCCTTTCAACTGGTCGGCAAAATAAAAGGCGAGCACCGCGCCCTTCTCATACTCTTCCGCCAAACGCGCGACTGTCTCATCCTGGATAGCTTTGATCTCGGCTTGTGCCGACTTTCCGATCCCCGCTCGATCAGCGTCAGTCTTCGCGGCCGCTAATCTTGCACGGCTGTCACGCGCTAGCAGCCCGAGCCTTCGCGCCTCTTCGTAACGCGCGTCGGCTGCCGTTACAAGCGAGCGACTCACACTCAGAAACACGTCGGGGCTGACCTGTGCTCCGGCTTTTTCTCGTTCGGTTATGAGCTGCTTCACCTGTTCACGTCGTTGCGCGATGTCTTTATTGAAACGCAGCACGAGGGCGTCGATGACATACTGAAGATACGCACGGCGCAATTCAGAAGAACTCGGATCGGTACCTTCCGGAACAACTGCATAGTAATCGTCGCCGATGATCCGGAAGTTTATAGCGCCATGAGGGGCCAGCAGATCCGGCAGGATCAAAAAGCGCCGCTGTTTCTCCCGGAAGGTGTATTTCTTTTCCTTGTCCTTCCTCGACGGGTCCTTGACTTCGACTCGCTCCGATGAAGAAGTCATTGGCCTCGTGTGCAGATATGTCAGCAGCGATCGCACCATCTCAGTCGTGGGGGCGCGCAGCCTGTCGCCTTCAGCCTGGTAAGCGCGCACATACTCCACCATGTGTTCATCAATTCCAGACCGGCGATAAAACTCCTGGACCAGCGGCGCAAAGTCGAGCACTTCCAAAAGTCCGGCCGGCAAATCATCGGAACGAGCAGGCGCTTCAAAGGTCGGCGCTGGACCGAGGGCGAGGGCGAGCGAAACATAACGCGCGGCTTGATCGGCTGGAGTTGCTGGGGCGGGCAATCGATTTCGCTCGTAAAAGAGTCGCAAACGCCCGCGCAGATCCGGATCGAGGTTAGTCAGATCCTTACGCAACTTGGTGCGAAAAGTAGAAGGCGGTCTTCCGGTTGGCGTGGTATCGAGACCGGCAGCATCCAATGCCGCCATTACCAGGATGAGTCGCGGATCCGCCTGGAAATCGACACCATACTCGGAAACCTCGAATGTCGCCCCCGGTCGTTGTTGTACTGTTTGCGATAAAACAACTGGGGAAATCAGAATTGCGGTGAGTAAGACCAGTAAGTATTGCTTCAATCCGTGTCACTCCGTGTCAGCCTGTGGCTCTTATGATGGCGATAAGCGCGCAGCATCCGCAATGTTAGCGGATAAGCCGATAGCGAACAAACGACCGAGAGGGCCATACCGCCCACCGAAAAGGGCCACACGATATTCCAGAATTGCACCAACAGAAGCCGGTAATAGTCGCCGGAAAGAATGCGCGGATGCTGGAGCAGTTCGAGGCCTTCGTCGGGGATGCGCAACGGACGGCCCAGGATAAAGGCGCCAATGCCATACGATGCGATGATTATCGGTACCAGCGTCAGGAAAGGATTGTTGACGAAGGTGCCTGTATAGATAGCAACTTTATTGAAACGAAAGAGGAAAGCAATCGCGGTTGCCACGATTGTGTGAAGACCAAGAAATGGCGAGAAGGCGATAAAGACGCCGATTGAAAAAGCAAGCGCCGTCCGCTCGGGTGGATCGTCGATCGCAAGCAGACGGCGAAATGCAGCACGAAACATGTGGATAGGGCCACAGATTTTCACGGATTAACACAGATCAGATCCGCGTTCATCCGTGAAGATCCGTGGCCTTTACTAAAAGCTCTTCAATGCTTCTGCTTCGTTGTCGTAGGCGTCAAAGACAGTAAGCAGTTTTGTAATTACTAATATGTTCTGAATGCGATCGGTTAGATTCAGCAATTTGAGTTGGCCGCCCTGGCGTTTCACAGTCGTGTAGTTAGCGATCAACTCGCCGATACCGCTTGAATCCATGTACTTAACGCCCGCGAGATTGAGCAACACTTTCTTCTTGCCGCCGTCAGCCAGGTTCCTGATTGCATCACGCAGCGCAAGGGCGCCTTCCCCGATTCGGACTTCACCAGTCAAGTCGAGAATGGTGACGTCTCCTGCTTGTCGTTCTTTCACATCGAGCTCAGCCATACTTTCTCCGTTCAGCTTCCCAACGAAAACGTCGGGCGTCTATTTGAAGCTGTTGAGGGCGTCTGCTTCGCTTTCGTAAACGTCAAAGACGGTCAGGAGCTTGGTGATGGTCAACAGATCCTGAAGTTTCTGTGTGAGGTTGAGCAGCTTGAGCTGTCCTCCGTCTTTGTTGATAGCCGTGTAACTGGACACGAGTTCACCAATGCCGCTGGAATCGATGTAACTCACACCAGCAAGGTTTAAGAGAATGCGCTTCTTGCCCTCTTCGAGCAAGCGCCGGATGGCGGTGCGTAGCGCGACGCTTCCTTCACCGATAGTTATCTTGCCGCTCATGTCAAGCACGGTTACATCTCCGGCTTGACGCTCGTTGATATTCAACTCACCCATTTCAGAAATCTCCTTTATGCAATTGCGATTAACGTCGCTTGAGCATGCGCACCGTTGTACCACCGCCGGGTCTGATCGACCAATCGACTTCATCCATAAAAGTGCGCATAAAAAAGATGCCGCGGCCCGAGGTCTTTAAGATGTTCTCTTGTGCTGTTGGATCTGGGACTTCTTCCGGGTGGAACCCGGCCCCCTGGTCGTGCACGCTGATTTCAACAGCGTCAGGCGAGCTCTTCAAAATGATGTCTACGACCTTGCCTTCATCCTGACGATTGCCATGAAGCACCGCGTTCGTTACGGCCTCGCGCACGGCCATATCTATTCCAAACGCAGCGTCATCGCTGATACCTGAACGGCCAACAAAATCAGCAACCGCGGCGGCCGCGGTAGCAACCGTGTCAATGCGGCTGGGGAAAGTTAGCTCGGTCGTCTCTACTACGGCCACAACTCTTATGCATGACCTCTCCGAAAGCCACTGCGCGAGGACTCGGGCTGCTTTCTAATACCATCAGACACTTATCAGGAGTTCGACGGTGTACCACGCTGGATGCGTGTGTGTCAAGAATCCCGGCCTCTTGGCGGTGTCCTAATTTGAAGAGTTTTCTCTGCGGTCCTCTGCGATCTCTGCGTTAAGGATATTTCAACGCAGAGGCCGCGGAGATACGCAGAGGACCGCAGAAAAAAACTCAAAGTAAGACACTACCGGCGACCTATACAATGAAGCCCAGACCCTTCAACGCTCGATCAAGTTCCTCCAAATCAAGCGGCTTGCTGAGATACTTGTTGCATCCGGTTTCCAGAGCAGCTTCCTCCATGCCATACACGTCGTAAGCTGTTATGGCGACGATTGGTATCTGATCGCCACCTTTCTCGAGTTGCCGGAAGTTGCGAACGGTCTCCAAACCATCGAGAACAGGCATATTCAGGTCGATGACGATGAGATTGGGATGATGGCGCTTTGCTAATTCCAGGGCTTGTTCGCCGTCTGCAGCTTCAAAAACGCGGTAGCCTTTCAATTCAAAGGCCCGCTTGAGCATAATGCGCGTGTCAGACGAATCTTCCGCCACCAGCACTGTTGGATAAATTATTGAAGACACAGCGTTCCACATCAGGCGTACAGCCTTGCTACTACCCAGCTTGTTTAGGGGGGGAAATCCCGTCCTGAGGGGAATGGGGTTCACGGGATGAGTACTTATAACCTAATTTCTTTTCGTGCGCTAGCAGACACAGACAATTCATGAAACTATTGCCAGCAATTCGCATCGATGGCCGGCTCCAGTTGCCCGGAGATAAATCGATTTCTCACCGGGCCGCACTGATCGCTGCGCTCGCCTCGGGAAGCTCTCAGATTTCAAACTTTTCGAGCGCCCGCGATTGCGCATCCACGCTCGGCTGCCTGCAAAACCTCGGCATTTCCATCGAACAACAGGACGGCAAACTGCTCTTCGCCGGTGGTGAAAAACTGACTCAGCCGAGCAAACCACTCGATTGCGGTAACAGCGGATCAACTTTGCGAATACTGACGGGCGTTTTGGCCGGACATGATTTGAGCGCCGAACTTGTCGGTGATGAATCGCTGAGCTCCCGTCCGATGCGAAGAGTTATCGAACCGCTCGAGCTGATGGGCGCAAAAATTCAAGCGACTGAGGGAAAAGCGCCGCTAAAGGTCCGCGGCTCTCGAAAACTCGTTCCGATTACTTACAAACTTCCGGTCGCCAGCGCCCAGGTCAAGTCCGCGATCCTCTTTGCAGGGCTCAACGCTGAAGGCCGGACGACGGTGATTGAACCGTCGCGGTCGCGCGATCATACCGAGCGACTGTTCAATGGTTTCGGTGTCCCGGTCACAACCAGTGTTGACCTATCAGTCACACTCGACGGCCCGGCACGTTTTACCGGAGGCTCGATAACGATCCCCGGCGACATTTCATCCGCGGCATACTTCATCGCCGCAGCGATGCTCCTGCCGGAGTCGCAGCTAACAATCGAGGCCGTGGGTTTGAATCCTACGCGAGCAGCGTTTCTTTCGGTGCTGAGTTCCTGGGGCGGCGACATCTCGACTGCCGATTTACAAACTGAGCGCAATGAGCCGTACGGAACAATCAACGTGCGCGGCGGCATTTCCAGAATCGCGGGAGATAAGGAACGAACTCTCAGCCAATCGATGATTCCGTCCTTGATCGATGAACTGCCATTGCTGGCTGTCGTTGGTTCTCAGATCGAAGGTGGCATCCGCATTCGTGATGCCGGCGAGCTAAGGCTGAAAGAGAGTGATCGACTCGCCGCGACCGCAGCGAATCTGCGCGCGATGGGTGCGGAGGTTGAGGAGTTTGACGACGGTCTTTCGGTTCTCGGGCCGGTGCAACTCCGCGGCGCCTCGATCGACTCGTATGGCGATCACCGCATCGCAATGGCCTTCGCCGTCGCGGCACTGATCGCCGATGGTGAAACAGAGATCGCGGGGTCAGAATGCGTTGCGATCTCGTTCCCTGAATTCTTCAGTCTGCTTCAGTCCGTTGTCGTGCCATGAAACAATCAGGACCAATCATCATTACGGGTTTTATGGGTTGCGGCAAGAGCGGAGTCGCTTACGAACTCGCGCGGCGTTGCAATCTTGTAATGGTGGACCTGGACAACTTCATTACAGAACGTGAAGGAAGATCGCCGGCGCAATTCATCGTCGAGGACGGCGAGGCCACGTTTCGCAGTATCGAATCGAATGCTTTACGGGAGTTGCTGGAGGCTAATGTGGCGGGTGTGGTTGCCCTCGGCGGCGGGGCTTGGATTCAAGAGACAAATCGCGAGTTGATACAGCAGTACAGTGGTACAACCGTATGGTTGGATGCACCGTTTGAAATCTGCTGGGCCAGAATAGAGGCTTCCGGAGATGTTCGCCCGCTGGGAAAGACGAGAGAGCAGGCACAGGCACTCTTCGATCGTCGCCGGCCAATTTACCAACTCGCTGATATTCACATCCCCGTAACGGCCGAAGACGGTCTTGCCAGTTTAGTTGACAGGATTACAGGATTTACAAGATGAATCCTGTAAATCCTGTTCATCATGTCTAAAACTTGTACTTCAACGCAAACTGCATCTGCCTTGACGACCCTGAATCTCCGGTCGCAAAGCGCGTGTTCGTGATCTGCCCGAAGTTCGCAGTTCCCACCACACGTCCCGGCTGACCAAAATTCGCGTGGTTGAACAAATCAAACACTTCCCAGCGAAATTCGATTAGCTGGGTCTCCGTCAGCTTCGTTCGCTTAATCACCGAGAAGTCAGTGTTGTTGAATCCCGGACCAATCACGACGTTGCGACCCAGGCTTCCAAAACGTCCCACCGGCACGATAAACGGCGACGTGTCAAACCATTTATTCGGGCTACCGAGAATCGCAATCGGACCAGTTACATCAGGCCGTACGGTGTTGTTTGTACCCGTAAACGCCGCGTTGTTAACCACGATGTTCACCGGATTCCCGCTCTGCGACTGCACGATCGAAGAGAGTTGCCAGCCTTCGACGAATTGATTGCCGTGGAAGGGCAGTTCGTAGAGTCCGCTGAATACAAACCGGTGTCGCGCATCGTAATCCGAAAGACCGCGACTGCCGCGCAGGTTGTAACTGTCCTGCACGACGACGCCCTGGCTGTTCAGCGAGTTGTAATCAATCGACTTCGAGAACGTATACGAAGCATTGAACTGGAACCCGCGCGAGAGCCGCTTAGTGACAGTGGCCCAGAGCGCGTGGTAGCTCGAGTTTCCGGTGCCCTCGATCTGCACGATGTTGTTCAAGGTTGCTCCGGCCCGAAACGGACTGGAAGCCGAAACGGTCCGAAATGGTCGAGCACCGCCGTTGATGGGTTGATTAATGTTTCGCGAAACTCTCAGGTGCGTTCCCTTGTTGCCGAAGTAGCCGATAGTCACGGCAAGATCGCGAGCCACCTCACGTTGAATGTTGAGGTTCCACGACTGCACGTAAGCATTATCGAATTCGGGATCGACGTTGTTGGGAGCGAGGGCAGCGGCGCCAACCGTGTCGGCGCCGGTGAGAGGTATCGTGGGCAGAGTAGTCGTGACACTGCGTGGATCCGCTAAGGGAGGATTGGACGTAACCGGGGTCACGACATTGGTTACCGGCTGATCGGCCAGGATCGCGTAGGCCGCCCGGACCGAAGTCTTCCCATCTCCAAATGGATCCCAGGCAATGCCGACGCGCGGTTGAAAGTTCTTGTTGTTTTCGTGATAGACCTTATCTATGCCCGCGCCAACGCGGACCAGCGAACGCGTTGCCGGATCGAACACGACAAACCGATCGTAGCGCTCGGTTGGCGTCATGTTCCAGTCATAGCGCAAACCGAGTTCGAGCGTCAGGTTTTGGCGCACTTTGTAGTTGTCCTGCACGTAAAACCCGAACGCATTCTGAATAATGGCACTCGAGCGGTCGCCCAACGTAATGGCGAACGAGTTGGCGGTTCCATTGATGAAACTGGCTACGTTGGGGAAAGCGAACGCGCCGGTATCGAGGGTAAAGTTGTTGTTATAGAAACGCCTTCCCTCACCACCAAACTTGAACGAGTGGCTCCCTCTCAGGTAGTTGAGCGTGTCGGAAACAACAAGCGTCGTGTCGGCGCGTCCCTGCGGGAATCCCGACGGGCCGCCGATATTGAAGTTGAAGCCCGTGATGCTGATTTGCGGCAGGCCAAGGGGCTGGCTGAGTCCGTCGCGAATATTGAAATCGAGAGGATTAACCTGCAAGTTGGGCGTGAACGTGATGTGGATGCGATTAAAGCCCAACCGTGCTTCGTTCGTCAGGTTTGGACCAAAAATGTGTGTTTCGTTGAGCGTGAAGATCTGCCGGTGTGACTGTCGCGTGTCTCCAAAGCCGGGAACGGTGTTGCCCTGGAGGTTTGGCTCACCACGTTTATCGCGCTGAAATGCGTAGTAACCGTGTAGACGATCATTGGCATTGAAGGTGTGACTGACGTCGCCGGTCGCCTGATCGATATCGACTGGCGCTGTGCCTGCGCCCGCAAACCTTGCGACTGGAACTCCACCCACAACGTCAACGCTGGTGGCGAGCGGAATCAGTGGCAACAATTGCAGGACGGCGGGGTTGGTCACCGAAGCACGTTGCGCAGCAGTAAGCACGTTACTGGTCAGCGTGAGTCCCTGGCGCTGTCGCAGTCCTTCATAACTAAAGAAAAAGAATGTTTTGTTCTTGCCGTGATAACTAAACACGTCGCCGCCTTCGCCAAAGTGCGGCAGGTTCACCGGACCACCGAGGTTGAACCCAAACTGGTTGCGCCTGAAAGGCGGCTTCTTAGCGTCGAAAAAGTTACGCGCGTCGAGCACGTCGTTCCGGATAAACTCGAAAAACTCGCCGTGATAATCGTTCGAGCCCGAGCTGGTAGCGATGTTAACGATCGCGCCGGAGTTTCGCCCGTATTCGGCGCTGAAGGTCGAATTATCGACCTTGAACTCCTGCACTGTATTAATCGACGGCTGGAAAGTGATTTGGTTCTGGACCATATCGTTGAGATTGACACCGTTAATCATGAAGTTAACCGTGTCTTCACGATTACCGGCCGTATTGAATGCAAATGAGCCCTGGCCACGGAGCGGAGCGGTCAAGAAACCGTTTTGGGGCGGTGTTACGGAGCCGGGAATGAGCAGGCCGAGATCGACGAAGTGACGGCCGTTGAGTGGAATTTCCTGGACGGTGCGTTGATTGATTACTGTACCAACGGAGGTGGTCGTCGTCTCGATCACAGGAACGTCGGACGAGACCAGCACCTGTTCGGAGATCGCCCCGACGTCCATCTGGAAGTTCTGGACCGCCGTCTTGGCAACCTCGAGAGTGACTGAGTCGGCAACCTGGGTCTTGAAGCCTTCGACTCTTACCTCGATGGCGTAGACACCGACGGGTAAGGCTGCGACCTGATAATTACCGTCGTTGTCCGTCTGCGTCGTGCGTTCGGTAGAGGTTCTTCTATTTCTGACTATGACAGTCGCATTTGGCAGCACGGCTCCTTTGGAGTCCGTAACAGTTCCCTGGACCGTGGCGGTTGATTGGGCCAATGCTGAGGAAGTCGCTAGGAGAGCGGCTACGAGCATCAAGAACGGAAAGAACAGTGCGATTCTTTTGCTTAGCATAATAACCTCCTGAGATGGCTGGGCAGCTTTTCAAAGTGGGACGGAAAAAGACTCTAAGCAATGGGGATGCCGTAAGAGTGGACCTAAGGTCACGAGATTTCCTTAGCAAATCTGCTCTTACGGAATGCTCACGATCCAAAAACCACAAGGGCGATCCGAAAATACAGACTGAGCCATCCACAGATTTCGCCGATTACGCAGATTAACTGAAACAATCTGTGTAATCTGTGTAATCTGTGGATGGTTTTTACCACCGCAATAGAAAGTCCCGGAGCGTTTCATACATTTCATCGAACGAGTCCGCACAAAACAGCAGCGACTGAAAGTGAGTTGGATCGTAGACCTGGTTGGCCGCAACTTCGAGGTCCAGTGGTCGCAGCTCAGCTTTGTGCATCTCAGCCAGCTCGCCGGCGGACGACAATAAACCGGTCCCATAAGCTTTGAGCCGCCCGTCCTCACGCAACACGCCGAATTCGATCGTGAACCAGTAGACGTGCGCGAGGCGATCGAAGTCTTCAGCGAGCGTTGTGCGTCGCACCGCTTCGCCAAAGAGGCGATTGAGTTCTGCGAGACGCTTGCTTGCCAGCGTCACGGCGTGTCCGATTATCTCGTGGGCCACGTCCGGCTCCGGTGTGTACAGCGGCGTGGAGTGATGACGAATGTACTGCGTGGAAAGAAAGACGCCCTGGGCCAGCGACTCGAGAAAGACTCGCGGCGCGACGAGCCCCGCTACCGGCTCGAGTCTGAAACCGCTGATCGCTTCCACTTTTCGGCTGATTTCGTCGAGTTGCGGGATGCGATTGGTGTCAAAGTCGAGACGTTTGAGACAGTCGAGATACTCACGGCAGGCGTGCTCACGGTGCGCCGGGCCGAGAGCTTTCCAAATTGTTCGCCAAACGCCATGCTCGAGTTCGGTGTAAGGCGCGGCGGGGATGGGCGAGCCCGGTTGATAAGTCATGGCAATCTGCGCGATGGCATTGCGGCGGGCGCGATACTCGTGGTCGCGAAATCCGGGGTGATCGGGGTCGAGCTTCACGATCGTATTGCGATCCGAAGCGTTGTCACCGTTGGCTATAATCATGCGCACATCGACATGGTCGCGGAGTAGGGTTTGGGATTCAGTTAGGGTTGTCATCTGGTTCACCTCCGGTTTCATGGCACAAAAAAACCGGCCACCAATCCTCGTGGGATTGATGGCCGGTTTAGGAAACTTGTCTAAAGTGCTACATCAGCGCACGCCGACAGCCCATCGCCTGACCGTCCCTCCCACAGGAGAGCGGGCCGTAATAGTAATAATAGCGATACAGGCTCTGGCTCATGACGCGTAGACGAGGATAGCTTCGGCGGCGTGAGCTCGTCAAGGCTAGACTAACCACAAAGCCACAAAGACACAAAGTATGCTTATTCTTTTTTGTGTCTTTGTGGCTTTGTGGTTAAAAACGTAGCGTCTGGCGAGACTCGAAGAAGTCAGCCCAGGCGTCGCCCTTCTTTTCCAAAAGCTCCGGCACGTTCGTGATCGTGAAGTCAGCGATCTTCACACCCTCCGAGATCTGCTTCCACGTCAACGGCATCGACACAGACGCGTGCGGCTTTGCTCGCGCGGTAAATGCCGCCGCCAAACTCTTCCCTCGCGCGTTCTGCATCCAGTCAACATAAACCTGCGTGCTTTTTCGCTTCGCGATCGTCCTTTCGATCGTGGCGATGTTCGGTGCGCGTCTCGCAACTTCACTCGCAAACATTCGCGCAAACTCCGCTACCTTGTCGTACTCGTTCGCCGGCTTCAGCGGTACATAAATGTGAATCCCGGAAGATCCGGAAGTTTTCGGAAACGCCTGTAACCCGATCTCGTCCGCAACTTCCTTCACCAACAACGCGACTTGTAAAACATTCTCCCACGGCGCGCTCTTGGGATCGAGATCGATCGCGATCCAGTCAGGCTTGTCGAGCCGCTTGATCGTGGAATGCCAGGGGTGCTGCTCGATGGTTCCCAAGGTGACGAAGTGCAGCAATGAGCCAACAGTGGAATAGACCCCGTAGTCCAGTTGCCGGCCTTCCTGGTTTGTAAGCCTGGCCGTCTTGATAAAGTCGGGCGCGCTATCGAGGTCCTGTTGGAAAAACATGGGCGCTTTGATGCCGCGCGGATATCGTTGCAGAATCGCCGGCCTGTCTTGCAGGAACGGCATGATGTAATCGGCGACTTTCAAGTAGTAACTGAGGAGATCAAACTTCGTGAGCTTCTCGTCGGGCCAATAAATACGGTCCAAACTCGTGACTGAAACCTGCTCGCGACCGACCTTGAGAATGAGATCGCCTTTCGGGCGTGTCAAACTGAGGAACTCCTCGACTGTGACGACAGTTCCGCCTTTTTGTCGCGTTCGTTTGACCCCGGCGATCTTGGCCCCATCTTTTGGCATCATTGCAACCGTAAAACTAATCGAAGAACTTTACAACCCAACTTTCACGGAAGTGCTGCTAAATTGGTCCTGCTATGCGAACAATAATAATCACTTTGCTGCTAACGGTGCTCACTTCGCTGCCGGGAGCACCGGCCACCGTAACTTATAAGCTCGACCCCAGCCAAAGCAAATTCATGGCCCACGCCAACGCCGGCGGTCTACTCTGGTTTAAGGGACACAATCATCACCTGGACGCCGGCGACTTCAGCGGACAAGTCGAGATTACCGAGGGGACAGTCACGCCTGCATCGTTGCGCCTGGTGGTAAAGGCCGCCTCGCTGCACGAAACGGGCGCTGATTTCACCGAGCCGCAGAAGCAGATCATCAACAAAGAACTCCACGACATTGTGCTGCTTCCCGATCAGTATCCTGACATCATTTTCCAGAGCACGAACGTCACGGTGAAAAACTCAACCGCAGATCGTTACGAAGTGAAGATCGACGGCGATCTCACGCTACACGGAGTTACGCGGCGAATCACGATTCCAGCAGTGGTGACGCTCAGTGGAAACAACCTGCGGGCGGTTGGTGAGTTCAGTATCGACCGCGACGACTACAAGGTGAAGGCGACGTCAGCGTTCCACGGAATGGTCAGGGTGAAGAACAATATCAAGTTTAATTTCGATATCGTGGGACACAGATAAATCCGTGTTATCCGTGGTTAATACCCGTCCGGATGTGCGAGCATCCAGCGCCAGGCGGATTCGATGATCAATCCCAGATCCTGAAACTGCGGCTGCCAGCCAAGCTCGCTCTTGATCTTGTCTGAACTCGCAATCAAGACCGCCGGATCGCCCGCACGCCGTGGTCCCATGCGAACCGGAATCTCTTTTCCCGTCACTCGCCGTGCAGTCTCAATAACGTCGCGGACACTGTAGCCATCACCGCCGCAGCCAAGGTTGTAAATCGCACTGCGTTCATTCAATACGTCGAGAGCCAGAATATGCGCTCGCGCCAGGTCGATCACATGAATGTAGTCGCGAATACACGTTCCATCGGCGGTAGGATAATCGTCGCCATAGATCTCAACGTGCGGGCGTTTGCCTGCTGCCGCCTGCAAAGTAATCGGGATGATGTGACTCTCCGGATCGTGATCCTCACCGCAGTCTTCACTCGCTCCCGCGGCGTTGAAGTATCGTAGCGATGCGTAGTGAAGACCGTAAGCCTGCTCGTACCAGTGCATCGCGCGTTCGAAAGCGAGCTTTGTTTCACCGTACGTATTTGTCGGATTGGTGGGAGCCCTTTCGAAAATCGGTTGCGCTTCAGGTTCGCCATACGTCGCTGCGGTTGAAGAAAACACGATCTTCTTAACTCCGCACTCGCGCATCGCATCAAGCAACACCAGTCCGGCAACGACATTGTTGTGGTAGTACTTCGCCGGTTCCGCAACCGACTCGCCCACGAGCGAATAGGCAGCCATGTGAATGACGGCTTCCGTTTTGTTGTCCTGGAGTGTTTGGCGAAGCTTCTGAGCGTCGAGCAGATCTCCCTGAACAAATTTAGCTCCCGCAACGATCGCGTTGCGATGGCCCTTGACGAGATTGTCGTAGACCACAACCTCGTGGCCGTCCTTGAGCAACTGCTCGCTGACTACACTGCCAATGTAGCCTGCGCCTCCGGTTACAAGAATGCGCATTTCGCACAGAGTACAAGATCTACAGAATGGCCCGTGTCCTGTAAATCATGTAATCCTGTCAAGAGTTGGTGTCAGGTTATGGCAACGTTAGGTTGAGGCGCTGCCGCGTCTGCCTGGATGGACTCTGTCGGCACGTAGTAAAGAATGCGACCGCAATTATCACACGTGATGATCTCTTCGCCGCGACGGATTTCGGCCATCACCTGCGGACGGAGCGACATGAAACACGCGGTGCAGGATCGATTGCGCGCTTCCGCGACGGCTACTCCATCGCGAATCCGCGCCTTGATTCTCGCGTAAAGGTTGCTCATCTGCTTCGGCAGGTTGGCAAACAATTCGTCTCGCTCTTTGCGAGCCGTTGTTAATCGTTCTCCGATTGCTCCCGACTCGTCGTCGAACGCCTTCAGCCGGGCTTCGCGATCCGAGTTCAAACTCGCGATCTCGTCGGCGCGTTCCTTCAGGGCGGTGTCTGCTTGTTCGAGGGTCTCCATCTGTTCCAGGATCTGCGTTTCCAACGCTGAGATCTGTTTCCGGGCCGCATCTGCTTCGCGAATTGCCGCCGTGTATTCATCCTGCTTCTTCGACGACATCAAGTTTCGTTCGGCCCGCTCGGCACGCCCTCTTTGTTCGATCACCTCGTTTTCCAAACGAGCGCGGGTGTGTTTCGCCTCATCGCGGCGGCTTTCGAGCGCCCTAATTTCAAAGGCGCGCTGATCGAACTCTTTTTCGATCTCGGCGCGCCTTTCTGGTATCGCTTGTTGGTCTTTTTCTAGTTTCCGTATGGTGGTATCAAGATTCTGCAAAGCGATTAACTTCTGTAATTCCGCTTTCACGCTTTATGCACTCCTCAAAAGATCAGGACTGAGTATGACGGCTCCCATCGCTGGTGATCATCACACAACAAAGCGTTTGGCGCAAGCGGCGATAGAATAAGCCGCAGATGAACGCGGGTAACGCAGATCAGATCTGCGTTATCCGCGTTCATCTGCGGCTTATTGTCCTTACTAAATCGGGCCTTGCTCGGTTCTCACGACTCTGGCGCGCGGCGTCACGCGAACACGCGGCAGGTTGATGTCTACTGAAGGAATCACGATTCTCGGCACCGTGATGTCGATGTCCGGAATCTCGATCCGCGGGATGACGATGCGACGTCCGATTTGCGGCTGGCCCAACGTCCCCGAGAAACCGCCTTCGCGCGGAGTGACGCGAATTGTTTGTTGAGACTTGTTGCGGATTATCGTCAGCGTCACGTCGCCGTCCTTCTTCCGATTGATGACGCGCGAGATGTCGCCGGGCGAATCTACCGCTTCGCCGTCGATTGCGGTGATCACGTCGCCGGCTCTCACACCTGCCTTCGCGGCTGGTCCATCGTCAGTGACTGAGGTTACCAGCACGCCTTTACCGCCCGTGATGCCAAAATAGTCGGCGAGTTGTTTCGTGAGCTCCATCGTGCTCACGCCGATTCTTCGGCTGTTGCCGAGAAAGAATGTCATGTCTCCGCCGTTGTCGGGAAACTTGTCGAGGCCTTCCCATTTAAAGGTCTTCGGATCGCCTTCCCACTTCCAGATCCTGGGCTGTCCGCGTAACAGGTCTCTAACCATGTTCGAGTTGTTGCGTTTGCCGATCGTCGCGGTGATTTCCTGCTCGGCGCCACCACGGCTGACGGTCACTCTCACAGACTGGTCCGGAGCTAATTCCGAAACAACACGATTCAGTTTGCGGACGCTGGTTACGTTCTCGCCGTCGATGCGCAGGATGACATCATCTTTGCGCAGGCCGGCTTTTTCTGCCGGACTGTCTTTAATCACCTGCGTCACGCCGACGCCGCGGACCTGGCTCATGTGGTAGCGGCTCATGTTCTCGCGGCTGACGTTTTCCGCGTACACACCCAAAAAACCACCGCCGTCGATCAGAAGTGAAAAGCTGGGTTCAAGAGGTTCATCTGGCGGTTGCGGTGGCGGGGCGGGTTCCTGCGCGAGCGCGATCCCCGCGATCAGAAAAATAGCGACTGGGAGACTGAGAAAATATTTCACTTTCATACAGATTTCCTCCGGAAGAGTTTGCGCTTTACACGCCTGCCCGGCAGGGCGGTTCCAAAAAGTTAGCCGCAGATTTTCGCAGATGAACGCGAATCTGATCTGCGTTCATCTGCGGCTTAGGATAAAGGTTTGTAGAGCTCAGTCTGGCCGTTTAGTTCGAATGCAATTTTTCGTTCGCTGTGTGCGAGATCAAGGTGGGCGACTGCCTCGGAAACTGAAAGAAAACGATGAACGTCGTCAGCCTTCGGAAACATCTTGAGCGCGACGTCCCAGGCGGTTACGCCCGCCTTCGCCACCAGGCCAATCACTTGCGACTGCCGCTCCTGAAACGCTCTGAAGTAACGATGAAATAGTTCTTCGTAGTCGTGAATCGGCTCGCCGTGTCCGCCATAAACGAGCGTCGGTGAGAAAGAGCGCAAACGCGCGAGGCTGACCAGGTACTCTGCCAGCGACGGGAAACGCCTCGAAGGATCGATCGGATCGGGCGACAACACTGGGTTCGGAGTGATTCGCTTCAGCACGCAGTCACCCGCAATCACAGTGCGATCCGCCTCACGCAAAAATGAGCAGGAGCCGGGCGTGTGGCCGGGCGTGTGCAGAATTCGCAGGCTGCCCGATTCGAACTCGAGCTCAGCTTCGTCCCAAAGCGAAGTGTATTCGTCGTCGCCGAATGAGTCGGCATACTTTCGCATCCGGTCATACATGCCGCGCATTCGCTCGATCTCTTCCGCCGGAACACCGGCGCGTACGAGCAGCGTGCGATGCTCTTCATACTCGAGCCGGCTGTGGCGATGACCAGTCTCCCAGTTGTGAACGAACACTTCCGCGTTCTTCGCTTCATCGCGCAGAGATCTTGCGAGTCCGCAGTGATCTTCGTGCGCGTGAGTGAGCACGATGCGGCGGAGATCGGAGACCAGAAAACCGGCATTGCGCAAACCCGCGCGGAGAGCTTCGATTGCTTCTTTAGTTTTTGGACCAGTGTCGATGATCGTCAACGGATCTTCAGCGATCAGGTAGACGTTGACGGGCCCGATGTAGAAGGGCGTGGGGACTGAGATCGGAATTACGCGCATACGTTTTGGGCCACGGATAACCACGGAAGAATACGGATAATTGTCTTAATCCGTCATTTTCCGTGTTTATCCGTGGCCTTTTTTAGTAGATCCATTTGTTCGCGGCGATCAGATCACCGGCGATGCGCTGTCTGGCGGCGATCGTGTTCATCGGCTGAAGTTTGGTGAACCGTCGTAACGCGGCCAACAGCGTCCGCAACTCATCACCTTCAGCCATTCCCGCGAGCGTGTTCTTCGCCTTCGCCTCGATGCGCTCAACAGCGTCATTGCAAAAGACACGCGTCATGTCGAGATAACGTGCCGAAGCGTCTTCGCCCTGCTTCGCGGCCAGCTTCCGGGCTCGCAGAATCGCAGTCTCCATCGCGTAAGTGTCCATGATGATGTCGGCAATTCCCATCAGGATCTCCTGCTGATCGCTGAGTTTCATCATGTATTTCTGCGCCGCTGTGCCGAGTGTCATCAGCGCCACTTTCTTGGCGTTGGTGGTAAGTTTCTGCTCAACGGCAAGCAGGCTGTCGTCGTCATCAAAGCCGCCCATCTGCGGCGACAGCACTTCGTCCATCAAAGCCTGCGCGGCAGGCAAGAGCGCCAGGTTGCCGCTGAGCGCGCTCTTCATTAATCGACCCGGTATCAGCATGCGATTGATTTCGTTCGTGCCTTCGAAGATGCGGTTGATGCGCGAATCGCGATACGCGCGCTCAGCCGGATAATCAGCGGAATAACCGTACCCACCAAAGATCTGGACCATCTCGTCGGCGACAAAATCGCAGTATTCAGAAAGTGCGACCTTGATGATGGAACACTCGGCTGCATACTCTTCGATTGCGCGCAGACGTGCATCCATATCTTTCGAGTCAACTGCCCCGACACCCGCCTCGATCATTCCCAGCGTGCGATAGATCATCGACTCGCCTACCCACGTGCGAATGGCTTGTTCGGCAAGCTTGGCTTTGATCGCGCCAAACGACGAAATCGGTTTGCCAAACTGGTGCCGCTCGTTCGCGTAACGCACAGACTCGTGGACCATCAACTTCATGCCACCGGCACACATCGCGCCCAGTTTGAACCGACCGATGTTCAGCACGTTGAAAGCGATCTTGTGGCCTTTGCCGACTTCGCCGAGCAAATTCTCAACCGAAGTGCGCACGTCTGAAAGAACCAGGGCCGTCGTGCTCGATCCCTTAATTCCCATCTTGTGTTCTTCGGCGCCGGAAGTTAATCCGGGCTGTCGCTCGACGATGAAAGCGCTGAACTTGTCGCCATCGACTTTGGCAAACACGATGAAGATGTCGGCGAATCCGCCGTTGGTAATCCACATCTTCTCGCCGTTGAGAATGTATTCCTTGCCGTCGTCGCTCAAGCGCGCCGTCGCCTTCGCGGCCATTGCGTCGGAGCCGGAGCCTGCCTCTGTCAGCGCGTAAGCCGTGATCAACTCACCAGTTGCAATCTTCGGCAGATACTTCTGCTTCGCCGCGTCAGTAGCGAAATAGATAATCGGCAAGAGACCGATACCGCTTTCCGCACCGAGCGTAGTGGCGAACGAAGCCGAGCGCCCGATGTTCTCGCCGACGAGCGCGCCACTCGTTTGATCGAGACCAAGACCACCGTACTCTTCAGGGATGTTGGCGCCGATCAATCCCAGCTCAGCCGCTTTGCTGACGAGTTCGCGCGCCAGTTTCCAATCGTGCTTTTCGAGCTCATCGAGACGAGGTACGACCTCGTTATCGACAAACTGCCGCGTGGTTTCGGCAATCATGCGATGCTCTTCACTAAAGTCTTCCGGCGTGAAGATCTCGTCAGTGGTCCGCTCTTCTATCAAGAACGCGCCACCCTTAATGAGTTGTCTTTGTTCGGCTACGGCTGACATTGATTCGGTCCTTTCATTAATAAAGAAGCCCCAAGCTACAAGATCTGTTTTGTGCTTTATGTGCCTTTTTGTGGCTCTACCTGGTTTTTGATTGCTTCCGGCATCGCGTCACGAGTCTCGGGATAGGCCTCAAGGATTCTCATTAAATCCAATTCATCCTTCTTGCGTTTTGTGACTCTACGCTGTGGATCGCTCCATGCCCAAATCTTGCCGCGAACAACGTCGGCGAGCGATGCGACCGGCACCCTTTGACCCAAAACTTCAAGCACGTGCGATTGTTTCAAAAAATCCTGATAGCGCGGATCGAGGCTGAACTGGATTCGCAAATCGCTGCCTGCCATCCTCGCGTTTAATGAATGTGGAAACTCTTCGACCGTAAAACCCGCCGCTACCAACTCATTTCGAATTGCCGGCAGCTCAGTCGAAATCACGACGATGTCAGCATCGAGTGTGTAAACAGGCTCTACATAACAATTGACTGCCAAGCCTCCAATCAAACACCAGGAACCGTGTTTGTCGAGTATGCGGACCAGGATTGCGAAGTCACTACTTCCGCTACCGGTTACCGACTCAAAAACTTCAGAAGCCGTCATGACAATCGCTCGAGAATTCCGGCGGCGCCCATGCCGCCGCCGACACACATCGTCACCATTCCGTATCGACCGTTCCTGCGTTCCAACTCCCGCAGAATGCTGGCGGTGAGTTTTGCGCCCGTGCATCCTAATGGATGGCCCAGCGCAATGGCCCCACCATTAACGTTAACCTTCTCGGGGTCGAGTCCCAATGTTTTGATTACTGCCAGAGACTGCGCCGCAAATGCCTCATTCAACTCAATCACGTCGATATCGGCAAGTGTAAGACCGGCGAGCTTCAATACTTTCGGAATCGCAAACACTGGTCCAATACCCATCTCTTCCGGAGGGCAGCCGGCGGTCGCATAAGCAACGAAGCGCGCCATCGGTTTCGCGTTCAATTCTCGCGCGCGCGCGTCAGACATGACGATCGCCGCGGCAGCGCCGTCAGACATCTGCGACGCGTTGCCGGCAGTGATCGTGCCTTTTACGTGAAAAGCAGGCTTGAGTTTCGCGAGCCCCTCGGCCGACGTGTCGCGCCTGACACCCTCGTCTTTATCAAACACGACTTCGCGTCGCTGCTTCTTGCCGTTCTCGTCGAGATCTTCCAGAACGACGTGCAACGGGACCGTCTCATCAGTAAATTTGCCTCCGTCCAACGCCGCAGCAGCGCGTGTGTGTGAACGAAGCGCAAACTCATCCTGCTCTTCGCGCGTTACTTCATACTTGCGCGCCACATTCTCCGTTGCCAACCCCATGCTCAAATAGAAATCGGGATAATGATCAACGAGATAAGGATTCGGGCGAATGATGTGGCCGCCCATTGGAATCATCGACATCGTTTCCAGGCCGCCCGCCACGATCACTTCGGCGCCACCGCTCTTGATCCGGTCAGCCGCCATTGCGATCGACTGCAACCCTGACGAGCAAAAGCGATTGATCGTCATGGCGCTCGTCTCGACCGGCAAACCTGCGCGAATCGCCGCGGCGCGAGCGACGTTCATTCCCTGTTCGGCCTCCGGCATCGCGCATCCCATGATGACATCTTCAATCTCGGAAGTTTCCAACCCGGGAACGCGCGCAACCGCTTCCTTGATCACCGTCGCGCCCATTTCATCCGGCCGCGTGGTGCGCAACGTTCCCTTAGGAGCTTTGCCAACCGCCGTCCGAACCGCCGAAACAATCACTGCATCTCTCATAACAAACCCCAATCCGTGAATATCCTGCTTTAAAGATCCGTCCCATCCGTGGTTAATTTCTTAACGGCTTGCTTGTCTTCAACATATGCCCCAGCCGTTCCTGCGTCTTGCGCTGGCCGACCAGCGAAAGGAACGCTTCACGCTCCAGGTCCAAAAGATATTGTTCGGAAACACGCGTCGGATGGTTCAAATCGCCGCCCGTCAAAATCCGCGCCAACTGCGTTCCGATTTCCGCGTCGTGATCCGAAATATATCCGGCACGCTTCATCTGGTGAATGCCGAGTTTCAAAGTAGCGAGCGCCGGCTGGCCCAACGCCAGAATGTCTTTACGTTGTTGTGGCGCAACGTATCCGCTCGCCGCCAGGGCCAATACTTCCTTTTTCGCATCGGCGATCAAGCGATCGGCGTTCATCGAGATCGAGTCGTCAGCGGAAAGAAAGCCAATCGCTCTTGCTTCTTCGGCCGACGTGGCAACTTTCGCGAGCGCTATCGTTTCAAACGCGCGCTTCACAAACGGAAATGGATCGGCGTCGTCAACACCCTTCGGAATCGAATCCAACACACGCACCAGCATCTCTTTCGTGCCGCCGCCTGCCGGAATAATTCCGACGCCAACCTCGACGAGCCCGATATAAGTCTCGGCTGCCGCCCTGACCCGGTCCGCGTGTAATACCATCTCGCAACCGCCGCCGAAGACCATCTGAAACGGAGCCACTACTACGGGCTTTGGCGAGTAACGCAAACTCATCGTGGAGGCTTGGAAAACTCGCGCCATCATGTCGAGCTCTTCCCAGTTTTCCTCTTGCGCCTCCATCAGCATGAGCATGATGTTCGCGCCAACGCAGAAGTTTACGCCTTGATTGCCGACCACGAGCCCGACGAAGTTTTTCTCCACCTCGCTGAGAGCGAACTTCAACATCTGAAGCGTGTCGCCGCCGATGGCATTCATCTTCGAGTGAAACTCTAGACACGCAACACCGTCGCCAATATCGATCAGCGAAGCACCGGCGTTTTTCTTGATCACACCGCTTCGATCTTTTACTGATTTGAGAATCAGAACGCCTGGAGGATCAGTCAACGCAACGTACTTGCCGGAAGCGAAGTCGAAATAGAACTGTTGACCATTCTCTTTCTTGTAAAACGACGTGGCGCCGGCTTTAAGCATCTGTTCGACATTCGCGGGCACGGTCATCCCTTCTTCTTTCATCCGCGCCACGGACTTCTCGACGCCGATCGCATCCCAAACTTCAAACGGTCCCAGTTCCCAACCAAAACCCCAGCGCATCGCGCGATCGACTTCGACCACGGTGTCTGCAATCTCAGGGATGCGTTTGGCTGCGTATGTGAGCGTGCGTGAAAGCGTTTTCCACAAAAACGCACCGGCGCGATCTTTGCTCCAGGTTAGTGCTTTGATCCGCTCGGGCAGGGCTTCGATGTTCTTCGCCATGTCGAGCGAAGGGAGTTTCACTTTCTCGGAGGGCCGGTAATCGAGTGTTGCCGTATCGAGCGCCCAGATCTCGCTCTTGTCGCCTTCGCCCTTCTGTTTTTTATAGAAGCCACCTTTGGTCTTGTTGCCCAGCAAGCCGCGTTGGACCATCTTGGCCAGCACTTCCGGCACAACAAACATTTCGCGCTCTTCGTCTTCGGGAAGAGCTTCGAAGAGATTTTTGATGACGTGAGTGAAGACATCCAATCCGACGAGATCAAACGTACGGAAAGTCGCCGACTTCGGACGGCCGACTGCCGGACCCGTCATCTTGTCAACTTCTTCGATCGAGTACCCATCCTCAAGCATCGTCTTGATCGTAAAGAGCGCGCCGAACGTGCCGATGCGATTGGCGATGAAGTTTGGACGATCTTTCGCGGGCACAACTCCCTTGCCGAACCGCTGATCGAGAAAGCCGTAAAGGAAGCACGAGACTTCAGGCTTGGTCCATTCAGTGCGAATGATTTCGACGAGGTGTAGATACCGCGGCGGATTGAAAAAATGAACGCCGAGAAAGTGTTGTTTGAAGTCGTCGGAACGCCCTTCCGCAAGCAAGTGAATGGGAATACCGCTGGTGTTCGAAGCAACGATCGATTCGGGGCGGCGATGTTGTTCGACGCGCTCGAACAAGGAGCGCTTGATGTCGAGATTTTCAACAACAGCCTCGATGATGAGATCGCAGTCTTTGATCTTCGCGAGGTCGTCGTCAAAGTTTCCGGCGGTGACAAGCGATACAAACTCCGGTGTGAAGAACGCCGCCGGCTTCGCTTTCACAGCCGCTTCCAACCCAGTCCTCGCGATCCGATTCCGCACCTGCGTACTCTCGATCTTTAACCCCTTCCCCTGTTCTTCCGGCGTGAGCTCGCGCGGCGGAATATCAAGCAGCAGCGTAGGCACTCCGGCATTCGCGAGATGCGCGGCAATCTGCGCCCCCATCGTCCCCGCCCCCAACACCGCCGCCCTCTCAATTCGCATCATCGCCGCTCCTCTTTCTTAAGACCCCTCCCACCAGATAATGCTGCATAATACTGAATGAACGCTCATTCAGCAAGACAAAGTCCGCCAAATCAAGCGAGTTTCAATGATGTTGTGGGTTCCCGCATTAAATGAAATTTGTCCGGCATAAAGTGAAATTGCATGCATAACCTCAAATGATTTCGGTAGGCTTTAAACGCGTTAGCAAAATACGTCCGTGTCGGAATTTGCGGCAAACCCACTTATTATGGCTTTTCGAGAGATGAGGGTACTCCATCTGCATGCGCATCAGTGGGGGATCTCGCGGGTCTCCCGCAACGGTGGAAACATACACGTCCATCCCGAGATTCCATTCATCACGACTGGACCAAAAATCAAGAATGCGTCATTTTCGCCGGCTCCTCTGGAAATCAGAGACGCAGTTTTTCGGGAGTTCATAAGGCTCTCACCGGCCTCAAATTACATGAGGAACTTGTCACTGAACCAGGATGGTTGCTGTCACGAGGGATCGAGGACCACGCAACCAGCTACGGCGCATTGCCTCGAACAAAACGGGAGCGTGCAACGCTTGCTGTATCTTAAATGATTATGTGAGCGCCCGCTTCCCCGCATACGCCAAATCTCATCAGGAGCTGACGTTGTAGGCATACCAGGATTCTGGCAGAAACTCTCTGGCGTGGTCCACATTTGGAAACCGCGCAACTACCTCATGCCGCTTCTGGTTATACCTTATAAAGATGACGGACTGATCCAAGCCTGCTAAATCAGATTACACGCAAAGGATATTTTGTCTGATGAGAATAAATACTGTTGGCTTTTTATCACCACAAGAACGACATGGCACCAGCAACGCATGAGGCTCGGAGCGTCGAGCACTGTTGCCTCACCACATAGTGACCTCACCACATAGCGCGCATCGACGCTCCAAAGTGAGTGTTACCGAACCGAGAGGGGGCAAAGGTCGGTGACGCTTTGAGGGAGCTACGGGTAGGTGGGTACTTGTAGCGCCCTTGCTATTCGATTCAACCGAGCGTTTCTTTGGGCCTGCCGGTGGTCTTCTTCTTATTTTGACGACGTTTACGTACCGCAGTGCCTAACGCTGCTAGTCCGGTGCCGAGCAGTAGCATCGTGCTCGGTTCAGGAACAGGCTCGCCATTGATCTGAAAAGCAGGTTTTATCAGAATGTTCGTCTCGATCCATGGACCCGTTGGGCTGGTAAAGCCACGCGCTTGAGGGGTTGAAAAATCGTTGAGCGAAAGGTTCCAAATCCCAAAAGTACTAGGTTCTGGGGCAAAGGCAGCCAGCCAATACTGCGCTCCGGCAGTGAGAACTGGGTGCAGTGCTGAGTTGGCTACCACGATTTGGGGGGGAAACATCGGCACGGCATCAGTCAACGTAATAGTTTCAATGATGTTGCCGGGCAATCCGCCTGAACTCGTCATTAATAGCACTTGGAAATGGTTTGGCCCGGTAACTAGATTCATCGCGAGCTGGGCACTGCTAAAAGTAAAAGTCGCTGACGGTGTGAACGCGTAGGCTGGAATCGCTCCTCCGAGGGGGTCGCCGCTTCCAGTGACGCCAACCCCTTGAAGTTCATTGAAAGTCATTCCAGGGCCGAAGTTGCTAAAGACTACTGTATCCGCTCGGGCTTCGCTCGCAATGAATAGAACCAGCCCAACTCCTATGAGAATGGTGTAGAGAGATTTGGTGAAGTGAAGCATGTTAGAACTCTTTCTGTAATGCGTGTGATGACACGTAGGCTAAGTGTAGGTTGAAAATGTGAGCATGGAGTTTCTCATTGACATGAGCACCCTTGCGTGGGAGTTAAGTTGACACGAGAGATGCGAGAAGGGTACCCCTCAATTCATCAATGCGGGTATGACCTTGGAGGATGAGTTCTGGGAATACACTAACCGCAACTGCTGAGTTCGAAAGCAGACGCTACCACAGAGTCGCACACGAATCAACATTCGCGCAGGACGCCCCGTTCAGTACTGGAAAGAGAAGGTCTGAGATCGTAGGACTCCCGTCGGCTGAATTTAGATCTAGAACACGACCGTACTGTGGGAACAACCTCGCCACAGACCAGGAATTTTCTCAAGTAACGAGGATTCAAGTTAAACAATAGAAGATAGAGATGAACTGATCAACACATTGCACGTTTACAAAGCAGAGCCTCGGTCCCGTCCTTCGCTGAGGTTCTAAAGCTGATTAAGAACCGCAGACTAAGGAGCGGTGAGAAAATTTCAAGTTATGCCCGAAAACTGTAGGAAAATTTCACGTTATGCCCGACAAGAAGTTCATCCCGAGATTCCAGTCGTCACGATTCGATCAAAAATCAAGAATGCGAATAGCCAGTCAATTTTGCTGGCTCCTTTGGAAATCAGAGACGCAGTTTTTCCGGAGGCGTTGCTGCAATAATGTTATGTAGTTCGAGAAAACGAAAAGGTACGCGCCCTCTCACTTAGCGCGGGCTTTGCCAAAAATCGCTCCTCCCTTAAAAATCGGTCGTTTGCCGCAAAAATCATTCCTGCCCGGACGCAAGCAGGTCTTCCGCTTCCAGGAGGCGGCTGCGCAGCCGAGACGTTAATCGCGCATCACACGGAGACGATTAACGGCCGGTCGCGCAGCCCGGGCCACCCGCCGCGTCGGTCACGAAACACACGCCGCGCGGGGGTGTTCGTGGTCACATGCCTTCGACTTCCTCCTGGCCACGCCTGTTCGCCTCGACATCCCCGTCTCTTATGCCTACTCCTCGGCGCGCCCGAGGCCCTGCGACTGGAGCCATTCGTCGATGAGCCGCCAGCCCTCATGGTTGCGGAAGTGCGTGTTGAAGTCGTGGCCGACGCCTGCGAGCGACTGCACCGTCACGCTCGACGCGCTGGCGAAGTAGGCCGCCTCGCCCTCGGCCAGTGACGCCGGGAAGAGCACGTCGAACTCGCCTAACTGCACGAGTACGCGGCCGGTCGTCGCGCCGACACGCGTGGCAGCAGGATCAAAAATGCCGAGGATAGCGGTCGAAAGCTGCCCGCGTGCAAGCAAGTCGGAGAGGATGTTGTTGTCGTAAGCGATGACTTCGGAGTCGGCGCCCGGCGCGTAGTAGAAGGCTGCGGAGCGCACCTCGGCCGGGAGCGGGGAGTACTCGTACTGAAGCATCCCGGCGATGACCTCCGGAGGAATCGGCAGTTCGTGCGGGACATGGCCCATCCCGGTCGAAACGACGGCGTCGGCATCGTGGTAAGTCGCCTGCTCGTAGATGGCGTTGATGGCCCCGAGCGAGTGGCCGACCGTCACGACGCGCCCGAACGCGTAGCCGAGGCCGTCCTCGCCGGCGCGGAGTTGTGTGATGACTTGGTGGATGGTTGAGGCCGTCTGGTCGAGCGTCAGCAGGTCGCCGTCCTCGGGGCGCGTGCTCTCGCCGGTGCCGAGTTCGTCGATGGCGAGCACGGCATACTTACGCTCGGCCATGTAGCCCGCGAATGAGTACTCGTGCCCGTTGATGGTGGGCACGGCCCAATACTTGTGGTTGTATGTGGCCCCATGGATCGCGACCAGCAGCGTCCGGTCGCGGTAGCTGCCCTTGTAGTAAAGGTAGCCGACGACTTCGGCGGCGCTGCCGTTGGAGAGCGTCACGGGGAATGTCAGGCGCTCGACCTTGAGACTCTCGCTGGTCTCGTCCGCGGCGGCGAATCCGCCGAGCGAGAGTAGCAGGAGTGCAGAGACGAGGAGTCTGGAAATGTTGAAGGAAGCGAGGCTAGTACGATGGCGTTGAGTGATCATGAGTCCGCCTTTCTTTGTGATGTTAGGGCGCGCCACAAACCCCGGCGCGCACGAGGTGGATGAGGGCACGGGCCACCCCTCGTTACGCCGCCCCCACTCGCGTGGCGCACAGTGTTACCCGGCTCTCACCCCTGGCTTGTGCTTTCCCCCGCCACTAAGGCAACGGACGTTCCGTTCAACAGTGAGCGATGCCTCGAAAGAAATTATCGATGCCGCTGCGGCGACGCCCGCGCCGTGCGGAGTCTTACGCAGGTCGTGCGTAAGTTTCCGCCCGGTCCCGTCGGGGCTGAGGTCGGCCGCGCGAAATACGCGCAAGGCGGCTTTGCCTCAAAAGTGTGATAGCCGCCGGCATTTCCGTGCTGATTGGTTCCCTCGTCGTGGTTTTATTAAGGGGGCGGTGAGGAAAATTTCAAGTTATGCCGGACAAGAATTCATTTAACGCCGGAACTGTCCTCGTAAGTTTGCGAGTCGGCATAACGCGTTCACGCCCAGCGGCCGGCGAGTGCCTAGAGAAATAAACGTACCTCCGACAGCCCAACTGGGCCTCCAATAATACCTCCCGCGTCGGCGAAGCAATCAGCTCCCTGACTTTCGGGCCGTCGCGACTAGCGCTTCGGCTCCTCGTATAGTCCGAATTCGGTGCCGGCTGGATCCGCGAAAATGGCAAAGGCGCCGGAATTTGGGGCAATATCTGTTCGTGGTGTTAGCACCCGGCCACCTGCAGCCTCAATCTTCTTGAGAGTCTCCAAAATATCGTCAACCATGATGTATATGCGTGTCTGCTCGTCCGGTGTTCTGTCGCTTTCTTTCACCCATGTTCCGCTAACGCCACCGGTGTCGTCGAACGCGAGTTCGCCATCTCCACGCTTTCTGACGGTCCACCCAAAAATGTTGCTATAGAAACCGGCTGATGCTTCCGCCGTTACTGCGGGAATTTCAAGGTAACAAATCTTGCCGTGGGACATATCACTCTCCAATCATTGATACCAGCAACCATTCGCAATAGCTACTAACGCGTTCATACTGTGGGCGCTGAGCACAGCTACGTCATTTGGTGCGTCAGTGCCAGTCACAAGCAGTAAGTAATTACTGGAGGTTCGTTTTAGGATATACGCTCAATCCAAATTTTGAAACTGATAGGGTGATGAGGGCGGCGCGCGTGATGAGTTCTGGTATAGTAACTTGCGAAAGTAACCTAACCAGGAGGACAACGATCATGGTAAAGATGCTTAACAACGAGGATTACTACTGCTTTTGAACCTTCCAGCAAGCGCCGCCGGGGCTACCCCTCCGAGACCAGAGTCAGGCGCGGCCTGAGAATGGTCCATGTTGAAAAAGAATTAGTCGAAAAACTTGGTAGGAACGACCTGTGTCCGTGCAAGTCAGGACATCGGTTTCAAGAGGTGCTGCCTCAGGAAGGGAAAGTTTGATGGCGCACTTCGAGACTACTACTTTTAGAGACTGAAAACATGAGGCGCGTTCAACCGTGAGCGCGCCTCGCGACTGTGCTATGGTCACGATTCCAGGATAGCCACATGCCGCCAGTTATCGGACTAGACTTCGGCACCACTAACAGCGCTGTTGCTGTAGCGGACGCAGGTAAAGAGGCGACGCTTGCCTGCTTCAGCGATGGTAGCGATACGACTACCAGTTTCCGATCAATTCTCTACTTCCCACTTAAGGACCGTTCTGCAACAGTCAAAGCCGAAACGAAGGCCGGTCCGGAAGCCATAAATTCGTATCTTGAAGCCGATACCAAGGGCCGACTCATTCTCTCCATTAAATCCTATCTCGGAAGCCCTTTGTTCACATCCACACAAATCAACGGGCGCTACTACACTCTGGAAGATTTGATCGCGATCATCTTGAGGCGTTTGAGAACAACTGTTATTGAACAATTCGATGTGCCAGCTAACAGCGTCGTAATCGGCCGGCCAGTCCGCTTTGCCGGAGCTGAAACCGAACTGGACGAGACTCTGGCACTCAACCGGCTCAGATCAGCAGCCGATCTGGCCGGCTTTTCCGAAGTTACATTCGAATTAGAACCAGTCGCCGCCGCATATCAATATGAAACCCAACTCGATCACGATGAGTTAGTTTTGATAGGCGACTTCGGCGGTGGAACAAGTGACTTCACGCTGGCGCATCTTGGTCCTGGTAGAAAACGGACTGGTAGAAATCCCGTCGTGGGTACTTCGGGCGTAGCCATTGCGGGCGACACCTTTGACAGCAGAATCATGATGAACCTGGTGGCGCCGAAACTGGGTCTTGGCTCGCATTATGTTTCATTAGGCAAGGAGCTTCCCGTGCCTGTATGGCTGTATTCACAACTCTCGAGCTGGCATCGCACGTTTCTTCTGAAGGACCCAAAGACGATGGCCGTACTCCGAGAGGTCAAAAATCAAGCTGCTGAACGTGGCAAGATAACGGCGTTAATTCAGATCATATCTGAGAACTTAGGCTACGCTCTCTATCGAGCTGTTGAGAGTACCAAAGTGGAATTAACAGAAAACGAAGTGGCCGGCTTCGTATTTGCGCAACCTGCGGTGAACATCGAAGACACTCTCGAACGTTGGCGTTTTGAATCGTGGATTCAAGAGGACATTCAAAACATAGCAACGTGCGTTAAGACTCTGATTAGTCAACATAACGTTAACTATAGTGACATCGGTAGTGTATTCCTCACGGGAGGATCTTCTTTCGTACCGTATGTGCGTCGCTTCTTCGCCAAAACATTTGGCAGTCACAAACTAAAAGGCGGCGAAGAGTTAACGACTGTGGCCAAGGGTCTCGCCCTCCGCGCTCTCGAAAATGGGTGATTGCAGGAGTGGACGTCTGGACTAGTGCCGCTTGAAGAACTGCACTTGTCGTTCGTGTTTTTCCGCCTGTTGTCTTGTGTCAAACGTGCCGAGGTTTCGACGTTTGCCGGTCTTTGGATCGGCCTTGCGTGAATACAACCGATACTTACCTGACTTCAATTTCCTTATCATGTTTGCCTCCTCAATCTTCCAGTACACCCCTTTCGAGAAATGTTCGTTTACGGTGCACCAGATCATCCTTCACCCGTAGTTTTCTCGGAGCAAACATGTACAGGCGCAATCCTGATGCCTTGCCGAAAAAGATCTCTCCTGCAAGGCGCAAAGCGCTATTGCGTTTCAAGGCTTTCTTTGCACCTTTGCGGGAGAAAAATTTCGTTTTATGACCCAGACCATTCCGTTGCTAGCATCGGTATCTTATTATGGGGCAATCTACGAAACTCGTTAGTCCATCGGAGGGGATTATGCCGGAAAAGGAAACATTAGAACGCGCGAAGGAAGACGAGCGCGAAGGCAAGGCGCCCAGCACTCAGGCCGGAGAGTTCGTCCGAGAAGAGATCGAACATATTCGCGAAGGCAAGCACGGCGCTCGTTCGACTAAACAGGCAATCGCCATCGGCCTATCCAAGGCGCGAAGGGCCGGCGTCGATCTTCCGCCGCCGGAAAAGGGGCAAGCTTCCACGGAAACTCGCAAACAAGCCGCCCGCGATCTCCGGAAAGGAAAGAGTGCGAGCAAAGCCAAGAAGTCGGCAAAGCGGTCGCGTGCCGCCTCCCAAGCGTTAAAGCATGAAGGGCGTAGTGCGGCATCGAAGACGGCTTTATCACGCCAGGCTCACAGTGCTGCCGCCAAACGCTCGGCTAAATCACGATCACGTTCCGCGAAAAAGGCGGCAGCAACCCGAAAGAAATAGGCTCGGGTCAATTAAACAATCAGCTTGAAAGACGAGGGACTAACATGGTTCACGAAATGATCGACGGAACGTTCAGACAAACTAATTTGGGGAACGAGTCGCCGGAGTATCTTGCGAAACGCGAAGAGCTGCGTCAGGCGGAAATTGAATTAATGCGACAACGTGAACGCGTTGCTGAATTGCGCCGGGCGCTTCCGCCGGGCGCAACCATTCAGAACTATGAGTTTCTTGAAGGCCCGGGTGCGCTCGACGATGGCGATGAACCATTACGAACAGTGCGCTTGAATGAATTGTTTACCGGGCCGGATCGCCCGCTCGTGATCTATCACTTCATGTATGGAAAAAAGCAGACAAATGCGTGCCCGATGTGTACCGCGTGGATCGACGGCTATAATGGAATCGCTCATCATCTGGCCCAAAATGTTGATCTGGCGATCGTCGCTGCCGCAGACCAGTCTACGCTGCGAGCGTACGCGCGAAACCGTGGATGGAACAGGCTGCGTCTGCTGAGCGCCGGCGAAAGCACTTTCAAATACGATCTGGGCAGCGAAGATAGTGAAGGAAATCAGGATTCGACAATCTCCGTTTTTACTCGCGACGCGGATGGTACCCTGCGCCACTTTTATAGCGGTCATCCCTGGTTGGCTGCCGACATTAAAGAGCGTGGCATAGATGAGCTGACTCCGATCTGGAATGTTATGGACCTGACGCCGCAAGGCAGAGGTAAGTGGTATGCGTCGCTCGACTACGGTACAAAGGTGCACACAGCAGTCCAATAATTAATCAATGAACGCGGCATACAATCCGTGCAATACTCACCTGCCGCCGCTACTGTTTTCCGTCACACTTTTTACCAGCGCAGGCTTGCTATTTTGGATACAGCCGCTGATTGCCAAAACCCTGTTGCCACTTTGGGGAGGGACTCCGGCAGTTTGGAATACGTGTCTACTTTTCTTTCAGAGCATGCTGCTTATCGGATATCTCTATGCGCTTGCTGCCGGCAGATGGCTCAGCCTGCGGGCACAAGCGGCAGTGCACGTGTTTCTGATACTGCTGATCGCGGTCTACCTCTTCCGGTCTCCGATCCGCGAACCGGTCCTAACCGCTCTGCAAAAGGAAAACCCTACACTATTAGTTCTTAAAACCCTTCTGGTTTCAGTCGGACTGCCATTCTTCATCATTTCCGCGAGCAATCCTTTATTGCAAAGTTGGTTTTCGAGATCACAACATCACCTGGCGGTTGATCCGTATTTTCTGTTTGCAGCCAGCAATGCAGGAAGCTTGATAGCACTCGTAGCCTTCCCGCTGGTATTAGAGCCGAACCTCGGTTTGAATGAGCAGTACAAGTTATGGCGCGTAGGGTTTGCCGTTTTAGTTACCCTGACGTGTGTGATTGCCTTCGTCTTAAAACCTCTCGTCACGGTCTCAATGGCGCCAATCCTGAGCGACAGGCTATCCGTGTTTCGCCGTCTTCGTTGGTTAGCACTGTCGTTTGTTCCTTCAAGCCTGATGTTGGGAGTTACAACTTACATTACTTCCGATGTCGCTGCGGTGCCGCTGCTTTGGGTTATACCGTTAGCTCTTTACCTGCTCACTCTTGTTCTGGCGTTTTCAAAAAAGCAATTTGCATCCGCCGCATCACTGAACCGCGTGACGATGGTCGCTGCCCTTGTCGTAACATTGATCCTTTCCTCTGGCGCGACAGAACCTGCCTGGGCGTTGATCCTGGCTAATCTTGGCTTTTTCTTTGTTGCCGCAATGATGTGTCACAGGCAACTAGCTAACGATAGACCACCAGTCAGACATCTTGCAGAATACTATCTGTGGATTGCGGTCGGCGGAGCACTCGGCAGCGTTTTCAACGTGCTGATTGCGCCGGTATTGTTTACGTCGATCCTCGAGTATCCGTTGGCAATAGTAATAGCGTGCCTGTTGTTGCAACGCACCGAGCCTCGAAGTGTGGGTAAGACTGAGAACGACCAAAGTAGTTCCGGCCTGCGCAACAATTACCTCGATGTCATTTACCCCTCAGGCCTTTATCTCCTTACCGTAAGCCTGGCAATACTGGTCGCTTACTTACGTCCCAACTCTTCCACTATTAAAGTGTTCATCGTTCTGGGTGTTCCGTTAATACTCATTAACCATTTTTTTCGGGAGCGGCCGATACGCTTTGCTTTGGGTCTGGGCGCAGTCATGCTCGCCAGTGTTTATTACACTGGGGATACAGACCGCACGCTCCACGTAGTGCGAAATTTCTTCGGGATAACCCGCGTGACCACTGACTCGATGGGCAGGGTTAATAGCTTGTACAGCGGCAATACTGTGCACGGCAGGCAGTTTGTGGATCAGTCGCGGCGCTGCGAGCCGCTTTCTTACCATCATGAGAATGGACCATTGGGCCAGGTGATGGCTGTTTTCAATGCCGCTCCTGCCAATCCGCGTGTGGCTGTGATCGGGCTCGGAGTGGGCGCAATGGCCTCGTACTCTCAACCTGCTCAGGAATGGACGTTCTACGAAATCAACAGGGACGTCATTAACATCGCACGCAACTCTCGATATTTTACGTACCTGCAAAACTGCGCCAGTGGATCACTAACAGTGGTTGAGGGTGACGCTCGATTGAATTTGCAAAACGCGCCAGAAGGCTATTACGGATTGATTGTCTTGGACGCTTTTAGCTCCGATGCGATACCCGTGCATCTTGTCACTCAGCAAGCGCTTGATCTTTATCTCTCAAAGCTGGCCGAGGGCGGGATTCTGGCGTTCCACGTATCTAACCGAAGTCTGAATTTGAAACCGATCCTTGCCGACCTTGCAGAGAGTAGGAAACTTATATGCATCGGCTTTGACGACTTGAAGCCGAGTTCTTTCGAGGGGAAGGATCCGTCTCAGTGGGTGGTGATGGCTCGCTCCTCGCCCGAGATCAGCAATCTATCTATCAACTCGCAGTGGCAGCGGCTCGACGGAAGAAAAGGGATGAGAGTGTGGAGCGACGATTTTTCGAATATCCTGCGAGCAATCAGGTGGTAGTGAGTCTCAATCAACGAAGTAGATAAAGATTGCACTCTCTACTCTCAACTGTGTTACACTGCATTCATGCCAATAAAGAAAATAGCAAAATCTCACACCTCAACTCGCAAGAAGGCTTCAAAATCTGCGGCTCTTTCGCGCCAGACTAAAAAGGCTGCATCAAAAGCACCCAATTCAGCGGCAAAATCGAAGGCGTCTAAGAAGAACGATCAACTAGCGCGGGACAAGCGGCGGGAAGAACTTACCTTGAAAATGTTCCAGATGGTTTACGAGGACTACCAGCAAGGTAAATTCCACCGTATTTTATAAACTCCTGGTCTTTAACCTGAAATTTGATGCCGTACTTCACCTACGACACGTCAGTCCTTATTTCGAGAAAACTAACTAACTTTCGGGCAATGCCGCAAGGTTTTCTGTTGTCGGCTATCGTGCTGATGGAAATCGTAGCTGGCGTTGAGGACAAGTCGCGTCGGAAATTCTACGAGCAGGTCTTTCGGCAGTACCAGAGAAACAACTTGCTTATTGTACCCAATGATGAGGATTGGCTTCTCGCATCTAAAATTCTTTTTCTCTTAACTCACGCTCGCAAACGCTCGCAGAAAGGAAAGCTACAGCGGCTCGCTCCCGGAGCTTCACAGCGTCTGGCGTTGGACGTCCTCATCGCAGTCAGCGCCCGACGGTGGAAAGCACAAGTGGTGACCGAAAACTGGACCGACTTCAAGGCCATCCAGCGTTACTGCAATACTACAATCATTAAAGCGGCAAATTTCTTTCAATAGTGAGGTTAATAATTCGTCAGGATCTCTTCCGGCTTGAAGCCCATCTTACGCAAACGTTCGCGGGTTTGATCGATCATCTCCGCTGAGCCGCAGATCAGCGCAACGGGTGATGACAAACTGGGAAGCACGTTGTCCAGCAAAGACTGCACGTACCCGGTTGGCCCGGACCAGTCGTGTCCGTCAGGCCGGGAGATCACTTGCCGCAACTCCACGCCTGCATCTTCCCAGGCTTCGGTCTCGTCGCGATAGCAGAAGTCGTCCGGCGTGCGAGCACCATAGAGCACAACAAGCTGGCCGAAGTCATTTTTGCGTTTCAAGACGTGGCGTAAAGCGGAACGTAACGGCGCGACACCCGTACCCATCGCAACAAACACAAGATCGTGCTCTTTCATTTTGTCGAGTCTGAAACCGTGACCTGCGATACCGACCAATTCAACCTCCTCGCCGGCCTTCATGTCGTAGATCACGCTGCTGGCGCCGGCCTTCTGTTTCACCAGCACTTCCAGTTCGGCATCGTCAGGCGCACTCGCGAACGCGAAGTAAGCGGGCTCCTGATCTTTAACCCGCAGTATTGCGACTTGCCCCGGTGTAAAATCAATCTGTTCGGCGGGACGGAGATCGAATGAACGTGTGATCCGCGCCTGGTCTCTAATCCCTGTAATAACAAGCGTCTGCATAGAACATTTTGTACAATAAAGACTCGTTGCAACTCAGGTTCAGCAGTGTAACAGTGTTACAATCCGCAGGCACCATGACTTACCGTCTCATCGTCACATTGATTATCGCCTTATGCGCCCTGTCGGTTCAGGCTCAGTCTGGGCGGCGACAAACGAAGCCTGCTCCCGCTGCTCCTGTTCCCACCCCAACTCCCGAGCCGACGCCTGTTCCTAAAAAAGAAGAGAAAGAAGATCTGCTCTTCTTTATCGGCGCCAATCGCTATGTTTCAGACGCGTCGTATCCTTATAGTTATTACGCCGCAGTGATCCAAGGTTGTGCGGAGCGTCTGCGCACTCGGTCGCCGGCGAGCGTTGACGTCACCGACAAGGACTTCACTCGAGGCGAAGCGATCAAGAAAGCCAAGTCGGAGTCAAAGTCCTACGTGGTCTTGTTGACCTTGTCGCTCGACGCGCCGGCTCGTTCCTATGACGACGTCGCCCTCGAATATGTTGTTTTTACGCCAGGCACAGCCAAAGTGTTGACGAGCGGAAGGACCTACCAAAGCGTAAATCGCAAAGGACCGATCGTGGTTGGTCCAACCAGTCGCGGATCGGGGCTATATCGCGAACAGTTATTGCAGCAGGCAGGTGAAGATACCGGGGACAAGATTCTCAAAGCGTTGCACCTGAACACACCGGTAATCAGGTAGGTTACTCCGCGTAAATCCGTTCAATCACATCTCGATATTTTTGATCGATCACTCGACGTTTAACTTTCAATGTAGGCGTGAGCTCTCCTCCCTCGATCGTAAACTCATTCTCGAGCAGCGCCACTTTCTTTATCCGCTCATACTTCGCCAGGTTGGGAGTCAACGCATCGATCTGTCGCTGAATTAAATCGACGATGCGCGGGTGCCGGCACATCTCGCTGCGGCTTTTTACTTCAATCCCTTTCAACTTGCAATACGACTCAAGCTGTTCCCAAACCGGCACGATCAACGCGGCGGGAAACTTTCGCTCGGCGCCAATCAACACTACCTGGTTTACAAAACGAGAACCTTTAATCGCCTGTTCGATCGGTTGCGGCGAGATGTACTTGCCACCGGAAGTCTTGAACAGCTCTTTCTTGCGATCGGTGATTCGCAGAAATCCGTCTTCGTCGATCGCGCCGATATCTCCGGTCTTGAACCAACCATCGGCGGTGAACACCGCGCGCGTCTCTTCGGGCTTGTTGTAATAGCCGCGCATCACGTTTGGACCACGCACTTCGATCTCGCCGTCTTCAGCTATTCGAATCTCGACGTTCGGAATAGCCTTACCGACGGTCCCCACGCGAGTGTCTTCAATACTGCTGGCTGTTATGACCGGTGATGTTTCGGTCAGTCCATATCCCTGGAGGATTGGAATGCCCGCGCCGATGTAGATGTACGTCAGATCTTCAGATAGAGCCGCGCCTCCGGATACCAACAGTCGAATTCGTCCGCCAAATGCCTTTCGCCATTTCGAGAAGACCAGCTTCGTGGCCATCGAGTGCTTTAGTTTCAGAGATGAAGGGATGGGCTGGTGGGCCAGCAGATACTTTGCATACTCGCGGGCAACAGAAAGTGACCACTCGAGCAGTGCCGCGCTCGCTTTGCCTGCCTCAGCCGCGCGCTCGCGAATGCGCGCATAGATCTTCTCGAAAATACGCGGAACGCCCACCAATATCGTCGGGCGTACCTCGCGCAAGTTTGGACCAACGGTTTGTAACGATTCCGCAAAGTAAACAGTCATGCCACGATGCAGATACATGTACATGGCCTGGCGCTCGAACACGTGCGACAACGGCAGCACTGACAGCACGATGTCCTGCTCGCCGAAAGAAAAATGGCGCGAGGAATCGATCAGATTTGTAACGAGGTTCGCATGCGTGAGCATCACGCCTTTCGGCTCACCCGTGGTTCCTGAAGTGTAGATGATTGTCGCCAGATCGTCAGGCTCGATCTGCGTTGCCATTCTTTCGATCTGTCCGGGCTCGCGCTGTTCCAGCTCACGTCCCTTTTCCTCGAGTTGTGAAAGCGTGAGTCCCTCAGCAGGAGTGATTCCTTCCGCGTCGAAAAAGATGACGTGCTTAATGTCCGTACATTCGCCGAGCACGTCTTTCAATTCAATATACTTTTCACGATTCTCGAGGAAGAGAACACAAGCGCCAGAGTCCTTCAGAATGTAGCGCACTTGAGGCGGCGTTAAGGTTGGGTAGATGGGCACATCGATCGCGCCCGCGAAGATCGAACCAGCGTCGGTCAACGTCCATTCGACTCGGCTTTCAGAAAGTATCGCAACACGATCGCCGCGCTGCACACCAATGGCGCGCAGTCCGGCCGCAATCAGCTTCGCGCGCCGGAGCATATCGTCGGAAGAGATCGAAACCCAACGACCATTGTTTTTGTAATTCAGTGTGTCCGGTCGCTTGTGCTTGCGTGCGACGCTCGTGAAGACATCAACCAGCGTCTTTGGCTCGTCAACGGCGGCAGGCTGGCTAACCGGCGTGCTTGATTGCAAATCGATGTACTCAACCGCGCGGTTCACGAGGCCGTGACTCCGTTGAGAAAAATGTCGAGCACCTGATCCGCCATCGGCGCCAGCTTGTAGCGGCGTTTTGAGAGGATCCAGTTGGTGGCCATCTCGTCGAGCGCGCCAAAAAGAACCTTCGCGACCACGTTGGCGTTTAGATCTGAGCGAAACGCACCGGTGCGTTGTCCTTCTTCAAATGTTGAGCGGATGAGCGTGAGGTATTCAGCGAAACCTGCGGCAGAAAACTCCTGCATGAATTTCGTCGAGCCGCGTAGTTCAACCTGGAACACTACCGCAAGATCGCGATCTGCGCCGAGCCGCTCGAGATGCAACAGCGCGATCCGGCGTAGCTTTTCTTTTGGATCGGAAACTCGCTGCACCTGTGTTCGCGCGGCCTCGAGCGCTTCTTCAACACTGCGATCGAAGATCGAGTGGAGTATCTCCTCTTTGCTTTTGAAGTAGAGATAGACAGTGCCATCGGCGACGCCGGCTTCACGAGCGATGTCCGCGACTTTGGAATTGAAGTAGCCATTATGCGCAAACACACTGATGGCGGCGCGCAAAATTGCTTCACGCTTATCGCCGGCAGGCGCACGAACATTGTTTAGTGAGCGGGCTGAACGCATACTGAATGATGCCTCACTCAGTTTCGTTTAGCAAGGTACTCGATTTCTCTGCGGATCTGTGGGTTCGGTCATTAAATGAAAATTGTAGTCATAAAGTGAAATGTGGTCGGTCATTAAATGAAATTCTTGTAGGTCATTAAATGAAATTGCCCGGATGAACCCATGATTTCGGTCGGCTTTCAGCGCGTTAGTAAAAAACGTCCGTGTCGGATTTGTGGCAAACCGACTTATTGTGGCTTTTCGAGGGACGAAAGGTACTTCCATCTGCATGCGCATCAGTGCGGGCTCTCGCGGGCTGTCCGCAACGGTGGAAATATCCACGTCCATCCCAAAATTCCATTCATCACGATTCGACCAACAATTAAGTGGCCGAATAGCCAATCAAATTCGTGAATCCGCATGGAAATGAATTTCAGGATTTCCCCATAAGTAGATGAAAGATACTTAAGTCTTTATCAGTAGGGTTCTTATGACAAAGAAATCGACCAAACACGCCGCCGCTCAAACTGAACCAGCAGAACCACAAGCTAAAGCTCAGGGGCCTAAACTGCCGCCCCGGCCAAAAAACGGCTACAAAGACATCGGCCTGCTGTCATTCGGAGAAAAGGCGATCCGAAAACCGTCGAGTGATGCGCCGGGCGCGGCTGGGGCTGCGGCCGCGGGCACTCTTGGGGATCGGGAAATGGTGACTGACACGCGAGTGTCACCTTTTAGAAAGATCTGCGATCTCATCATTACTGCGGCTGACAGTTCTCTCCACAGCGGCACAGCCTTCTTCATCTCGCCGCGGACCCTTGTGACTTGCGGACATTGTCTCTTCGTCTTTCAATCCGGCACGTCGGCGCACGGGATGGTTCGGAAGGTGCTGGTGATGCCGGGCAGAAATGGAGAAACAGACGCCTCTCAATCTCTCGTTGGCTGGGTGGAAGTGGAACAGGAAAATCTGCGCGTCCACGATCGCTGGATGAACGAGGGAAATCTCGACTTTGATTACGGCGTCATCATCCTGCCCGATGACACAATGGGCAAACAACTCGGCTTCATCAATTGCGAGCACTTCTCCGATCAAGACCTCGACGAAGCGCGAGCAACTCTGGCGGGTTATCCGGATAATGCGCCTGACGGGACTCAATGGCGTGAGACCAATCCGATCAAACAGGTAGCGCCCGCACACTTGTTCTACGACATCTTCACGTTCGGCGGCCAAAGCGGAAGCCCGGTGTTCTTCGCCGACGAGAATCAGCAAACCGCCTGCGCCATTCACAACTTCGGCAATATTCCCTTCAACCGGGGCGTCCGGATTACTCCCTCCGTGAAAGCCCAACTCAACGCCTGGAAGGTTTGATATGAAAATCACAAAACTCCTGCTTACCCTAACCGCCCTGATCTGCTGCGCCGGCAGCGGAATTGCGCAAGAACTCGACGCTGTGAAGATCGGTGCCTGCAGTAGCGAAAACCAAATCAACGCTGTAATCAAAACAGAAAAAGGTAAGGGCTTGGTGCTGGATACGCGTCCTTTTGCTGTCAATCAATCGACGGGCCAGCTTCTGTTTCCGCGTGGTGATGGACGCGTGTCGGTGGTCCACATGAACCCCTTTGTTTACAACTACAAGATCTCCGTAGCTCAACAGGAATTGATCAGCACTGCTCTCACGGATTTCCTCAAGCTGCTCTTCCCGAACAACCTTTCTTCACTAGTGGGCACGCAATCGGGAGATGCCTTGAAAGCGTTTGGCGCCTCTCCGACTGATGGCTTAAGGGAGCTGGAAACCCGTTTGAGCGCATTTAACCCGGCTAACTGCACGGTCGATACTGAGGCATGTAAGGCCGTCGCGGAGATGCAGCGTGTCTTCCTGATTATCAGAGCGAATGTCGAACCGGACAGAAGAAGAGTCGCTGCGGGATCGCCTAATCTGTCGCCCTTGTTTGCGATACTCGATAGCTCGACGATCAACACTCCTACAGGTGCCGCGAGTACCAATGCGGTGTATGGTTCATACACTGATTCCCTCACCGCGCTACGCAATGACAATCTCCATGCCTTCGACGCGTGCAACAAGGCCCAGACACTCAACACAACTCTGAACGGCTACGGCTTCCCCGCGTTCTTTAACGATCTCAATGACGCACAAAAAGAGATCAGCCGTATCGACTCGCTGGCAAACGATCTGCTCCAGTTGGCTAATGCTTACAAGGCCGACAACGACCTTAAGGATAAAGGGGTTCGCTGTAGTGGGTTCAAATGCTCGGACCAGTTTCTCGCCTATGCAAATGAAATTAAGAAAGTGCTCGGGAACACGGGTTACCAGCTTAAGTTGAACGACCTGCGGACCAAAGGCCAGGAAATGGAGAACATGAAAGCCTTCACTGACCGACTGAAGAACACGCAGGGGATGTTTGCGCGCACGATGACCATCGAGAAGAAATTCGAGTTGAGCCAGGCCACGATCACTGTGAGGCGCGAAAAACTCGAGCCGGAAAAAAATGCCAACACAGCCGGCAGAACTCAAAGCGGCACGGCTGAGGCCACGAGCGGTGGAGGCGGTAGTGCTGGAAGCGCTGGCGGAGCCGGCAACAGTGGCGGTGGTGGCAGCGAAGGCAGTTTTGGAGACAAGTTTGGAAAGTCATTCGTAACACCCGGGCCGCAAAGTGGAACAGCGGGAACGGGGGAGAAAGCGGCAGCCAAAGAAGGTGAAGAAAAACCCGGAGGTTCCAACGCACTGCAGGGCGACATCAACGAAGTGATGGACCTCGGTCGCCCCAAGTTGATGCTGTCCGGCGGTCTGGTGTTCTCACCTATGCCGCGACGTACTTTCAAAGTTGTCAAAGGATTTGCTCTTGATGCACAAGGCAATCCGACCGGAAACGGTGATGCGAATGTCGTCGGGTTCGATCAAAACTCGCCACGCCGGTTGTTCCCCATGATATTTCTCAACTCACGTGTCCTCGATTACGGACAGGGCAGTATCTTTTTCTCATTTGGAATCACCGCCAAGCACGAAGATAACGTCGATCTCGAATACTTGTTTGGTCCATCGTTCAGTTTCCTGAACGATCGCGCGCTGTTCACCATCGGAGCTTACGGCGGACTCACGCAGAATCTCGTGGACAACGTGAAGGTGGGTGATGTGATTCCTGACTCTTTGGGGGAGGCGAAGTTATTCCGCAAGGGCATGACGTGGAAACCTGGTTTCTCGTTCAGCTACAGCTTCTCGCGTACGAAGAAAGGAGAACACCGAACTACAGGCAGTGGTACGGGTGCTCAACCTAACGATTTGAAAGACGAAATTCGCATCGGCAGTGTCCCGTTTAGTCTTGCGCTTGGCATGGCGTTCACCTCGCTCGAGCAGCGAACGTACGACGCGATCGCCGGCTTCGCGCGCGACCGGGAGGGCAATCTCACGAATGGACAAACATTGAGTCGAATCGTCGGCGTAACATCGAGCTCAGACTATCGCATGACGCCGCTCGCGCTGCTTCACACTCGCCTGACAAACTTAGGGCCGCGCGATTTTTACTTCACCACGGGCATCACTGGTAAGAAGACCGACAACGATTTCGATCTCGAATATCTTCTGGGTGGGTCGGTGAATATCTACCGGCGCAAAATCTTTCTAACGTTCGGCACGTTCATCGGCAAACAGCAGGTATTGGGTGGAAACTTCTTCGAGGGCGCCGCACTAGGCAGGTCTCAACCCGTAACCACCGAGAAACGTTACGTCTGGAAGCCGGCGATCTCCTTCAGCTACGACATCTCGCGCATCATTCCGCGCGGTAACCAGTGAGGGTGAAATGCAATCTGAGTAAGCGGCTCTTCCATCGCTGGATAAATCTCATGAGCGGCTCTCGCCTAAGGCGAGCGCGTATTACCGAGCCGAAAACTGTAGGAAAATTTCACGTTATGCCCGAAAGGTTTTCATTTAATGACCGAACTGTCCGCGTAAGTTATTAATTACAATAACAGGCCGATTTCACTTTATGACCGAACCCACAGGATCTCTGCGGAGCTCTGCGCCTCTGCGGTAAACAGGTTCTTCGCGCCCATTTACCGCAGAGGCGCAGAGATACGCAGAGATCCGCAGAGGTGAACCAGGGTTCAATCGGAACCGTCATTGTGATGTAAGAGACTCGGTTCGACCTCTTGGGGCAAGTTAACGCCTTTCAATAGAAACTCCTGAGTCGGATACGGAATCTTGATCGACCGCTCGCGGAATAGTCGGGCTATGCGGTAGTTGATGTCACTGCGGATCTGAATGTGACGTCTTGGCTGGTCGGTCCACACAAGTAATCTGAAATCAAGCGTGTAGTCACCAAACTTGAGAAACTGTACCTGAGGTTCGGGATTTGGCAATACGCTATCCACGTTCTTTGCCGCCTCGATCAACGTCTTCGTCACCAAGTCAGTATCCGAGTCGTCCGCAACGCCAATCTGAATCGCGATGCGCGCACGCGGATCTCCATACGACCAGTTCACCACGCGTTGACTCACGAGCTTCGAATTGGGAACGATAATCGCAATCTGATCGTTTGTCGTGACAACCGTCGTGCGCAAGTTAATGCTTTGCACGTCGCCTTCATCGTCACCGATGGTAATCCGGTCGCCGATCCTTATTGGTCTTTCGAAAAGCAGGATAAAGCCGGACGCGATATCGGCGGCGATGTATTGAAGACCAAAGCCGATGCCGACGGACAACGCCGTGAAAATGACGGCAATGGAAGTGAGGTCGAGGGCAAATGCCTGCTTCAGTGCCACCAGCGTTCCGATCGTAATGACCAGGTACTTAGCCAGCCGGCAGATTGTGTAACGCAAACCGGGATCGATGTGATGCCGGCTGGCAATACGCCGCTCGATCAAAGCGGTCGATGCGCGCGCAAGGAAGAGCGTGAAAACAAAAACGATCGCACCGACAATGACGCTGGAGACGGAAACCGTGATTCGTCCGAAGGTAAACTGCTGTGTGAGGTAACCCCAGACGCGCCAGGCGATGCCGGCGTAATCATCCCAAAACAGCGTGATGTTTGCGACTTGTGTGTTCATGCAAATACAGGATAACGACTGTTCTGTTACAAAAGCGTTGTATCCATCATTAGTTTGTTGAAAGTCTCTGCGAAAGTTTCATTGACACACTAATGAAGGTCTAACTAAGATGAGCCACCAAATTGTACGAACATAGAAACGTGCATACCCCTGACTCAAATCCTGAAATAACTGTTAAGAGTTTACACAATAGGAGAATAGTATGCGGACCCCCGTACTCGCCCAATTCCCCCGGCTCCAAACCTTCGCAGTTAGCTTCATTTTTACCCTGCTAATTGCTTCATCAGCCTTTGCGCAAAGTCAGATCACCACTGGTACGATCCAGGGCACGGTTGTAGATGCGAATGGAGCGGCAGTTCCCGGCGCAAACGTCGAGATCAAGAATCTCGATACCAACTTTGTGCGTAACCTGACTACGGATGCAGAAGGGCGATTCGTAGCCCCATTGCTTCAGCCGGGTAAATATTCTGTAACAGTTTCCAAGCAGGGCTTTGGCACTAACGTGGCCGAAAGTGTTGAATTGACGGTCGGCCAAACATTAACCCCTACCATTCCATTGGCACCCGCCGGTGTCGAAGGAACTGTGACTGTAACGACCCCTACAGTAGACACCGTGAAGACTGAGGCCAGCAACACACTGAACGCTACAACAGTAAGCACGACGCCGATTCTGGGAAGAAAGTTTGAAGACCTGCTTACACTCACACCCGGAGTAAGCATCACGCAAGGACCCGATGGCGACGAAATCAATTTCTCCGGTCAACGCGGAGTCTTCAACAACGTCAGTCTCGATGGCGGCGACTACAACAACGGATTCTTCGGCGAGCAACTCGGTGGACAGCGCGCCGCGATCGATATCACGCTCGAGGCCGTAAAGGAGTTTCAGGTTGTTGCAACCGGGGCAAATGCCGAGTTTGGACGTACGGCCGGCGGGGTCATCAACGTCATTACCAAATCAGGTACTAATGACGTTCACGGTAGTGCATTCTATTTCCAACGCCTCGAGGCTCTAACTGCAAACACTTCCGACGGCAAACCACTTGACGGCTTCCACCGCGAGCAATACGGCGCTACGATCGGTGGTCCAATCCGAAAGAACAGAGCCTTTTACTTCTTCGCGTTCGAGGGCATCCGTGAAAATCTCGATCGCGCGAATCTGAGCGCACCGATTGGTGATACGCCCTGTCCCATTGCCGCGCCGACGATCCTTGCCAATGAAGCTTTAATCAACGGCAACGATGATTGCCAGAGGCTTGCTCTAATAAACTTCTTCCGAGCAACACGCAACCAGGAAGAAGGCCTGCCAGTCAAACACAAGATCAACAACCAGGCGTTCTTTTCAAAAGTTGATTTTGAGTTGAACGATGCAAATCAACTGGCCGTTTCCTATAATTTCGACTATTCGAAGAACACGAATCAAACATTCGACGTTTCGACCTACGGGAACTCTGCCAATGGCATTGAGGGCCCGTCGAAGATCAACGTCTTGCGCGTGAATCTCATCAGTACTATCTCGCCGACGAAACTGAACGAAGCCCATTTCTCTTACAGTCGCGAACTACGACCACGCGCCGCCGTTGATTCGAACGTGCCTGCCGACACAGCGATGGGGTTTGCAACCACCTTCCGGTTTGGTTTTCCATTCTTTCTCGAACCGACTGTTGATGAACTACTTTGGCGCACTCACGCAAAGGACAACTTCTCAATCGTTAGCGGCAATCACAACATCAAAGTTGGCGGCGAATGGCTGCACACGTTGAACGACCAGGTTTTCCGTGGTTTCTTTACCGGACGCTATATTTTCGACAGTACTGCAGGCTTCCTGCGTTATGCGTCAGCACCCGCTGCGAATGGCTTCGGACCAAACGTAGGCGAGTGTTTTAATGCTGCCGGTGCCTTTACCGGATTTATCACGCAAGGCGCCCCTTTTAATCAGACATGTGGCGCAGGAAGCAGCGTGGGTGGACCACTGCTGCTCTATTTGCAGAATGGTATACCGACAGGAATCGCGGGCGCTCCGCCGCCGGGCAAGTCTACAATCAAGAACGAAGATCTCGGCTTATTCGCCCAGGACAAGTGGCAGATAAGATCGAACTTTACTTTGAGCTATGGCCTGCGGTGGGAAGCTCAAATCTTCCCCGAACCCGTCGTCTCCCCAAGTGAGACCGTCTACGCTTCGTTGCTATCGAACCCGGCATTCCCTTCGGACGGCACGTTGCATAGTGCGAAGAAAGAGTTTCAGCCGCGTCTTGGCTTTGCATGGGATATTTCCGGTCAGGGCAAATCAGTGCTGCGGGCCAACGCCGGCATCTATTACGGCCGGCAGAACATGTTGTCTCAGGTTGGCTCAATCACTGACAACGGCGTGCAACAGTTTGGTATCGCCTGCGGATCTTCCTTCGGTTGCAGCAGCGGTCAGGGCTTGCCAACGTGGCCTAACATCGTGAATGTCCCACCATCCGGCGGACTTCCTGCGTTCGCGTCCATTCGCGTATTCAGCAAGGATTACGCTAACCCGAGAATTTATACGGGTAACGTTCAATTCGAGCAGCAGCTTGCTAATGATCTGTCGGTGTATTTTGACTTCACCCACTCGAAGGGTGTCCATCTAACACGCTTTATCAATCTCAATCGAGTGGGACTGTTTCCCGGTTTCGGCGACGTATTCGTAACCAGCGCCGTTGGTAAGTCTGTGTACGACGGCTTTACTGTGGGCATGCGAAAGAGGTTCACCAAACGATATCAGTTTGAGTGGAATTACGTGCTGGCGAAAGATAAGGACGACGACTCGAATGAACGTGATCCATTTACGGATCGTTCCTTTGATCCTCTGAATCTCAGCCTGGACTATGCGTTATCGGACCGCGACATCCGTCATAAGTTCAACTTCTTTACCTTTGTCGAATTGGGTTGGGGACTTGAAGGAAACTTCCGGGTGCAAGCGCGAAGTGCTCAACCGATCACGCCGGGAGTTCGCACGGCAACGAATCGGAACACCACGCGCAAAGACAATAAGTATTTCTCGTTCGACTGGCGCATTCAAAGGCCGTTCAAGCTTAACGAACGCTTCTCGATTATTCCGGTGATCGAGATGTTCAATACCTTCAACAACACCAACAACGTCAATCCGCTCACGACGCCGGGCCTTTTCAATTTCGATGGGTTCCTGCGGCAAGGTGTGGGCGATCCGCGCCAGGTGCAGTTGGCGGTGAAGTTTACTTTTTAGCCACAGATCTTTCACGGATGAATACGGATTAGTCCGTGTTCATCCGTGTAAAGAAGTCTGCTAGCTTCTGAGGGTCCAGGTGACCCTCAGTACGCAGCCCACTACAAACATCAATTCCAAACGGCTGAACTTCTCGAATGGCTGCGGCGACATTCGCAGGGTTCAGTCCGCCCGCAAGAAACAGCGGGACGTCGATCGCTTCTCTTATGTTGCGGCTCAGGCTCCAGTCGTGTGTTCTGCCAGTCCCGCCGAGCTCCTTGATCTTCAGCGATTGATTGCCTGAGTCCAACAACACCGCATCGACATGCGGGGCGATGGCAATCGCCTCGTCAACAGCTTCAGGACCAGTGACGTGTACGACCTGGACCAGCGCGACGCCGGGTAGTGCCTCGCGCAACTCCTGATGACTGCCGTGTGGCAGTCGATCGCAAATCTGAATTGTGTTCACTCGGAGTCGTCGCTGCTGGTCGATAATCCCAGCAGCATCTTGCTTGCACGTCAGTAAGAACGAACTAACTCCGGGTGGAACAGTCGCCGCAATCTCTGCAATCAAATCTTCGGGAATTGGTCCTGGTCCGCTGGGCATCGCGGACACGAGTCCTATCGCAGAAGCACCCGCGTCAATCGCCAGCGACGCCTCTTCAACACTGGCGATGCAACAGATCTTCACTCGTGGCTTCGTTGTCGGTTCCATTCTTGATGGTGGAATCTTTCGGATGGTGTCTCACACACCGGCGTACCACAGCACAGCGAAGAAGTGACAGGTCGTCCCGGCGATCACAAACAGGTGCCAGATGAAGTGGCTATACCTCCGCCGTGCTGCAAAAAACGCGAGCCCTCCGGTATAAGCAATTCCTCCGGCGAGTATCAAAAGAATTCCGGGCAGCGGCACCAGCGTCAATATCGGTTTAGTGGCGACCACCGCCAACCAACCCATCACAATATATAACGTGATCGAGATCCACGAGTGATGTGTTCCCTTGATGGCTTTGAGCGTTATGCCCGTAATCGCCAGCGCCCAAACGATGATGAGCAGCGTCCATCCCCATGGACCACGCAGCACGCCTAAAGCGAACGGCGTGTACGTTCCCGCGATGAGAATGAAGATGGCGCAATGGTCGAAGAGCCGAAACAGTCGCTTGGCGCCTTCGTGAGTTAGTGAGTGATAAAGAGTCGAAGCGAGATAGAGCAAGACCACCGTCGCGCCAAACACGCCGGCGCCCACGATGAATCGAAAACTGCCGGCGCGCATCGCGGAAAGCACGAGGAACGGCGCCGCAACCAGCGCCAGTATCAAGCCGAGGCCATGACTGACGCTGTTTGCTATCTCTTCGCGAAACGTGACTGAGTGTGTTTCTGTTTCCACTATGGTAATGCTGTGAAGCCCTTCAGTGGGTTGCCATAAAATCCTTCTGTCTGCCATGCAGTCTTATTCCACATCCCGTCCTGATCACCGATGATCTGCACCGGAACAATCACGCGATCGCTGCCAAGCTGGTTGCTGGTGGCGATACCGTTGTCGAACTTTCCACCTGGTTGTACGGTGAACTTCAGCGAGCGCGCCAGCTTGTTGTTCCAAAGCACCTTAACTTCATACTCACCCGGATTTGCGGCGAGCGTAAAGAGATCTTTGGTGGTGTCATCGTTGGTCTTGTTGCTGCCTTTGATGTTCGGGAAGTCGCACTCGACGCGCGCCCATTTTGCTTTCTGCGGCATTGAATCCTCGACGTAGTGCGTGGTGTTGTTCTCAACTTCGGCTTCGCAACCCGCCCTGCCGACTTCGGTACCGTCCATAAATTGCTTTCCGACTTCTTTGCCTTGATAGAACAGGTGCGGATCGAATCGCACCGCTTCGCCGCGGACCCAGAAAGCAACGTGAAAATCAGGCAGCTTCCAACCGTGCACGTCGCTCGGCGTCAGGTAAACGTAACCGATCGGCAGGTTCCAGTCGTGGTCCACGAAATAGACCCACTTGTTGGCAGCTTTTGGTCCAACTTCGTTTGAATGAGCTTTTCCGACTTTCATCTTGCCGGAGAAGAGTGTTGAATCCGTGCCGGCGAGTTCGTTACGCATCTTGATGGTGAAGTTGACAGGGCCGGTGTAAAGAGATCCTTTGTCTTCCGGAATCTGGCGCCCGCCGCACTCGGTCTTCCACCAGTAACCCTTTTCGATGTTGTTGGTCTCGCAATCAAACTTCACCCAGGGTCCGGTGGGCAGCGTGTATTCCACGTAGAGCTGGCTGCCACTCGCGATTGGCCCATTGACGCGAAACTTCATCTGCGGCACCCAACTCCAATTATCATAATTCCCTTTGTAGACGTTGAATGTGAACGCGGTGATCTGGATAGAGTCCTTGGCGATCGTTGGCTGGTCCTGTGTTGCCGTTGCAAGCGGGGTGAGTCCAATCACAACGAGCAGAATCATGGCGGCATACATAAACCGGAATTTGTTTTTCAAGGGGGAACCTCCTGGTGTTCTTCTGGGCAAAACGTGGGGCAAGTTTACTACGAGGGAGGATGGTTCGTTAAGGTTTATGCTTATGGGTTTATGCGGAAACGCTCGGGACGTTGGAAGTTCGGCGCCTATAAAGTCAGACAGAGCCGGGTGGTGCCCTAATTTTAAATTCTTCTCTGCGGATCTCTGCGCCTCTGCGGTGAATTTATTCATCAAGTGTGATTTCACCGCAGAGGGCGCAGAGGACCGCAGAGATTCGCAGAGGTGAAACTAGAGCACCACCCAGAGCCGGGCTCAATCCTCAAAACTCGACTCGTCCACCAATCTGGACCGTGAATGGCAGCCCGACGGGAGGGCCAAAGCCGGGTCCGTACAACGACACCGGCTGGAGAAAGAGACTTGAACTGAGTGAGCTGAAGCCCAAACGATCTCCGAAGGAGAGGTTCTCGCGATTGAACAGGTTGAAGAAGTTAACGTATCCCCTCACTTTCAAGTTTTCGCTCACATTAAAGGTCTTTTGAGCGCGCAGATCGACGTTGAAGAATCGGCCGCTGCGTTCTTCAACCTGACCATTTTTAACCACAAACCCACCGCGTTGACTATTCACCCCGACCTGTGTGCAGCCCAGGGCCGTAGCGGCGGCCGGCACTGCCTGCCCAGCCACTTGAGCCTGGAGAAGACTCAACGGATCAACTCCAGCACAAATTCGATCAACGGTAACTCGTCCATCGCCATCTATATCGATGCCGGCAAGGGGAGAATAGGGACGGGCCGTCGCAAACTGGACGATTGGCGCAAGCTGGAATCCGTGTGGAAAGTCAAATAAACCGCTTGCGACTACTCGATGGCGTTCGTCGATTCGTGTTGGTCCAAACTCTTCCGGTTTGAACTGGTTCTCGAGCGCGATTGCAATGCCGTTGCCACTGTATGAGGCGGTTGGCTGCCCACCCCAGGCCTGAGACTTGGACAAGATATAGCTTGCCGAAAGGAGTGTGCGGCGAGTGCGACGGCGAAGAGTTGTAGCCCAACTGTCGTACCGAGATCGATTCGTGGACGTAAACATATTGATCTGCTCTAACCGTCCTGCGCCAAGCCCGGCATCGACAAAAGCTTTGTCGAAGAACCGCGAGTTACTCCCTCTGACGCATAGAGGCGACGCGGGATTCGAACCCGGAAAACCGGGGGAACAGATATTTCTAATGCGCGGATTGATGTTAACTACTCGATTTTCATGCAGCCCCAAAGTGTGCACAAAGTCACTCGAGAGAACGTAGTTCTGGCCAAGCTTGGTCTCAACCCCTAAGGACCACTTCTGAACGTACGGATCCCTGAGTAGTGGATCATTGATGCGGCCGAAGCCTCCCGTTTCAAGATTGGTAGGCAAGAAACTCGCCGATGGCGACGGCAGCGGGTCAACGCCGAATCTGAATCCGGAGAGTTGACCTACGCCAACTGAGTCGTTCACCAGATCAAGGACGGTTTGATAGATGGTATCGTTCGACTGCTGTTTGGCGAACAGTATCAGATTCTGGAAGATCTGATCGTAAAAGATCCCATAGCCTCCCCTGATCACTGTTTGGCCAGTACCGCTCACATCCCACGCGAATCCGACACGAGGCTGGAACTCCTTGTAGCTGGCGGTTGTACTCTTCAGTTGATCAGCATCACCAGTAATTGCGCGAGCGCGTTCATTGTTCAGCAATTTAAGTAGCTCTATGGTGCGATTATGGGTTTGATCAATCAACATGTGTATGTTGGCGTCCCAGCGCAGTCCAAGGTTCAGGGTGAGTCTTGGCGTGACCCTGTAATCATCCTGAAAATACAACGCCAGTTGGTGGAATGCCGGTTGGCCCGTGTCCCCTGACCCGGTATTGAAAGTAATCTCTCTCACAGCACCGGGAGTCGTGAAGCCCTGCGGATAACAGCCCTGATTCGCCGGAACGGTTGGGCAATTACTCGTGTGCAAATTGTTCTTAATCGCCAAAGGATTGTCGAAGAAGAAGATCTGATACCCATTGGCGCCGAAAAAGAAGAAGCCCCGCAGCTCGGTTCTGATGTAGTTTGTTCCAAACTTCACCGCATGCTTGCCCGCTATCAGAGAGAAATCATCGCGGAACTGAAACTTCCGCTCTATTGTTTGCTGGGGCACATTCACATTGGCGCCGGTCTGGACTGAAGGAAACACAATGTTCGGGTTAGTAGTGATGCCGAGAATTGAGTTCTTGAAATCCTGATAGTGGAAAGAGAACACATTCAACTTCGTCGGGCTAAGCGTGTAAGTGTCGCTGCCAATAATGCTATAGAGCCGGTTGTTATTTAGATTACCGCCGGTTAGATCAGAGGGAGCTCCCGGATCAAACTGATCATTGGGAGAGTCATTCTTCTGATAACCAAACCGGTAGAGCAATGTCTGCTTGCTGCTGTAGTGGTGGTCTACCTTTACAGTCAGCAGAGTGTCGTTGTAAGGAAGTGGGATCGTAGGCGACGCGGTTACACCCGGTATGGCCGCAATCTCCGGAAGCAAGGCTGGATTGACAAGTAGATTCTGCCGCTCTCTAAAACGTTCAAAGGCGACAAAGAAGAACATATTATCTTTGACGATCGGGCCGCCAACCGAGCCTCCATACTCCTCTCGGTTGTACTTAGGTTTTGGCTCCGTGCTTTCTTTCTCAAAGAAGTCCCTTGCACGCAACGACTGGTTGCGAAAGTTAAAGAAGCCTGAGCCATGTAGCTCATTGCTCCCCGACTTCGAGACCACATTAACTACCCCGCCAACCGAGCGACCGCTCTCCGCAGTCCAGCGATGCTGTAAAACCTGGAATTCCTGGATACCCTCGTACGCAAAGTTCTGTAGCAGGCTGCCGACGACATTATCTTTGTTGTCTCCGCCGTCAACGTTTACGTCCACCTGCCGGCCGTCACCACCACTGAAAGCCACGTTTCCAACGTGGGTCTTTGTCGGATCGAAGGTGCCAACTGGCCGCGCCTCAGGCGCAATGAGCGATAAGTTGGCGAATGTTCGATTAAGGAGTGGAAGGTTCTGAATCTCCTGTGGGGTTATGCTTTTGCCGATCTCTGAAGTTACCGTATTGACCGCAGCGGCCTCGCCTGTCACTTGGACGGTGGCTGTTATCTCGCCCGGCTGTAGCTCGAAGTTCTTTGTTACCTTCGCGCCTACGTTCAGTTCAAAGTCCTGCGCTAACGCTTTGCTGAAGTTCCTGGCCTCGACGGATAAATCGTACTTTCCCGGAGGCAATTGTGTAATCGTGTATTCGCCGGCGTCGTTCGTCGTGACGGTGCGCGAAGCTCCAGTACCCTTATTGGCCGCAGTAACCGTTGCGCCTGAAACAACATTGCCCTGTTGATCTGTAATGCGCCCGGTTATATCAGCAGTATTCACCTGTGAGTAAGCTGGAAGAATAAATACAAAGGTCAAGAGGAAAACTACACTTAAGCCTTGGCGGTAGAATTTCATGAGCGCCTCCTTAGGTTGGACCGAATTATCTAACAGACGGGAATTGCGCGGGGAGACCACCAAACTGAGACTGGGAGGATGCCCGATTCACTTCGCGGAAGCCAAAATTCCCGTACTCTTTGCGATTTGTGAATTCCTGGGGGATGTATCCTACTCCCATGGCGAGGCACTCGCAATGGTTTTCGGGCGTGCTGGGGGAAAGACGTTCACGTCAGTTCCAGTCTCGAGCGCTTGGTTAAACTAGAACGGGTGAGCGACGAACGGCGGCGATGAATGTGACTTGAATTGCTTTGCCTCAAAAGTCGAAACCGAGCGCCAACGGCGCGGAATATGAAAGCCAGGGGCAAGCGCGAAGCGAAGCGGAGCGCGTCGCCCCTGGATAACAGAATTAAATGCTCTGTAGCCCTGAAAGGGCGTAATACCCATGATATTTCGGCCTTTCAGGCCTTATCTCCTCGGGCTTATTGCAACCAGGGGCGACGCGCTCCGCTCCGCTTCGCTTCGCGC
>Ga0065712_10067758_pt1 | contig 54300 bp, 80 predicted proteins | sample MisRhiReplicate1_FD_59099 | JGI IMG/M metagenome (GOLD analysis project Ga0065712, IMG submission 59099) | Miscanthus rhizosphere microbial communities from Kellogg Biological Station, MSU, sample Rhizosphere Soil Replicate 1: eDNA_1 v3... | ecosystem: Host-associated > Plants > Roots >...
ACGCAAAGTGTTTCAGGTCAAGGCCGTCCCAAACCACATCGGAGGAAACTTTCTATGTGGATGTAATCAAAGTGCCAAATTTTTGACATTTTCGTGTCAGAACTGGCACATGTGACATCTGTCATGTCTTTGACGCTTTCGCCTGTGTGCGGTCTTGAAAGTTAATGGATAGCGGTTGGGCCTAACTCTAAACAGGCCGTAGAAAATCAGACGTTTTCATAGGGACAACGATCATGCCACGAGGCGGGCTCAGGGTCGGAGCCGGACGGAAAAAGAAGCAGGCAGCGATTCTGAGCCTCCACGCAGGAAGAGTCAGGCCGACTACGCCGGATGTGGACGTGGTTCCGGTGAGTGTTGAGGCGGTTCCTGTGGAGATGCCGGCGGATCTACCAGAGGACCAGCGGGCGATCTGGCAGGGTCTGGCGCCATTCGCGGTGGAGCAGCGGACCTTGATCCCGGCCACGGCGGGCTCGTTTCGTGACCTTTGCCGCGCGATCGTCGTGCGGGATGGGTTGCTGGCGACGATTCAGGCGGCCGGCTGGACGTTCATTAAGGTCAGCGTGGATGGCGCTGGTGTTGAGCACCAGGAGTTGAAGAAACATCCGCTGACGGTTGAGTTCCGGGGCTGGGAACAGAGAGTGGAAGCTGGACGGGCACGATTCAAGCTCGCACCGATTGGGAAGGCGATTGCGCCAGAGGCGCCGCCGAAAGCCTTGAGTCCGCTCGAAAAGCTGCAAGCGCAAGCGCGACAGATGAAACGGGGCTGATGGTTTCGCATCGCGTCGATCAGTACGCCGACCGGGTGCACACGGGCGAATTCGTCGCGGGGCCACTGGTGCGGCTGGCCTGTGCGCGGCATCTCGAGGAACGTCGACTCGCACTGACGAAGGCTGGCCATCCGCGGGGCTTCTGGTTCGATGAGGCAGCGGCGAATCACATCATTGAGTTTTTCGAGACGGTGCTCCGGTTGCCGGACACCTTGGACCCAGACGGCGAACCGATCCCGTTCCTCCTGACGCCGGCGAACACGTTCATTGTCGGATCGCTGTTCGGGTGGAAGTTGGCCGAGCAGTACGGCGGCTGGCGACGCTACCGCGAGTCCTATATCGAAATGGGCAAGGGGAACGCCAAAACACCGGTGGCGGCGGGGATTGGGCTGTATGGCCTGACGATGGATGGCGAGCAAGCCGCGGAAATCTACAGCGCGGCGACGGGGATTGACCAGGCGAAACTCTGCTGGCTGGATGCTCAGCGCATGGTCGATGCGTCCCCAGAGCTCTCCGACATCATCTACCAGAGTCAGAACAATCTGGCTTATGAGCCGACGATGTCATTCTTTCGGCCGGTCTCGAATGAGAAGCGCGGGAAGTCAGGTCCACGCCCGCACATCTGCCTGATTGACGAGCTCCACGAACACGCCGACGCGGTAATCGTCAACAAACTGCGGGCGGGTGCGAAACGGCGGAAGCAGCCGCTGTTTTTCGAGATTACCAACTCCGGCTTTGACCGGACGTCGATCTGTTTCCAGCATCACGACCACAGCCGGAAAGTGCTCGAGGGGATTCTCGAAGATGACCGCTGGTTCTCCTACGTCTGCGGGTTGGATGAAGGTGACGATCCGCTGACGGACAAGGCGTGTCACGTGAAAGCGAATCCGAACCTTGGGATTGTGATCCATCAGGACTATCTCGATCGCCAAGTCGCCAACGCGAAGAACATTCCGGCCGAAACCAATACCGTGCTCCGGTTGAACTTCTGTGTCTGGACGTCGCAGCACATCGAAGCGTGGGACATGGGCAAATGGCGGCAAGCCGGCGCCGATTTGCACGTGACGGAGCGTGACTTACTCGGCCATCCCTGCTTCGGCGGACTCGACCTGGGTCAGAACGATGACTTTGCGGCCTGGGTGCGGATCTGGGATCTGCCCGAGTGCGTGGCCATCAAGTGCCGGTTCTGGCTGCCGCGGGCCGCCTTACAGAAGTATCCCGATCGCCCCTATGCCGAATGGGAACGCGCGGGCCTGTTAGAAGTCACCGATGGGAACACGACCGATTTGGATCTGATTGAAGATGCGGTGATTGACGACGCGCGCAGTGATGGCGTGAAAGAGATTGCCTATGACAAGCGCTTCGCGCAACAACTCGCGCTGCATTTGCAAGGGGCGGGCCTCACGGTGGTCGATACGCCGCAAGGCTTCGCGCTGAACGAATCGATCAAGAACGTCGCGAAGTTGATTGCCGACATGGAAATCGCGCACGGCAACAACCTGATCATGACGTGGATGATGGATAACACCGTGCTGCGGAATGGGCGGAACAAGGAAGTGCGGATCGACAAGGACGCCGCGAAGGAAAAGATTGACGGCCCATCAGCATTGGTCATGGCCAATGCGCGGCGGATCGCCCAAGCGAAGCCGAAAGAATATCAACTGATGATCCTCGGAGGCACGCGCGCATGATCATTGCGCCGATTCCATTCTGGTATCGAGAGCTGACTAAGCGTGGCGAATGGAGACTTTCGATCGGCTCTCTTCGGCGCCGAGTGTTCGCGAAGAGGGTCGATCGCTTTCCAGAAGGGACGGTCTATCGTCTCTGGTTGTGGGTCGTTCAGATTCGACTCATGGTGAAGGCATGAACTTGGTCGCCGCTCGCGCGGCTGACGGCTGGATGGCGGACGATGAACTCGTCTGGCTCGCTGAGCAAGCCGCGTGGGCCGATTCGATTATCGAAGTCGGCTCGTGGAAAGGTCGCTCCACGCTGGCACTGGCTGAGAACACGCCGGGGCATGTCTGGGCGGTGGATCATTGGCAGGGCACACCTGGGGATGCCCATCTCGCAGAAGTCGAACGGCTCGGCGGACCGGACGGGTTGTATCAAGCCTTCTGCGAGAATTTGCGACACTGCTTTGAGCGTGGCACGGTCAGCATGTTTCGGATGGACTCTGCCGAAGCGGCCAAGAACTTCCAGCGGGGCTCGGTCGATCTTGTGTTCATCGATGCAAGCCATGTCTACGCGGACGTGAAGCGCGACATCGAAACGTACCGTCCGCTGGTGAAACCGGGCGGGATCTTGTGTGGGCACGACTACGCCTGTCCGTCCCATCGTGGCGTGCAGGATGCGGTAGATGAATTGTTTCCGAAGGTGAACCGCGCGGGGTTGTCGATCTGGTGGGTGCGGCTGTGACTGAATACATGCGCGAACGTCTTGTCAGAAGTCTGCCAAGTGATCGCTCTTGTCTCTCCTGGCTCAGGACGTTTGCCTGCGCCTTGTCTGGTGCGATCATCGGCACACTATTGGGAATAATGACGAAATGACGCGCATCGTCTTCTCGAAAGATCGCGCCCTACAACTGCACGCGTTTCTGCGGTCCTATCAGGATCACGTCTCGCCACACGCGCGGATGACGGTGCTGTATAAAGCCAGCACGCTGCGACATCAAGCCGCGTATACGGACATGTTTCGCGCGTTTCCGTGGGTGCAACCGTTCCGCCAGTCGGCCAACTTCAAGAAAGACTTGCTCGAATTGTTGCCGGCCTATGGCTGGGCGATCCTCTTTGCCGATGATCATTTGTTCGTGCGGCCGTGGGTGGAAGAAGAGCGGCTGATCAATCTGCATCTCGGGTTGAATCTGACGTGGTGTTACACGCTCAACGTGCCGCAACCGTTGCCGAGGCATGAGTTGATCGAGCCAGACAAGGTGTCGTGGTCATGGTGGCGTGGAGACGGCGATTGGGCATATCCACTCTGTCCGTGCGGGCACGTCTTTAATCTAGAGGAATGGCGCCCGATGATCGCCGCAGCAGAGTTCACGTCGCCGAATACTTTAGAGATGGCGCTGCAAGTCCATCGCTCAGCGTTTCTCTCGCGTCGTGGCCTCTGCTACCGCGCATCGAAACTGGTGCTCTTACCGTGGAACCGCGTGCAGGATGAATGCCCGAACCGCATCGCGGCAAACCTGCCGCATCCCGATCAACTCGTCGCGCAGTGGGAAGCGGGCTATCAGATCAACGTCTCGGCACTCTACGGCGTGCAGAATGAAAGTTTGCATCAGGAATTGCCGTTGGTCTTGGAGGCGCGGTGAACGTCACGATGCGGAGCGCAATAATTTATTGCCCGCATTTGAATCGGGACATTCGCGGCTTGCTGAATGCGATTCCCTTTCCCCGGATTTGGACGGGCGCGCAAACCGCACGCGGGGAAGACGGCTGCCTGCAGTGCCATCAGGCGATTGTGCTCTATGCGCTGGCGCACCACTGGCCGCAAGTCTTTGTGATGGAAGATGACTGCGCGTTGACTGAGCAGTTCTACTATCGGCGCTGGGTGGAAGATGCCGCATGGGCTGAGGCGCACGGGTATGACGTGTTGGTCGGTGGCTCCACTCGGACATACGGCGAGAAGGTCGTCAGGGACGGCCTGATCGAAGTCTCATCGTTCTGCAGCGCGCATTGCGTCGTCTATTTGCAGTCCAGTTACGAGACGATTCTGAAAACCGTGCAGCCACACGATCAGTCTATCGGGCGACTCGGCGCGAAATGTCTGTTGACGTGGCCGTTTGTCGCGGTGCAGCGCGCGGTCTTCTCTGGCATTCTGCGGCAGGAAGTGGATTACACGCCACTGTATGAGGCGCATGAGAAACGGCTCGGCCATGCCCTCGGTCTCCTTCAACCGCAGATGCCCATGCCGGTGTACTGATGATTAGCTTTGTGCTGCCCACGCTCGGCCGTCCCGGTCTTCTGACCGCGCTGGATTCGATCGAACTCTGGCCCGGTGACGAAGTGTTGGTCATCGGCGAAATGGCACACCTGAACCCCTATATTCGATCCTTGGATGTGCAGCGCGGGGTCCGGTTCCTGCATTGTCCGCGCGGCAATGATTGGGGCCACAGCGAACGAAACTTCGCGCAGGCGCACGCGAAAGGGCGCTATCTCGCCAACCTGGACGATGATGACGTGTTCGTCCCCGGCGCGCGAGACCTAATGGCCGATGCGATGGAGACCACACCGGACCGGCCGGTGATCTTCCGCATGTCGTATCCCAATGGCATGACGCTGTGGTACCGCTCGCACTATTTCGGCGATGACATCACTGGCGGGAATGTTGGGACGCCGATGATGTTTTTTCCGAATGACCGCGCGAAGTTAGGCCACTGGGGGCACGACTACACGGGCGACTTCCAGTTCCTCAAAAGCTGCAGATGGCGGCCAGAGGACTACGTCTGGCGGCCTGAAATCATCGCGTTAATCGGCCGGGATCAACACGCGGAGGCGGCCAGTGCGTGAGAAGTCCATTACGGTGGAAGTGCAGCGGCCGCGGGGGCGTCCCAGGGCGGCCGCGCCGTTGGAAGAATCCGTCACGGCACGACTTCCGATTAATCAATATCGGCAACTGAAAGACCTAGCGGATCGCCGGGATATGCATGTCTCGACGCTGGTCAGGCAACTCCTGATCTTCCGCCTGCGCTGATTTTCGGTAATCAATAATTCCGCCACTACCTGAACCGCCTAGCATGAACCTAATTCATGCTCCAGAAGGCGTATTCGCTCGTCACCGTCAAGGGGTTTGACCCCCAGAAGCGGACGTTTTCGGGCATCGCCACCTCCCCAGTTGCGGATCGCGTCGGCGACACCATCGACTCGAAGGGCATCAAATACAAAAACCCGCTGCCGCTCCTGCTGTATCACGACAGCAAAAAGCCGGTCGGTGAGGCGAAGTTCTCCCGATTCACGGGTGACGGCACGCCGTTCGATGCGCGCATTTCGTCGATTGACCGGCCCGGCATTGTGAAGGACCGGCTCGATGAAGCGATCGACTCCCTGAGCGCCGATCCGCCGCTGATTCGTGGTGTGAGTATCGGGTTCATGCCGCTGGAGTCGCCGGTCTACAACAAAGACACTGGCGGGTTCCACTACCCCAGTATCGAAGTGCACGAACTGAGCATGGTCGTTGTCCCGGCCCACCAGGACGCGACGATTACCACGCTCAAAGCGCTTGACGTGGACCAGCCCGCGCTCGGGCCAGACGTCACCGCTCCCAAACCTGCCGGCGTTTCGGCCTCATCGCGCACCGGAGTACGGTTGCGCACGGAACGCCCCATGGCCAAGAAAAGTTACGCCGACATGATTGCCGAGTGTATTGCGACGCGAAAGGAGCATACCGACCGTATCGACGCGCTTTTGCTAAAGCAAAACGACACCGGCCTGACGATGGATCCGCAAGATGCGGAGGATCACGACGAACTCGCGGGAAAGGTGGAAGCGATCGATGCCCAGCTTGTGCGCTTGCGCGCGGCTGAAGCGCGCGAGAAGGCCGAAGCAGCTCAGGTGCGTCCGAGTGGTGGGTTGGAAGTTCGTCACGGTGCGCAGGTCAGCGTCACCGATCCAGTCAAGCAACTCGGGAAGGGCATCATGTTCGCCCGCTACGCGATGTGCATGGGCATGTCCCGCGGCAATCCCTACGAAGCCAAACAGCTCGCGGTCGACAACTACGGTGATGGCACCGCGCCCATTCTGGCCAAGATGATCGACTGGCAAACCAAAGGCGCGGTCGGTGCGGCGAACACGCAGACCGCAGGGTGGGCCTCGGAGCTCGTCCCCTACACCCTGATGGACGACTTCATCGAATTTCTCCGACCGGGCACGCTGGTCGGCAAGTTCGGCACCACGCAGAATGGCGTGCAAATTCCGTCCTTGCGTCGGGTGCCGTTCAACACCAGGGTGTCTGGGTTCTCTGCCGGCCTGACGGCCAACTGGGTGGGAGAAGGGCTCCCGATTCTGCTCAGTAAGGCGACCAGCTTCACGACTTCGCTCTCGTGGGCGAAGGTGGCGGCGCTCACGGTGCTGACCAAGGAAGAAATTCGATTCAGCAATCCGAGCGCCGAAGCCAAAGTCCGCGACGAGATCGCGCGCTGCATGATCGCGAAGCTCGACAAGGACTTCATCGATCCGGCGAAGAGTGCATCGGCGAACGTCTCGCCGGCGTCCATCACCAACCAGACGGTCCCGATCCTCACGACGGGCACCACGGCCGCCACGCTGCGGACGGATCTCGCGACCCTGATCGCCACGTTTGCGACGGCGAATCTCTCGCCTGAGGACATCGTGTTGATCATGAACACGGTCGACGCGCTGAACATCTCGCTGATGATCACGTCACTCGGCAATCCGGTCTTCCCGGGCCTGACGATGCAGGGCGGGAACCTCTTGGGCTTCCCGGTGATCACGACCACGCAGATGACCTCGATTGGATCGCCCGTCAGCAACATCATCGTCGCGGTCAAGGCCAGCGAAGTGTATCTGGCCGATGACGGAGTTGTGACCGTGGATGCGAGCGATCAGGCCAGCGTCGAAATGGTGGACAGCTCGTCACAGACCGGCATCGTCGGCACCGGTGCTTCGCTGGTGTCGTTCTGGCAGGACGGCCTCGTCGGCCTGAAGGCGACCCGCGAGATTACCTGGAAGATTCGGCGCACTGGCGCGGCGCGCTACATCTACAACTCGGCGTACAAGGCCTAAGTAGGCATCTGACGTGCATCCTTCTCGGTCGGAGGTAGACACGATGACGGAGAAGGGACACGTCGGCGCGCATTCGACGCACGATCACGACAAGCCGGAGTCTGAACGGCCGAGCAAGCCGGGGGAACCACCGCCTGGACCGAAGCCGACCACGACGCCGGAGAGTACGCCGGGCGGCCAGAAACCGACCGGCGAGCCGGGACAGACGACCGGCAATCGCTAGAGACCCCAGGGGGCGAGCTCGATCGCGTTCGATTGGGCCGCCCCGTCACTCAACCCTGCGCTTAGGGAGCGTGTTGTGGCCCTCGACAATTTCACCATTCATCGCTATCGCGCCCTGCAGGAATGTCCGCAAGGGCAGCAGCCCGGACAAGTCTTTGAAGCCACGGAAGACGCAGGCAATATTCTGATTTCCGTGGGCGTGGTCGAACGGGTGCCCGACGATACCCCACTCGGCTTTCCGCGTGAGCGCGGCTCCTACAAACGGCGCGATCTGGTCGCTGAGAAGCGATGAAGATCCAGATCGGGCGGTTCACGCTCGACACGAAAGGCTCGGCATCGGCAGCGCTCGGTGACGGCATTACGCACATTCCGGCCTCAACCGCCGGCTGGTGGCCGGTGATCCGTGAGAGTTTCGCGGGCGCGTGGCAGCGTGGTGTGACGGTCCCGGTGGAAGATGCCCTCGCCCATCCGACCTATTGGGCCTGCGTCACGCTGATTGCTGGGTCCATCGCGAAAGTCCGTCCGATGCTGGTCGAAGAACAAGGCGGCATCGAAACAGAAGTCGAGCGGCAATCACCCTACTCGCCAGTCCTTGAACGGCCCAATCACTACCAGAACCGCATCCAATTCTTCACCTACTGGATGCTCTCGAAGTTGATGCGCGGCAATGCGTATGCGTTGAAGGCGCGCGACAGCCGTGGCATCGTCACCGATTTGTATCTACTTGATCCGTTGCGCGTGCGTCCACTGGTCGCGCCGAGTGGAGCGGTGTACTACGCCTGTCAGCAGGACATTCTGAACGACATTACCGAGGCGTCGATTGTGATTCCGGCGCGCGAAATCATTCACGACATTGGTTTCGCGCCGTATCACCCACTGTGTGGCTTTTCGCCGGTCTATGCCTGCGGCTATCCCGCGATTCAAGCCCTGACGATCAACCGCAACGCCTCGAAGTTGTTTAGCAACGGCTTCCAATTAGGCGGGATTCTGAGCGCGCCTGGTCAAATCAGCGCGGATACCGCCAACCGTCTCGAAAAGTACTGGATGGAGAACTACAGCGGCGCGGATAACGCCGGCAAGATTGCGGTCGTCGGCGATGGGATGAAATTCGATCAGCCCACGATGATGTCCGCCGTGGATGCGCAAGTCATCGATCAGTTGAAATGGAACGACGAGAAGATTTGTGCGGTGCACCTGATCCCCGGCTACATGGTCGGGGTCGGCCCGTTACCGTCCTATAACAACGTCGACGCCCTCTGGAACCAGTACTACGGGTTGTGTCTGCAGTACTACTTCGAATCGCTCGAGCTCTGTCTCACGGAAGGTCTGGAGCTCAAGGACGTCGGCTATGAGGTGGAGTTCGACATCGCCGAACTCGATCGCATGGATTCCGTACAGCGGATGGAAGTGGCGACCAAGGGCGTCATCGGTGGGGTGTTCAAACCGAATGAGGCGCGCGCCAGATTTAATCTCCCGAAAGTCGATGGCGGCGATGCGGTCTACCTCCAGAAGCAGAACTGGCCACTCGAGAAATTGGGCAGCGACAACGTGAAGCCAGGCCAGACGGCACCAGCCCCCCAGCAGCCTGCCGTCATGCCTGAGCCTGCGAAGTCGATCGATCAGGACGAACTGCTGTCACTCGTCATGAAACGGTTAGCCGCATGACCGACACCGAAAAGATCGCCGATGTTGTCGTCGCGGCGGTGCGAGTCTCGACGAAGGTCATGGCAGATGACATGGCGGCGATGCAGGCCCGCATGGCCACGATGGAAGCCATGCACTCGGCGATGGTGGCGCAGATGGCCACAATGAGTGATCGCATGGAGTCTTGCGAAGCAGACATGACGGCCTGTAAGGGCCGGATGGCCCAGATGCAAGACGAGATGGCGGCGATGCAAGGCGTGGGCAAGAGCCTTGCGGTGCTGGATGGACGGGTGCAGGAACTGTCAACGCGCAGTGCGATCCCTGGGCCGCCTGGCGAGCGTGGACCTACGGGTGATGCCGGCCCTCAAGGCGAACACGGACAGTCCGTGGACATTGGTGACGTGCGACAGATGGTTCAGGACGCGGTAGCGGACGTGCCACTACCGAAAGACGGGCAAGACGGCACCAGCGTGACCGCCGCAGACGTCGCGCCATTGATAGCTGCAGAAGTTGAGAAAGCCGTCTCGGCCTTGCCTGCACCGAAGGACGGCATCGGCCTGCTCAGCGCCCTGATAGATCGTGAAGGTGAGCTAGTAGTTACGCTCTCCGATGGCACCACGAAACAATTAGGGCCAGTCGTCGGCCGAGACGTCGACATGCGCGAGGTCGAGCGGTTGATTACTGAAAAGGTGGCGCTTATTCCCGTCAAGGAAGGCGCACCAGGGAAGAACGGCATGGACGGCACCCTAGAAGGTGCCAGCATCAAACAGATCGACGAACGCACCTTCAGGTTCCTGCGTGCGGATGGCTCAGTGCTGGGCGAGATGAAATCGTCGGCAATGGTCTACCGCGGCGTCTTCAGGTCTGGAGATGTCTACGAAAAAGGCGACGCCGTGACGCGCAACGGCTCGTTGTGGATCGCTCGCGATGATACCCAGGCGACTCCCGGCGATGGCGTGACCTCGTGGCAACTGGCGGCGAAGGCTGGCCGTGATGGGAAAGGGCTCCCAGGCGAACGCGGCCCACAGGGCGCTAAAGGCGAGAAGGGCGATCCGGGGAGGAACTTCTCATGAGCCTCACCGGTCTGGCCATGTGGGAGCGGTGGCAAGACACCGTGCGCGCGGCGCTGCCGTTGTATGCGCAAAGTCCGTTCTACGTGAATCAGACGACTGTGACGGAGGACGAAGTCGATCGCGCGGTGACGGCATTGGATGCGCGTTGGGACGTCTCGGGCATGACGCGGGATGTTGTGCACGGCGCGCGTGTGTTTGAGACCAGCCGCGGTCCCGTGACGCGTCAGTGGGTCGATGGGAATGTGGAAATCGGCTTTTTGTTTCAAGCGTTGCCCTATATGGCTGCGCACGACGTGCTGGACATCGGCGCTGGCTATGGGCGATTAGCGGTGATGTTGTCGCCATTGGTGCGGTCATATACCTGCGTCGATCCAGTCTCGGTGTCCGTGGACGTCTGCCGCGACTACACCGCACGGTATGCGCCGTCGGTGCGCGTGCTGAGTGTCGATGAATTCCTGGCCGATCTTCCGACGCTGCGTCCCACGCTGGCGATCAATATCCACAGTTGGAACGAATGCGATCGGGCACAAATTACCGGCTGGCTGGACGTCCTTGATGTCTTAGCGGTGCCCTACCTGTTCACGGTGACGCACGACGCAGACCCGCAGGTGTTTACTGCGTGGGAAACGGACCAACCGAATTTCAGGCCACTGATCGAAGCCCGCTACGACGTCATCGCTGAAGCAGCGCTAGGGTTTGGCGCATTGCCCCATGTGCTCTGGCGCCGAAAGGGGAACGCATGATCCCCGACGTGCCGCCGCGCTGGCCTGGCGAGACGTTCGTGTGTATCGGCGGCGGGCCGAGTCTGACGACAGCCGATGTCGACGCGGTCCATGGTTGGGCGCGCGTCATTGCGATCAACGATGCGTATCTCTTGGCGCCGTGGGCCGATGTGCTCTACGCCTGCGATGCGAAATGGTGGACTTGGCATCACGGCGTGCCGAGTTTCGGCGGGCCGAAGTATTCGATCGAGTCGTCTGATCCGGTGACATTCACCGAGGTGCAGGTGTTGAAGAACACCGGCATCACGGGCCTTGAGCTCGATCCGACCGGACTGCGGACGGGGATCAACAGCGGCTATCAGGCGATCAATCTGGCGGTGCATCTGGGCGCAGAGCGCATCCTGTTGCTCGGCTACGACATGAGCTGTGATGGGACGCGCTCGCATTGGTTCGGCGAGCATCCGGACGCGCAGCCGTCACCGTATCCACAAATGCGCGAAGCCTTTGAATCGCTGGTAGAAGCGCTGCAGGCCATCGGCGTGACGGTGATCAACTGTTCTCGACGGACGGCCTTGACGACATTTCCCTGCGTCCCGCTCGAGCAGGAACTCGCGCGCCTGCGGGAGCGTGCGGCGTGATCAAAGTCTTTGCCTGCTTCTACAACGAAGCGGCGTTGATCCCGTTCTTTCTGAGTCACTACCACTACGTGGATGCGATCCACGCGTTTGTCAGTCCGTCCACGGACGCCACACGGGAACTGCTCGCCGCCGATCCGCGCGTGTGTATTGACGATCGCGAGATGCCGGATGGCATCGATGACGATATGAAAGTGCTGTGGCTGAATGAGGCGATCGCTCGGCCGGACCACGAACACGCCTGGCATTTTGTCGTGGATGCCGACGAGTTCATCTGGCCGCCGCACGATCCCACTGGAGAAACGGCGCGCTCGTATCTCTACACCGTTCCGAAATCTGAAGTCGCCCTCTACGCCATGATGCAGTTCGTCTATCGGTCCGAGACGGACACTGATCTGGATGTGAACTCTACGCCCGTGGCCTTGCAACGTCGGCATGGGGTGCCGTTCGGGCGAAAGCCGCTGATTACGCGGGCGAATTGTGGCTTGCAGTACGTGCCTGGGAATCACAACTTTACCGATCGCCATCCCTGCGCAAAGACGCACGAATTCCACGGTGCCCACTGGCAGAACGCCGATCCGTCCTTTGCCGTCACGCGACGCGTGCGCGATAGAGCTGAACGTATTAGCGGCGTGAATCGGATCATGCATCACGGGACCCACCACTGGGGTGCGACGACCGCCACGGTTGAGGCGGAACTTGCGAGCCATCGCCATGATCCCGTTGTCCTCTAAGCCGCGCGTCTTCGGCGTCGATTATCAGTTCCTGTCGTGTGGCAACGTGTTCACGCGCGGGCTTGTCCATGCGGCGGCGGATCTCGGCCTCGACTATCAGCATGGGCTGTGGGACGAACCGCACCTGACCGCTCGGATTCAGCAATTCGCGCCGGACCTGGTGTTCGTGGTGCACGGGCGCCGGTTCTCTGGCCTCTGGCGGCAGATCGCACGCTCGGCGGTGTGGCTCCTTGACGAACCGTACGAAGTGGATGATACGGCGACCTGGGCGGGGAAGTTCGACCACGTCTTTCTCAATGATCCGGCCACGCTGCATCGCCATCAGAACGCCACGTACCTGCCGGTCTGTTACGACCCGCATCTGTATACGAACAACGGTGGCCCGCGCCCACATGCGGTGGGGTTTATCGGGGGAGGGAACGGCACGCGTGATCGCTACCTTGCCGGGTTAGCGCGTGCCGGACTCCTCACCTACGTGGTGGGGGGCGCGTGGAGCGATCCTGACGTCAATCGGCGGTGTCTCGCTGGCAACATCCAGCCGACGCAGACGGCCGCGCTGTATCAGCAGACCCAGATCATCCTGAACGTCTTCCGCGAAGTGCATCACTTCAACCGGGAGCAGATCCCGGCGACGTCGCTGAATCCGCGGGTCTATGAAGCGCTGGCCTGCGGGGCGCTTGTGGTGAGTGAGTGGCGGCCTGAAGTCGATCAGATCGTGCCGGAGCTCCCGACGTTCACGACCGAAGCCGAGTGCATCGATCTGATTGCGTACCTGCTCGCGCATCCAGTCGATGCGGAAGACATTCGGCAGCGGTGCGCCGAGCGGCTGAAGGACCACACCTACGCGAATCGGTTACAGACCGTGCTGGCCACGGTGGGATCGGCGGTGGCCGCATGACGCCGCGCGTCTCGATCGTGACGACGGTGTACGACCGGCTGGCCTGTTTGCAGCGGTGCCTGCGCTCCACACAGAAGCTGCACTATCGCGACTTTGAACAAATCGTGGTGTCGGATGCCCCGCGCGAGACGATGGTCACCGAGATCGCGGCGACCTGTGCGCAGTTTGGCGCCCAATATATCAACCTGCCGGCCCGTACCAACGATTGGGGCATTTCCCCGGCGATGGCGGGCCTCCGCGCCAGCCGTGGTGAGTTCGTCTGCTTCCTGAGTGATGACAACGCCTATCTGCCGGAGCACTTCGGACCACTGATCGCCGCGTTCGACGCCGATCCTGCGCTCGGATTCGTGTATTCCAGCTGTCTCTATGCCGGCCGGAAAGAACTGCGCTATTGCCCACCGGTCGGCGCGGGGATTGATCTTGGCCAGCCGCTGTTTCGGCGCGCGGTGCTCAACGAACTCTTTCCCGATGAATTGCCCTGTAAAGGCGTCTTTTCGTGGGACTGGGAATTAATCTGGCGGCTGATGGCGGCCAACGTAAAGTGGCAGCACGTTGACCAAACTACGTTTGTCTTTCGGCTGGAAGCCTATCCCCAGTTGATGGCGGCGCTCGCATGAGACTGCTCATGGAGGTCATCATCTCGGCGCTCATTCTGTGGCAGGCGTATCTGTGGATGACGATGGTGATCGCATGAGCGAACTCCAGATCACCGATTCGCTCATCAGCACGCTGCCGACGCCGGCGATCACGGTGGCGTATGCGAAAGACCACATTCGCGCGCTTGGGAATACCGACGACAACCTGATCGCGGTCTGGATCAACGCCGCGGCCTCCTATTTCGAGGAACAAACCGGCCGGCAACTCATCACCGCCACGCGCGAAGCCTGGCTGGATGCTTTCCCGTGGGTCGGTGGCGCGGGCGCCATCAGCCGGATTGAACTGCCGCATCCGCCCCTGCAGTCCGTGGTCAGTGTCCAGTATCTGGACGCGGACGGGACGCTGCAATCGTTTACGGGCGGGTCGCCGGCGACCGCGTTATTTACAACCTCAGCACCGGCTGGTCCCTACGCGCGTCGGGGCTGGGTCGAACCGCTCTTCGGCCAGACGTGGCCGACGCCCTACGCGCAAACCGGTGCCATTCGGATTCGCTACACCTGCGGGTACGGCGATACGCCCGATGACATTCCCGAACTGGTGCGAGGCATTCTCTGCTTTCTCGTCGGGCACTTCGATACCAACCGCTCAGCGGTACAGAACTCACAACGGGGCGAGTCGGTGATGGCGTTGCCGTATGGCGTGCAGGAAATGATGAATGGCTTCAAGTATTCGGCGCTGCCATCGCAAGTGCTGCGCACGGTCTCCACGGTGACGACATGGCCGTAACCGTCACGATCGGCGACTTGCGGCAAGTGGGCACGCTCTCCAACCCAGGGACACCCGTGGCGGACGGAGATGGCGGCTTCACCCAAACGTATACCGCCTTGGATCCTGAGGAATGGCGGTTCGCGATCGAGCGCGCCAGCGTGCGCGCGGCAGAACGGCATTTCGCGGGCGCCGTGATCGCGCATGGCACCTACATCATGCGGGGGCGGTTTCATCCGGACATTACCACGCAGACACGGATCGTCTGGACGGATCGCTCAGGGGCGGAACACACCGGCAATGTGCTGGACGTCGACGATACCGAAGGCGCCGGCGTCGAAACGGTGGCGTTGGTTTCAGAGGTGGTGGACTGAATGTCCGTGACGCTGCACTGGGACGGATTGGACGAGTTCAAGGCCGATCTCGAGCAACTGCCCGAAGGGCTCACGACGGAGTCGGATCCGATCGTGGCGCGTGCGGCCACTAGTGCGGCGGCGGACATTCGTGCTGGGTATCCGAAGCGCACCGGCAATCTGAAAAAGAACGTCTTCGTCTCGCGGCTGGACAAAGGCAAGGACTTCGCGGGCTACATCGTGAAGAACCCGGCGCCCCATGCGTTCATTTTCGAGAACGGCACGCAAGCGCGCCATACGGCAATCGGCGCGAACCGGGGCTCGATGCCGCCTGGCCATGTGTTCGTGCCAGCCGTGATCAGACGCCGCCGCGCGATGTATGTGCAACTGAAGGCGCTGCTGGTGACGTACGGACTTGTGGTGAGCGGTGACGCATGAGTCACGATTCGGCCTCGATCGACAACGCCCTGGTGGCCAAGTTGGGCGCTGACGCCACGTTACTGTCGTACTGCCCCAATGGCGTCTACATGGATGAAGCACCGCAGGGCATGACGCGGTTTGTGATTGTGAGTCTGATCGATGAATCGGATGAACCGGTCTTCGGTGCCCGCGCCTACGAAGATGCGCTGTATCTCGTGGAAGCGCGACTGCTGTCGACCACGGCCAATGCCAATGCGAACTGCAAAGCCGCGGCGGCGCGGATCGATCTGCTGCTAGATGATCAGCCGCTCACGATCGGCTCACCGCCTGCGCCAGTCGCGGGCTATACCCACATGCTCATGGCTCGCGAGTCTCGGATTCGTCTGACGGAGATCGACGAGATCGATCCGTCGATTCGGTGGTTTCGGCGAGGTGGCAATTATCGCGTGGTAATGGACGTCAATCCCTAGGGTGATCGTGGGACATAAAGGAGACTGCAGATGGCTCGTTTACATGGCAAGACCGGACAGATTCTCATGGACACCACACCGGCCAGTCCGGTGACGCCGGTCGCGTTGGCCGATACCAACGCCTTCACCCTGGACATGTCCACCGACAAAGTCGATGTCACCTGTTTTCAGGACACCAACAAGCAGAAGGTGGTCGGCCTGCCGGACTTCAGCGGCACGCTGAGTGGGTTCTGGAACAAGACCACAAGCCCGACGTTTTTCGCTGTGGTCCTCGCGCAGGCGACGTGCTGGTTGCGGCTGTTGCCGAGCAGCAATGAGCCCACGTACATGTTTGAAGGGCTGGCCTACGTGGACGGCTCGATCAACTGCAGCGCGACCGGTGCCGTCTCCTTCAGCGGCAAGTTCGACGCTGCAGGTAACTGGGTCATGAGACCGTGATCGGAAGTTGAACAGGGCATCCATAACATCCGGCAAGCCACGGCGCGATAGTCAGTTATTGTCGCTCGTGTCTTGCGGATGGAAATTGAACACTAGACATGGCGCTGGCAATTACCGGTGTGAACGGCCTGATCAAATGGTCGTATTACACCGCTGCAAAGATTGAAGGGTACGCGGTGTTTCGAGACAAGGACGGGCACTGGAGTATGACGGCCACGCTCGTCTTGTCCGATCCCTTCAAGCTGCGGCAGCGCCCGTTACTGTTTGTCGCACCCTACGTGCGGGAAACGTGTACAGCGTGCGGGAAAGTCAGACAAGTCTGTGTCTGTCGTGAGCCGCAAGTTGTGCACACGGCAGGTGAATGGCGCTGGCCGATTACCTCGCTCGAGATGGGCGCCGTGACTGGGCAGACGAAGATGCAGGCAGTCTTAGGCGAGCAATTACCGTAAGTCGACGGAAACGAGCCCAACGGGTTTCGACAGGGAGTACACAGTATGCCGTTTAAGGACCCTGAAAGACAAAGGGCATATTTCAGGGCTAGATATTTGTCCAAACGCGCTGAAATCTCAGCGCGGAAGAAACTGGCCTACAAGGCCAATCCGGACCCATCAAAGCTGCGAAGCAAGAAGTACAAGTCCGAGAACAGGGAGCTGTATCTAGCATCTAGCAATAGATACCGTGCAGCTTATTACCCACTGCATCGAGATAAGTACGCAGCGTATTCAAAATCCTATCGTGAGACCAATAGGATCAGGCTAGCAACAATCGCAGCCGTTTATCGCGCCGAACATAAGCGCGAACATGCTGAACACGAAGGACGGCGGCGCGCCAGAAAGAAGAACACGGCATTCGAGAAGGTCGACTTCGTGAAGATTCTGCACGATTCCAACGGGTTGTGTGGAATATGCCAGCAGCCATTTGATCTCTTCGGGATCGACTTCGATCACATCATCCCACTAGCTCGTGGCGGAACACATTCCAACGGAAATATTCAGGCTACCCATTCGCGCTGTAATCGCGCGAAGGGTGTGAAGGTGGGGTGACTTATGAGAAATCGGTTTGTCCAACCAGACATCGTCAGACTCGATCTGTCTGACGGAGATTTCATCGACATCAAGAAAGAACTGAACGCCGGCGAGAATAGGCGTGTCTTCGCGCGTCTCGTGAAAGACATGCGCGCTGGCGAAAAGATCACGCTCGAGCCAGAACAAGTGGGACTCACCAAGCTTGTCGAATACTTGGTCGGCTGGTCCTTCACCGATGGGACTGGGAAGCCCGTCGAACTCAGCGAGGGCGCGATCCAAAGTCTGGATCAAGAGACCTACGCGGAAATCGTGGCGGCCATCGATCAGCACGAAACCAAGATCGAGGCTGAACGGGCTGACCGAAAAAAAAAGACGACTGGGATGCACCCATCCGAAGCGATCTCAGCATCTGCAAGCTGATGCACTGGCCGTATCACTACGTCGGCGAACTGCCGCAGGACGTCTATGACGTGCTGGTGCGGATGATCACTGAAGAACAGAAGAGCGACTGATGGCCATCACGGGTAAGTTCCAAGCGGACTTCAGTTCCTTTGTCGCCGAGACACAGAAGGCGACCACTGCGCTCAAAAGCGTGGAATCGGAAGCTGGGAAAGCCGCCACCGAACTCAACACGATGAGCACGACCGCCACGCGGTCGGTTGGGACGGTTGCGAAAGAACTGGTCCTAGCCCAGAAGGAAGTTACCGAACTCCAAAAACTGATTCGCCAGAATGCCGACAAGCCAGGCTTTATTGCTGGTCTTGAAGCCGAGCTCGATAGCAACATCCCCAAAATTTCTGCGCTCAAGCGCGAACTGTCTGACCTGAAAAAACCGATCGAAGACGTGGCGACGGTCACCAAAACCACGTCCTCTGCCATCAGTGGGTTTGGTGAACAGATCGCCAGTATGGCGACGGGGTTTATCACCGCCCAGGCGGCGATCGGTGTGGTGACTGGTGCGTTCCATACCCTCACGGGCTTCGTGGCCGATTCCGTCAAAGCCTATGCCGAAGCGGAATCCGCGCAAAAGAAACTCACGACGGCGCTGCAAGCCCAGGGCACGTCGACACCGGCCATCATTGCGCAATACGGCGATCTGGCCACGCAGTTTCAACATACGACCGCGTTCAGCGATGACCTGATTACCAGCATGGAAGGTCTGCTTGTCCAAGTCGGCAATGTCATGCCGAATGCGATGCAGGCGGCCTTGAAGGCGTCGACCGATTTGGCGGCGGGTCTCGGGATCGATCTCGAAACGGCCACGACGATTGTGGCCAAAGCCGCGGCGGGGCATACCGAAACGCTCGGGCGGTACGGGATCAAGGTCGATCAAGCGAAGCTGGCGAGTGAAGGGTTTTCGGCGGTGCTGGAGGCGATTAATCGCCAGTTTGGCGGGCAGGCGGCCGCGCAACTCGATACGTATGCGGGCCGTGTCGAAAACCTGAAAAACCAATGGAACAACCTGCAGGAAGTATTCGGCAAACTCATCGTCACCGATCCAGTGCTGAGTGCTGCATTACGCAACCTGAGTGAAGGGATCGGGGCGACCGCAGACAATGCCGGCAAGGCCAATCCGTCGATGGCGCGGTTCATCGAATTGCTGGGCATCCTGCCAGGGTCGGGCGCGGCCATCGCCTATCTCGAAGGGTTAGCGGCGCAGGCGAATGAGACCGCAGCCGCGTTGGAGCGGTTGAAGGCGGCGCAACTGTCTCCGGAAGTGTCTCACCTCCAACCGTTCGCGCCTGCCGTCAGCCACGGTCCGGACACTGGCTTTGTCGAAGGCTTGCGGCAAGGCTCGGACGCGATGGATGAACTCCATGCGGCCTTCAAACGATTCAAAGACGAGAAAGCCGAAGAAGAACTCAAACGCCAGCAGGCCGAATGGAAAGCCTGGGCAAAGTCAGTCGATGACGCCACCGTGGCGTCCAATCTGGGCGTCTTCACGCTGAATCGGTATCACAAAGAACTCGATGATGTGCGGCCGAGTCTGGATGCGGTGCGCGACCAATTCGAGAACTGGATTGCACCGCTGGACAGTGTCGAAGTTGGCATCAAGCTGACTTCGGATCAACTGGAAGGGTTGCAACGGGCCGGACGCTTCGCCGAAGTCGCGATGGCGTCATTGAATCAGCAACTCCTGAAGTTGCCGAATGTTCATTCGTCGCTCGAAGGCGTCGATACGGCCGTACACAAGACTGGTGACGGACTGAATGAACTCGCACGTGGATTCAGTCAGATGGCGCAAGTGTCAGATGGGGCACTCAGTGAGGTGGCACGCACGATCGGCACCGTCATTACGGGACTTGATACGGCCATTAAAGCGGTCGGTGCACTCGGCACGGCGAGCCAATCCGGATTCGCCCAGATGGCCTCGAGCGCGCTCTCTGTCATTGCCGTCATTTACGAGATCGGCACCACGCTTCAGAGCATCATTCCGACGTTTGGCGATTTCGGGAATGTGAAACAGATTAAGAATCTGTTGCAACTGCAGGACTATGTCAAATCGCTCGGCCTGACGGCTGACGAATTTAAACAGAAAGTCGAAGAGGCGGGACTGTCGCTGGAGCAACTCTCTCGGGACGTCCATGATCCGAAAGCGTTCGCCGCGGATCTCGAGATTCTGAAGAAAGGACTCGACGAGGCGAAGCAAAAGGCCGACGCATTGGCGGAGGCCATGCACGCGGGTGGCGCACGGTCCAATACGGAACTCCAGCACGCCGCCGATCTAGCGCGCGAAGCATTTGAGAAAGCGCTCAAATCAGAAGATTACTCGCAGGCGAATTTAGACAAGCTCTATCTGTCCTATCAACAGTCGTTAGCGGCATTGCCTGGTCCTGCTGGCGAGGCGGCGCAAGCGTGGCTGAAGGCGCATGACGCAATCGCGGGCACGGCCCAGGCGATTGATACGGCCTTGCAAAAATTGATTGATCGCCGTGATGCGCTGAATACGGCTATTTCACAAGAGGCACCAGAAGAGCAGATCGGCGTGATCGAGCAACAAATGCGCACAGAGCGTGACGCGATCGAACAGCAGATCAAGAACGCGCAGAAAGCGGCCGATGCGACGGCGGATGCGCAATCGGATGCGGCCCACATTACCGAAGAGCGGTGGGGCGATACCTCGAAAATCCTGCAAGAGCATTTGGAGGATGCGGGCGATCAGGCCGCCGACCATATCAGGGATGCCTTCGATTTCACGATTCACATTCCGATCGTGTTCGATGTCCCGGCGCTGCCGAGTTTCCCGCCACTGCCAGTGGTCCCGCAAGCCACTGGCGGCGATTGGCTTGTCAGAAAACCCACGTTGTTTCTCGCGGGTGAAAAGGGCGCCGAGCGGGCCACGTTTAGCCCTGTTGGGCAATCCTCAGGCACAGGCGGGGGCGATGTGGTGGCCGAGATCCGCGCCTTGCGCATGGCCATCCTGGCACAACCCACGGTGGTCTCGATCAGTGGCCGAGAGATTATCCGCGCGACCCATTACGAGTATGACCACAACGTCGCAGGGGCGCGCACCGACCTGCAGGAACTGGCGGGGAATACCTAATGGCGGTGGCGGCCCTGTGTGCGATCTATCAACGGCCGAGTGATCACATTCTCAGGAATGCCACGCTCACGATTCAGACGGGCGTTGATCCCGGTGATACGAACTACGCCCCGGCGTCACTGGTTGATGGCAATCCGGCGAAGGTGGCCAAGATCGATTCCACGACCGGCGCCTGGCTCGCGGATTTCGGAGCGGCGCAACGCGTCGATCTGGTGTCCCTGATCCACCACGATTTCGATGCCGGCGCCGACGTGAAGATCCAAGGGAACGCGACGGATAGCTGGGGCGCGCCCTCATTCTCGGCGTCGATCACGATTCCGACCTGGTATGGACGCACGGCGAATCCGTGGCCCGTGACGCCGTGGCGGGATCTCACCAGCGCCAGTGGGTATAGCGCCACAGGATTTCGCTACTGGCGGCTTGTGATTACGGGCAATTCCCAGAACCTGCAACTTGGGCAGTGGTGGCTGGGGCCAGCGATTCGACACTTCGATCGGAATTACCGGTGGCATCAGGTGCGCGAGGTTCGCAGCCCCTTGATTCGATCGCGGACGGCGTTTGGGGTCGACACCATCTATAGCCGCGGCACGCATGTCGTCTCGTTTGTGCTCGATCAGCAGCCGACCACGACCTTTGCGGATGAACTCCGGACGACGTGGATTGAGATGGGCGGCGGGGCCGAGCCGTGGCTCTTTGTGCCGGACCCGACCCTGAATGAAGCCTATCTCGTGCGCTGGGGCAGCGAGATGCAGAGTCTAACATACGACGTGAATAACGTCTGGGCGCAGTCCATCCAGATCGATGAAGTGGGCCGCGGGTTGCGGCCAGGAGTCTAGGCATGACGGGCGATACCCTGTTGGTGTTCACGGCGGAAAGCGCCCGCCTTCCGTCCTCGGGGACGCCGGCCTATCTGGACACACGCAACAGTCATCCCGTGGTGTCTTTTACCGCTGGCGATATTTGTACCTTCGGGGCGATCCTGCCGGTGTCCTATGGCCTGAGTGGGGTGACGGTCCGACTGCATTATGCGATGGCGACGGCCACCACGAATGCCGTGAAATGGACGACCGCGTTTGAGCGCGTGGGTGATGGGCAGCAGGACATCGATAGCGATGGCTTTGCCACCGGCGTGAGCGTCGGGGATGCGACCGTGCCGGGGACGTCTGGCTTTGTAGACATTTACACCAATACCCATGCCAATGGATCCGAGATGGACAGCATCGCCGTGGGGGAATATTTCCGCCTGAAAGTCACCCGGAGTACGCCGTCTGGATCAGCGGCGGCTGGTGAAGCGCAACTCGTGGCGGTGGAAATCCGCGAACAATAAATGGCCGTCACCCTTACTGCGGCGGCGACCGCGCGCATCGATTGTGGCGATTACCTCTATAACAACGGGGCATGGACGGTGGCTGTCACGCTCACGCCCAGCGGTGGACTCGTCGCGAATAACCGAATTGTCGGCCAATGGAGCAATGTCGCCGCTAATCAGAATTTTGTGCTGGTGATGGTCGATACGACGGAAATTGGCTTCGTCGTCGCGAACGGGGCTGGCGCGTCCTATTCTGTGCGGACCACCGATATGGGGATGGTCACGGGGACCACGTATCGGATCGTGGCCCTCTGGTACGGGTCGGCATTCGGCGGCCCGCACATGGATATTTACGCGAATGGCGTGCAGAAAACGACCGTGGCGTGGTTCTCTTCTGCCTCATTTGCCCAGACGGCGAATTCGTCCGCGAAGTTTGAGATTGGCTATGAAACATCCAGTAGCACGGCCTGCGTGGATGGCGATTATTCAGAGGTGGCGGTCTGGATCGGGTCGCATCAGCCTGAAACAGCACTGGCGTATACGAAAGGCTTCTCGCCACGGTTTCTCAAGACATTAAACGCTGAAGGTGTGCTCTATCTCCCGCTCGAGAACATCAATAACCTCCAATCGCTCTGGGAAGACCACTTCGTGCCACTCGGGCCGCCCACGATTACGAACACGGGTGGGACGACAGCCGGTACGCACGCCCTGTTGATTCAGCCTCGGTCTGCCGTCAAGTTTGAGAGCACGCACACCGAAACGACGTTCGATACCTTTCCCGATGGCACAGTCTCACATCCCCTGACGTGGCTAGAGCATTACGTCGAAGATCCGGTCAATAGCGTGCCGGCGTCCAGTAATCGCACCTACGCCGAAGTGGATCTCTGCGATCGTTCCACGTATTACCTCGGCTACAAAGCGCCCTATGTGCTCGAATGGGCGCATATCACGCGCGGCCTCTCGGATCATCAAGGGAACCTGGAGCATCTGAGTTTCGGGGCCACCTGTTCTGACACGTCCCGCTATTTTCGCGGGTTGCTGGCCGATGCCGCGGGCACACGGTTTTTTACGAACCGCCCAGCCGTCGAACGGATGATCGATGACGACGATCGCCGCGTGGAAGGCGTGCCTAGGCTCGTCGCGAACGGGTTTATCAGCGATTACGAACCGCTTGGCGGGTTGAAGTTTCGCTTGGCATGTTCCGATTGGTTGCGCCGGAAAGGCACACGATCGCGCAAGAGTTTCCAGAAGTGGCAGCCGCTGATCATTCCTGAAGACTTCGATGTGAACACGACGCCGCGCGGCTTACTGAACAAGCCGGCGCCGGTGATCTATGGGAGTCATTCAGATACGGAAGGCGCGTATGCCCCAGTCTATACCGGGATCCGGCTCTGCCCGGATGCGGTGTATCGCACGGAATTTCTGATTGCTGGCCATGCGTGTAAGGGCATTCCGACGGGGGAGGTGTATGTCGATGGTGTCCAAGTCTCGGGGGCCGCGTTGGCGGCGAATTGGATTATTCCAGGGACCGCCGAATGGACGGGCGCGGGATTCACGGAACAATACCTCGAGAGTTTCGGGCGCCGGTACTTCACGCTCTACGTGGAGCGGGCCGAAGCGATTGCCTTGAATCTCGTCACCGCAGACGAGGTGTCACCGGGGACCGCCCGTCTGACGATCAATATAGACGGGATCGAAACCATCGGCGACGGCACAGGCACCCTGATTACCTCGCTCGTGCTCCAATGTCAGCACTTCGCGGAGAATCCCGGCGATCGGCCGTGGAACGCGCAGGACTGGGTCAATACCTCTCCCTTTTTCTTCTCGGCCATTCCCGCCTTAACGCTGGTGGATCGCGCAAGTTTCGCCGCCGTCGATGCGTTAGTGAACCTCGACGGCGCTGGCGTGATCGGCTTCAACGGCGAAGCAATCGGCACGATGGACGTGCTCGCGCGATTCTGCCTCAGTGGTGATTTCCAGATCGGGATCAATCGCTTCGGCCAATTAATCGCGGCCTACGAGCCAGCGTCGGCGCCGGCCACGATGCAAGCGATTGACGATGTGACGAATATCGAAGCGGACTCCTTAACCATTCAGGATGACGTACCGGGTCGCTTTTGGAATATCCAACCGTATCGGTATGCACCGGACTATTCCGGCCGTCATCTCGGTGATGCGGTGTTTGTCGGCGGCGTGCGGATCGTGCCGCCCGATCCCGGCGGCTGGCTGTCGGCCGTGAATGGCGATACGGAGTTGCGAGATAGCGCCTCCATCACCAATTACGACCAGGAGATCGCTGGTCAAAACCTCGATTTGCACTTTATTCGTGATAGTGCCGATGCGTTGGCTGTCGTCACGCGGCGGTTGAATCGCTACAAGAACCCTTTACGGTCGGCGCAGTTGACTGTGCCGCTGTCAGGGACCAGTGTGGATCTGGGGGACATCTTTACCGTCAGTGCCGTTGATGGCATCTCCGCCACTGGGTGGACGGATCGACCGTTGCGGTGCGTGCGGCATGAACTGAACCCCAATCAGAACACGGTGACGCTGGAGGCGTATGACATCCAGCGCGTGTGGGATGCGGTGTAGCGGGTAAGACGAGTCGGGGCTGGTCCCGTGGGCCACACGAAACCAACCCCTAAGCGAGCAGAGCAGCGTGAGTAGTAATCACGCGACCCGGATCGCCTAGCGCGGATCCTAAACCGAGTGAAAGTGGGTCGCTTTACGGAGATGCACGAAAGCGAACCTTAGTGGGACCACAGTCACAGAACGGCGCGCTTTTGCAATTAGTCCATGCCAATCGTGACGAAGCGGAGAAGGGACACAAGCGTCTCCGCACCGACGTGGATGGCATTGGCAAGAAAGTCGCTGGCATGGAAGCGGTGCAAACCGATCTGCAACTGCGCGTGCAGAAGTTGGAGCTGGCACCGGTCAACGTCGAGAAAGTGTCCTTTTCGAGCGTGCAATTAATTGGGGTGGTCGTGGCCAGTCTGGCGCTGGCTGCCGGGATGTGGCAGTTGCATGTCGGGATTGATGACGTCAAGACCACCGTGGCCAATGCCGCGAAACTGCAGGATGAGCGGAACGCCACGCAGAAGGAAACGCTTGACAACCTCGGGCGACAGATCGAGATGCGACGGGTGGAGATTCAGCGGGTTCGCGACGACTTGGCGGAATACATGCGGCAACCGAAGAAGGAGACACGTTAATGGCCTTTCAGAGTGAAGACATTGAAAACTGCATTCTCGGGATCTGCTGCGAACCAACGCGGCAGATGAAAGCCCTCGCCAAGAAACTGCACGAGGATACGAAACTCGCCGATCCGATTGCGATGACGGTGGCGGCGTGGATCCTCGACCACTACGACCTCGCCCCGAAGGGCGACCTCGAGTCGCTGTTCAAGCACGTGGCCGAGATGGCGCGCGAATATCCCTATCAGGGCTGATGAACTCGACCGTCTTTCTGCGCACGGCGATTGAGCCAGCCATGAGCCTGCTACCGGCGCGGATGGACAGTGCTGAAGCCCGCGCGCTCATGCTGTCGATCGCCCTACAGGAATCACGGTTGCTCTACCGGCGGCAGATTGGCGGGCCGGCGCGGGGGTATACGCAATTCGAGAAGGGCGGGATCGGCGGGGTGTTGATGCACTCGGCCTCTAGTGTGCCCGCCATGCAGCTCTGTGAGGCATTGGACATCGCGTCGACGACCGACTCGATCTATCAGGCGATTGAGTTTAACGACGTGCTCTGTGCGGGCTTGACGCGGTTGCTGCTGTGGACGTCCCCGATGGTGTTACCGGGCCTCCACGATCCCGAACGCGGCTGGGAGCTCTATGCGGAGACGTGGCGGCCTGGGCGGCCACACCGCGTGACGTGGGACATGTTCTATGCCCATGCGTGGGAGACCGTGACCGGTGTCCCACCTGAGACGGTCCTGAAGATATGAGGCCAATTCATGGATGACGCACACGGACTCGGTCGACGCTTTGCGCCCGATGATCGCGACCGACGGTTCTCGATGCAGGCGACGGTCTTTCCGCATCCGGCCTTACCGCCGCGGCCGCGCCAGCGTCCCTACAACCTTGGCATGACGCTCGACCAGGGCGCAACGTCGCAATGCGTCGGCTACAGCTGCCGGGACAAGTTGGCCAGCGCGCCGTTTATGGTGCACGTGGATCAAGGGCCGTCAGCCTTTGAGATTTACACCGGCGCGCAGAAGGTCGACGAGTGGCCCGGTGAAGACTACGACGGCACGTCTGTCCGTGGTGGTTTCAAGTTTCTGCAGCAGACGGGATACCTCTCCTCGTATGTCTGGGCCGCATCCCTTGAGGATTGCGTCCGGTTCCTGCGGGACGGCTACGGGACGCTGGTCCTGGGGACGAACTGGTACGACCGCATGTTTACGCCGGATGAACATGGCTTTGTGTCGCTGGCGGGTCCGATTGCTGGCGGTCATGCGTATCACTGCTTCTGGGCGGTGCCGGAGCGCGAAGAGTTCTGGTGCAAGAACTCATGGGGACCGAGTTGGGGCATCGAACTGCACAAACGACCCGGCTGCTTCAAGTTGCGGTACGCCGACTTCGCGCGGTTGCTATCTGAGGATGGCGAAGCAGGCGCCGGTCTCGAGATCAAGGTGAACTAATGGATCCAATTACCGCGGTCGCCAATGCGATCCAAGCCGTGGCCGAAATGGTCACGGAAATTAGCCAAGGCCAACCACCAGAGGTGAAGAAACAAATGTGGGAATGGTGGGTGGAAGACATCGCCTGGTGGCGTGGGCTCTTGAAGAAGTGAGGCTGCATGAAACTGCCTGACGACGTGAAAGCGATCCGGACGCGCTACGTGGCCAAATATCCAGTGCCGCAAGGCACGCCCGAGACCATTGACGATCTGGTGCGGGCCTGGACGGTGCGATTCTGCGAACAGGTGCACTTCGATACCAAGGATGCGCGCTACGGGGCCAAGCGGGCGGATCCAGGGCGGCCGATCGGGAAGGACACACTGGCCCGCAACGATGCGAGTGGGCTGATCGGCTGGGATCTGCTGCTCGGGACGGGGACCGGCCATCCGACGTTGTATCCGGATCCGGATTCGCTGGCACTCGGGCCGGGCACGCCGGATGGTGGCGCGTCTGGACAAGTCTTCGTCCCGGTCGCGCCGGTGGATCATCTCGCCGGGAGTCCTGTTCCGCCAGACCCGACGCCACCGCCCTCAACGACCTACACACTGGACACGTATTTCGCGTTCAGGAACGAGCTCGAGAAGATTTACCAGGAAGAACTGTTTCGGTCGGTGGCCTGCGATCCGGACGCGATTGTGAACTGGCTGTTTCACTGGCGTGAAGAAGGCAAAGACGCGGCGTGGATAAGGGCGCGGATCAAAGAGTCGCCGGAATGGCACTCGAAGCATCCCAATGGCTGAATCGACGCGTGTGCCGACGTCCAGTCCGAACCATACCGGCTGGTCATTGGAAACGGCGATCGACTATCTGTTAGCGGTGATCCGAGAGAAGGACGATCATCTGCACACGCTGGTCCTCAGTAACGATCGGCGCTATGAGGAACGGTTCGTGGCATCACAGAAGGCACTTGAACTCGGCTTAGCGGGCACGAAGTCTGAAATCAGCCTAGCGCTGGCCGCGGCCGATCGAGCGGTGCAGAAAGCCGAAATGGCGACCGAGAAGCGGTTCGAAAGCGTCAACGAGTTCAGGGGCACGCTCGATCAGCAGCAACGCACACTCATCCCGCGCACCGAGGTCGACGTACTGGTCCGTGGTCTCGACGAAAAGATCACGCAACTCACAAAGCAGATCGACGGGATGCTTTCGGAGCGCGCGGGCATCAGGGGCGGGTGGGGGTACGCGGTAGGCGTCGTCGGGTTAATGCTCGCTGTCGGTTCACTCGTCACGATGATGCTCAGAACGATTCACTGAAAGGACACGATGTCTGGAGACGGACAGATTACAACGGTTGTCGTCGGCGGCACAGGTGGCGGAGGGGGGACGATTACCTCTCAAAACGTCGTGACGCCTGCAGGCCAGCCAAACATCACCATTCGAGCGGTTCCTACCGCGCTCGCGTTGCTGTTTGGGACGGCGTATCAGTTTCTTGTGGTCTTCGCGGGGTTATTGTCAGCCGCAGGTCTCGGGAACAAGTTCATCCCGTTCACCGACGTCCAGACGTTGGTCGCTGGCGCAGCGTCGGCGGCAGCGATCACCGCTGGCTTTGATCTCGTCAAGAGTCTCATCGTGATCGTTGGGAAGCTCAAAGAGCGCTACCCGCTCTTGGGCGTGTAAGGAGACAAGCAATGCTGATGTTGATTCTCACGATCGCGGCACTGGGATTTCTGGTCTGGCTAGTGACCACCTACGTCCCCATGCCGGCGCCCTTCAAAACCGTCATCTACGTGGTGGCGGTTGTCGTGCTCATCCTGTACCTGATGTCCGCATTTGGCGTCGTCGGGCCACCGGTGCCGCAGATCCGGTGATGGCCTCACTCGATCCGGCCATCGAACCGGAGAGCGGCGAGAGTTACAAAGTCCTGTTCGAGCGGATGAAAGCGGCGTATGTGGACGTGCTCAAGCAGTTGCGTGATCTGCTCGACGCGAAGCCTGAACATCAGAAGAGAGAACCCCTATGAAGCTACACCGTCTGCTATTGGTCGTCGCCGCCCTGAGTCTGACGGGCCTCGCGCTGTTCTCGGCGACACCCCTGACGGTGGCGCCGTATGTCGCCACCCTGGCGATCGGGCAACACGTCCAACTGAATGCGACCGGCGGCAACGGATCCTCGAAGTGGTCTTCGTCGGCGCCGCTGATTGTTAGTGTGACGTCGAATGGCTGGGTCAACGGCGTCTCAGCCGGCACGGCGGTGATTACCGTGCGGCGGGGATCCTCCACAGCTAAGTCAACGATTACGGTGACACCGACAGCACCGCCACCGGTGATTGATCCGCCGGTGCCGCCAGAGCCTGGACCGATTCCGCCAGGTCCGGTGATTCTGGTGCCGACCTGTCAACACGATGACGTTCAATCCGCGATCGATGCCGCGACGGATGGGACGACGGTGCAGATTGCTGCTGGGAGCTGTGTTTGGCCGCTCCACGTCGGGTGGAGTGACAAGAACATCATCGTGAAAGGGGCGGGCATCGACAAGACGGTGATTACCACGACGGGGCAGTTCAGTTGGTACATCGGGGCCAACGCGACAGGGAAAGCGCACTTCCGTCTGTCGGGCATGACGTTAGCTGGCAACATCACGAACGCGGCGATCGCCATTACGACGGAAGGCAACCCCGGCGTGAACTCCGGCTGGCGCGTCGATCACATCAAGTTCAATTTCCCGACGGGCGAGCGGCGCGGCGTCACGGTCCGTGGCGTGACCTATGGCGTCATTGACCACAATGACTTCCTGTGGAGCAACGGTGTCGCTGTGGGTGTCGCGGCTTTCAACGCGTCAGACGCCTGCGTCTCACCACCGACCAACGCTGAGGGTAACTTCGCTAGCTCGCAACCACTCGACCTCGGTACGGCGAACGCGATCTACGTCGAGGACAACACGTTCACCTCGCAGGGCGCGCCGATGATCGTGTATGACGACTCGGCGGGCGGCGGCCGGATGGTGTTTCGCTACAACACGGTCAATGGCGGCTTCGTCTATTCGCATTGGACGCGCGGATGCGAGGTTGGTGGCTTCATCCACGAGATTTACAACAACACGTTCATCGGCAACGCCGACTACAACGACTATGCCGTCCGGTTGGAATCTGGCACGGGCGTGATGTTCAACAATACGGTGCGCAGCTATCAGACGCTGCCGCCCTATGTCGTGCTTGATGATCGGCGAGCAGGCGGCAGCGGCGAGGCCTCCTTACCGTTTAACGCCTGCGACGGTAATCAGGCGTGGGATGGGAATAAAGGTGATCCGGTAGCCCCTGGCTGGCCGTGCTTCGGCCAAATTGGTCGGTCGCCAGGAAAGTCATTAGCTGCCAGCATTGCTGGAGACAAGCAAGTCTCTGCGCCGTTCTACTTCTGGAATAACGGCCTCGAGTTGACGTGTGCGTCCGGCGGTGCGTGCACGGACGTGCTGTCGGTCTGGGCCACGCCCGCGGCCTACGTGAAAGCGTCGCCCCATCCAAACGGTGAAGTGGACTACGTGATGAACGGCAAGACGCCGAAGCCTGGGTATACGCCGTTCACCTATCCGCATCCGTTGGTGACGCCGTGACAGACGTGATCCGCCGGAGCAATTGGAAAGACGCGGGCAATGTCGCCGTACCGAAATGCCCTAAATGTGGATCTGCTAACTCGCCCCAGCAGTCGCCGATTATTGAACGTGTGAATCTGGAATATGTGTGCTTGGTGTGTTCGCACGCATGGCCCGTGGCTTCGTCTGCGGCATGACATGGTTACGCTTTGGTGCGTTCTCTGCGGCGAAGCCTATCGTAGTTCCGGCACGATTCCGCCGTCGTGCCCGCGATGCCTGCAGACGACGCGCTGGACGACGCGTGCGAGCGTAGACATCCCGAAAGTGCGCTATGCCCTGAGTTGGATGGATGTGCGGTTCCTGCATTCCTTGCGGATTGATCCCGAGGAGCGCCCGTTTATCGACTCTGTGGCCAGCTAGCGCGGGAATCCTTCAGACGTCGGCGCGTGGCAACTCAGATTCCCCTGTCTGAGTGACGGACTGGCGGCTGAGGGATTCTCGCGTTGGAATCAATACGACCCGCTCGCGGTGGCGATGTTGGGGAATCCAGAAGCGAAGCCTGACCGATATAGCGCCCCGTCCTTATAGATGCCCACCGTAATCGATCCCGTGTCGCCACTGGAATCAATTTGGCAGGAGAGATACAGAAAATCGCCGGTGTTCGCTCTGGCCCAGGTGTACGAGAACGGAATACTGACGACACTTTGGTTGGTGCCCCCAGTGGCGTTGGCATAGGTGGCGCTGCAGCGGCGCGCCGTGCCGGTGATCCGATATTCCACGACCGGGGGCGCCAGTGACAGGTTGAAGTCGACATTGGTGTCGGCCGTAATGACGCGCGTCGTGCGACTCGTGATCCACCCGGTGAACTCTGCCCAAATGTCGGTCGAGCCTTCCTTGATGGCGATCGCATAGTGCCCATTGGCCGTGGTGTTGGTCGCGCCTTTCACGGCGCCTGTGGCCGTATCGAAGAAGCGCAGATAGACATTCCCGAGCGGCGCGCCGTCTGGCGCCGCATGGACGAATCCGGCGACGGTATACGTCTTCGGTGTGGGCGCTGGCGGCGTGCTCGGCGTGACGGGTGAGTCTTTGCCACAGGCGACGACTCCGGCGGCGAGCAGGCAGACCAGCATGAGGCGCATCGGCTCTCCAGTCACACGGTGTAGTGATCGAGGAAGCGCTCGAGCCAGTCAAGCGCATATTCAGCGACCTTTGGGTGCATCAGTACCAGAATTTGATAGCGGTCGATCAGGGAACGTACCCGCTGCTGCTGCGGCGATGTCAACGGTGACTTCGGTGAGGAAGGCTCTGAGCCTTTCGAGTTCCTTTGCCGCTTCTGACGCGGGAACCTGACCACGGTCATATATCTGAGTGTCTAGAGTCTGCCTAAGGTCGCGCTTGCCTTTCAAGCCTCTTATTGGGGCACTGTGTCGAAACCGTGCGGCTGTGGCACTTACTGACGCAGCTTCGACCAGAGCCAGAAAATGTTCTCGTGTGAATTCGTGCAATGCGCGGAAGGCGAGCACGAGGCGTTGTTCGTCGGCACTCAGATCCTTGGCTTTGACCTCGAACAATTCCCCAATCGAGACCCGAAAGTAATCCGCAATATCGTCTAAATGATCGATGGTGATCGGGTTCTCGCGGCCTGCGGTGCCGTGCTTGAAATAGCTCAGATCCTGTGTCCGAAGTTTGGTCCCACCAGGACGCTGAAAACTGAAGTCTGACAGGCGTTTCGCGGCGCCGTGCCCTTCCGCCTCAATCAATTGGCGCAGCTTCCGCCGTAAGCGCTGCGTGACGGTGGCGCGAGGCATTTCGGCAGCGAGTATCGCGCATTCTTCACACGCTGTAAACGCTAACTGGTTGCAGGCGTTAGGCTTACCAGAGAGGGAAAAATATTTACGCAACGGCGGCCGAAACCGCTTGACAGTAATTACCAGATTGTGAATAATTCCCTCCATGCCACAGCGCGTGTATCCGAACTTGGTCAGCTACTTCGACAAGACGGACGAAACGCAGCAACAAGTCGCCAGCGAGCTCGGCATCAGCACCGCGTATATGTCGATGATCAAGTGGCGGCAACGGCAGCCCGACCTCGCGCTAGCGCTCCGCATTTCTGAGCGTTGCAACGTCCCCCTGGAAAGCCTGATCCGGAAAGCGAGCTAACGATGCGCCTAGGTTTGGGCAAATGCCGTCTCGGATCGGCTGAGTCGTTCACGATGCGGGAACCGACCTGTGAATCGTCGTTCACTATCGGAAAACGCCAGACAATAGACACTGGGTCTGATAATGGATGTTGTGTTGAATGGGAAGATTGCCGATTTCCTGAATGTGAATCGGCGCGTGCTTCTGCCCGAATCTCGTTAGCGGACCTCAAGTCTACCTCGATCGGCTGCGCGTGGCGGCGCGTTCTTCAGCGTATCGCTCAACACCAGCACGGCCAGTCTCAACCGCACTTTCTGCGCTTCGACTTCCGCCGCGCGTCTTTCCACTTCGGCTTGCCACGATTGCAGGCTCTGCATGGCTAACAGTCTGTCGAAGGCTCAGCCGTCACAGGAAGTCGCCAATTTAGACGGCGTGCGACCACGCATGGCAAAAGCAGTCACACCCAGTCACACCGAGTTGCGCCGTGTGATTGCCCTGGCCCTGGAACGCGTCGGGCCGCTCAAGGCGGCGGCCGAAGAGATGGGCATTGACCGCGCGCAGATGTATCGGCAACTGCAAAACGGGCACTTGACGATTGAGCGGCTCGAGGCGCTCGGCCCAGCCTTCGGGGCAGAGCTCGGCCGGATGCTGCTCGATGCCTTCGGGCCGCTCAGTACTCCGCAAGCCCGCGCCAGGCAGGACATTCGTGAGATGCGCCGACTCCTCGATGAACTCGATCAAGTGGTGGAGATGATCGCATGAGCATTCACATCAACGGCCATACGTACGTCGTGCGAACCGAAGCCGAATTATTGGACTTACTGCAGTTGCTGAAGTCCGGCCGATGAATCAAGTCGATGCCCTGCTCTGGCAAGTACTGGCGCTGACCGTCCACACCCGTGCGAAGGAGCCTCCGATGACCACGCCTGTTGAACTCCTCGAGAGTCGGATCGCCTACTACCGTGCGTTGGATCCGGTGACGGCCGAAGGGCGGACACAGCGCGACGCCGTCGTGCATGAACTGCTCAATTGCCTCTGGAGTTTGCAACTGCAAGCCGTGAATGCGCTGCACCTGGCGCAGATCGATGCGGGGCTAACCAAGTGAACGCCCTTGAGACGATCTGCTTATTTCTCGGCCTGCTGTTGGGGGCGCTGTGCTTAGCCAAGCTGCTGAGTGTCGGCGCGTTTCGGATCACGAAAAAACCGACACGGATTGATCACAACTGGTTAGTGAGTCACGAGCGGGAAGAGCGGTTGAAGGCGGCGGCGATTTGGCGCGGGTATAAGCGATGAGCGACATCGGCTTCGCGGCTGCCGCCTGCAAATTGGGCCGTGCCATCTGGAAGGCTCGCGTCCGCGCCTATGACCTCTCCTGTATCGACTGGGATGACCTCGACCACACGACGCGGCATCTCTACGTGACTCAGGCCGGCGACATTCTCAGAGCCAACGCACCGATCTCGATGGTCTCGCCCGCGCCGACTCCGTTGTTTGATGCCTTTGTCGCACAGGCTCGTGCTCAATTTCCGAGGATTGTGAAATGACCCAAGCGTTGCAAGCCGGACCGACGCCGATGGACGCCGCGATTGTCGAGCGTGTCCTCATTCACGGCGATCTGCGGCAACTCACACCAGCCCAGAAGGTCTCGTATTACAACCGCGTCTGCGAATCGGTGGGCCTGAATCCACTGACGAAGCCATTTGAATACATCGTCCTGAACGGGAAAGAGACGCTGTATGCCAAGCGGGACGCCACCGATCAACTCCGCAAGATCCACAACGTCAGCGTCCAAATCGTCGCGCGGGAAGTGACCGAGGATTGTTATGTGGTCACGGCTCGCGCGACCCTGCCTACCAATCGGCAGGATGAATCGATTGGCGCGGTGCCGATTTCCAACCTTCGCGGAGAAAACCGCGCAAACGCGATGATGAAGTGCGAGACGAAAGCCAAGCGGCGCGTCACGCTCTCCATTTGTGGCCTTGGGATGTTGGATGAAACCGAGGTCGATTCGTTAAATCATCAACTGGCGCCGCTGATTGTGACGCCGTTGCCCCCTCCGACGCCCGTTACTGCCGCTCCGACGGTCGCAGGCGTTCAAGTCCCGCCGACTCAGAGCGGGGGAGATTCTGAGCGTAGGCCGAGCGGGGCCGAAACGGCTGGGGATGCCGCTCCCTCTCCAGCCTCCATCCCGCCAGGCTTTGAACTGATCGCCGAAGTGCGATCCTCGCGCGCTGGGAGTGTGGGGGAATTAGTCCTGCAATCGGGCGAGTGCCATCTGATTTACAAGGCGCAATTAAAAACGCTGGCTGAAGAGTGCTGCCAATTGCGGATTCCGGTGCAGTTGGATCTCAAGAAATCAGGTAGTGGGAACTTCTACTGCACCGGCATTCATAAATTGCCACCGCCGATCACAGATACAGAGCTCGACGCGCAAGCGGCCAAAGAATCCGGCGACGGAAAGGATCTGCCGTTTTGAGCACCGCGACGGACACGATCACGGTTCAGCTCTATCAGAGCGTGGGCGGGTTGGCCGTGGAAGTCTCTGGCCTGCCCTTCTGTTCTCCGGTGGAATCCGAGAACCGCGCGCAGCAATACGAACTGGCCGCAGAGGCGATGCGGCAGCACTACCCGGAGTTGGTGATTCGGAAGTCCGCAGCGATTAATGGTGATGGCTTCCTCTTCTGGTGTGAGGCCATCTGATGCCGCGCGTGGCTGTCCATCATCATCCGTGTGCGGACTGCGGCGCCAAAACTGAATGCTGCGGCAGTTGGGAAGAGAACTACGACGGCGTTCCTGATGTGATCTGCCGTGAGTGGCATCTGCTTGGCGGCTTCACTAATCCTGATTTCGTCTGTGAGTCATGCGACCTTAAACGCGCGGAAGCGGCACGACGTGAATACGCAGGTGGCGCATAAGTGGCCTTCAACCTTCCGACGCTGGCCGAGATGCAAACACGGCGGCGTGCGGTGTCGAAGTCTGAACTACCGACACGGATGGACAAAGCCGACGCGAAAAAGAAGGCGACCGCGCTGGATGTGCGGAAACTCGTCGAGTGGGCCAAGCAGGTTAAAGATCGGGACGGCTGGAAAGACCGATATACCGGCCGACGTGTCAAGGGCACTCGGATGGTGCTGCATCCTGACGCGGCCCATGCCCATCACGTCGCCCCGCGCGAGAACACCGACGTGCGCTACGACACCAGGAACGGGATCACGCTGAGCGCAAAAACCCACGATCGTGTGGAACGCAATCAACTCCTGATCGTTGGAACCGTCTGGTTCACCGTCAACGGTAAGCGCTACATCAATTGTGACTATCCCGTGAAGTTTATGGAGACTGAGCGATGAGCCTTTGGCATCGGCTGCTCATAGCGCTGGGCCTGCGTAAGACGCTTTCTGAGGCGTGGTGGCGCGAGTTCGATCGACGCGCCTTTCGGATTACTGGTGATTCATCGCCACGCTGGAATTGGGACGCATGGGACAAAAAATGGTGACGCAGCCAACGCTCGACCTCTTCGCGCCGGCCGTGCGGCCCGTCTCCGAGTCACCCATTCGGATTCCGCATCAGTCGGGATCGCACAGTTCATGGACTGGGGCGCAGGCGCAAACGCTGAAGCTCTGGACCGAGAAGCAATCGGCTCTGTTGCAGATGATCGACAACGGCCAACCGCTGACGCGGAATCAATTGGCGTTGTTTCTCCACTGGCCGCTGAGTTCGGTGTGCAGTGTGCTAGCGAGCGTGCGGGATAAGTTGGAAGTCGTCGACTACGAATCTTATGACTGGGGCGGAGGACGCATTACCAAGCGGGAACGGTTTCAGATCAAAAGGGCGAAGTAGATGGCCGCTGAGAAGTCGCCAGCCTTCCAGTTCTCACGGAAGACGCAACAGCGTTTCTGGGTGAAGGTCCAGGCTGGCCCTGACGATCAGTGCTGGATCTGGCACGGCGCAAAAGACGCAGAAGGCTACGGTTATTTCTGGGACGGCGTTGCGAACCGACGAGCGCATCGTTACGCCTACGCTTTAAAAGCGTGGGACGTATTCCTAGATGGCCATGTGCTGCATTCTTGTGATAACCCGTCGTGCGTCAATCCGAAACATCTGAGACTTGGCACACACGCGGAAAACATCAGAGAACGCAATCAGAAGGGTCGCCACAATCTTCCGAGCGGTGATCGGCACTGGTATAAAGCGCTCGACCAGGAGAAGGCTGATCGTATTCGCGCGTGGGTATTCCGTGGGCAGTCACAGGCTTCAGTGGCTCGCGCCTTCGGTGTTAGCCCTGCGACGGTCTGCCGCCTAATTAACGGTCAACAGCGGAAGGAGCTGCGCTAGTGGCTCCAGAGAAATCGCCTGCTTTCCAATTTTATCCTAAGGACTTCCTGATGGATGGCAACGTCCAAGGGATGAGTTTGGCTGAGCGCGGGGCGTATATCACGCTGCTCTGTATCTGTTGGCAGGAGCAGTCAATTCCTGACGACGAAATACGGCTGGCGCGCATGGTCGGCCTACCTCTGGCTTTATTCAAGAAACTCTGGCCGTCAGTACGGGTCTGTTTCACGCCAAAAGGGGACGCGTTTATCCACAAGCGGCTCGAGATCGAACGGGAGAAACAGGAAGCGTATCGTCGCCGCCAAAGCGACAAGGGGAAAGCTAGTGCAGCCAACCGGAAGGCAACCGAGAGGCAACCAGAAGCCAACCACGGTTCAACCGGGCCTCAACCAGATGGGCAACCGAACGTCAACTCTCCGATCTCCGATCTCCGATCTCCATTAAAGAACAAGAAAGAACTATCTTCGCCGAAAGAGCCGGCGAACCCAGAGGTGGCGTCATTTCTGAAATGGTTCCCCGAGGAATACAAACTTAGACGTCACGGAGCGGACTACCTTGTCGTCTTCGAGAGGGACGGTTCCATCGTGAAGCGACTCCTTAAAACGGCGTCGTATCAACGACTTCAGAAACTCTCACAGATCATGCTCTCCGATAAATGCGAGGACGATTACGTCATCAATTCCGATCGCAGTATTCAGATTCTCAGCACGAAATTTAACTGGTTGTCGGATCGTCTAGCCCAGTTTGAAGCACGGGTCAAAAGCGCATGAGGTGCGTGCTGTGTGCCGATAAAGGCGTGATTCGTATCGGCTACCAAGAGGCGCCGCGAGAAGGGTATGTCGATTACGGGATCTGTTCCTGTGCGAAGGGCCAGAAGTTTCGCGCGCCAGGCTTTCAGCGCGTCTTAGCGCAGCGATTTGGGGTGGAGCTTGAGCAAGTAAACCTCGTCGAAGAGCTCCTTGATCCGCAGGATTTGCCTGGGTTTGTGGCGCCGGCCGTGGACGTGACTGACGCTGGCCGGAAGTCAGGCCGGGCCAAGTTATGAGCGATCACTGCCGGACCTGTGGCAAGGAAGGCAGCCGCATCGACGCCCCGTACTACATCAACCAGGAAGAATTTACCGATTCGTACTGCGGCTGGTGTGGTGTGAAGTGGGGCAGTTACGTCGATGCCATCAAAGAAGCGAATGAACCCAGACGGAAACGACCGCGACTCATAACCACGAATCATGGCTTTACACGTATTGGTCGGTGATTTCCAGCAGGCGGGGAAGGTCCGTCCGCCGAAGACGCGGGCGAGGGGTGGCGCCTCATGCTGATCCAAGCGGATGCCCGATCCCTACCGTTACGGGATGGGTGCGTCGATTGCTGCGTGACGTCACCGCCGTATTTCGGCTTGCGGGATTACGGGGTGCGTACCCAAATCGGCCTCGAAGGCACACCGGAAGCCTATATCGCCTCGATTTGCTCGGTATTCAGGGAAATTCGACGCGTACTTAAGGACGAGGGTACGGCATGGCTGAATCTCGGGGATGGTTTCGGCACCGTTGGGAATAGGAATGGTTTAGATGCGTCCACCCTCGGTGGAAGCAAGACGTATGGACGTGGCTGTGATGCTGAACGTCCCGATCGAATCGTGGATCTTGGCGTGAGAGCGAAGAATCTACTCGGCATCCCGTGGCGCGTCGCGCTGGCGCTGCAAGCGGACGGCTGGTACCTCCGCTCCGACATCATCTGGAGTAAACCCAATCCGATGCCGGAGAGCGTTCAAGGAACGCATTATTCTAGGCATCTAGTTACGGTAGATGAATATGAGAGATTGTCTGGTTTGCGGTACCTCTGCGAGTGTGCCGGGGACGACTGGGCCGGCGACGTGCCCCCGCTGTCGGAGGGCCAAATATCTCATCGCAAAGCGCCGCTATCAGCAGAGTGCGAAGGGGAAAGCTACCGCGCGTCTGCGCGAGGAACGTGCCGATGTGCGCGAAAAGCGACGGGTGTTCTCAGCGTCACAACAAGGCCAACAGAACAACAAGAAATATCGCCAGACACCGAAGGGGCAGGCGGTCGGTCGAAAGCGGGCGGCGAATTATCGATCTCGGCGGAAGAATGCCGAGGGAATACTGACGGCTCAGGATTGGCTGACGATTCTCGAGCAGCACAAGTATCGGTGCTATTACTGCCGAAAGCGCAAGATAAAACTAACACTCGATCATGTCATCCCGCTCAGCAAGGGCGGCAGGAACTCGCCAGAGAACATCGTTCCAGCGTGTCAGTCGTGCAACTGCGCGAAGCGGGACAAGATGATTCTTCTCTGCTAGTCGGATGCCCAGGCTGCGATAAGTGTATTGGGCATCATGGCTACACATTCCATCTGTCGGCAGGCCGGCCGACGAAGGCGCATGAGTATCTGTTCCTGCTGACCAAAAGCGAGAAGTACTACTACGACCAAGCCTCGATCTTCGAGCCGTACGCCGAGAGTACGTTGCGTGAAGTCGAAGACGGATACGACGGACTCGGCCTGAAGGATTACGCGGCGGCTGGCGTCCAGAACCCCAGCGACACCAAGCGTCGCATCATCGATAGCATCAATAAAAAACGCAGCAGTTACCGGCCCGGGTCCGCGTCGAACATGAACAGCGGTGAACATGTAAAGAAATCCGATGCGGGCCTGCCACTACGAGAAGGTGGACGCAACAAGCGTACCGTCTGGACGATTCCCACGATGCCCTACGCCGGCGCGCACTTCGCCACCATGCCAGAGAAGTTAGTCGAGCCCTGCATCCTGGCTGGGTGTCCAATGGGCGGGCTCGTGCTCGATCCGTTCAGTGGTTCAGGAACGGTGCTGGCCGTGGCAGAACGACTCGGACGGCGCGGGGTCGGCGTGGATCTTAATCCGGCCTATCACGAACTCGCGAAGGTTCGCACGGCGCAGCGTGGCTTGAGATTCGGCGAGGCCGCAGTATGAAGATTCTGATGTGTGGCTCCCAGGTGGGGAGGTAGATGGCGAAGCGTAGTTGGTGGCAATTCGTGAAAACCGACGTGGGATTTTGGCTACTCGTCGGACTCAACATCATCAGTGCGTTGTTTCTGGCGTCGGCGATTCTATGAGAGTCGGTCAAGCGAGAAAGCTGGACGCGAACTGATGGCTAATCACAGAGAAGAGTGGACGAAGGCTGTCACGAAACTTCAAATGACAAAAGCAGTTCAGTCAAAATACAAGGCTGTAAAGGTCACCGTGGACGGGATCGTCTTCGACAGCAAGCGTGAGGCGGCTCGCTACCACGAATTAAAGCTGATGGAGAAGGCCGGCAAGATTCGCAATCTGCGTCTTCAGACGCGCTGGCCGCTGGTGGTTCAGAAGGATGGCGAGTTGTCTGTGCTCGCCGGCGTGCAAGTCGGTGTCTACATGTCCGATTTCGATTATGAAGAACTCCCTAGCGGCGCCTATGTGGTGGAAGATTCCAAAGGCGTCAGAACCGCGTTGTATCGCTGGAAGGCGAAGCATATGGCGATTCAGTATGGCATTCAGATCCGAGAAGTCTAGGGATGTGGCGCAAGCCTTGACGGCGATCGGGGTGAAAACATGAAACCAGTGTGTGTGCCTTGCCAGCGGTTTTTCAGGCCAGAGCGGAACGGCTACTACTTTATCGAGGGGATGCCCACACAAGGGCGCCCATTGCCAGGCACTCAAGAGCCTCACCATTGGCAACCTTACAAGCTTTGGGTTGGTGACCTCTGGCAATGTGACGGCTGCGGCGCGCAGATCGTGAGCGGTGTTGGATCTCGACCACTCGGCGAGCATTACGAGTCAGATTTCGCTGAGCAGGTCACACGAACTGGCGCCTCGCAATTACAGGTCAATGATTGTTAGGTTGGGTAGGCCCCCGGCCGCCCGAAGGGGTAGCCCCGTGAAAGTCCGAAGGGGTGAGGTAAACGGCTCTACGGCCAAGGCCGATAGCTTTCCGCCTAGCTCGCTGTAGCGAGCTGGCAGGTCTGAGGCGGGCTTACGAGCCGCCCAAGCCTTGAGAGATTCAAGGCAGCGTTGAAATCAGCGTTCGTCGAGTAGCCACAATGCACACACCGGAAAAAGGCTTGATCTCGTCGATTGGCTTTCTCGCAATGACCGCACGCGCTACAGGTGCGGCTCGTGTTGCGGGGATCGACCAACGCGACTGGAACGCCGGAGAGTGTAGCTTTGTACTCGATAAACGCGCGCAGTTGATAGAACGCCCAGCCGGAGTGCTTGGCGCGGTGCTTCCGCCTAACCGTTGTCCGCGATCGGATGTGCGTCAGGTCTTCCAACGCAATACCTCGCTTCGTGTCTTTAGCGGTAGTGACGATCTGCTTACTGATGCAGTGGTTCTGGTGGCGTCGAAAGCGGGCCTCTCGGCCGGCCAGATTCCTCAGTCGTTTCTTGGCGCCTCGCGTTCCTTTGCGTTGGAGGCTTCGCCGGTTCCTATGGTGGCGTCGCCGCACACGTTCGACTGTTGTTCCGCTGTGCGTCGTACCGTCGCTGTCGGTTGCCAAGTTGACGATACCCAAGTCAATGCCGAGAAAATCGGACGGAGTGATAGGGGCACCGTCAGGAACCACGATACTCGCGTACAGATAGAACTTCCCGTCTCTGAGGACGAGATCGCATTGTCCTTTCAGGCGGTCGAATCGCGCCCGTTGATACTCGCCGAACATCAACGGAACGAGCTGTCGGCCATCCAGGGTCAACAGGCTTACGGTGTCCATGCCTTTGAAGGACATCAACCGCTCGTCAAGCGTGATTGCGCCGTCAGGTCGAAATTTCGGACAGACGGTCTTGTCTCGCGCGAAGCATTCGACGGCCTTTCCGATGGCGCGCACAGCCATCTGGCTCGACAAACCGAATCGTTTCCGCAATTCGTAGTAGACGAGTTTGTGAATGCTCGGCTGACTGCGTACGCCAGCCTGAAAGCCTGCCCTAGCCGCATAAGTGGCCGCAGCGTTGAAGGCGCGCATCGTGGCCCGCAGTTGCGACGATTGAATAACTGTCGGCAGAAGCCGCAATTGCAGCGTCAGTATCAAGGCTTACAGTGTAGGATAGATTCTATCCGTAATCAATCTAGGCGGGCGCTATGAGCCGCAAAAAGAAACAACCCGACCCTGACGTGATTCGCTTAACCAACCTGAGTGCCAAGGTGGTTTCGAGTTTCACGATTACCAACGTCAGTGAGGCCGACATCCGGATGCTGCATGAGGGCCGCGTGCCTGACTGGATCATCCAGACAGCGGATTATTACTTGCGCGACAACCCGAAGCCATCGGACATCGATCCGGCGTTCTTCAAGGCGCGGGAAGAAGAACAGGCCGCCGACGCGGTAGCACGGGACGTGGCGTGACTCTCAGGCAGTCCATTCGCGTATAAGGATTCTCATGGTTCGAAGGCTCAAATGACTGAAGCAAAAGATGTTGGGCTCCTCGGGACGCTGATCGAGCGAGTTCGCATCCAACTACAAGCCTACGCAACCGATAGGCATATCGCTGGCGACTTCGATCAAGAAGCAGAAGCGAATCGAAACATCAACGAATTAGGCGCTCTGGCGCTCCCCACGGCCCCACCACAACAGGAGAGTCTTGTGATGACGGCTGAACTGATGCGATGGATCGATCAGCGGTTCGCGCGGTCCACGACGACCGAACGTGACAAGGCGCTGCTGAACGATCTGAGCCAATGGATCGCGAAAATGCAGTGCGTGCCCCCGGCCCCACCACAGGGACAGGAACAGCTCCAGCAAATCGTGAAATACCTGCACGATGGCGAGTATCGAAACCGGGAGGATTGGGGTTCGCAAGGACTCGACTCAGCGGAAGTAGCGATCCAATGGCTGCTTGCGAATCGGTTGGCGGCCTCTCCACCCGCGCAGGCCCAGGAGCAGGAACCTGAGATCGATTTGAGCGAGGTGGACTGTCCCCACTGTAACGGAATCGGAAAGATCATTCGTGCGTATAAACCGGCACCCGCGCAGGCCCAGGAGCACGACCTAGATGGCGGTGATTTATTGGCGCGAGCACGCGAACTCGCAAAGGCACACAAGGCGAAGGCGGCAATTGTCGAACATCCCGACGGAACTATGACGCTGAACGAGTCGGCAATCATCGCATTACAAGCCAAGGAAATCAGGCTCTTGCGGGATCGGTGTGCATCACTCGAACGGTTGGCGGCGGCTCCCCCGGCCCAGGGGTGGCCACAAGACAAGGAATCGAAATGACGAGCGACGAAGAGTTCAGGCTGGCGAATCACGCGTTTGAGTTGATGCCGCTGCCGATGCGCGAGGACGTGTTACAGCGGTTCGCGAAGTTGCGGTATCCCAATGTTCGCGATCGGTTCTTTGAGGCTGTCCACGCGTCGATTAGGCTCCCGGCGCCGCCGCGCGCCGCTCAGGAGCAGCCAAACAGTACAGAGAAGCGTTAGCGCGCGTGGACACGATGGATGGTTAGCGATTTCTTCTTACCGCATCGACCGAACGGAGATACGTGACGCCTTATTACGAACAGAGCGGAGTGACGATTTACCACGGCGGGGCGCTCGCGGTGCTGGATATGTGGGAAGGGTTTCGTTCTCAGTCATTCGACTTGCTGCTCACCGATCCGCCCTACGGCATTAGAGAGGCCAGATCGAATAACAAATCACGAAGCGCTCTCGCTGTGTCTAGGGATTATGGCGTGTCGTCATGGGACGACAGGCCGGCGCATGAGGCGATTGCGATGGCCCGACGATTCTGCCGATGGCAGATCGTATTCGGCGGGAATTATTATGACCTTCCCGCCTCTCGGTGCTGGTTGGTGTGGGACAAGGAAAACGGCGCCAATGATTTCGCTGACTGCGAACTCGCGTGGACGAATCTGGATAAGGCTATTCGCCGAATCGTCTATCGCTGGCAAGGCATGTTGCAAGAGCCTGGAATACCGCGCGAACTCCGTCAGCATCCGACGCAGAAGCCTGAGGCGGTGATGCGCTGGGCGCTCCTGCAAGCCCCTGAGAGCGTTCGAACAGTGCTCGACCCGTTCATGGGCAGCGGCACCACGCTTGTGGCTGCCAAGAGGCTGGGGCGTGTGGCGGTTGGTATTGAGCGAGAAGAGCGGTATTGCGAGATTGCCGCTCAACGACTACAACAGGAAGCTTTTGATTTCTCGCCTGAGACGGATGAACCACGAACGCTGGACGCTGGAGATCCTGTCGGTCTATTAGGGTTGGAAGGTACGACGCGAGACTAATTCTCTGTATTTTGTAGTTTGAGGATCCCCCATGCCCCGACTCGATGAGATCGCCACCCACTTGAAAGTTGGTTATTGGTCGAAGCCACAACGAGCCGCTGACGATGTGAACTTTCTGGTGGCCGAGGTCCGATCCCTCCAGCAGCAACTCGCCGACGTGCGATCGTTCACCAAAACAACGGGCTCGGTTCGCAACGGCCTGTCTGACGACGTGGAGTGCGTGCGTGGGCTTCAAGAGCGTGTCAGGTTTACTGAATCGTTTGAGACGCTACAAAAGCAATTAGCCGAGGCCCAGCAGCAGATCGCGGCGCTGCGGCTCGCCGCTCAGGAGCAGCCGTGAGGAACGCTGGTGCTTGATCACGCTCGCCGATACCGCGGCCCTGATCGCCAGAAGCGCGCCACAAAGAGTTATGCCCCACGCACCGCCTGTCCGCAATGCACCTGTCTCGATTCGCGCGTGGTGGATCCTCGGCCGTTGATTGGCTTGGGTGACGGTAAGACGTACTGGCGAGCTCGCGAGTGCGTCCGGTGTGGGACCATCTACTCGACCGAAGAAATCCCCCGAGCCATCCTCTCGCGCACCTCAAAATCCGCCTAACAATTCACAACATATTGCGTTCCCGCACAGGATTCTCCGCACAATGCGAAGCGGATCCGTGTGAGTCGGAAGCATTATCACCTCGTGACCCTCGAGCAAATTATGAGCCGTGGACGCCGGAAACCGAAGCCCACACCAGAGCCACCCCCACCCCCACCCCTGCCAACGCCTACGCCTCCGGTCGACACGTCCTATGGTACGATCCTTGTGCCGCCATTTGATGGGACGGAAATCCTGATCGCGGCTGGTGCCAACATCCAGTCTGCGATTGATGCCGCTCCCAGTGGGACGCGGTTTCGCCTCCAGGCTGGGATTCATCCGATCCTAAGCGCGAAAGTCCCAAAGAACGGGACCGTGCTGATCGGCGAATACGGCGCGATTCTGGACGGGACGGGCTGGACGTCCCTCGACACCACCGCGGCGGCCTTTCGGGCGCATAACGAAGGCATCAACGACGTCACGATCAGCAACCTCGAGATCCGCAACATGCCGCAACAGGGGATTCACGCCTGCGGCAATCAATGCACGCCGAATAACACCGGCTGGATCATCGACCACTGTTACATCCACCACAACCGCTTTGCGGTGCAGACCGGCAGCAACGCGATCATCCGGTACAACCGACTCACGGATAACGCCGCGCCCAGCGGGACGTCCGGCGCCTACAACATTGGCTTCGCGGACAATATCGAAGTCCTCCATAACGAGATTGCCCGGAATGGGGCTGAGACGAAATTCGGGGATTGCACGCGGATTTGGTTCCACGACAACTGGGTGTATGCCCAGACGTATAACGGCACCTGGCTGGATGGCTGTGACGACACCGGCGCGGACGATGCCCACTATTCGGTCATCGAAAATAACGTCTACGAAGACATTCCAATCTTCTCGGTGTTTATCGAGATCAGCCGGTATGTGAAGGTCCGCAACAACACCATTCGGCGCTCAGGGTGGGGCGGCGTGCAGGTGGGGACCGCGCATCACGTGCTCGTCGAGGGCAATTCCATCATCACGCCGGCGGGCGGCGCCTACGCCATTCAGTTGCGGGTCGATTGTGGCCGGCAGGACTTCGGGGCACTCGACTACGACCTGAAAAACAACACCATCCAAAACAACACGCTGGTGGGGGACTATTCCGGGGCGATTACGGCCCTGGTCATTGATGAATCGCTGACGACCTGTGATCCGTCGTACCTCACCAACGCGAAGCAGAATAACTGGATCGGCAATCACTATGACGTGTCCAATCCAGCGGCGGCGATCTTTGCGTGGGGCGTGAATCCCTCGCCGTCGAAGACGTTCGCGGAGTGGCAGGCGCTCGGGCAGGATCTCGCGGGCTCGATCGCATGATCTTCGACCGCGCGTGGTTTAACCGGCATCAACGTAGCCTCATGGCCGCGTGTCAGGTACCGGGGTTGGGCCGTGAACTACGGGCTGCGCTCGGCCTGGACTTACCTGGCCGCGTCGTGCGGATCCTGCCGCACGCCTACGTCGTGCAAGATGGCCAGACACGAATGGCCGAGTTCCGCACCAGTCCTCGGTTTGCCAGACGCCTCTACGCGGAGTATCTGCCGATCTGGAAGCTGGCCCATTGGTTTGACCAGCGCGTGGCCAACCCATTTATCCCGGCGTTGAATCTGGGATTCGATACGCTCACGGCCTACCCAGACCCGACGCCAGAAACCACGACGGTGGATGGCTATGTCGGGCGGATCGGCGTGAATGAAACCTTTCCGACGATTGTCGCGGGGGCTGGGACTGGGGGCACGGATCATTCCAGCACGGACGTCTTTTGCTATCTGAAGGCGAGTGCGACGACCGACCAGTACGATCAATTGCGGCGGTTATTTTTCCTCTTCGATACGTCCACGATTGGGGCGGGGTCCACGGTCAGCGCGGCGACGTGTTCACTCTGGGGGATTGGGAAAGATGCGGGGTTAGGACAAACCGATCTCACGATTGTGTCCTCGAATCCCGCCACCAATTTGGAATTGATCGATGCGGACTTCAGCACGCTCGGCACCACCACCTTTGGCTCTGTGGCCTTTGGTTCGTTTACCTCAAACAACACGGCGTATACAGATTTCACGCTGAACGCGAGCGGCCTGTCAGCGATTGCCAAGACCGGCGTGACGAAGTATGGGGCGCGGCTCGACTGGGACCGGTCGGGGACGTTCGGCGGCGTCTGGGGCACGGGGCTGACCGCCTATTACCAAGTCAACATGGTGGAGAACGCCAGCGGGACGGCGAAGGCGCCTAAACTCGTGGTCACGTTTAGCGGCCCGTTTCTGTTGGTGAGCAACTAGCGTGGCCTACGATCCGCACGCCAACCTCGCGATTACCACTGTCGCTGTCGCGCCCTCGCCAGCGTTGTCTGGGACGTCGCTAACGCTCACGGCGGATGCAGGCGGCGCGCTCTTTCCGGCACCAGGTGCGCAAGGCTACAACGTCACGGTGTGGGCGACGGGCACGCAGCCTATTCCCACGAACGCTGAGATCGTCCGCGTGACCGGCAAAGTCGGGAATGTCCTCACCATTGTTCGGACCCAGGAAGGCACCTCCGCGCGCGCGATCGTCGTCGGGGATCTGATTGCCGTCACGATCACCGCCAAAGTCGTCACGGACGTCGAAGCGGCCATCACGGCCAATACGAATTTCGCCGGCACGAATGGCGCGATCACGGGCGGGTCGATCACGGTCAATACGTCCGGCGTGTCCGTGAATTTGCCGGCCTACCTCACGACGGCGGCGCTCTCGAATCATTCCCACGGCAATCCGACACTGAACCTCACAAACCTGTCAGGGACGACCGCGAGTAATAGCGCTGGCTTGACGCTGTCTCTGAGCGCAGCCGCGCAATCGGCCCAGACGGGCATTTCAGGGATTGCTGGCTCGAATACCACGTATTCCTCTGGGACGGTGCAATTCACCGGCGTCGGCGGTGGCGTGACAGTCAGTTCCAACACGGGCCAGCGGATTGACATCTCCGTGGCTGCGCCAGTGGCGCAAACCGTCCAGACGCAGAATCTGATTGCGGCCAGTCTCTCCGGCAATACGGCCGGCGTCCTGGCCTTGGTGTCCTCAGGGACGGCCATTTTCGCCGGTGGGAATAACATCACCCTGAGCCAGAACGGGCAATCGATCACGATCAGTGGCGCGAACGCGGGTGGCGCGCAAACTGCGATCAGTGGCGTGGTGGTCTCGAACACCACGTATACCTCCGGCACGATCAGTTTTTCCAACGCCGGGAACATCACGATCAGCTCGAGTGTGAACGGCGCGACGCAATACGTCGTGCTCAGTGGCCACGCGTCGCAAACGAATCAAAGCGCGATCAAGGGCTTCGGCGTCAGTAATACCGGACAGACGGCCGGCAACACCGGGATTTCGAGTGGCATTGATTGGGTGTTGGCGGGCTCTGGGTCGATCACGCTCTCGCAGAGCACGGCGGGTGGTGGGCCGAATACGGTCTGGATGCAGCATCCTGCATGGATCACGACGGCGACTCAGTCTTCGATGACCGTGTCGGATGCGGCGACGTCAGGCACGCTCGCGCGTCTGGCCTTCACGAATCTGAATGGCGTGACGCTGTCGCTGTCCACTGGCGCGGCTGGTTCGCACACGATCGTCGGGTCACACAACGCGATTACCTCACAGTCGACGCAATTTCTCGCCTTGACACTGGGTGGGAATACGGCTGGGACCACGACGTTCCACGCCACCAACAACGCCAGCTTGTTCTTCAACGGCGGGAACAACGTCACGTTGAGCGGGAACGGTTCCACGGTCACGATCTCCGCAGCGAATCAAACGGTTCAGACCCAGAACCTCATCGCGGCGAGTCTGTCTGGTAACACCGCTGGGGTGCTCGCGCTTGTGTCGTCAGGCACGATGATTTTTGCGGGCGGCAACAACATTACGCTCTCGCAGAACGGCCAGTCAGTCACGATTTCCGGGGCGAATGCAGGGGGGGCCCAGACAGCCATCTCCGGGATCGTGGTGTCAGACACGACCTATACGTCTGGGACGGTGTCTTTCAGCAACCAGGCAAACGTCACGATCGGATCATCGGCCAACGGGGCGACGCAGTACATCAGATTGTCGGTCGCGCCCGTTACGAACTCCAGTCTGACGATGCAGGCGGGGGCCTCCACGCTCTCGTCGGTGTCGCGGGTGGCGTTCGTGGACTCGAATGGCGTGTCCTTTGGGGCGTCCACGTCGAACAACGGCAGCATTTCCATCACGGCGACGGTCAAGACGGACTATCTCACCACGCAATCGACCCAATTCCTGGCGCTCACCCTTGGTGGCAATACCGCCGGCACGACGACGTTTCATGCGACGAACAATGCCAGCCTGTTTTTCAATGGTGGCAACAACATCACGCTGTCCGGCAACGGGTCGACGGTTACGATTTCGGCTGCAAATCAGACGAACCAAAGCGCGATCAAAGCCTTTGGTGTGAGCAATACCGGGCAAACGGCCGGAAATACAGGTGTCTCAACGGGCATTGATTGGGTACTCGCGGGGTCGCAGTCGATTACCCTGTCGCAAAGCACGGCGGTCGGTGGGCCGAATACGGTCTGGATGCAGCATCCGGCGTGGCTGACCACTGCGATGGCCTCCAACCGAGGCTCCGACTTCGTGGCAGCCACGGCAGCCTTTGCGGGCACGAATGCGTCCGGCACGATCGCTTCGGATGGCATTTCGGTCTCGGTCGCGGCACCTGGGGCGGCGGCGGAGAACAACTGGATCAATCTGCTCGGGGCGAATACGGCGGGGAATACCAGCGCGTCGGGGTCCACGATCGGTTGGAGTGGCGGCAACGGCGTGACGTTGTCGGGCACGAACAATTCTCAGGTCGTCATCTCCGTAAACACCTACAGCACGGTCGGCACGGCGACGACGGCGTACTCAGTGGCTTCGGCGAACTCGGTCGGCACCGTCACGCGGTGGGCGGCTGAAGATCATGCCCATGCGGGTGTTGGGGCGATCGGCATTTCAACATCTGGCAATACCGCTGGCACCACCGGTAGCGTCTTGGGCACCTATTGGTTCCAGGGCGGCAATAACATCACGGTGAGCCAGATCACGTCCAACAACGGCAGTCACACGCTGGTCCTGTCTGGTGCGGCGGGTGGCGGATCGCCGCAGTCGTACTACCTGAATATCGACAATTACGCCGGCATGGTGACCGGAGCGAGCGCGATCACGCAGACCAGTGGATCTTCCATCTTTGTGCAGCCGTTCATTATCAGAAACGACATGAGCGCGAGTTATCTGCGTCTGCTCGCGTCGTTTAATGATTCCGCGGTGGGGACGGCTGGCACGCCGGTGGTCAATTCCACGTTTTCCGTTGAACGCTACACAACGATCGGCGTCGTGCTCTACAGCCAGGGCACTGGGGCAAGCAGCCGGTCGCTGCAATATGTGACGTCGAGTTCGGCCGGGCTCACGGGGCAAACCGTCTGTGGCGCCGGTGCGCAGTCCTCACGCTATACGGTCACGGTCGCCAAGACCTACCCCGCGACCGGCGCGACGAACAATAATTACACCAGCAGTTACGCGGTATCGTCGGCCTCGATCGTCGTGAGTAGTAACAGCAATACGCTGTTCACGGGGCCACGGTTTCTGGATATTCCGTGGGCGCGATCCTTCAGTGCCGGCAATTATTGGTTTGGGATTGGCGCGTCCACGAGTTCGACGAGTAACAGCGGCAATATTAGTTTTGCTGGGACCGCCGCCATGCCAGTCTCGATTCATGGCATCTCGCAGATTGCCTTGTCGATGGGCCTCTTGGGTGCGGTGACGTCGGCCTCCGATCATCAGATGCAACTCGCGCAAGGCGTGTGGACGACGAATTCTTCGATTTGGTCAACCAGTTCGATCGCGATCAGCCAGGTGAGCCAAGTGGTCTCGAATCCTCAACTTCCGTTCCAACTGATTCGGCAGGCCTGAGATGGCGCAACCACAATTAGTGATTCAGGACTTCGGTGGTGCGCATAACGCCCAACCCGATCAAACACGGGCGCGGTTGATTAAAGGCGCGAGCTGGAAGAAACAACGAGTGATCGTTGTGATACCCGCTGGCGATTCCATCCCGGCGAAAGTGGCGCTTTCGTTGTGGAATCTGGGGTTTCCTCCCAATAACGGCGTGGTGCGGATTCTGGCGCAAGGACTGGAAGTCGGCGACGCCTACACCACCGCGATCGAACAAATTCTCGCGCATCCGGATCTCTCGCAGTGGGAATACCTGTTGACAGTGGAGCACGACAACGCCCCACCGAGTGACGGCGTAGTGAAGTTGATCGCCCAGTTGGACGCCCATCCAGAACTCTCGTGTGTGGGTGGCTTGTATTTCACGAAAGGGCCAGATGGCGTCGCGCAGATTTGGGGCGATCCCACGGATGCCGTACTGAACTTCCGGCCGCGCGTGCCCGTGGATGGGCAGTTGGTCGAGTGTTGCGGTACGGGGATGGGCTTCAATTTGTTTCGGCTCGCAATGTTCAAAGATGCCCGGCTTCGTAAGCCGTGGTTCAAGACATTGGCCGGCGCCGATGGATTCGCCACGCAAGATTTGTACTTCTGGACGGATGCACGGAAGTACGGGTATCGCTGTGCGATTGATTGCGCGGTCAAAGTCGGGCACTTTGATGCTCAAAACGATGTCATGTGGTAGAGCCATAGTGCCTCACCAATTAGCGAGGGAATGATGGCGAAAGATTTAACCGCCATTGGCGGCAAAGTCGCGCAAATTCAACCACTGCTCGACGCCGATGGCATCACGATTGTCGGATTGAACGTCTCGTTTAATTTGCTCTATCGGGATCTGGTCGGCAACATCCAGACCGTCACCACGCTCGAAACGTTCGATGGCTGGGCGGCCTTGTCCAGTCAGCAAAAGACCAATATGCAAGACATTCGCAACACGATCGTCGCGGCCATTACCGCGGCGTTTATCACGTAAAGGCTCTATGGGACGTGCATCGACGGCGAAGAAAGTCAAGGCGCTCGAGACGCCAGCGGCACCACTCAAGCTCGATTTCGGGTGTGGCCCGCATAAGCGAGAAGGCTTTAAAGGGGTTGATGCCACGGCTTTCGTGGGCGTCGATTTCGTGGTCGACCTGACACAGACGCCGTGGCCGTGGGCCAACGAGTCTGTTGCAGAAGCGCACGCGTCGCACTTCGTGGAACATTTGACGGCTCTGCAGCGTGCGGCGTTCTGTAACGAGCTTTATCGCATTCTCGTCCCTGGTGGGACGTGTCAGATCATCGTGCCGCATTGGGCGAGTTGTCGGGCCTACGGCGATCCGACGCACCAATGGCCGCCCGTCAGCGAGTTCTGGTTTTACTACCTCTCGAAAGAATGGCGCGGCCAGAACGCCCCCCACACGGATGCGCAGTATCTCGCTGGCGGATTTGCGTGTGATTTCGAGGCGACGTGGGGTTATGCGATGCGGCCTGATCTGCAGGTGCGCAATCAGGAATATCAGCAGTTTGCGATCGGGAACTACAAAGAAGCCGTGCAGGATTTGATTGCCAACCTGAAGAAACGCTGATGTTTGGGGTGTAGGCGTGATTGACGCTATCGCATTTCTCGTCGTGGCGATTGTCCTGAGTTTATGCGTCGCCATCATGGTGATTGCATCGGCATGGGCAGATAAAGATGTTCGGTGACATCGACTTGATTATTTTGCAGATAGTCGTAATCGCCGCAGGCGTGGCACTTATCGGATTAGCCATTATTGCATCGGTAATGGGGTCCAAGCGTGTTCGGTAGTCTCGTCTTCGGTGGTGGGTATTTCGCGCAAGGGCCGCCCGGCGTGGCGGTGCTGCCGCCGGCGAATCCCGCCCAGGCTGACGTCACGGTGATGGTGCGGCCCGATGTCGGCACGATTCAAGTGCGGCCGGATGATGGCACCGTGCGTCCGCAGTCTGCAGAAGAGGTCGAACCCCAATGAGCACGACGGTCAAAGACGGCGCTCTCATCACGATCGATCCCAGCGATGCCACCGTCTTGGATTGGGATTGGGGCACGAAGCATCTGGCCGTTGGCGTGACCATCTCGAGCAGCAGCTTCCGACTCGTCGCCATTCGCCAAGCGGCTTCCCCGAGCCCTGTGACGTTGGATAGCGACTCCATTCTGACCGGCGATCGGACGACTCAGGTGCGGATTGTGGGGGCTGGCGATGCCGCGCTTGGCGATCTCTTTCAATTGACCAACTCGATTACGACCAGCGAGAGTCCACCCCAGATCAAGGAGCGGTCGATTCGCTTACTGGTGGAGCAACGATGAATAGACGCGAACTGTTGCAAAGCGTGATCGGCGTTGCGGCGGCTTCAGGTGTGGAGGTCAAAGCCAGCAGTTACGACGGCCCACCTGAGAAACCGGCGCTGGTCGTCCTTGAGTGTGATTATGCGCTCAGCGATGAAACGTCTCGGAGGTTGATGTCTTCCTGGGAAGACGGCGTGAAGGGCACTCCATTCGAAGGCGTCAAGGCCATCGTGTTTGCCGATGGGTTACGCCTCACGGTCTTGGATGCCAATGGGCATGTGTTGAATCGGGCGATTGAGCCTGCGGAGCAGTAATGAGTGATTCAGGACGTTGTCAGTGCGGCTCCATCTTGTATTTTGACGAACGCGATCGGTGTTCCGCTTGTATTTTGGCCACTAGACTCAAGATGGCTGATGTTCGTGAACTTGGGATGATTGCGTGTCGTGGCCAACGCTACGAGAAGGAATTACAGCAGAACATTATGAAGGCGCTGAATGAGCGAGGCTGGAAATGCCCACCGCGCCTTTGAGGCCGTGCGCTGGTGGCTGTGGCGTGCTTGTCCAATCAGGACGTTGCCCAGCCTGCAGTCGCCACTCTGAACAACGCCGCGGCACGGCGCATCGGCGTGGCTATACCTGGCGCTACTGGCAACCGTTCCGCCGGCAGTTCTTCGCCATGTTGGTCAATGCTGGCATCCTTCCGGTCTGTGGTGCGGCCCTTCCTACAGGCCCAGCCAATCGCGACAGTGCGTGTCGGGATGCCGGGCTCGACACCTTCACCAGCGCGGATGGTTCTAGCCTGCACCTGGACCACGAACCAGCCCTTGAGGACTGGGAACGTTCAGATCCAGCGCGAGTCTGTGACCCGCACCGCATCGTGCTCAAGTGCCAGTCCTGCCATCAAGCCAAGACGGCGAAGGAGCTCCACCATGTCTGATCCCTTCCCGTGGTGTGACTGCGGTGCCTGTCAGTTGCGTCGTGCACTGAATGAAGTTGAACGGTTGAAGCAGTTAGCGTCGAACGGATCCTCGTAACTCGTTGAAGCAAATCAGACACAGCGAAAGTGATTGGCATCGAATATAAAACTGGCACATGTCACCACGGGGGGACGCAAAGTGTTTCAGGTCAAGGCCGTCCCAAACAGATCGGAAGAGC
>Ga0065712_10067759_pt1 | contig 53754 bp, 103 predicted proteins | sample MisRhiReplicate1_FD_59099 | JGI IMG/M metagenome (GOLD analysis project Ga0065712, IMG submission 59099) | Miscanthus rhizosphere microbial communities from Kellogg Biological Station, MSU, sample Rhizosphere Soil Replicate 1: eDNA_1 v3... | ecosystem: Host-associated > Plants > Roots >...
TCGATGCCATATTAGTCAGGATGTTTTCTAATCCCTCTGCGAGGCGACGCAGAAATATGTCTTCGACAATTCGCAGGAGTCCTTGTCCCAGCCTCTCCAAGCCAGCGTCTACGCCCTCAGTGAATCCGGTTCTCACACTGTCGGCCCAAATGCTCGTTAGTTCACCGCTTAAATCGCGCATCTGCTCGCGTATCATTGCCAGCCGATCACGCATCACTTGCTCTTCTACTGTGGCGATCCGCGGCCTTGAGGTCGTTCCTGGTTCGCCGCCAACTGTTGAGCCGCCACCCAGATCGTCCCATGGCGGTCTATTTCTGCCAGTCTCAGTCGCCATTCGCTCGCGCGTGGACTTCAATACTTGGCGAACGCGGATTTGCTGCTTAACGAGATCGATTTCCTTAAGCATCTGGATATTGCTCTCAATGCGCCGCTTCGTGTTGGCTTCGAGTTCAACTCCTTCCTCTTTAAGCGTGTCTACAAGGTCTTCGTACGCGCGATCCCACTGATCGGTCGCAGAGGTTAGTCCTTGAATCTCGCGTTCCTGATCACGCATGAACTTTTCAATCTGATCAAGGATTCTGGCTCGTTCATCTAATACTCGGTTGCGATTTTGCTCATGTGTCGTATTCTCGGCGGTGCGCTTGTTGGCGATTTCTAGTAGCGCAATATCCTTACCCTTCTTTAGTTTCTCAGCAGCTTTTTGCTCAACGTCTAAACCGTCCATCACGGCTTGGTGACGACGGTTTTCTATCACCAAGTATTGAGTCGCGTAAGAGTTGAAGTCCTGTCGCCGCAAATCCAATGAACGCTTATTAGCTTCGTCCTCGGCTCGCAACCCTGACACAACCGCCTCTAACTGAAGCGCCGCAATCCGTTGTGCGGTTTGAGCAGGATCGGGGCCACCACCACCACCGCCACCTCCTCTTCGTCCTCCTCCGCCGCCGAGTCCCTTGAACTCAGTACCCGTTACTCTCCGCTGTGCCGCTTTCCATTCTGGCGTTCCCGGCAATGACGCGCGGCCACCCCGTCCCGCGCCACCTGGCCCAAAGAAATCTTCACTTGGTTTATCTACGCCAGAGCCAAGAGCACCTAAACCCTGAACCACTAACCCCGAGAGCGAGAGCCATTTGACGCTGAACTCGGAGATGCGGCCGATCATCCGTCCGAGTTCGCTGTGAACTGCCACACTTAGACCACGCAGCACGTTTGCAATAGAGGTTCCCCACGCTGCCCACTCATCCTTGTTTGCCCTTAACCCCGCAGAGATACTTTGTAGCGCATCGGTAGCAACGGGTAGTAGCTCCATGCCGATGCTTCGCGTAACCGCCTCTAACTGTAGGGTTGTTTCTTCCAGCACATCGTTGAACTTATCACTGGCTGACGCGGCACCGGTGGAAATGATCAACCCCATGTCAGTGTATTTCTTGGAAGCCGCGTCGAGGTTGCCGTTTGTTTCCTTGATGATCGCCAGAACGTCCTTACCCGAACGTCCAAACAATTGCATGGCGAGCGCGGTTTGCTGCGAGCCTTCGCGCATCTTGCCAAGCGCCGTGAATGCCTGACGTAGCGCCTTCTCATTGTCGCGAGTGTCAATACTGAGCGCACGAAACAAGCGGCCCTGCTTGCTTGAAGCGTCACTCGCCGCTTCCATATTCTTTTGAAAGATAACCAGTGAGGGGGAGAGTCCGTTGATGTCGGAGCCGGTTGTTTTGGCGACGATTGAAAGCGTTGAAAGCGTCTCAACTGTGATGCCTGTCTTCTGTGAGAGGTCAAACAACTCGCCGCCAGCCTTAGCGGCTGATTTCGTAAGTTCAAATAATCCAACAGCAACCGCGCTGATCGCTGACGCCGCCACAACCGCGCCACCCGCCGCCAGCGCCAATGGACTCGCGAGCCCGGATAGCGTTCCAATCGCAGATGACGCACTGCCACTGAGCCCGCGAAAGGAGCTATCAAGCGTGGAGACCTTGACAGCTACGCCACGGATACCGGAATCAAACCGGCGTGTATCGGCGTCAAAGACTGCTGTTAATCTTCCAAGTTCAGACATCTAAAATTCTCGCAAGGCCACTGTACCCCCTCCGGCCATGCCCGATGCGCCCTTGCGGGTTAAGTGCAACCTCGCCTCATGTTGCGCTTCTAAAATAATGGCCGCCTCATCTATGTAATGAGCGGCCACCTGTGATAACTCCCAGACTCTGACGCCGAGAAAGCGGGCAATCATGTGATTTCTTACGTACCCTGGCCTACTACTCGCAGACCCGGCGAACCACCGTGAGCATTCTCCGTAGTCGCTGTGGAACTCTCGGCCCTTTTTTTTACCGTGTCCGCGTGGTCTAGCGAGAGACTCCAGATGTCCTTCACCAACAGCGGCGGTAGCATGAGAAGCGTTTCATACGTAACCTCAATCGGTGCGCCGTTATCATCAGTGATGTCCCAACCCCTCAGGATTCCAGCCGCCAGGAGCTCCGCGTGTATTTGTCGGCCAATCTCCAGCTTCTGAGCTTCCGACTCAAAGAACGCCAAAGCCTCATCGGCAGGAGTAGATGATTTCTCCTCGGATGGTTCCGATGCTTCATTGACTTGCTGTATTGAGACCATCCGCGCCTCAAACTTCTTAGCCACTTGTCGGAAGAACTCTGGCGTGAAGGCGTCAATGTTTATCTCAAGATTGACAATCTCGCCTGATCGCTCATACGGGACCGTGATGATGTGCTCACTGAAGGACGATAGTTTCATAAATTACAGGGCCGTGATCGTATTCACCACCTCAATATCAAATATCTTGTTGCCAAAGGATGAGTCGTAAACAGGATTAAGCACGTATTCGTAACCCCACACACTCTCAACATCCTGCTGATTCATGTCGATCACCTGTGCGGCAACGTCTAGCTGCAAACTATAGGGGATCGCTCCCTCGATGATTGGACCAGTGGATTTCAGTCGGACATACTGCACTGGATTCGATGAAGGTGTCACGCCCGCAAATAAATTACGACTCTGTAGATTGTGCTCAGTAACAAAACCAGCTTGCAGCGTCGGCACAGCCTCAATGGACTCCTTGAACGACTGGTAGGTGGTGTTCAGGACACGCTTCTTTACCTGTTTATTACCAATGCTGAAGTTGTAACTCAACGCATCGGATACCTTAGTAGTACCGATAGCGCCGAATGTAGGATCGATGTAAATGTCGATCTCGCGTGGGCCGATTGGTAACTGCGCGATCGTTGTCGGACTGCTTGTAAGCGTTACATTAGTCGGGGCGTAGCCAATCAGTGTTCCGGTAACATCTGCGCCTGAGTCGTTAACTGTCACGCCGAAGTCAGTCAGCAGCGAATAAGCCATCTGCACCGCTGCCGTCGTGTCGCCTTCCTGAATTGTGAGCGTCTTGAACGCATCGGTTCCTATGGCAGTAGGGGAGAACTTGTGTTTGCGAGAAAGAGTGCCGCCCACAGGAGTTGTAATCACACCCGTAACCAGAGTGTTGAGCAGGTAGATGATCTCGCTGTAGTTAAGTGGCCCGGAGAGCGCCGCCCCGCCGTCAAAGTGGATTATCTTGTTCGCCGTTGAGATCTTGAATCCCTGACTCGGATAACTCTTGTTGTCAATCTCGGGACTGAGAGTGATGGACATAGACGGCAGAAGCTTGTTGGCGGCTACCGGAGTTCCCGGCGTGGTTTCAACGCCAACTTGTACTTGCCTGTTTACTGTTCCGCGTCCTGCCATAATGGTCGTCTCCTGGTCGGGTGATTATTACCCGTTCTCGCCTTTGTTTTCTTCCGGCACGGGAGCAGGAATAAACTCAAGCGGCTGCATCGGATCAATCTCCGTTCCGGGCGGAAGATACAACACCGTATTGACCCCTGCCTGATTGCTGATAAACACCTCAGTGCGAGCCGCGTCCTTGTTCACGCGGATGGTGCAGTTCTCAATTCTCATGGTGTCCTTCCGATGTATAGTCTGAACAGTCCCCCGAGATTGTGATACTTAAGCCCGCTAGACTGGTCTGTTTCAGGCCGATCAACCGGCTGCTCTCGTTCAGAGGAAAAGTAATAGTCTCCGCTTGGTTGGTTGGCAGCATTTTGCAAAATGTCGTCGATACGCTTGTCGATCTTTCGCGCAACTGTATCAGGTCTCCCTTGCGTGACCACCCGGACTTGAAAGAGCGGGACTGTGAGCAACCGCTGGCGACCCACGCCCTTACGGTCTGTACCGCCAAGAAAATCAAATACAATGTAAGGGTAAGTCCGATTAGCAGGAGGCTCAGGAACGTAGTCAGCATAGACGCGAGTAGAGACCGCCGCCGCAATGTCGGTATTCGCGACGAGTGAATCGTAGATCCACTTTTTAGCCTGCTGGATTTCAGTGATGTCTCCCATGTCATTGCTTTATCTCAATCCGGAATCCCCAAGCCTTGCCGCTGCCCGTTGACACACTGCGCCAGAACGCCTCCAGTGCCTCTATCTGTTCCGTGGTTAACTCAACGTAAACAAGTTTCCAGTGCATCCCCATTATTTCAAAGCTCTCAGCAAACCGTTGTTGACCTGTCTCCGTGCTGACTCAAAAGCGGGGGTCATAAACGGCTGAGCTTCCATGTTTACCGTGCCGTACTCAACAAACGCAGAGTAATCTGCTGGCGATTCCATCGTGACTTTCAAGCGATCCGGTGTCGCCTCTTCCGTTTGCGCGATCGCTTCTTTCATCGCGCCTGTTCTCACCGGCGCTAGCTGCTTGGCAAGCGATACACAGGATTCGGCCCCGGAATTTAACTCGTCGGCAATGCTCTCTCTCACCCTTCGCGATAGAGCCATCATATTGAAGCCGGTCTTTTTGATTACTATGCTCATTTGATCAACTCGGCAGCAACCATGACGATCGGCGCAAACGATCCATCCAGTGTAACGGGGTTTCTGAATACCATCTCAGGAACAAGCCTTGACGCAATCACGATCTTGTAGTGGTCTCTGATGGCCCTCGTCGTCGCAGTCGTCGCCTCCATCGTGATCCGATGCGTCTGAGTCGTTATCTGCGCTCCGCCCAGAGTCTTCATCGATTTACTAAGCGGCTCGTAGAGACATCTGACACCAGAAGCTACAGTGGTCTCAGTCTCAGTCGTGCCACCGAAACCGTCGGGAGTCCCCGTGCCCGGAACCCGCAGTGAGCATAAATCCGGGAACGCCTGCACGCCTATCGCCCCGGCTGCATTCGCTGCTCCTGTAATTGTTTCAGCTAGTCCCATTTAAGCAATCACCGGAATAACTCTCAGTCCCCGTAAGAGCCGTGCCACTTGGACCGGCAGCGATTCAAGCTGATTCACGCTGTCCTTCATCACCAAATTGACCGGCCCAACTCCCAACGAATGAAAGGGGGCCAGCTCTGGCGGCTCCAGAACGTTCGATCCCCCGAGACTCAACGCCAGTTCGCAGGTTGCATCCTTCACCTTCTGCGGGATTTCGTCATCCGCGAGTAGCAAGCCGTCCGAGTAGACTCCCGTGCGTGGCCACTTGAGCGCCTGTGTCTCCGATGCTCGCTGGCCCATAAACCCTTCTTGGTCCAGTCGCTGCGTAGCTGTAATCAGAGCCTTTGTCTGATCGTCTGCATCATCCCACGCATCGGTATAGACCCGGTTGGCGAAATAGACCTGAGCATCCTCAAGCGTGATGTAGCTGTTGGCGTCTGCTGCTCCCGGTATTGCGATGAGTGCCATTTACGGACGTTCTACCGGTCTCTCGCTCTTGTCTTTCCCGGTTGCCGCTTCTGCCTCTTTCGCTTTGGCCTTCGCTTCAGCTTCGACAATCTCGGGCCGCAACTCCGGCTCGGTTGTTCCCGGTCGGTAGTAATAACGGTTCGTGTCCGTCTTCGGATCTACCGCTAGCTGATCCGCCGCCGTGCCAAGCTTGATGTCCCTGTCAGCCATTGTCCTTGCCCTCCGGTTTCTCAGGCACCTTCTCCTGTGCGGGGGCGTTCTTCCCGTGAGTGCCGATTGCGCCCTGCTCGCCTGCGTCATCCTTGCGGATCGTCTCTGGACCACCCGCGCCATGATCCGGTTCTTTTTCTTTTGCCATCTTCTTTGGTCTCCCTCTGTTCTGTTTTACTGGTTCAAGGGGTGAGTCGGGGATCGGAATTGCTGTCTCCGTTGCATGAGGCTCTGCCGTCGCAGTCTCGATGCTTTGTTGGAAGTGCTGTAGCGACTCGCCAAGATTCTCGAGGGCCGGTCCAACTTCTCGCGCCGCTTGGCCCATCTGAATGAGTCGCGGCTTTAGCTCTTCTCGTTTGATTTCAAGTAGTGGCATTTATTCCAGTGTCCAAGTCGGAACTAGGAGCGAGCCCGTGTTCCGGTAAATGTTCGTGTTCGTTGTATCTACTAACGTAGTGTTGACAGGAGCGCCGCGATAGTCACCCTTTACCCCCGCCGTTGTGTTGGTCGAGGTTGCATTCGGGGTCAGGCCGGTACAAGTTCCGTTTGTGAACGCGATATTTAGCGTTGCGTCATTCGCGGCTGACTTCTTTGCGGTCAGAATTAAGTCTGCCGTACTCGACGTGGCCGTGAAATGCGCCGATACCGCAGCGTTAGCATTCAGAACTACGGCCGCTTTAGCAGCCACGATGGTCGGAGTATCGTCAACTAAGACCGGTACAGAGACAGCTAAGGGCGATCCGGTGACGAGTGCAGACGTGATCGTGAATGTAGCGTTACCACCGCCGGTGATCGTGCCTACAATCGTAGCAGTCTCTACCTGGGCCACCCCGGACGTAGGAGCGCCAGCCTTCGATAACGCACCTGCCAAACCAAAGGACATTTACCGTGCTCCCATCACTTCGAGATAAAGCTGCACCTTGCCCGCCGTTAGATCCGCGCCCGAGATCACAAACAGAATGTTTCTCGCTTGCGTGGTTGCAAACGTTGAAGCCGCTTCCGGCGTGTTTCGTTTCGGCAAAATCGCCTTCTTGCCTGTCGTGGACCACGGAGCGCCAACTATCGCGGCGACCGCTACCACGTCACCCGCTGACTCCACCGTGATTCCGATCGAAGCACCGGCACCTACCGGGGCGGTCTCGACGTTCATGTACCCGCCAATTACGGAAATCCCTGAAGGAACAGATCCGATGGCAATAGAGCCTTGTGCTCCGCCGTGTACCGCAAAACTGTATTCAGCGGAGATCCAGCGCGCCTGCCCGCCGCCCGTGAACACTCCGGTTCCAGAACCATCAAAGGCTCCACTCGATAGTTGACCCATATCAATTCTCTCCTTTAAGGTGGCGGGCTAGTCTTTCAACCGCCCGCCGTAGCCTCGCTCAGGTTCTGTCAATTACTGCAAGCCCGTGACCTTGCAGAACGCCGTCTGACGATAGATTGTCAGCGCCTCGCGGAACTCGCCCAGGATCGTGCGCTTGTTCTTGGTGAAATCATCGGAGTTGAGTCCGACCATCACCGTCATGCCCATCTTGCGCCAGATCTCGCTGAACTCGCGGAACGCTCCGACGAGTGCCGTGCCTGAAGTTGCGACTGGACTCTGGATCAGCACCTTGCCCCACAGTCGCACGATACCAGCGTTATCGACTGTAACGTCGAAGCCGTATTCGCCCGTAGTCGCCTTGTAAAGGGCGATCGGGGTGAAGTTGTCCGGGTGCATTACCACCGCATCCGGTTCTGCAAGTCCCGTTACACGAATTTGCTGAATCGCCTTGAATACCGCGTCGATATTCGTGTCGGTGCCGCGTGCCTGTGAGAGGACGGAAGAAGCAGCCGCGCCCTGAAAGCCAATCAACTGCGGCGGCGTGCCGGTACCGTTGAGCAGGAGATCCTCTTCCTTCAACCGGAGAAAGAGATCCATGCGGTTCTCGATGATGCCCTGAATACCCTCAACATCATCGAGTTGCTGAGTAGTGACAGGAAGCCACGTACCAACTGTCTCGACGCCTGCCGAGCGAGCGGTGAAGGCCATCGCGTTCTCAAACTTGAGACTGCCTTCAGTGATCGACACCTGGGCATTCGTACCCGCAAACTGCGTGGTCTCTTCCATGTAGTTGATTGTGCGGAGATTCGTCTGCCGCACCGGAATGAGATCTGCTAATCGCGGCGTACGCTGCGCGAAGGGCACCAGTACATCGGTACGAGGATTCGCTGGAGCATAACCCGCCCCGGTGGTCATGACCGTCTTCATGCCCGACTGAAACATAAAGTCGGGGAGGTTGAAGGTAAACGGCTGGCGCAGATTTTCCCACGAGCCGATTTCCTTGATCTCTTTTACGCTGGCAACCGCCTCGCCCAGACTTTTGGTTGCAGGTTGACTTCTGCCGTCAACGGCTTCTTTGGTTCCGCCGCCCCTGTTCTCAAACGGGACTTGACCGTCTGCTGGCGTGTCGAGTTCCTTCTTGAGATTGACAGTGCTCGTGTAGATGTCTTCAACCTTCTGAAGGCTCTTTTGTTTGGCAACCATCTTTTCGAGTTCCTTGTTACGATTCTCAAAAATGGTTACGCGATCGTTGTCCCATCGTCCCTTGTTGGCATTGAAAAAGGTACGTTGCTCTTCTGCTTTCTCGGCAATGTGCAGGGATAGACCCTTGAGATCCATGCCCTCCCACTGCTCTTTCACCTGAACGTCGCTCATGTACTTAACTCCTCCGGCGTCGTGCCGCTGATTCGACAAAAGTTCCACAACTCAAGACGCGCCCTCTCATCCAATGCCTTCTGCTCTGTAATGGTCATTTCCGAGATGTGCTTGATGCCTGACAGAGCTTCTTTCACTGAAGTAAAGGCAAACTCAATCCTGCCGATTTCCGTCAGCAACTGATTAACCTGTTGCACGGTTGCCGGATGGACCTCTCTGCCTTCCTTGAGAAAGCGATTCTCGGTACGTCTTACCAATCGGGAGGCGTAGGAATGAAATCCTTCACCCAACAACTTCCCGACGGTGTTGAACTCCTTCGTAGCGTCAACCGCCGCTTTGGAGCGTTCTGATCCGTCTTTCATACTGGTCGGTGAAACCACCTCGCAGAAATGCTTGATCGCCGGGATACCGTCGATCACAAATTGCTCATCGTACTGATCCTGCTCGACTTCCTTAACCACTGCATCAAAATCCAGCTCGTCATCATCGATGACAATTTCCTTCAGGGGCATAGCCGTTGTTCGGCCCTCAACCGGAGCCGGAGTTAAACTCGCTTCTCCGATCGGCCATGAGGTGATCTCAAATGACTTGCCATTGGGATTCTTGGTCACGAGATGAGACATAGACCCGGAGGACCATCCCAACTTGCCCTTTTCCGCCAAACCGTAGATGGCTTTCTCGTACTTGTCCCGTAACTCCAGCTCGCCTTCGACAAATACACCCACCTCATCAATAGTAAGCTTGGCCTTTCCGAGTTTGCGAGACTTGATGACAGGATGAACACCGTGGCGGTAGAGAATTGGGCGCTGATCACCGCTGTCGATAAACAGGTCCGTGGCCTTGGTGAAGTAGTCGCCTTGCAGATCGGGATCATCAGCCCCGGAAAACATAATCAAGTAGCCGCCAACCTTGCCCCCGCCTAACGCTTTCACAGCGCCGCCTTGATACGCCAGCGTATCGGAACTCTCACTATTGACGCGCACCTGGTGTTGAGCTGGAGCGTAATGCTCCTCGATCTTTCTTAGCAGTGTGTCCATAGTTTGCGCCTTCAGGTAGAAAGGTTCCAGTGTGTCAGACTCGGCGTATTCGTTAATTTGCTCAATGATGGCAGGCTTGACTTCGGCAGCGTAATCGCTGACCAATTCGTCAACCTTTTTAGCAACGTCAACCTTTGTGCCGGTAACTTTTTCAGAACGCTTGGCGTTGGCAATCTTGCTAGCCGCCGTGCGAACCGCGTCCCACAACTCCCATGTACGCCTCTCCGATTGGCGTAAGGCGTCACTAAAGAGTGATTTAGTCATGTGGTTAAAACTTTTCCAAGATACATATAAGACAAAAGCCCGCCGACTCCAGTTAAGGAATCAGGCGGGCGGAAACGGATTCTGATTACCGTTCGCGGGCTCGCTAGGACGTTATCAATTCAGCGTTGCGTTGCTGTAACCGTTCCAGTCTGTCGATGGCGTTATAGAGAGTTCGCTTGATGCTCTCCAGTTCGTCGTGACGGCTCTGGCGCTCCCGTGGTTCAGGCTGCGCGGGTAACTTTACGTCAATTTCGTGGCGAGCCGTGCTCATCGGGATTAGTTTATATCACACTCTCTAAGGTGTTAAGCAAGGTTTTTAGTTACGCTACCTCTCTCCCGTATCCGCCCACCACAACTGTTTTGGCTGTTTCCTGTGCTCCTGAGCAACTGATATGCGGCACGCCGTAGTGATGAACACAAACCGAATCCGATGGGCCACCGTGCTCCGACGCGTCGATCGGTCTGTCTTCCGTGCAGTCGTAGACCTGTTTGCATTTGGGGCAATAATGACTGTGCGCCTCGCTCACTGCATCGCTACGCTCCCTCCGTAAGCATCCTGTCTACCAACCTCCGCCTGAAACACATCAGACGTAGCGAACTCAACACCTTCGAGTGACCATTCAAATTCGCATCTACAGTTATTTAGACAGGAGAGTGAGCCGATTTCATCTAGTTCATCCAGCGACACGAACTCCTCGCTGTCTCTGGCTGCTCCTACGCACTCCTCACAGCTTACTTCATCCTCGGCGCAGATTCGTCTCCCTAAAGTTATCCCTGAATCAAACTCGCGGGCCATTACATTGTTTTGAAATGTCGCGTAAGCCGCATCTGCATACGTGGCCGCACGGTTGACAATCGTTCCGCCAATTAAACCCGACGCCAGACTCTCACTTATGGAAATAGATTCCGCGATTAATTCTAATCCCTCGTCTTCAACCGCTTTTTTCACGGCTCGCTTCACCTGGTGTTCAGCCTCAGATGGAGCCGAGTCCAGAAGGGCCATTCGTACCCGCTTCTTCACCCTGCTCTTTTGGGCAGGTGTTAATCGCAGAGACTTTAGCGGAGACACTTCAAGTTGTTCGACCACAGCGGAAGCGATGCTACCGGCGGCAGCGAATGAGCGCTTGACCTGATCCTCGAAGTCTCTGAGAAACGCTTTCTCCGATTTAACCTTGACCGCTATCCGCGCTCTCCGCTCTCCATCAAGCTGCGCTTTGCCGCCGTAAGCTATGGAACCGGCAACGCTGTGCCACGCTTCCACCCGTGATCGCATGAAGAGAAAGAACGCGGATAGCGAGATCGTTTCGTTGAGTAACTTGTTAGCCTCACGTTTGGCTCGACCCTGCTCTTGCGCGATGTAGTTGATCACCTCTTTGCGCACTTGAGACGGAGGGATAACGTGGCTGTCAGAATCGATGTAGCGACGAACTTTAGGGTCGAATCTCATCGGCGGGGTACATCTAGTCCCTTCTCTCTACATACGCGCTGCAAAACGCCGAGAATAAGCCCCTTCATCTCGACTGCCGCAGACCATCCGACCCACGCCGGATCACCTTTCACTGGTACGTTCTCAGCAGCCATTATAAGCTCCCACGCTAAATCGTATTTAGCCTGCGCCAATTCCTCCGCGAAGAACTGCTCATTCACTTCTGCGTTACTCATTGCTCTCCTCGTCGAATCTCATTTAGGCAACTTAAGCCCCTTGAACGCTGCGCTTCTGCGATGCGCTGCCGTGCGTCGATTCTCACGCCTGACTGCAATACCAAGATTACCATTCTTCTCAACCGCGAAGGCTATTGAGTGAATCAAGCCACAGTCGCAACATGCCAAACGGAGAATTTGCCATGCCCGCTTGCTCCTGCCGCGTGGCTTAAGTTCAAAACTGTCACCATCAAGGACTGCCGGATATTTCATTCCACCAACGCCTGCCCTTCTCACCTTGCAGAGTAAAGTTGCTTAATCGTCTCAGGCGCACCCTTCAGCAGTCCTGAATGCCGTCCCTTCACCAGTGCTATTTGCGGCCCTTGTCCCTGAGGCAGCGTTTGCGGCGGATTCTGCGTTGCTTCCATTGACGCGTCACGTTCAATCTGTTCCTGCTCAATGGTAGCCGTCGCGCTTCCCGCCGGAACAAAGTACACATCATCCGATCCGTCTTCCGCGGGTTCATAGCCCATACCCCTCAGCGCGTCGCTGCGTTTCAGCACACAGTATTCCTTGTAAGCCTTGCCGTAGCGCTCAAACTTCGCGTTCTCATCTTCCTGAAGCGTTCCCACCTCACTAAGATCAAACTCCATGAAGTGACTGGAATCCTGATCGAAGTCCGGCAGTAGCTGGACCGTCAACTCCTGCGCGATGTGCCACCACAAGGGTTGCAGGTAAGAATCAATCGCGCGACGATCAGCCTCGCTCATATTGTTCCAGATAGAACGCTCCATGCCAGAGCCAAAGTTCAGCACGATAGCGGGGATGCCCGTTACGGCGGAGAATACCTCCTGGGCCATGTAGCGCGTGGTACGAAGGTCCATCTCTTCCGGTGTCAGACCAGTTCGATTAAACGTCGCCTTCGCGCTCAGCACTAATCCCTGACCGGCATTCTTCCCAGTGGTCTGCTCGTTCAGTTTAGCCTTGATGTTGTCAAGGTCTTCCTGCGATAACAGCCCCTCTTTATCGTCTATGCCCACAACAAAGGGAATTACCCCGTTACCACCGAGCAAATTCGCAGCGTAAGACGCTACAGCGGAATCGCCGTAGATTTCCCGAAGAATTGTCTTTAAGCGCGAGAGTCCGTAGCGTCGATTGGCGGGATCTTCACCATCGCGAAAGTGCACAACGTCGGCCGGCTCGACTCGATACCTTCGATTGTCCCGGCGGAGTTCATAGTAGTTAATGAATTGATTCAGGCGATCGTTCCGATCAATCAGCGGAACACTCGTTGAACGCGAGGCGTCAAGGTATTCGCCGTTCTGATCGTTCACCCACCGCGCCTTGACGTTCTCATGTGGCTCATTGCGAAGCTGAACCACCACGCCATTGTTATTCCGGTACTTCACCCAATAAGCATTGCCGTCAATGATCCACGAACGTGCAAATGCCCGCCAGAGGTTTGAGCCGGAAGTCTGCGGGTTAGGCCGTTGCAGGATCGAGTAGATCGGGTGTCGCTCGATTACATTGTCATCCTTCTTCTTTCCACCTTGCTTGCGTAGGAACTCTTTTCTGACTTGCAAGTCGGGTTCGGGGAGCGTTGAGCCAAGCCATGTATAACCAGCAGCCACTAACGAGGAAAGGCCCGGATCACTCGAAGGTTGCGTACCACCCGACAGAGACGCACTAATCGCATTCTGCCACGCATTCATGTCCGGGTAGATCGTGAACTGCGAGCCGCTTCCGGATTGAGGGAAGGGAACAGACTTGAGTGCCTTGTAAGCTGTTTGTAGTCGCTCGCGGAGAGTCACGGTAGAGAAGATAGGTTAAACGCAGGGGTTAAGGCAAGGTATTTAGTTGCAGGCTGCGCAAGGGAAGATAGATTATGTGGGAGGTTTAAGTTTTAGTTGGGGTTTCCAAATAGAAGATCGCGCTCTTCTTTGTCGAGCCACTCCGCGAGCCTCCGGCTTAGTTCCGCGTCCACATAAGCACGGATCGCCTCGGTATCCTCCAGCATCGTAGCGGTCGGCAGCGGAGTATTGAAGCACAGCGGCTTCGCGTCAGGGTGCGCCGCCATGGCAGATTGATAATCGGCATAGTACTCCGGATTGTTTTGCGGGCTGATTTGCTGATAGCACATATCGCAAACCACGTCGCACTCTTCGAGCGGAACGCTCCCAAAGTCACGCTCTTTCTCCGCAATGGCTTCTTCCTCGGTCCATTGGGACTCGCAGACTGCCTTACACATTGAACAGGTGTATTCCATACCCTGAATTATAACCTCTTACATCTTACGTGTAGAATTCCGGCATCCTGCCTTTAGCGTCTCGTAAACTACACGGTTGGCTACCCCAGTAGCGCAGAATGCGCGGAGATACGTGGTACTGGTATCCCATAAAACCATAGATAGCCTTAGCCGTTCCGTTCTCAGCATACGGATCGTGAACAGCGATCTCTTCTCTCCATAAATCATCTCGGCCAACAATTTGCTTCCCGTGAAAAGGACCACCGCGCAATTCGTACACAAATCTACCGCTCATATTTCAGCGCCTTTCTTCTCGCTTGGCTTTGATAGTGGAGGCTTTCACGCCGCACGAGACGTGAACCGCCTATAACTCGCGTCACGCTCCCGCAACTCTTCTTGATCTGGCACGAAGCCCATTTCGATCAACGCTTCCGGGGCTTGCCATGTGGCTTCTTCTACGGTCAAGGGTTGATTGATCGTCTTCGTCTCCACAATCTTGTCACAGACGGCCTCTACGCTAATGTGAACAACGATCTGTGTGCCCCCGCCGAAATCTCTGATCGCATCGAAGTCCGTACCAGAGTAAATGTGATCTGGCCGCAAGATTTCCACCTGTTTCCGAAACCAAGCGGCCTTACTTTGCTTGTCCTTCAGCTCACCGCGATTCTCATGCACCAGCGTACGCACCAAGCACTCGCCCATACCCTCAGGTATGTCGAATTCTGGGTTAGCCTCAAGAAAGTCTATGATTGCTTTCAGCCCCTTGATCTGTTCATCGCGTGGGTAATCATGGTGTGATCTCCTCATCGGCTCTTATCCTCCTTCGGACGCGGCCCTCGCTTCCAAGTTTGTGAGGACTTTCGCGGCAATGGTTTCTCGGCATACTTGGCCGCAGATTGCGGGATGCTGACCGCCTTCCACGGATCACCCGTGGCCGCATACTCGCGCTCTTGCTCTTCGAGGGTTCGCGCAGCCTCGAATGCCGCCGCTATACCCTCATTGATCGTCCCATGCTTCTTGCCACGACTCTGACACTCTGCCCACACATCATCATCTAAACGTATCGGTCGGGCTTCGATATTCTCTTGGGCCGCGTGCTGCCGCTGTGGGCGATCAGCCTCGCTAGTGGTCGTTGCGTAATACTCCTGATGTCTGCGCGTTGCTTCCTCAAGACTTGGTTTCACGTCTTCACCCTTTCTTCTTCTCAGAAGGCTTCAATAACGGAGCCTTGATCTGTCTCCACATTGGTACTTTAGGATCTTGATTCCCTCGGCCCTGATTTGTCAGACCGTCAACGACGGGCGGCGGCAGCACTCGCAATGCGGCGACAGCACGATCCACGGCCTCACCTTGCGAGCACTCCTGCCCCTTCAGCCACTCTCGCGTTGTGGGTAGCACCAAGCAATTCAAAGGCACCCGCTTGGCTTCATCAGGAACCTGTTTTGGCATGTAGAGATTATAACACGAGACCTGTAGAGGTTTGTGTTTTACGCTACTAGAATCCTTCGGATGTGTGGCTCGTAAAACGCGAGGTTCGCGCCATCTGCCAAGTCAGGCGAGTAGCCTAATCGTTCCTTCATCTTGGCTTTATCTTCAACGACCTTTTGCCCCGGTGCTTTGTATTTAGGTGCTGAAAACTCGCGCTCCAGCCGCTCGCGAATGTCTTTCCTCAAACGCGAGAGATCAAGGCGCTTCGTGCGTGCTCGCTCGCGCGTGTCAAACCACAACTCAGACCGGATGTTCTTATACTGCTCCTTGTCCTTCGCTTCTTTCGATGAATTAACATCAATCGCCTTGTATTCCCAGCTTCTAAGCGTATCGGCTGGGCCTGTGCCTAATCCGCCCGTAACGTCCACCTTGATACGAAAGGCTTTGGCGAGCGCCTCAATCTCTTCCTTTGTGCCGTTTGGCTTGACGTTTCGCGCCGCTTCTAGTGCTTCATCACGGCAAGCCGTGGCAACCTCAACCGTGTCCATTTTTCGGATCTCGCGGCCTTTCAGTAAGCACGGGCCACGGCGCACGAAAATGGTTGTGCGATCGTCACCAAACCTCGCCACGTCGCAGCCTAACTCGGTAACGTCCGTCTCGCTTATCGCCTGAACTGGCTGAAACTTTAGCCATGCTTTCGGGATTACCTGCTGATCTGCCTGTGTTGGAAACTCCCCAAGTACGCGCCCCTGAAAATAAGCAGTCGGCATGTAGATCCACTTCTCGCTTAAATCTGCGGGCCTGCCTTCGAGTGCGTTCTTGATCTGCGGAAGCGAAACAAACTCAAAGGCATCCTCTGAAGCCGTCTCCACTACCTCGCACTCCTTCTCGAACATCTCGTAGAGCCACAACAGGCGGACAGCATCAGGAAACGGCGGCTTTTCGCAGCGTAGTTCTGCTTGAATGTTCGGATGGTTCAGCGCCGAAATGCTCATTGTGTGATAAAGCGGTGACTCGGCAGCAATACCAAACTCCGTCGCTTCATCCGTTGGGTTTCCAATAGCAAACACACGGCACAGCGGGTTGGTCATCAAGCCGCCGATAGCGTCCCAAATGTATTTAGGAACACCCACACCTTCCTCGATAACAATCAGGATCGGTGCCGAGTGCTCGCCCTGAAAGCCCTCGCCCCGTTCAGCGTTGAGCGCCTTAACATAGTGATCGCCCTCGCGGTTCTTGTCCGAGTCCTTTATGATTCTTTCGAGGATTATTCCCGGCAGGTTCTTGCTTCTACGGAGCGATTTTAATTGCTTGAACGTGAGCCCGAATGACTGATCCCAGGTTGGTGCTGTGATGTACCCGATGTGCCGGCCCCAGCAGTCAAACCACCAACTCTCAGCAAGGGCCGCCGTGAATGTCTTACCAACTGCGTGCGAGGCTTTTACGAGCGTGTAGCGATTGTCGAGAATGCTTTGCAGCATCTCATCCTGATCGGGTGTAAGAGTGACACCGAGAATGTCTTTCGAGTATGCCTGCGGTCGGAACTGGTACTTTTCGAGGCTGGGCTTACTGGATTGTTTCTGAGTCGAGGCTATCTCGATCTGATCCGCTATCGGCCACAGATGACGCATTCGCAGAGAAGGTGGCAGCGAGTTTTGTAAGGTCGAGCTTGACTCCATCTGTTTCACTTTGCGCGAACTTTATCCAATCCAACACATCTTTTTCGGTTTCAATAACGCTTCCGCTTACCTTTTGCCTGATTACACGATTGGCGAGCCTTAAACGCTCAGCGCGACTCGCTATGCCAATCATCAAGGATAGCCGATCAACTTCCGCTGCGAACCGTTCATCATTCAACCAGTTACGGATAGTACGATCGCTGACACCGCACTCTGCTGCTACGGAGTCCTGCGTATGGCCTTCCGCGAGCATGACTGCGGCTTTGTTTCGCTCCTCTGTCCATTCAAAAGCGGAAATCATTCGGAACCGCTGCGTCCCTCCCTACCACGCTACCTTCCCCGCGTGACTTGCCACTGTCCAGAACAATCCGACGACGAATAGTATCTCACCCACCCGTGCAACCCAGCCATCAGCTACCTTCTGCCACTTGGTAAAGATGAGCCAGATGAGCAGGCCGAGGAGGCAGATGATGAAGGGGATGGTGATCATTGACTAGCCTCCGCTGCTTCTAACAGTCTTCATTTCCTCGTTGCCGCACTTTTAAGACCGCTCAGTCTGCGCTGCTCCGTTGTACGAGTACTACGCTTCTGGGCCAAGGCTATATTTGCTCTGTGTTCAGCGGTAAACGGACGACCTTTGTGAGATCGGGTTGCTTGGTGGATGACATAGGGGCCGCGCTTTCTTCCGAGATTAAAGGCACGTATCTTTTCCCGTGTCTCCGGTGACACAACCCTTCCCCGTAAAGCCTCAGCTACCTTCCGAATGTGCTCAGGAGTTTTGGGCTTGCGAATCGCAGCCTTACAGCTAACAGATAATTTAGCTCGGACCTCGGGGCGGTTCATTGCGGCCCGTCGAATTGCTATCGTCTCAGGACTCTGTTTCTTACCCCGCTTTGACGCGGCCATTTTCTGAACGTATTCAGGTGTTCGCTTTATCCCGAGGACCGTACCAGCGGTAGGGGATTTGTTGTACCCCTTGCTTATCACGTCAAACGCATCAAGACATCGTTGCTCATAAAAATAGAGATCGTTCTTTGCGCAGAGCAACAACACACGGAATTGAAACGCTTCTGGTCCATACTTTCGCCATGCGCTTTGAAGGTGCGCGTTGTGATGCTCGCCGTGATCAAGAGAGCGCTTGTGAAGACGAATACGATCTCGCAAGTTCACCGCCGAGCCGATGTAAATCTTGCCGTTGATCGTGTTGGTAATCTGGTAAATTCCGGTGTTCATATTAGGCCAACTATACCACGCTCAAGCTATTCGCAAAAGCGCGGCGGCGGCTGTATTTGCTGGCATTGTTAGACTTAGAGTGCCGGATGTAACGGTTTGAGATCCGAACGTCGCGACAAGTATCGACTTGTTGCTTTGTGTCGAGTTGTACAGCAGCACACAATCAAACGCCGTGGCAAGTGTCACCGAGGTGTAGACGATTGATGCTGAAGGCGTCCAGATGCCGGTTGACGTATCAAGGCTGGGTGTGGTCCCATTCGTTACCGTCACCCCACCGGCTGAATATCCTGAACCTGACACCTCGCCCGTAGCCGTGTACGCTGCCGTGCTTGGGCTGATGGTCGCGGAGACAAGATACAACGCCGCCTTAACCGTGTCGGTGGTTGGTGAGGTTAGTGACGTGCGCGAGACAAGCGTGGCCGCGCCAAGCTGGTGCTCACCGCGCATACATTCATGCTTGAAGTTGTGGGCTACGCCCGCGGAGTTTGCGATGGCTACACCTCCCTAACCGATTATCCCGACTTCGCTTGCGCTGAATGCGACTTTCTTCAACGTGACATTAACTGACCGATGAACGTGATGATTACAGAAATGTGACACAGAGTCCGGTTGCTGCGTGACGTGCGCCTGTCCGCTGCATCCCTTCAAACAGTACTCAACCGAGGTGGTGTGCTCATTGTCGTTGTCGGTAACGTCCTCGCGCTTAATCAGCGACGATTCATTCATTGGTCCAAGTGTCGTATTGATCACTGCTTTGCCGCCTCTTTCGCCTCTCGTTTAAGTGTCGCCTCGATGTCGGCTGGCTTCATCGGAATGAACTTCAGCTTTTCAATCTTGTTTGCGTGGGTGTCACATGCTGCGATGAACCTCAGCCCGCTCACGCCCACCGGCGCTCGCCCGCCTGCCGTTGCTTCGTTTGGACACCAGGTACAGGTCACTGGCAAATAACCTCAGGCCAATGCATTGCTTCCACTTCAGCATGTATTCGATCACGTTCTGCCTCTTCTCGAATCAAGGCACGACAGCCCGTGCAGTACAAGTAGTCCCTTTCTCCCGTGGGCCGGGAAAAGAACAAGTCACAGCGAAAGCATTTCCCGCCAAAGATGTTTCGCCCGTGCGATTTCCAGTTACAACGATAGCACTGCATCCCAGCATCTATGCAGTCCTGAATTGATGGCGGCTCTGATTTTGTCCACCCAAGCATTAGGTAGCTATACAGTTCGTCCTCTTCGCACTGGGGGCAATAGGGCCATCCATCTTTGCGAAACTCTTTATAGGCGGGATTCACTATTACGCTCATGCTTCAACCACTATCTGCTCAACCACTGGCAACACGCCCTGCTCAAACTCATAAACCTTGCCCGCGCTGGTCCTAATCTCGATGCCGTAAGGGTTATTGACTGGCGCGGCGGGCGTGCCTCCGGTCAGTAAAAGAGAGTTCACTTTTGTAGCTTCAAATCGGATGATTGCGATTCCGTCCCCTGCTCCGGTGTCTTCAATCTGTCCCTGACCCGCTACCAGTGTCGATGTGATGTGCTTTTCAAATACCAGTGTTCCTCCGGTTGGAGCGTTGAATCTCAAATACGCGTCTGCAACTGTCTGCCCTGTGGGAATAATCGACACCGTGCGTGTAAAGTCAAGGTCATTACCTCTGACGTGCGGGGGACTGATGACAACTTGCAGGTCGGGCATCTAGGTATCGGTCCTCGTATCTTGATAGACGATTGACCGTGCGCTGGTGTTGGTAGTTGTCAGGGTCATCGTACGCGCATCACCTGTTCTCAGTGTCCCGGTTCCAACATGCGTGGTGAATAATACACCAGTCCCGATGTTTTTAGATACAGAAAGTGCGTCTTCAGGTGCGAGGATGGCTATCGTGCCCACTGCGGAGGTGGCACTGACCCCGGTGAGTGAGACGGTTCGCGATGGTTCGAGCAGCCCGGTTGCTAAGATTGCAGCGACTCCGGCGAGGGTGATGGCGCGCTGCGGGCTTAGTATTCCAGCCAAGGATGTAGCACTCATCCCGGTCAGTGCCTTGCTCATGGTTGGGGCCAGTGTGCCGACAGAGGCGATGGCCTGCACGCCAGTGAGAGCGACAGTGACAGTCAGGGTTGGAGTGACCGTGCCAACCGCGCTTGTTGCCGAAACACCTGTCAGCGCCGTTGAGCGACTTGAGCCGACACTACCCGCACTTGCGGTTGCAGAAACGCCCGTAAGCGCCACGGTGACGCCAATGACCGGGGTAAGCGTGCCTACTGCCGAGGTTGCACTGTTGCCTGATACCGAGACCGTTCGACTGGTGGTAAGAGAGCCGACTGATGCCGTGGCGCTTTGACCGGTGAGCGCGACAGTTGCAGTCGGCGCAACCAGACCCACCGCACTGGTAGCAAGATTGCCTGACAGCGCAATCAAGCGGGTTGGCGCGAGACTCCCTGTTGAGGATGTGACACTAGATCCAGTCAGCGCCGTGTCACGACCTACGCCCAAAGTCCCGGCGCTCGTTGACGATGACACCCCGGTTAGTCCGATTGTCACATCGGATGTAACCACCGGGGTGCGCAAGTTGAAGTCATCAAACTTGACTATGCCCGGGCTGGTGACGCTTGCTCCGGTGCCGCCTGACAGGTAGACGCTGACAGCGGTGATCGTTATCGGGCGAGCTAAGCGCCGCAACTCCGTCCACGTTGACCCATTCGAGCTGTATTCCCAGACAATTTCATCCGGTGTCGCATCATGGCGAATACGCCAGTAGGTGTGAGTGGCGAGGTTGAAGGTACCGTGACTCTGGTTCGTGTTCGACGCTGCCACACGGCTGCGCGTCTGAATGTTTCCCCCGGCCACCCAGATGCGGAAGTAGTTGTCAACATCGAGAGCCACAACTAACCATGCTTCCGTGTCAGTGGGAATAGCGATGATTTTTACTGATGCTTCCCGAGCAGTGAAGTCATAAGTATTCGCGCTCTTGTAGCCGTAGATTGCTGGGTTGGGTTCCAGAGAGAGGGGCGTGATCTCGACTTGCTGGTTAGCTTCAGCGACGCCTACCCCGGCGTTCTCAAATGCAACTGACCCCAGCGTCCACTTGGCCGTGTCTCTGGAGTTGTCATTAAAGTCATCCTCAAGCAGTACCGGCCCGGCAGCCGCAGGTTGCGGTAACCAGCGCGAGCGCAATGGCACCGGGCGGCGATAGGGACGGCGATAGACGTAGTCAGACATTGCCTTCTAGGTCGCCTCCACCTACAATGTACCTATGCCCACCAAAAAGGTTGCTCACGATTGCCCTGTCTGCGGTGTTGTATTTATGGCCCGTAAAACCGGACAATTCTGTTCGCGAAGATGCAGCAAAATCCGTCCTGTCGAAGATCGGTTTTGGGAGAAGGTTAACAAGGATGGAGATTGCTGGACGTGGACGGGTGGTAGGACCACAGACGGCTATGGATCTTTTAGTTTCAAGAAACCGATGACCATGTTGGCACACCGTGTTTCTTACCTTTTGACCTACGGCGATCTCCCAGCGGGCCGTGAAGTTTGTCACACTTGTGATAATCCTCCATGTGTCCGACCTGATCATCTATTCCTCGGTACCCATCTTGAAAACATGCACGATTCCATGAGAAAGGGCCGCATGAAACGTAATGCTCGCCGGGGAGAATCAAACGCCAGTAATAGATACTCTACCGATACCATCCTAAGAATACGGCAATTAGCTGGAACTATGACCCAAGAAGCTATAGCCAACACAGTCGGCGTATCCCGGTCGCTGGTCTGGCAGGTAGTTAATCGTCACGCATGGAAGCATCTGCCTTAAGCAAGCTCCTCGCACCAGATCGTGGCCCTTATCGTCAACGCATCCGTCGGCGCACCACTGCGAATCACAATCAGCACGCCGTTGATGCACTCCGGACCCTCCTCTGGCGCGAACGCGAGGTCGTACCCAGCGCGCGTGTTCCACGCGTCTTCCACGAGATTGACTGGCGTGCCTGCCGAGGCGATAGTTGTGTTCATTGTCTCAGCGGTGTAACCTGCCGCTGCGTCTGAGGCCTTTAACGGTCCACCGTCAGGAGTTGTGTCACCACCTGACCCGCTGGTCGTGTGGCCGCGAATCACAGTGAGGGCCAGTTGCTCCTCTTCGGTGATTGGTTCGGAGGTCTGCGCGATGCGAATGCGACGAATGCGTACCGGCTTGTTGGCGGCGGGACTAATCTCCAGTAAGTCAAACGCCGTCGCCGGGCTGGCAACGCCTGACACGGTCAATGTGTAAATACGTCCTAGTGACATAAGTTATCTCCTCATCTTCTCAACCTTGCGTCCTGCCCGAATGATCCGCGCTTGTGGACCAGCGCGAGGATAAACGGCGGCGTAGCGGAAATCATTGCCACCCACCTCACCCCACTGGTCGGTGACGCATCCTGATTCGCCAGCACCGTGCCTGATGCAGCCACATTCTGCTGCGACACGTTCAGCACCAGGTTGCCGCTGATGATAATCTCCTGCGTCTGCGTATACCCCGTTTGCTCCGGCGCATTGGTAGCCGAGCGCGAGCAGTAGCAGATGGTCACCAGCATGTCGGGGGTGACAGTGGTAATCGTCGCCGGACGGACAGGATTCGCGGTGCCGGTAGCCGTGGAGAACGCGGCCCACGCCGGAGCGGTGTACACGCCATCGATATTTGCGTCCCGTTCAATCCACGCGATTGCTCCACGGGTCACCGTAGCGCCAAGATTGCAAGTTGGACTGGTGAGCGGGAGCGTATCTCCGACTACTACCCGATGATACAGGAGCGTTCCCACTGCACCTGTTGTTGAAGTGCCGGAACTGATGGTCTGCTGCCTCGTGGTCCAACCGGCAGGAGGTGACCAGGCAGCAATGCCCGTCTTGGCAACCCAAATCTTGATTATATCACCGACGACATGGCCGGTGGGCAGGGTCGGGATAATAGTCGAACCCGTACCACCGGGGTTCGTGACTACGGGCGCGACTATGGTTGCGAAGGCCACATTAATCCACGTTCAAACGATGCCACAGCTCAATACTGATTGGACCACCCACTACTTCAAGATGGATTTGTACTTCAACTCCAGCGAAGATGCGCGATCGGCCTCCGCCACCGTGCAGGACCATCGGCGACTCGGTTGTACCTACCTGTGGGTAAATATTTCCACCATCATGATCCAGTGACGTGACAGTAATAAGTGCCGCTGCTGTCTCCGGGTCACTGGAGCGATAACAGAACTCGTAGCTGCTGGGCACGGCGGCGCGCAAGTCGTCAACAATGTCAAGGATAGTTCCCTCAGCAAGTTCCTGATAGGCAAGCAGACGGTTAGGGTTGGTGTTCGGGCCTCGATAAGCGACGACTGCACCACACTCATAGAGATAGGTATCAGGCGCTTCATTACTGCCAGCCATGCCGATACCCGCAGGGTCGGAGGGGTAAGTGGACGAAGTGACGGCATGTCGCAGAAGCGAGACGGTTGGAGAAATCTGGTTTGTCCGATCCACGTCAGCACCGTTGACTACGAGGGCGAGATCCCAGAAATCGTCAAACTGCACCTTGGCCCATGCCCAGCCCATGTAACCTGCCACTGTTTCGCCGGAGATGTCTGTGTCGCCCGTATCCGCAGCCTGAAGCGTGTAGGTCTGTCGTGCAGTGGAGGTGAGCGTGTGCTTGACGTAGTTGGTAATGCTCAGCGGGCGCTCATCGACTGCCCCGGTGCCGACAGTGGTGGTCCACTCACCATCGTTGACGGCAGCCGGGAGTTTCGCGGTGCTGCGTATATCGCCGGGGTCGGAAAGATCGTCGCCAGCGTCAATGTAGAGTTGATCGAACCAGCAAACGTGGTCCACGCCGGGAGAAACCAGCCAGCCATAGTGAAGGCGGTTGACAGTCAGGATGCCGACACCAGCGGTAGAGACCTCGGTTAGCGAGAGCTCAAGTATGCCGTCAATGTAGAGTCTGGCGCTCAGGTCGTTGGTAGTGTTAAATGAATAGCTGAACGCCAGCCTGTACCATGTGTCAACCAGCAGATCGGTGATACCCTCAAAGGTATTTCCCGCGCCGTCCAGAAACTTCAGCCGCACTCCTGCGAGACTGGGCGTAATGGCGACTTGTGCGACCTCGAAATCCGAGCTTGTAGCAATAGCGAGAATGACAGTGGCCGGGTGATAGACCACTGCTACCTTAACGTAGTCCCAACTCTGCGTGTGGGCCGTGTCGGTGTCGCCGCGACGCGCCTCAGCAATTACTTCAAACACCGGGCTGAGCAGGTCTTTTCGCTCCCACGGGCGATCTGCGGTGACATCGACTTCGACGACCGTATCCACCAATGGCATGTCGGTGTTGTCGTGATTCGGGCCTTCCTCGCCGTCGATGAGCCACTTGACGCGACTGACGGGCTCCGAGTCAACCGTGTCAACCTTCCACTCGTAGATGATCTTTACGGAGTCGATGATTGCGCCGGGAGGTATCGCATCAAGCCCGAACGAGCCAAATACAGTTCCCTGTCCCTGGTTTTGGTCAGGCGTAGCGAGTCCGTAATCGCCGTTGTCACCAGTTTGCATCAGAAACTGGTTTGTAAACCCTCCACCTGAATAGGCCGATGGACCAGTAGTGGCAAACCCGCTCGCGGTATGTGTCACATCCGGTACGGAGTCGTAATGAAAATAGCAACTGATGCGGCGCTGATCATCTAGTACACCAGCAACTTTCACGGCTGGATTTTCGTCTGCGCCGGAGTCAAACCGATAGGAGCCAACACCAGCGACTTTCCGGGTGGTATCAAAACCGGCGTCAGCGCCAAAGCCGAGTATTGGGGTATTAAAATGCCCGACTGCCTGCGTGGCATCACCACCCGGATCAAGGTAGACGATGTTGAATGGCAGGACGGTTGGTTTGAATGTGGTGACGATCAGATTGAACGTGTCGGGAGTGACCGCTGAGGCGAGGTCAGGGGTGGACGTGCTGATGGTCAACAACTGCATATCCGGTGCGACTGAGCCTGCCAATGATGAAGTAAAGGTAGTAACCGTCAAACTCGCCATCGCTGGTGTCACGCGGGTGAGTGGCGATGGTGTCAGCGACGTGATGCTGAGCAACGTTCGCGCTGGACTAACCGCAGTAGTGAGTAGCGGGCTGGTTATGGTGATGGTCAAGCCCGCACGAGATGGGCTCACCGAAGTTTGCAACAAGGGCATCAGCATCGTGCGGCTGAAGCTGGCAATCAGCGGCGCGACTGAGGCTCTCAGCGTTGAGGTAAGCGTGGTTAACGCAAGAGACGCGCGGGCTGGAGTAACAGCTATTGTCGTACCCTGGACCACCCACAAGGCTGCGCCTGTTTCAGCGGCGGAGATGGTGCCCGTCATACGCAGCGTAACGCCCGCTGCGCCGGTGGTCACCAGCCGGTAGCCAAGATCTGCTGCTCCATCGTCACCAGTCGTGGTCGAGTGATGTGTAGCCGGTGACTCAACATAGTTCCCGTTCCATGTCACCAGCCCGCCCGAGTCGTCAATGCCGGTGGTGGGCCGGGTCATTGTCGCCGTATCGTCACGAATGCCAATGAGACCCATCACCGCGCCACCTGCCGGGATAGTTGCTGTAGCACTGGCTGACACTGACTGTGAGCTTGTGGTCCACGTGGTCATCGCCGCGGTTACGGCGACCGGCGTGGCCCATACGTCATCAGCGCCCTTCTGCATGACCATGATGACGACGCTGGCTGTAGTGGGACTGGCAGAGAAGTCGATAGTCGGGTCGGTGTCACCTGATTGCCAGTCACGATACCAGCAACCGACTTTTACGGAGCCGGTGCCATTACCGGAACTGACCGCACCATCGGCAAACGGAGTACCCGACACGGCGGTCCAGCCCGCGACAGTCGCAGTGATCGCAAAGTCTTTCCACCTCGCAAACAGGTACATGCGATCCCCGGCCTGCGGAGTCGCCGGTATCGCCACGGTTCCGTCGGCGACCAGCTCTGCCCAGCTACCTGTTGCTCGAAGTGAAACGGCCATCGGTTCAACGCGTTCTCGTCAGTCTTATAAACCAAAGGGCCTCGCAGGAGGCGTTTCCCTCTCACGCGAAGCCCTGCGAGCATTGAATGAAGCGCGACTCTACGCCGGGGCGATCTGAAATACTCCAGTCGGAATACGTACCTCGAATGTCTCTCCAGTGGGTACGGTCTTGTCGGCGGGAGTGGCGTCCAGCGTACAGAACGCCAGCACGTTGCCGCCAACTTCGTAGATAGCGGCAAACCTGGCAACGATAGAACCGCCTGACGCGGTGAATGATGCGTCGCTAAAATCAACCGTTACAGTCGTCGTGCCCGACAACGAACAGGTGATCGCCACACCACCGGCTGAGTAACCATTAGCAGCAGCGTGTTCGTTGGTAACGCCCGCGAAGGTGGTTGACCCTACACCGAGATTCGACGTGCTCAGAAACAACGCCAGCTTCCATGTGTCGCTGTCGAAATCGAAGCCTCCGTTGAGTGCGTTGGTTAAAGCTGAGTTTACGAGCGTCCAGGGAGATGCGGCCATAAGCTGTGACTCCTTCTCTACTGACCAGTGGTGAGTCTACGCTTAATGGTAGGCGGGGTCAAAATAATTCTACTGGTAGGTGAAGGTGACGAGGATGAATAGTTCGATCATGGTTGCGCTTCACCTTGAAACGCTAACCGTTTTTGTTTCTCTCGCCGATTATGTTCGCCTTCGATCCAGTGCCTAACCCACATTCGATACCAGCCTCGTGGATCTGTGCTGCTTAAGCCATAGCGAAACTTCGCATTCTCTCTGTAGACGCTCTCAGTCCGTTGCTCAACGTAGTCAATCAGCGTCGGGTCGTTGATACCAAGCTCACGGAGTACGTCTTCAGTTACGATCGCTGGCAATAGTCCCGTTGACTCGAAGTCTGCGTTTTCACTCATCCTCGCTCTCCCTTCGTCTTGCGTGGTGGACGGCCATTGGGTCGCGGCAGCTTTGCAAACCGCTTTAGCTCAACCTCACTGATTAGCACCCGCCCAAACTGTTCCCGGCGCTGAATACGACCATCCGCAATCAGCCGGTAGATTCGCTTCGAGCTAAGCCCTAACCTCATTGCCGCTTCGTTTACCGTCACCATGACCAGCACTGTAACCTAACCCGCGAAGGTTGTCAATAATAAAGTTGAGAAAAGTGTTGACAAGCTTCTACAGTTCGTGTAGGATGGCTTCACTATGACGACGACGAATACAACGACACACGAACTACCGGAGATAATCAAGCGGGCATTAACTCAGACAGTGACAGACATCGGCCAACTGTCCACTCAGGAGAGACGAACTTTAGCAAGCTACGTGAGACGCGGTCACTTGAGCAAGGGCAAGGGTGGGCCGTACCCAATGATTAAAACAGTATACGCAGTATCCGGTTTTGACTTTGCGGCTCATAGACAAGCGCACGTTAACTACATGATGCACCTTGCGGAACTTGACCGGCAGGAACTTGGCAAGCGCTTGTCGCCGCTGAAGTAGTCAGCGCTCACCTTGAACGAGAGGAGAGGAGAATCGCAACGATGAAAGAGATGACAATTGACGAATTTACCGAACTAACCGGAGGCTTACCAGAACGCGATGACTTGGAACGTGTCAACTGCGCGGTGGCTGGAACGCTTGGGCACAGCCAATGCGGACTGTGTGAGCACTGCGGCTATCCACGGTTTATGCCAAAGTTGAAAGATGGAAAACTGGTTTGCGCACATGTCAAGACTGATAATTAGCCGCCCCGTAGCCGATTTCCCCTGCGCCGTGGTCAGGGAAGGAATAAAAACCAGCGAGCGGGGCTGTGAGGCTCAGCAATGGTGCTTCCAGTGACATGCAACCAGCAACCAAAGGAGTGAAGAATGGCAATGAGCACGAATATTATTGCAAACATCAGGGAGAGCGAGCTAATCACATTGCCCAGCGGTCAGATTGTCGGATCGCCAATGACCCGGCGAGAGTTGAAGATCCGGCTCTGGCAGGCGAAACGAGAACGACGGGCTGCGTTCAGGCGGGAGAAGCGGGAGGCGAGGAAGCGATGAAGGAGAGCGAAATACCCGAAACACTGGTAACAATGGCACTGGCGTCAGCAGCAACGCTGAGCGGAATTGCAGACAGTCAGAAACGCCGGGGAAGCATGGATAGTCCTCCCGGAACGCGACGCAAACGTCACAAGGTCAAACAGCGACGACAACAGGCCAAGGCGTCGAGAAAGAGGAATAGGCGATGAGCAGCACAGGCTACGGACCATGCGGATGCGAGACGGGCGCTTGGCCAAGATCAATGTGTCCGACTCATGCAGGGAGTGGAACAACTTCGACGGCTATAGTTGAAGACGACCAACTCCGCGCCCGCGTCTCCGCGCTCATCGACCAGATTCACGAGCTGAAACGTGCTCGCCGGGAGGAACAGAAGCTTTGCGCCGAAGTACTTGACGCGTCTCAGGAGATAGCCGATGCGATTCTCAAGGGTGCACCATCGGCGGGCATCGTGCGGATACTGGCGACGAGGTTGAGTCACGAGTTGAACCACTACTACAAAGCGAAACAGGCGGCGAATGAAGCGGGACACCTTCCGCCCGAGAAGCCGGTTGACGTACACGAACATTGTCGCAGGCAACTGGAGATTGCGATCAGTGAGCGCAATGCTTTGCGTAAGGCGCGGAAGGGAAGGACGGAGAAGCGATGACTACCAGCTACGACAACAAGTGCCGCCAGTGCGACGACGGTATATTACGCGGGGAGGATGGCGAGGAAACCATTTGTAACGTCTGTGATGGTTACGGCTACCTGCTCACGTTTGAGGGTCATGCGCTACTGGAATTTCTCAAGCGCCGTGGCTACGGGGAACCGATGAGCCCACGCGCCGAAGAAGACCTGGCGAACATGCTTGGAGACTGATCGAAAGGGTGAAGCTATGACTTTCAGTGAAGATGAGGTGTCCGCGATTATCGGACAGCTGGATGAGCCCCGCTGGAACTGCGTACAGGGAAAGATCAACTCCGCGTTTCGGACCAAAGACGGAGAATGCCAGGTCTGCGACGGCAGCGGCTACACGCTAGCCGAAGCAGGAGCCGCGCTGCTGGAGTTCATCAGACGACACGCCCAAAGGACCACGCAATCATGACTCATCAGACTGCTCGGCTTCGTGTCTTGATCGGGTGCGAGTTCTCGGGAATCGTGAGGGACGCGTTTATTAGCCGTGGCTGCGACGCGGTTTCCTGCGACCTGCTACCCACCGAACGCCCCGGCCCGCATCTGCAATGCGACGTGCTGAGCGTACTTGACGACGGCTGGGATCTGCTCCTCGCCTTTCCGCCATGCACGCACCTGGCCGTCAGCGGCGCAAGGTGGTTCAAGGGCAAGCGCGACGAGCAACTGGCGGCGATTCAGTTTGTCGAGAGATTATGGAACGCTCCTGTACCACGAATCGCTATCGAGAATCCGATTGGCGTGCTGTCCACGCGGAGCGGCCTAGGAAGACCATCACAGATCGTGCAACCGTGGCAGCACGGACACGGCGAAGTCAAGGCTACCTGTCTCTGGCTGAAGAATCTGCCGTTGTTGCGGTCAACTAACATTGTCAGTGGCCGTCATGCCCGCGTCCACCGTGAGCCGCCGTCACCGAACAGGTGGAAGAATCGCAGTCGGACGCTGTCGGGAATTGCAGAAGCGTTGGCAGATCAGTACGGACTATTTATCAGCGATCGTCCGCGATACATGGAGAAATATGGACAATCCACACTTGGTTAAAACCGGAGATGTGTTCCAGCGCCTGACAGTCTTGGGTTTCTCACACAAAGACAAGCGATCCCGGCGACATTACCGGGTAAGGTGTGAATGCGGCACGATCAAAACAGTCCAAGGGACACTAATGCGAACTGGCAATACTAAAAGTTGTGGATGCTGGAGCAGGGAAATCGCCGGAACACGCAACAAAATTCCCAACAATGGAGCAATTGTTAACTTTCTGATTCTCCAGTACAAGCGACATGCCCGTGATAGGGGTATAGAGTTTCTTCTAAAACGGGAGGAGGTGGATTGGTTAGTACGCCAACCCTGCCACTACTGCGGAATTGACGCAGGAAATATTACCCGCATAAAGAACTGTCGTCAGGGGTTTCGCTACAACGGAATCGACAGAGTGGACTCAAGACAGCCGTACACCTCGGGGAACGTTGTGCCATGTTGCGGCTTGTGTAATAAAGCAAAGCGAGACATGCCGCGTGATGTATTCATTGCGTGGGCCATTAGAGTCGCTCGCCACCAAGAGGCCTTCGCCGCGCAATGGAGCAGCCTATGACTCGTCAGACTGTCCCCGACGCCAAGCCCCGCACACTCACCGTCACCGTTGACGACATCACCCAGACGCGCTACGGCTCCACTGGCACGCGAATGCACTGGCCGGTTGATCCAGAGACGACAGCCAGGCTCAAACGCATCATCAAACTCGACACCACCACGCCCCTGACTCGAACGAGGAGACTCCTACGATGGCTGAAGCGAATCAGATAACCGTCACCTGTCCCTACTGCAATCGTCAGGCGCGGCTAGTCAACGGTTCGCAGCTTTATCCTCATCGGCCTGATCTGCACAGCAAGCAATTCTACGCATGTCTGTCCTGCGATGCTTACGTCGGCTGTCACCCGGATACCACGCGCCCACTTGGACGGCTCGCTAACGCTGAACTGCGCGCGGCGAAGATTGCCGCTCACGCCGCATTTGACCCACTCTGGCGCTCCGGCCCAATGAAACGCTCTCACGCCTACGACTGGCTGGCTACGGCGCTCGGCATTCCCCGGCACAAGTGTCATATCGGTGGCTTCAACGTCGAGGAGTGCAAGCGAGTGGTAGAAGTTTGTCAGGCTTACGCAAAGGAGACTGCATCGTGATTCAGACCAGCGACACCATCCCCACCAACTACCCCATCGCCACGGTGCGCCGCGCTCAACCAGACGAGACCTGCGCCACCTGCCACGATGAAGACAACCTGTTTGTTCATCTTCAGCTCGGCACCCACGTAGCCCTGCTCTGTGTCGACTGTGCCGACGAGGTTCAGCAGCTACTTCGCGCCGTGGTGGAGGAGCCGACTGATTGACGGCATAATTTACCCGTCGCCGTGCAACACTTCGTAAACCGCTGGCATTGACTCCTCAACCTCCTCGGCTCGTTTGCGGATCACCAGTTCAAGCACCGCAGTCTTGGAAATTCCCTGCTCAACAGCCAGCGCGTCAAGTAGTTGTATGGCCTTTGCGCTGAGTCTGAATGACAATAGCCTCTTATTTGTATTACTCTGCACCATTGCTGTATGTTAGCCCGTTCGGTCAATGTCGTCAAGTGACATACAAATTCTGACCGATTAACAGAGTGTTGTACAGCTTAGCGGGTGGTGAAGTGCGAATTTGCTGAGGAAATCCGCGAATGAGCATAACCTTTTACTATCCAAACTTTTCATGCCGCGATGATATAGGAAAAGGTTTGTGCTAGTCCACGCTGATTTCATGGTCTTTTGGCACCAGTTTGAGCACGTGGGCTGATTCGACAGGCTTGACGAAGTGGCCGCGCGCTTGCAATCGCTCCAGTCCTTCGAGTGCCCAGTTGAAAATCGCCTGCCCGGAGAGCTTGATTTGCCGCTTGATGTTCTCGTCCTGTTTGGTTTCTTCCATCGGCGGGAACTGAATCACGACCACGCGGCGGGTCAGGCCGATGCCGCTTTTGGGTATGTCCGGTATCTCGTTCATTGCCCAGAGAAACTTGGCCCGGCAGAACATCTCAAACGGGTCATGGTATTTACGATCTACGACCACGCCCTCGCCGGAGATGAGCTGGTTGAGAATCTGTGCTTGTCGAACGCTGGCAGGCTGCTCGGCAGCAATGGCTAAGGTTTTCCCTGACAAGTGGCTCAGGCCAAACCGGGCTTCGAGGTTAGCGATACTGAACGTCGTCACTCGGTTGCCAAACGCTGCTCGTAGTCCGTCGAGAAAGGTTGACTTGCCGCACCCCGATGGCCCGTAGAGCCACACGGCTGTCTCTTTCATCGTGTCGGTGGTTAAGGCGTACCCGGCAAACTCCTGAAGAAACGAGAGGCAGTCTGAGGGGATTACGGCATCCAGGTAGTACTCCCACACGTCGGAGCGCACTGCCGGGTCGTAGTCAAAGGGAAAGGTTGAGGTCAGGTAGTGCTTCCAGTCATGCGGCTTGCGTTGGCGGGTGCTGATTTCCAGCGTGCAGTCGTTGAACGTGATCAAGTCTGCATTGCTGTCCATCAAGCCGTCGGGCTTGGAGCACTTCACGCGGATTAGTTCAACGATACTGGAAAGCGTGGGTGCGGTAGCGGTAATCTGCAACTTGCTATCCTTGTCGATTATCGCTTGCGCTTCCTGAGCAACCTGAAACTCCGGTATCTGCTGCCAGAGCTTGCCGTTGAAGCGAAACCACTGACCCGAGGTGAAGACGGTCTGCCGGTGAAGACGAAGCAGCGTATCGCGAACAAACACGTGTGGCCTGCTTCTGGGGGATTTTCCTGCCATTGTAGGCGGTTACTTGTGGCCGTTGCTGTTGGATTGCGCTGGTTTAGGACCGGGCTTGCGCTTGTCGGCCAGCACTCGCTCTGCCTGACGAAGCGTGAGCAGGAACACTGTACCCGCACGAATCGGCTGGATCTTCAACCGCTTGATGCGCTTCTGAATAGTCCGCTGCCCGATACCTGCCTGCTTTGAGATTTCCAGCGTAGTGACAAGATTAGTCATCGCCCGCCGATTATACCCGCATTCGCGGGCGCGTCAAGAAAATTAAAAATAGGTGTTGACAATTCGTTCGCGCGGGCGTACTGTGTGCTTACCTTGAAAATCGAAGGAGCCAAACGATGGAAGTTAAATACCCAAATATTCAAGTGCGATTATCGGAGCAGGATGGGAACGCTTTCTCCATCATCAGCAGAGTACGACGGGCGATGCTGAAAAGCGGCGTTCCGCCTGATGAAATTGAGGAGTTCTCGACAGAGGCAATGAGCGGTGACTATGACCACTTGCTTCAGACGGCGATGAAGTGGGTCAACGTGGTCTAGCCTCCTGCTCACGATGAAACGGGACAGGAGAGGGATGATGGATGACGTGATCTGTGAGACTTGTTTCAAGCCGATTGGCTCACTGCCGTTCTATGCGGTGCATGTGGAGTGTTGTTCAGACAGTGACGGCGTGTCGCTGGACGGTCAAGAGTTCTATGAATTGATGCAAGCCTATCGCCATGCACCCCTGAACGACCAGAGCGGAGTTGTAGCAGCGTTTGAGGCGGTCAAGACGTTCATTCGTGACTCGTCACACTCATCTGACAACCCCGACGAAGGAGACGAAGATGGGCGCTGATAACTGGGCAATCTGCCCAAAATGCCGAGTAGCTGCAATCAAGGTCAGAGAGAAGCTTTATAGCAAGGCCGAGAAAGCCTATGGCTCCAAGTCCGCCGATGAGTACCTTGCCCTACGAGCCGAGGCGGAGAAGCCGTTAGCAATGGAGCAAACGCTCCGCGAGGATTATGGGCTTGGTGTTGGTATTGACGGGGTTTTTGGAGTGGGCTACCGAGCGCGGTGTACGACCTGCGGGTTTAGTTACGAGTACCAGCATAACGAGACGGCGATAACGGTTGACGACCGCTACACTGAAGACGCGACTGCTGATGATCCGTATGGTTACAACTACCGAAGGAGCGCGTAGCCGGACAAGCACCCACCGCTGAAACCGGGGGAGAGGGAGGTGGATGATGGCGAGTGATAGTGATAACCAGTGGCGACCGATAGCTACGGCCCCAAGAGATGGGACGCGCGTACTGGTCTACTTCAAGGGCAAAGGAGTACGTGAGGTTCACTGGACTTCCCGGTGGTCTGATAATCCCGTGGAAGACGGACTCTGGCACGTTGACGACGATAAACATGGTCCGTATCCGCTTCGTGGCTACTGCGACGGCGACGATACCCACTGGATGCCGCTCCCCGCACCACCCGTAACGAAACCGGAGGATGAGGGATGAGCGAGGGGGCGGTGACAACGGAGATTATTAACACCTACGACCAGTTGAAGACGGCGCTGGATTCCGGCTTCGATAAGCGCAAGGCCATTGCAATCAGTTACCACGCGCCTGACAGGTCTAACAGTCGTGATATTTCTGTTCAGCAATGGTCCGTCTGGTCGCCGCTGTTTCAGACTGACCCTCACGCCCACTGGTCAGACCGTGGCGCTAAGACGTTTTCTCTGCATAGCCACGGCGGTAACGGATCACACAAAGACCGTAAGGACGCCGCGCTTCAAGTGGCAATGAAGTGGGCCGAGGAAAGGTACGGCGTCATTGAGTGGGCCAAGAATCGGCAAGGTGACTACGTTGCAAAGAAAATCAACGACAGGTTTCCGGTGAGAAAGAGGCAACGATGACCACCGGCAACAACGAGCGTGATGAGAGATTGAGTTACGGGACGCAGACACTGCCATCTCCTGACGGCTACTCCGTCCCTTGCCGTTGCGGCACGACCTTGACATGGCACGTTGGTAATCACGGACAGAACGCCGCTGATTGTCCATGCGGCATGTCCTACTACGCAACCGACGAAGCAACGGTGAAGATTGAAGGGTACGACAGGAACGCGCTATGACAACTGATAACAATCAGACAGTGACTGGCGTACACGATTCAGCAACCTGCAAGTGCGAGTTCTGCGCTTGGACCAACCAGACAGCAGCACTGGACAGAGCTGATCTGTTAACCGAAGTCAAGCAACACGGTCAGTACGCATCACTGGCAACGGTGCGCTGTGCCGTGGCGGACGTGCTTGACACCTACCCGCCTGCGAACGTTGGCAGCAGAGCCTCGTGGCAGTTTTGGCCGGGCGACGAAAGTGAGACGGAGACGCTGACACGGGTAGCGTTCATCGACGCCGTAACTCAACGTGTTGCTCAACTACAAGCCCCGCCACACAACTTTGACGCGGGGTTGCGGAAGTCGGTTGAGAAGGAAAGGAGAGACGATGAAGCCACCGCTTAGAATACGGGAATTTCAGACTAGCTGTAATCACTGCTGGCATCGGAGACGCGGGCCGATAATGATGGTTATCCCTGATGGTCACACGGTTCAGGAGTGTTGCAAGTGTCATCAGACGCGAACGGTTCACGCTGACCATGTGTGGTCGCAGCCGGATTGCGGCTACACGGAGCAACCACGATGATTAACCCAGACACCCTGCTGGAGAGACTGCGGGAACGGGTGATGGAGCCTGACGACTACTACCGTGGGTACTGCGGCAACTGTAACGCGCAACTGACCACAGCCGACGTTGACGCTGATGAGTGCAGCAACTGCCACTCTCAACTAAGCGACCCTGAAGAGGAATACGCATGGTACAACGCTAACGGGCTGTTCAACGACGACGCTGACTAACCCAGCCCGCCGGTGAAGGAGAAGAAGTCTATGAGCACGACACCTGATTACATTTTAGAAACCGACGCGCGACTTAAAGAAGCGTTTGATAACACCGCCCCGCAAACCCGCGCCGGATGCTGAGGGAGATGGCCCGCATCGTTATCTACGTTCGGAGATTCAGCACTTGGTGGAAACACAAACGAAGCTAATCGCGGCGTGCGAACTGGCGCGAAGAACATTAATCGCGTTCGCCGAAGAAGACGGCATAGAGAACCCCGAAGAGATAATCGCCGTGCGACAGATTGACGCTGCTTTAGCTTCGGCTCAGATACAGGAGAACCAGTGATGGCCCAACCGAAGCCCGATGATAATTACAAGGACGCCTATCAAGGTCTTGTGCGCACGTTAGAGGAAGAAGCTGCGGCTATCGAGAAACTGGTTGCCGATGAGGATTCATCATGTCCCGCACGTGAACTCAGACGCGAACGCGCCGCAACGCTGCGGTGGGTTATCGCGCTTGCTGACAATCTTGGAGCGGTGGACGTGGTGAGCAGTACTCAGACAGATAGCGGAGAAGGGAAAGTAACGATGGCTGACGAATACACGGTTGCCGCTAAAGGGGTTGAAGGATGAGCACGGGATATTTCAACGAAGAACAAGAGGCGCACATGAAAGTATCTAGCCACGGTGCCGCGCAATCAACGATGCGCGTCCGGCTGGCATGTCGTCGCGACCGACCGCTGCGACTGTGGGCCATATAGGCCATGCGCGGTTAGCAGTTGCTTGTACTCCTGTCATTACACATCAGATCAGCATTGCTACGACCATCTGCGGGAGCAACAACCATGACTAAACCATCTACTACTACTCAGGAGACGCGGGAACTGGAACCGTGTCCGTTCTGCCCCGATGGAGCCGTACAGACTTGTTTCAGGGAAGCCAAGATCGGCGCACACTCTGACGAGGTTGTGTTCCATTGGGTTGAATGCGACTGCGGCGCGCGCGGCCCTGAAGACCGCGACAAAGCTGAGGCGGAAAGACTCTGGAACACCCGCGCTCTTACTGACGAAGTAACCCGACTAAGAGAGGCGCTGGAGCTGGAACCGCACAAGAAAATCAACCTGCTAACTGTTCTTGAGCATCAGGTACATCGCAACCATGAATACCATCCTGACCAGTGCGCAGAGTGTTCGTTGACACAGACCATCGCGGAACGGATGCGCGACGAGTTGGGATTAACCACTCGCGCCGCTCTACAACCAAAGGCTGAAGAGGAGCAGAAATGAACACGCCACACGGATTCGCTGAGACGCCGCCGATACTGCAAGACGCTGGCCCACAGATGGAAGATTATCCCGATTGGGATTCGTGGTACTTCGCCCGTCAGATGTGGGTCATGGAGCGCATGACTGGCAGCGTCGATCCGCGCATGAAAGCAGCAGCCGAAAGAATGCGCATCCGCCGCGACTCTACCGGAGAGGAAGGAAGCTGAGATGCCGCAACTGAGAACCGATGCGATGTCGCCTTAGAAGCCGTTGAATACATCCGCAACGATGAGGCTTATGTAGCAGCGCGGGCGTGGCTTCAGCAAGTCCGCGAAGTGCTGGACGGCCTGCGTGGCCGATACGTCAAGGACTGCTGGTGCGATGCTGGCGACGACGCGGAGCATTACGTTTCATGTAAACGTGCCCGCGCTCTCTACCAGCGACTTCGCGTAGACGGCGGAAAGGACACAAACAATGCCACTGAAGGATGAAACACTAAAGGCAATGAAAGAAGCGGCGGAGAAGGCGCTGCACGCTGGCTGCTCGACTGTTCCTAATGCGGTGAAATGGGAAGCGGCTACCGAGTTTCTGACGTTCACCGAACACGTCTCCGCTCTCATTGCCGACTATGAACGGCAGTTTACGCGCGGGTACGTGTGCGCGGCGGCTGAGATCATGCGAACGCACGGCAATAAGCAGATCGCGCGTGACGTTCTGCGCAGCGCGGGGAAGGTTGATTGGAACGACATCAACGAAGCAGATCGTGAAGCGTTGGGTGACTTGGCCCACAGCAAAGGGAAGTGAAGGGAGAGGGATGGGCGAGAGGTTGACGGTTGAATCCATGATGGCCCAAATACAGGAGACCTTTCCACGGTGCAAATATTTTGCCATTACGGAATCCGTCGGATCTCCCCGAAAGCGCTATTGGCTGAAATTTGGTCCTGCGTTCTATAGCCCCGATGTCATAAGCGTGTGGGGCGATACCTTAGACGAAGTGATGGCACAGGTTCATAAGTGGGTGGCAGCACGAGGTAAAAGGCAGCTATGAAACATAAACTTCTCTACCTGTTAATCGCCCTGCTGACCTTCATCTTTGGCCTGTGGCTGACTCCGCGCTACACGAGGTTTAGATGCGTGGTCCATGAGCCGGTACAGTCGGGAGAGTTTGACTCCAGTAAGAGCTTGCTGGAGATAGTAAAGGGTGGTGAATCGGAGTGAGCACTGGAGAGAAGCCAACTACGATCACGCTTGAGCCACCGTGGTGGCGTTGTAAAAACGGGACTGAGTTTCGCTGTGGCCCAAACAGGCCCGCGCGGTGCCCGGTATGTCGAAGCGAAAACATCGAGATGGTCACTGATGTTGATCCGTTACTTCGATCACGTCCCGGCGACGCTACTCCTGTTCCAAGGAAACAGTGACGCGAAAGTTTATGTGAACAGGTAAGCGCCGCTCCTGTTTACCGAACGACACAACCAGCGGCGTTTCTTTTTGGAGGTAGAACCCAAGATGAACGATCAACTGAGAGTAGACGTGACCGAACAGGTGAAATCACTGGTAGCAAAAGCGGAGAAAGCCGAGAAGGCCGACGACGCTTTGAAGTTCTCGCAAGCTGCGTGTAATGCGGCGAACGCAGCCTGTGCCACCAATGCCGCGAACCGGATGCTCCATCCGTCGGATAGTTAGCTAGCGTCAGCGAGGGGGTCGTCCGTCACGGGATGGCCCGCTCGCGCCGCTCTACAACCCAAAGGGAGTGATAATGACTAACGATCAATCTGAGCCACGACTATCCGAGGCTGACAGGCATGCGCTGTCGCGGTTACCTGATAACGGATGGTTCTGCGTAGGGGACGTTTCCTATATGGTTCGCAATCCGCGCTATCGCTGTGATCGGCTCGTTGAAAAGGGAGCGCTGGAGGATCGAGTTGTAGGCGAGATTCCGCATCTGCACACGGAGTACAGGAAATTATGACTAATCAATCTCAACCACCACTGGAGAAGCGGCTGGAGGCATCAGAGCACCTATCGTGCCCGATCACGAAACGAGAATGGTTCATGGATCTTGAGCATCCCGAACTTGGCATCGTACCGACCTACGGTGGGCCGTTCGACAGCTACACGGTGCCAGAAGTAGACGAAGACGGGCATCTACGCTGTGAGCGATACGATCACGACGCGGGCGCGTGGGTCGAAGGCGGTGAGCCGCTTAATGTCTACCTAACCACAGAGCAACCGTGTAACCACGATCTGCCGCGATGGATCGATCGACACCGCGAACCGGAAATCGCCTGTCCGCATGAAGCCGCCGATCTACTCCCGCAACCTGCCAGCGAGCGAGAGCGGATACTTCGCGAAGCTCTCAACGCCATCATCGTTCGCTGCACGGACGGTGCGCGGGACTACGACTGGCGACCGGTTATCCGGGACATTGCGCAAAGAGCAATCGATCAAGTTCCCGACAACGCGATCCACAATGTCGCGGCCACTGGCGCAGGCGAGGAAGCGCAGCCAGATGATCAAGCGCGGCTGGCTGCGTACCAACAGGAGTATGAGCGTCTCTTCAACTGGCGCGACCTTTGGAATCGCCTGTCCAACTCCAAGCGATTCAAGCTTGCTTCACAAAATGACGGAATTGAAGAGAAGGCCGCACGCGCCAATAGGCTGATCGGAAAATTGATCGCAGACTACGACGCCGCCACCCCACCCGCACCTTCAGCCGCAGCGGAAGCGCAACTGGCAGAGCTTGATAACCGCATCAACACCAACGTAGCGCGAATGGAAGAATCGCAGAAGGTGTCACAGTCAGAGTTGAACAGCATCGAATTCTCCGCTCCCACTACAGGACCAGCAGAGGCTCCGCAGGGAGTGGATTACACAACGCACATGCAGCAACAGTTATCGAGACTTGATGCGCTGCTCGACCCGGTAGACGAAGATGAGTGAAACGATCACCCGCAAAGCCTTAATAGCATGGGCCGTGAATGAGATTGCGCCGTACCTAAAACGTGGTTACACCCGTTATGTTCAGGAAGTTATTAGTTCCGTGATCATGAAGGCGCGCAACGAATTTCCGGGCATCGAAATGGATGCCAACGACCCCGACATTCCCGCACACGTCCGACATTCAAGGTCGAGCACCACCACTACCAGCGCCAGCGAAGCAGCACGGGCCAACTGCGGCAACTGCGGCAACTGCGGCAAGCCGATTCATAAGACCGACGACAAGTGGTATCACGACGACTCGGACTTTGCGGGCTGCGGCATGATGGCAGCGGCGATGCCTGTACCTGATGCTGGAGAAATCGATCACCTCCGCTCCGAATCATGGAATGCTAAGCGTGTAATCGAATGGATGGACGATCCGAATCGCAAGCCAGCTATTCACGCCTTCACTGCCGGAAACGAAAGACAGATTGCGTACAGGTTTGAACGCGTTGTTGCTGACGCTGAAGAAGTCGGGCGGCTACGTGGTGAAGTCTCGTGGCTGCGTAAGCAGGCCGTAAACCTCCAGGAAGAAGTACGCAAAGAAGCAGCGGCAGTGATCGACGCCCGCGCCAAAGCTATCAGAGAAGCAGCAAGTAAGGTAGACCAGCTTCATTGCGACTGGAACCGATGCGTAGAAATAACTCCACAGCAAAGGGATCTGATAATGGAGGCGATGAATGAAGCGGTCGCCGCCCTGCAATCTCTAGCAGATAAGAAAGAGGGAGAAGATGTCGATATTTCTTGATCCTGACGATTTTAGTCCGGGGCCGTTAGTTGCGGTTCCGCGTATTGAAAATCCTGATGGCAGCGTTCAGCATGTCTATTGTGACGGCGCGCGGTTCCACGTTCTTAGCTGGTCCACTGAGGGCACACATTGCTCTGAGCCAAACTGCGAAATCAACATCGAGCGAAAGAAGCGACTGACCACCACGCATAAAGGGGAGAAGGTGAAGTGATGGGTGAGACTGTCATTGCCGGTTCGCGCCGTGTTGAGGATTACGACGTTGTTGAACGGGTCATTGCGGCATCTGGGTTCGTAATCACAAGGGTTATTGAAGGCGGACAGCGAAGTTATAAGGGCCATCCGAAAGCAAGGCCAGTGGGCGGGGTTGATTACCACGCAAACCAATGGGCCAAGCAGCATGGTATTGAGTGCCACACGGAGTATGCGCTTTGGGACGTATACGGGAAACGTGCGGGACCAATTCGCAACCGCCGCATGGCGCTCATGGGCGAACAGCTAATTGCGATTCTCGACGAAGAAAGCACCGGAACGCTGGACATGATCAAAGCAGCACGTGAGGCAGGTTACCCGCCAGAGCGAATCTACATTTACCGACTGAACGACGGAGATAGCCATGAGCGAGCAAAAGAGAAAGCCACTTAACCCTGCGGTCAAGATTAGCGCGAACGGGCGTCCGTACCTTAACCGTGATGAGGCCGTAAGGCGCATGATGGCGCGCGACAAAACCAACATCCCTGTATCTCAACCATCTGTAGAAGCGCCGGAGTCGCTATGGCCTACCGACTTGGCACGTTGTCTGATCTGCCACAGTGACATCGCGCGGGAGGAATGCGGTACGCACGGACTTAATCGCGCAACACTGGAATTGTTATGCCCAACTGTCTGTACCTTCCCGCTTCCCTCTCCCGACGACATAGCAGAGAAAGTGGAGCGAGTGACGACTATGATCATCGGACGCGAACGGCTGGACTACGACTGGGTGCGCGACATCATCGTAGCTGAGTTTGGTGGTGGTGAAAATAAATCGTGAATCGGTCAAGCTGACTCTTGCAATTATTCCCAACCTCGTATAGATTGTTCGCCGCAATGACAATGGTAACGATTCAGCAAGCCGCGACGAGGTTGGGGGTGAGCCACTGGCGAGTCAGGCAGGTGTACAAAGCTATGAAGATTTTACCAGTCGGTTATTATCGTAGCAGCCCGCTATTCAGTCTTGCCCAAGTGAGACAGATGCAAAAGCGAAACACTAAACCGGGGCCGCAACCGCGATGAGTAATTTTTCCCATTCCATGCTGTCTCTCTATCGTAGCTGTCCGCTGAAATTCAGGTATCGCTACGAGGAACATCTAGCACCACTACAGCCACCGTCGCGACACGACATGGACTACGGGGCCGCGATTGATGCAGCGCTCAACGTTCTCTACAGTGAGAACGGAAGTATAAAGGCAGCTCACGAGGCGTTTGCTACGACGTACCCCGCCGACAGGTTTCCGAACCCGCTGCCGCTATGGTCGCAGGGCAAGTCATTCGCTAACGCCCTTGCTGCGATTCGCGGCTATGCCCAGCGTTGGCATGAGGAAGACCGTCACTGGAAAGTGTTGTTCATCCAAGACTACGTAAAGGAAGAAGGGGAGGACGCCCGCTCGGTCAAGCTGGACCTGATAGTAGAAGACCAACGCGACGGACAGGTGTGGGCCGTGGACAACAAGACCACTGGCAAGTACTTGGATGCAAACTACTGGTCCGGGTTTGAGCCTGACAGTCAGATTCGTACCTATGTAGATCATACAAAACGCCGGTTCGGCCACTGTGGCGGCTTCATCATCAACGCCATCAGCTTTAAACACCGGAGCAAGGCTTACACGCCCCGGCAGGGGCCAAACAAGGGTATCCAGCAGCCTGCCGGCGACTGGTACGACTTTGGCCGCGTAGCCTTCAATCCCAACAGCGAATGCCTGAAGCTGGAAACCGATAACGAAGCTTACTGGATAGCTCGTATTAAGCAGGACCGGGAGTCGGGCCTGTGGGGCTACAACACAGATCAATGCCGTCGCGGAGGAGTGGAATGCGAATACCTGAAACTATGTGAGGCGGGCTATTCGCTGCCGACTGACGAGGAGTTAATACTCTCCTACTATCGCCGCCAGTGTCCGAGAGTCCTTGAGGCCGGGCGCTGCTTGCTGGACATAGACCACGAGGGCCAGTGCGACCCGGTAGACCATACTGTCAAAACTGATTACATCGTCAGAACCGACGACGAGGAAGAAATCGAAAATGCCATCAGCGACTAACCTAACAAAACCCAACTACGCCATCATTTTCATCGGCCCTCCCGGCAGCGGTAAGACGCGCTGTGGCCTGTCGTTCCCGAAGGTTATGGCTATTACTTTTGACCCGGTAGGACTGGAGATTATCTTTGACCCGGCGAATGAGAAACTGCGCGAAAATCTGGTCTGGACCGTGCCGATGAACGGGTTGCCACTGGAGCAGGTATTTCGCGTCACCGATGAGCCGAGTGAAGACAGCCTCTACGGCGCTATCGCCCTCGCCAAAAAGATGCGCCAAGAGGGCAAGGTGGAAACCGTCCTGCTTGACGGAACCAGCTACCTTGCCGATCTCAAGCAGGAGCATGTAGCTGACGACCGGGACACACGGGCCATGTATCGCCAACTGGGCGGATACTTGTCACAGTTCTTTCTTCAGAACTTTCTCCCGCTTGCTGTGCGGCACAATCTAAACGTGATTATGACCTGTCATCTTCAGCGGGAGAGCAATGAGGCGGTGGAAGGGATCAGCGACCCGTCGCGCAAGGAATACGGCACCAGTAAGCCGCTGATCAATCAGAACAGCAATCTCAGCGCACAGATAGTTGGCGGCTTCCGTCACAAAATCAGCGGAATGCCGAGTGCGGTTGTCTATCTCAACCATCGGCTCGAAGCGGCGACGGCAAAAGATGTTGAGACTGCGAAGAAAAATGGGCAAGCACTAGCCGAAGGCGCTGAAATCCTCAACTACTACGCCTACTGCCAGAAAACCTACGTGAAAGAGTGGGAGTCTGAGGTAGACGCAAAGAATCGCTATGGACTTGGGCCGCGCATCAAGATGACCAACGGCAACTTTTACAAAACGCTCCTGAGTAAACTGCCCAAGTCCAACGACAACAACGGAGCACAACCTGGCGCTGAGGCGCAACTAACTGCTAAAGGAGCTAAGTAATGCCATACACAGACGAAGAAATTGGTGAAGACGTTGATGATACTCCGGCGTTTGTTAGGGAGGGAACCGAAGACGACGATATCGTGGTCCAGGGCGAGGACGTATCCGGCGCTCAGCCTGCAATGGGCAACGAGGACTGGATGGAGCCAGCAAAAGGTGTCACTTTTGAGATCGTGAAAGCGGTACTTGACACTTATACACCTGACGGCGAGCGAGAATGGAAGTCCCACTCGCTGAAGTTGCAGGTACAGATCACGAAAGAGGGCATCGACGGCAAGGGACGCTATGCTCGCAAGACATTCTTCCCCGGCAGGAACGGACGGATTCTCATAGCCGTCAACCGCAAGGCTTACGACTTTACCGTCAACTCAAAGGGCGAGAAAAGCGATTGGTATCAAGCCGGTACAGGTGGTGCCTTTGGTGACTACAACGAATGGCTGACCGCGCTGGGCCTGCCGACCGGTCCTGCTCCAAACAACGACAAAGCGTTTCGCGCATCCCTGGTGGGCCGCAAAGTCATCGCGGACATCACCAAAGAGAAGCGTGAAGTCTACGATAAGGCGACGAAAAAATCCGTCAAAGTGGACGGCGAGTACGAGAATCATTTGCGTAACGTCCGCCCCGTGAAAAAGGCGGCAACGACAGAAACAGCAGAGGCAGCGGCCAGCTAATGCTTGCGGCACCGGAACAGAAGGCAGGGGGAAACGAGGTCCGCTTCGTGCTGCCTTCTTTACCCGGTAGCGTCAATGAGATTTACGAGATCAATCGCCCAGATAGCGGGCTACCGAGACGCCGGTTGAAAGCTGAGTGGGCTATCTGGGCTACGAAGATGATGCCGCACGTATTACCCTTCAAGATTCAGCCGATGAGCATCGTGCGCGTAGACCGCTGGTACTACTATCCGTGGTTTTACAAAAACGGCAAGTGGCGTGTAGCTGACGTGGCAAACATGGACAAGCTGTTATTCGACACATTGGCAAAGAAGCTGGGCATCAATGACCTGCTATTCAAGCAGGGCTGGATGGGGAGCAGGGATTCGGTTGATGGCAAGGTGATTGTCAGGCTCAGGGAAATACCGGAGATACAGTGGAGGGCGGCGAACAATGGCAATCGTAATGACTAAAGACGGTCATGTTAGACCATTGCAGCCATCTGATCTAAAAGAAGTAGCTGGGCGTGATGAACGCATCCGCCAACTGGAACGTCAGTGCGCCGTATTAAGCACGCACGTAGACCGTCAGGGCCGGGTCGTAGAGGCGGCAATTGCGTGGGCCGACTGGTTACGTGAGCGGCCTGTGTGGGATGAGCCGGAGTCGGTACTGGAATACGCGGTGAGAGGTTACGTGCGGAAGATTGCTGAATTGACAGAGGAGAAACGACATGGAGATTGACTTATACGAACTGGCAACCAACGCACGGCTCAACCATTGGCCTCCGCATCTGGGCGTGACCACTAACGCGGAGAAGATCGAGTATCTGGCGCAGCGGTTACAAGAGGCTGGTGATGTGGTCCAAAACGATGACTTGCTAGACCGGCAGACAGCCATGCAAGAAGAGATCGCCATGCACGAGCAAACGATTGAAGGGCTGCGAGCTGAGATCTTCGACCTTAACGAAGTGATCAAGAAGCTAGAGACCAAGCAGCAATGATCACCGTCTCCCGCGCCGAACTCTCCGCCGAGCTAACCTTGCTGCAAAGTGTTGTCAGCAAGTACGCAACAATGCCGATACTTGATACCGTGCGATTCGAGGCGAGCGATAAACTACGACTCACGGCTTCATCGATCGATGTAACGCTGACTACCGAGATCGCGCTGCCGGGTTTAGTGAACGAGTCTGAATCGTGGTGTGTGCCGATTAAGCCTCTAGTCCGACTGGTATCGCTGTTTGAGAAAGACGAAGTAGCGCTTGAACAGGTTGAGAACGGCCGGGTGCGCGTGCAGTGCGGACGATCAAAACACCTGTTGCCACTGCTTCCCGTTGCCGAGTTCCCTGAACCTGATGCGGTAGAAGCCGAGATGATTACAGTCAAAGGCAGGCTTCTTGCGGCGATTCTGAGCCATACGGCCTTTGCGGTGCTACCTCAGGCCGGGGACTTACGGCAGGGTGATCAAAAGTTTACCGGCTTACATCTGACACTGGCGAGTGGCACTCTGACCGTCGCGGCAACGAACAAACTGCGGCTGGCAATTGCACGAACGCGGCTTACAGGCAGCGACTTTGCCGTGATTCTGCCGCAATCGGTCATCGCCCCGCTGAAACGGTTTAATGATGATGACATACAGTTGGGGGTGTCAGCTAACGGCAATCTAATGACTGTCCGGGCTGGCAGTCGGCAGCTTACCGCACGGCTGATGGTGGACAAACCGCTTGACTGGTCCAGCCTGTTTCCTAAGTCTTACACGCACTCGATAGAGATTGATAGCGAGACTCTAAGTGGATCGCTGAAACGGGTGCTTGTGACCAGTGATGATCGGCCCTCATTCGTAGTTAACGGACTCAAATTTACGCTGGCTAACGACGAATTGAAGATCGAATCCCGTGACGGCGACTACGGAAAATCAGATGAGTCCTTGCCGATCACGTGTCCATCGCTAAACGGTGAGCCGGTCTATGTCGGTGTTAATGGGCCACAGGTAGTTGACTATCTGGCACTGGACATTGCCGGTGAGAAAACAAAGCTGGAAATCACCCCTGACATTCATGTGTTTCGGTTATCTCCGGTAACGCTGAAAGAGTTCGACTACGAGTATCTGGTGAACACGATCAAGCTAAAATGGTAAGACCGCGCCTTTACATTGTTGCTCAACGCTTCCCCTGCCACGACGGCTCAAGGCCCTTGAGCTTTGCGATCTACTGTGGCCGGACGTTTCTGGCTTACTCGTGGTCACTCAGCGGAGCGTGGATTGCTCTCCAGTGGATACGGCGAGGATTACAATGACCACCAGCTATACAGACTTTCTCAACAACAAGCGCATCACGGTTGCTCCGTCTGGCTTCGACGTGGACACGCTCAACTCGATGCTGTTTGAGTTCCAGCGGGACATTGCTGAGTGGTCACTGCGACGTGGGAAATCTGCGATATTTGCTGACTGCGGGTTAGGCAAGACCCCAATGCAGTTAGCCTGGGCCGATCAGGTGGTACCACGGTTAAACAAACCAGTGTTGATTCTTGCGCCACTAGCGGTGTCGCATCAAACGGTGAGAGAGGCAGACAAGTTTGGCATCGAGGCGTCGGTGGCCGTATCAGGCGCCGATGTAAAAGGTGCCGGTATCTACGTGACCAACTATGAGAAGCTCCACCACTTTGATCCGTCTGTATTCGGCGGCGTGGTGCTGGATGAGTCATCGATCCTCAAGTCCTACAGCGGCGCTACCCGTAACGCGTTGGTCCAATCGTTTACCGCTACTCCGATGCGCCTTTGTGCCACAGCCACCCCTGCGCCAAACGATTACATGGAACTTGGCAATCACAGTGAGTTTCTAAGCATGTTGACCCGCACTGAAATGCTCTCTACGTTCTTTGTGCACGATGGCGGCGACACGTCCAAGTGGCGGCTTAAGGGCCATGCCGAGGAAGAATACTGGAAGTGGGTTTGCGGTTGGGCGGTGATGCTGCGCAGACCATCAGATCTTGGCTACTCCGACGATGGATTTGCGCTGCCGCCACTCAACATGATCCATCACATTGTCAAGTCCGACAAACAGCCTGACGGATTCCTGTTCACGGTTGAGGCGAACACGCTTACTGAACGCCGGGACGCACGCCGTGATTCATTACGTGAACGGGTAGAGATGGCGGCACAGATCGTTGCCACAAAATCGGACGAGCCGTGGATGGTGTGGTGTGACCTGAACGCCGAGGCCGATCTGGCTGAGAGGTTAATACCCGGCGCATTGCAGGTTAGTGGGTCACAAAAGGATGAGGTTAAAGAGGAGCGCATGTTAGCGTTCTCATCCGGCGAACTGCACACGCTGGTCAGCAAGCCAAGTATCGCAGGTTACGGAATGAACTGGCAGCATTGTGCCAACGTGGCCTATGTGGGCCTGAGCGACAGTTACGAAAAGTTCTACCAGTCAATCCGCCGCTTCTGGCGCTTTGGACAAACACAGCCAGTCAACTGCCATGTGGTTACCGCAGAAGCCGAAGGGGCGGTGGTGCGCAACATCGAGCGCAAGGAAGCCGACGCGATGAACATGGCGCGAGAGATGGTGAAACACATGAGCGTGTACAACAAGGAGGCATTGTGTGGAATGGGCCAGCACCGTGACGGCTACAAACAACAAGTAGAGCGCGGTGAAAACTGGACGCTGCATTTAGGTGACTGCGTAGATGTTACCCGAGAGCTTGAATCTGATTCCGTTCACTACTCAGTGTTCAGCCCGCCGTTTGCCTCGCTCTATACCTACTCGGCTTCGGAGCGCGACATGGGAAACGCTCGCACTCACGCCGAGTTCTATCAGCATTTCGAGTTTCTGATTGCTGAACTGTATCGGATACTCATGCCGGGACGCTTACTCTCATTCCACTGCATGAACCTGCCATCAAGCAAGGAGCGTGATGGGGTGATTGGCATCCACGACTTTCGCGGCGATCTGATTCGCATGTTCCGTGCGGCAGGGTTCATCTATCACAGCGAAGTGGTAATCTGGAAAGACCCGGTGACCGCGATGCAACGGACAAAGGCGTTGGGGTTGCTACATAAGCAGTTGAAGAAAGATAGCTGTATGTCACGGCAGGGCATACCCGATTACCTCGTCACCATGCGTAAGGCCGGCGAGAATCCTGAACGAGTGACGCATACCAATGAGTCGTTCCCTGTGTCGCTGTGGCAGCGTTACGCATCCCCGGTCTGGCATGACATTAACCCGTCTGACACGTTACAGCGTGAATCAGCGCGAGAGGATAAGGACGAGCGCCACATCTGCCCGCTACAGCTGCAGGTGATCGAGCGGGCGATTGATCTATGGACCAACCCCGGCGATCTGGTGCTCAGTGCTTTCGCCGGTATCGGCAGCGAAGGCTACGTGGCCCTGCAGCGAGGGCGGCGGTTCATCGGCATAGAGCTAAAGGAGTCATATTTCAAGCAGGCCTGTGCGAACCTAGCTAACGCTGAAGCAGCAATGGGACAAACGACATTGTTCAGCGGGGTAGTAGCATGCAGCAGGTGATAAGGCCAATGAGACGATTGCCAGTGCGACTTGCGAGGATCGTGGCGAAGGACTCAAGCCCCGGCATGTGTATCTCGACAATAGCGGGCGTTGCGTCTGTGGCAAGGGGCCGGATTTAAGTGAGAGGCGGATGAGATGAGTCCGCTAGTTATGTTCGGGCTTGGGTTCATCGCAGGGATATTAGCAATGATGATATTGATCGAAAGAAGCAAGAAGTGATCCACTGCTCCAAACACCGTCACAAGTCCAAGGGTGCTGCTGAGGCACAGAAGCGGGCGTTAGTAGCGCGTGGAGGGGATTTGATGAACCCGGACACTCTTTGCACGTACCTCTGTCACCTCTGCGGGTTCTGGCACACAGGCCACAACGAGATGCGGATTCGCCCTGAGCCAATGGTAGTGCTGCCGAAGTTGAGACGCGGGCCGGGACTGAGGAGAAAGTGATGCCCGTCAAAACACCGCGCAGATTCAGCATTGTTAGACCACGGCAGGCGATTGTGATTCCACTTGATGACTTGCGCCGTTTGATGCGCGAATTTATCAACGAGCATGAGACTGATGAAGACTTGAAAACATCATTGGACTGGACTTTTGAACTGTTCCTCCAGTGGTTGAGAAAGAAGAAGGAGCAAGAAAATGGCACGAAGCCCACTAACTGACACCATCACGCGCGTACAGGGGATGATTACCTACGTGCGCGAGAACTTAAGCGACGAGGAGTGGAACCTGTTTCTGGATCTGGTTGCACCCGAGACGGTAGCGCCACCGAAAACGACACGCAAGCGCAAGGCGACGAAGAAACCAGCATCCACCAACGGGAACAGTCGGCGAGGGTTGCCACACGCTGGGCCACGCTGTGTCTTTATGATGAACGACGGGGAGCCGTGTACCGACGGTGAGCACAGTCCAATTCATAAGGAGAGCTTTGGCGATAGCTGGCACTCTTTTACGCCTGCCGCACCGACCATTGCACCTCGGGCGCACGGCCAATCGTCACGGAATGGACAGCGAGCGACTTGTAGTCAGTGCGGTGCCGATGTGAACGATAGCGCGCACGTTGACGCCGAGCGTGACGACTTCCACCTCTTTACGATGTCGGTTGCGCCTGACAACGCTGCTGCTACCACTGCTTCAGGAGGTTAGGACGATGGCTAGAGTAACTGTGCGTGAAGACCCACTTGGGGAGCAAATCGAGGCTGACTGGCAGACTTGCAGAGGTACTGCCTACGGTATGAGCAAGGCGAGTTTTGACCTCGGCTTTCGCATGGGCTGGCATGCTCATAAGAAGGCAAAGAGACAGCGGCAGGCTAACACCAAGGAGCACGACGATGGAACCGACGACATTAGTTGATCCGTTGAAGCGCTGGTACGTGGTCACGCCCGAGTACGGTATCGTTATCCCCGTGCTCGACTTCGGACAAGGGCCGATTGAATACGGGCGTGACGTGATTGAAGTCGAAGCTGCCAACGCGCGTGACGCTGTTGCGCTAGGTGTTAAAGAGATGCTGCGCCACCGGTATGGAGTTCCAGCGCTACAGGATAAGTACGAGTGGTGCAAGATGGCCCAAGGTGACGGCAGTAATCCGTTCGCGGGCGTGTTTGCCCAACCAGCAGGAGAATCACTATGACGACTACCGACTACGTTGACCCCTACCCGCAACCTTTCGACTGGCCCAATGACTGGCCCCACGAGTACCCGGAACACTGGGCCACCGATGACGCGGCTGGACCGGTGTGCATCTGCGAGGATTCGTGGCTCCCGCTCCCCGACGGCAGGGCGATTAAGTGTCATGTGTGTGGAGCGGGGGAATGCTGAGCAACGAGCAACCGCTGCCTGTCGCTAACGACTCTACACCTGTCTGGGAGCTGGTCATTGCTGACATGCGTGAGCGTGACCACGTAGGCCGACAGCGATACGGAACGCCACTACAGACAAACAACGGACGCGATGCTTTGATTGACGCTTACCAAGAAGCACTGGATCTGGTGGTCTATCTTCGACAAGCGATTGAGGAGCGAAATGCAGGTACTCGATAACGGATACGTCGAACTAGTTGAATCGTGGGGCAGTGATGAACGGATCATTGAAGCCGCACGGATGAGCACGCAACAGGGGTTCAAAGGCTGGGGAACTACCGAGCAACCCGGTGATGAAAAGTTGCTGCGCTACCTCTGGATGCACAAGCACGCCACGCCGTTTGAGATGGCGGGAATGACGATTGAAGTTAAAGCTCCGATCTTCGTCTTCCGTGAGTGGCATCGCCATCGTACACAGTCGTACAACGAGATGAGCGCTCGCTATGCCCCGCTTCCCAACGAGAATTACGTTCCGAGCGTTGAGCGAATCGTAGACGGCGCAGCGTTGGCAGGAAAGAACAAACAGGCCGCCGCTGTTAACCACGCCGCAACTAGCGCCGACGCTCAACAGTGGCTCGCGGAGTTAAAGGTTCTCTATAGGCACGCGCAGCAAGTCTACGATCTGGGGCTGGAATTAGGAGTACCGAAAGAAATTGCGCGGCTGCCCTGTCCTGTCGCTCGCTACAGTAAAATGCGGGCAAGTGCAAATCTACGTAACTGGTTGCAGTTTCTAACGCTGCGAATGGATGTTGCGGCGCAGTGGGAGATTCGGCAATACGCCAACGCTGTTGGGGAGTTGATTATGCAGGCGTTTCCGAGAACGTGGACGCTGTTTATCGAGGGCCGTACCACCTGACCGAAAGGAGCATCGTCATCCCCCGTGACCACTTGCCGCAACTGTGACCACACCATCCCCGACTACGCCGAGTGTCCATACTGCGCGCTGGCTCACGACGAGCTATTGGAACGCCTGCAAGACCGGGACGGCACAGCGACGATTGCCGAGGTTAGCGGTTGGGTGTGCTTCGGAGTTAGCGAGCCGTGTAGACCAGCGTGGAGAATCGCATGATCTTTCAACTTCTCGGGCCACCGCGTAGAGGCGGTCACCGTGTGGTACGGTCCCACTCTCAAGCAGGCGGTGACGGAACTGGTGGCTCGTGAGCCAGTGATTAACAGACCCCGGACCGTTGGACCAGTGTTTTCCGGCCCCCGGTACCCCGCCACCCTTCCTCGCAGGCCGTTCGCGTTACTTTGACAGGTTTCACGACGGTCTGCCGGTGGTGGGGTGATGGTGATAACGATCGGAGTTGTATTTGAGAATACTAAACAGTGCCCTTGCGAACACGCGATTGCCAGATATATATCAACGTAGAGAATCTGGTTTCATGCCTGTCCTGCGATAAACCGTGGAGGTTACAGGCTAGAATTATCGAAGACAGCCCGTGAGGAGAACAATAACCAGCACACCTCGCAATCAACCCAACCCTCAACCTCTGAAAGGAGAAACTTTAATGATTCGTTCGGTTCTAACCTTAACCATCGCTCTTGTATTCGTAGCCGCACTGGCCTTGTCCTCGCCTGTGTCGTCCGTGACCAGCGCGAGGGATCAACAGCTCAAGTCGTCACCTGTCGTTACTGCTCCGGCAAGCTGTGGCAGTGTGTGCTTGCAGAATTTCAACTCGTGCAAGCTGGCTTGCGGCGGCAACTCGGCCTGTATTGCCCAGTGTCAGTCGGAGTACGACTGTTGCCTGATTCAGTGTCATGGCGGCAGTTGTCGCGTGGCCAGTGTGAAACAAAACAAATGACCCCGACGCTCTACCATTTCAATCAAAGGAGGACATGCTGAAGGATATAGTTTGAGATCGATGTGAAGCGCTGGCGGCGGGTGAGGCGGTGATGAATCGAAGCCCGCTGTTGGTGTGTTTAGGTAGGCTATTCGTCAGAGTCGCCAATACGCGGCCTGTCGATCTCGGAGTAGCTGATACTATGAACGTCCAGCAGTCCCTTGAGCCGCTTCATCTGGTACTCATGTAGCCTCAGGCGAATGTCCTTTTCGTTGTTGGCATTGCGCGAGTCCTCCAAATCCAGTATCAGGTCAGTCGCCTTGCGCTCCCAGTGATCGCGCTCATCTTGCAGACGCTCTGCTTTACTAAGCGCAGTAGTCGCGGCCTGAATGAGCGATACATCGGTGTTGATATTAATCTGCCGCGTCTCGGCGTGAAGTTTGGCAATCTCTACCGGCTCCCGCTTTCGCTTAAACCACACTGCGGTTAGCGTTGTGGCAACTGTAAGGAATGCTGTAAGCGCATTTGAGAGAAGCAGCCAGACGTGAGGAGTAGTAGAGGTTTCAGTCTGCATCTCATCGGTCCAGTACCTGATTTAACTCTGCCAGCGTTTGGGCCAGTCGTTGCCGCTCGCGATCGTCTTCCTTGCGCGGCTTGATGATCATCTCCAGTATTGGATTAGCGCGTTTGCGTGGCCGGGCAGCACGAGGAAAGATGGTTGAACCGAGGCACTGGGCACTGTCTACTGGAAACGCCCGCCCGTAAGTCACTTGCTGGTAGCTGTAACGATCGGTGAGACAGGCGATGTCGGCTTCATCTTCAGAGGCGAAGAATCCGGCATCTTCCAGCCATGTGAAGGTAACCTTGCTGCCGTCGATAGTTACCGAGGTGGCCGGTGGAATCTTGACCACCTTCAGGGAGAACTCGTTGAATGGCTTGTAAACGAATCGGTGAAACAGCTTTTGCCACCACTTGGCGTTTGGGTCGAGCGTAGTCTTCCATTGCCTGACGGCGTAGATACATTCATCTACTTCCGGCAATCGCTGGGCGCTCATTAGCCACCTCCTCCACCAGCGGGAGGATCGACGGGAGGAATCGGCACATTACCCGGGTCTGGATCACTTGGCCCCGGCTGTCCGGGCGGTGTTGACGGTGGACCAGTGGGCGTCTCCGGCGGCGGCGTGGTT
>Ga0065712_10067760_pt1 | contig 50775 bp, 44 predicted proteins | sample MisRhiReplicate1_FD_59099 | JGI IMG/M metagenome (GOLD analysis project Ga0065712, IMG submission 59099) | Miscanthus rhizosphere microbial communities from Kellogg Biological Station, MSU, sample Rhizosphere Soil Replicate 1: eDNA_1 v3... | ecosystem: Host-associated > Plants > Roots >...
TCGTTCGGCTGTAGAATGCCGCCACACAGACGCGGGATGGAGCAGTCTGGTAGCTCGTCGGGCTCATAACCCGAAGGTCGTCGGTTCAAATCCGGCTCCCGCAACCAAACATCGAAGAAGGCTGCTCGAAAGAGCGGCCTTTTTTGTGTCCGATTAAAAATCCTTCCTCACCACCAGTAACTGTCTGACAAAAAAGACTATTTGCTCCAGACACTGAAGCCCTATCATCACGAACGTCACGTAATGTTTCCATTTACGACAGTTTTTTCACATGCGGCCGATAGGCTTATGGCTAAGCTGAATCAGACCTGAATCACGGCTGAACAGCAGTGACCCGCTCTATTCGCTATTCGCTCGTTAGGCGTTGACGCGCTAACATCCTGAAATATTTTTTGCGTAGGGATTGGTAACTTGGCTGTATACCTCCATCCTGTCGCGCACGATCCAAGGAGTGATTGATGCGCGACAACACGTCAGATTCCAATGAAACAGTGAATGCCGACCAACCTGGCAAACCCGCACGCCTGCAGTGGCGCGAGTTGCTGAGCAAGTATCGCCAGCCTATCGGGCTGGCTGTGATGCTGCTGCTGTTCGGCCTGGCCTTGATCGCCTGCCGGCACATGCTCATCGAGATGGACTGGTACGCGCTGCACGATTCCCTGTTCGCCGTCCCCCTGGCCTCTCTGGGCGGCGCGCTGCTGGCCGCGATAATCGGCTACGTCATCCTGATGGGTTACGAGCTGTCAGCCAGTCGCTATGCCAACGTCGACCTGCCGACCAAAACGCTGATCCTCGGTGGTTTCACGTCGTTTGCGATTGGCAATGCGGTAGGTCTGTCGATGCTGTCCGGCGGCTCGGTCCGTTATCGCCTGTACTCGCGACATGGTATCGGCGCGATTGAAATTGCCCGAATGACCGTGTTCGCCAGCCTATCGCTGGGCTGTGCGCTGCCGCCACTCGCTGCGCTGGCGACCTTGAGCAACCTGTCCGGCGCATCCCTCGCATTGAAGCTTCCCGTCGAGGTTCTCGCGGTCATTGCGACTGCGGTACTGGTCGGCAGCATTTTACTGACGGTCGTCATCTATCGCCGTCGCCTGCCGGAACAGGATATCCCCCACAACATTCTGGTACGCCTTGGTCGTCGCACCCTGCGCCTTCCGAACCTGCGTCTGACCCTGATCCAGTTGGTGATCACAGCGCTGGACGTAGCCGCTGCGGCTCTGGTGCTTTACCTGCTGCTGCCCCAGGCACCTCCGCTGGGTGCATTCATGCTGATCTACCTGCTGGCGCTCGCCGCTGGCGTCCTCAGTCATGTACCCGGTGGCGTCGGCGTCTTCGAAGCGATTCTGCTGGCTGCGTTTGCCAATGAGCTGGGCGCTGCGCCTCTGGCGGCCGCCCTGTTGCTGTATCGCCTGATCTACGTCGTGCTGCCGCTGCTGCTGGCATGCCTGACGTTGTTGTTCACCGAAGCCCAACGATTGCTTCCGACCCGACAGGCGATGCGCGTCGCGTCAGGTCTGGCAGCGCCGATCCTGGCACTACTGGTTTTCTTGTCGGGGGTGGTGCTGCTCTTCTCTGGTGCCACCCCTGAAATCGATACCCGACTGGAAAACGTCGGCTTCATGATCCCCCATCGCCTGATCGATGCTTCGCACTTCGGTGCGAGTCTGGTCGGCGTACTCTGCCTGCTGCTGGCGCAAGGGCTGCGCCGACGACTGTCCGCTGCCTGGGTGCTCACCGTGATCCTGTTGCTGGTGGGTGCCGTGCTGTCGATGCTCAAGGGCTTCGACTGGGAAGAAGCCAGCCTGCTGTTGCTGACTGCGGTGCTGCTGATGACCTTCCGACGCTCGTTCTATCGCCCAAGCCGCCTTCTGGAGGTGCCGTTTTCTCCGCTCTACCTGATCGCCAGCGTCTGCGTGGTCGGTGCGTCGATCTGGCTTCTGCTGTTTGCTTATCAGGACGTGCCTTACAGCCACCAGCTGTGGTGGCAGTTCACACTGGACGCCGACGCACCTCGCGGCCTGCGCTCGGCGCTGGGCAGTGCAGTTCTGCTGGTGGTGGTCTCCCTGACCTGGCTGCTGCGCACCGCACGCCCCGTGATCAAGCTGCCTGACGCAGCCGACCTGGACAAGGCGGCCGAGATTCTCAAAGCCTCCAGCCAGCCGGACGGCGGGCTGGTACTGACCGGCGACAAGGCCATCCTGTTTCACCCGGCAGGCAACGCGTTCCTGATGTATTCGCACCGCGGCCGCAGCCTCGTTGCGCTTTATGACCCTATCGGCCCGACACAACAGCGCGCCGAGCTGATCTGGCAATTCCGTGACCTGTGCGATGTTCACCATGCACGCCCCGTGTTCTATCAGGTACGCGCTGAAAACCTGCCGTTCTACATGGACATCGGGCTGACCGCGATCAAGCTGGGCGAAGAAGCACGAGTCAACCTGCTGAAGTTCGATATCGAAGCCAAAGGCAAGGAGATGAAGGACCTGCGCTACACCTGGAACCGTGGCGGTCGTGATGGTCTTTCGCTGGAAATCTACGAACAGGGCGAAGCGCCAATCGATGAACTCAAAGCGATTTCCGACGCTTGGCTGACCGGCAAGAATGTGCGAGAGAAAGGCTTTTCTCTGGGACGCTTCAACCCCGAGTACCTCAAGTATTTCCGCATTGCGATCGTTCACTTCCAGGGCAAGCCGGTGGCGTTTTCCAACCTGCTGGAAACCACCAGCCACGAACTGGCCAGCCTCGACCTGATGCGCTCGCATCCGGACGCGCCCAAATTGACCATGGAATTCATGATGGTCGGGTTGATTCTGCATTATAAGGCGCAGGGCTATTCCCGCTTCAGCCTGGGTATGGTGCCGCTGTCCGGCCTGCAGCCGAGACGCGGCGCACCACTGACCCAGCGTCTGGGCTCGATGATCTTCCGCCGTGGAGAACAGCTCTACAACTTCCAGGGGCTGCGCCGCTTCAAGGACAAGTTCCAGCCCGACTGGGAACCTCGTTATATGGCCGTGCCTGCCGGACTCGATCCGCTCGTGGCACTGGCTGACACTGCCGCCCTGATTGCGGGCGGCCTGACTGGATTGGTGAAACGCTGATGATTCGACGCTCCTGGCGCCTTTTGCTCGCAGCTCTGGTAATTCTTCTTTTGGTCGCACTGGGAGTCTGGATCTGGAACCGCCCCGCTCCACCCGCCACACTTGAGCACTCGAATCTGGATGACGGGGCCGCGCTGACCAGCGTGACCCCGGCCACCAGCATCAAGACCCGTATCGCACTGGCTGTCACTGCCGAGGAAATGCTCACCGACAAGCAATTGCTGGCCATCAGCAAAGACGCGTCGGCGCGCATCGTTCAGGTTGTTCTGCCGAAAGACGATTGCGTCATGCAGCAGAAGACGTTCCAGAGCGCTCTCGAAAAACTGGACGGCCCTGCACTGGTCGTCGGCGGCATAGGCCCGGGCGCAACGCTGGCCTGGCGCTGGCTGGCCGGACAGACTGACGACAAGGCTCAGGCCATCTCCGTGGGCTTCGCCCTTGAGCACGTGTCCAATCCGCCACCGGTGGTGGAGGAAGGCGACACGCCGCCACGCATCTGTGACGTGCCGCTGCCACAGAAAGCGCCGCACGGTCACTGGCTGGCAGCCTGGAATGATGCGCCGGATGATCCGAGCGCAGCGTTCGTACGGGATCAAACCAACGCCGACACCAGCATCAGCGATTACGATATTCCCTTGCCGCAGGTCCTGAACACCGAACTGCGCCATCTGCTGCTGGGCGAAAACGATGCAGGCGGCTTGGGCATTCCGGTCGTTGAAGTGCCGGCCAGCCAACCATCCGACACCGTCACGCTGTTCATGTCCGGTGATGGCGGCTGGCGCGATCTGGACAAGGTCGTCGCAGGCGACATGGCCAAAATGGGCTATCCGGTGGTCGGCATTGACGTGCTGCGTTACTACTGGGAGCACAAGACGCCCGAGCAGACCGCCGTCGACCTCACCGACCTGATGAACCACTACCGTCAGAAATGGGGCACCAAACGCTTCATTCTTGCCGGTTACTCGTTCGGCGCCGACGTCATGCCTGCGATCTACAACCGTTTGGCGACGGACGATCAGAACCGCGTAGACGCAATCATCCTGCTGGCATTCGCCCGCTCGGGCAGTTTCGAGATCCACGTGGACGGCTGGCTGGGCAACGCAGGCAAGGAAGCAACGACCGGACCGGAGATGGCCAAGCTGCCTGCCGCCAAGGTGTTCTGCGTCTATGGCATCGAAGAGAAGAAGGACAGCGGTTGCACCGACACCACAGCAGTGGGTGAAGCGGTCCAGTTGCCCGGCGGTCATCACTTCGATGAAGACTACCCTGCTCTGGCCAAACGCCTGATCAACGCCATCAACAAGCGTCAGGGCAAGACCGGCGCTCAATAACCGGTCAGTTGTCAGAGCCAAAAAAATCCCGGCACCGTAAGGTCGCCGGGATTTTTGTTTGCGGGGGAGTATCTGCCAGCTTACATCTCGACTTGCGTACCCAGCTCGATGACACGGTTGAACGGCAGCTTGAAGAAGCGCAGGTTGCCGTTGGCGTTCTTGAGCATGAAGGCAAACAGTGCCTCGCGCCAGCGAGCCATGCCGACCATCTTCGACGGAATGACCGTCTCGCGACTCAGGAAGTAGGTGGTGCGCATCGGGCTGAAGTCCAGTTCAGCCAAGTGACACAGGGCAAGCGCAGCGGGCACATCCGGTTCGTCAATGAACCCGAAGTGCAGAATCACACGGTAGAACCCTTCCCCGTATGACTCGACCTCGAAACGCTGCTGAGCCGGAACCCTCGGAGTATCCTCGTAGACAACCGTCAACAGCACGACCTGCTCGTGTAACACCTGGTTGTGCAGCATGTTGTGCAGCAGCGCATGCGGCACAGCATCGGAACGGGCCGTCAGGAACACCGCCGTACCCTGCACCCGATGCGGCGGCTGCACGCGAATGCTGCCGATGAAGATCGGCAGCGGCAGACCGCCTTCGTCGATACGCTCGGCGAGCAACTGCTTGCCGCGCTTCCAGGTGGTCATGAGGATGAACAGCACCGCGCCCGCCAGCACCGGAAAGGCACCGCCCTGGAAAATCTTCGGCACGTTGGCAGCGAAGAACAGACCGTCTACCAGCAACAGCCCTATCAATAGCGGAACGGCCAGCAGTGGCGGCCATTTCCACAGCAGCAGCATCACCGAAGACACCAGAATCGTGGTGCAGAGCATGGTCCCGGTCACCGCCACGCCATAGGCAGAAGCCAGCGCGCCGGAAGATTCGAAGCCGATCACCAGCATGATCACGCCCGCCATCAGCGCCCAGTTTACGGCGCCGATGTAAATCTGGCCCTGCGCATCACTGGAGGTGTGCTGGATGTACATGCGAGGGATGTAGCCAAGCTGGATGGCCTGCAGCGTCATCGAGAACGCACCGGAAATCACCGCTTGAGAGGCAATGATCGTCGCCATGGTCGACAGGCCGATCAGTGGCAGCAGCGCCCAACCCGGCGCCAGCAGATAGAACGGATTGCGCACGGTCTCGGGATTGCCAAGCACCAGCGCACCCTGACCGAAGTAGTTGAGCAGCAACGCCGGCAACACGAGGATGAACCACGCCCGCGAAATCGGCTTGCGGCCGAAGTGGCCCATGTCTGCATACAAGGCTTCGGCGCCCGTCAACGCCAGCACCACCGCGCCAAGAATGGCGACACCGATGCCAGGATGAATAATGAAGAAGTGCACGCCCCAGGCAGGATTCACCGCCTTGAGCACTTCCGGCGACTGCATGATGCCGTAGACACCCAGCGCGCCCAGCACCACAAACCAGGTGACCATCACCGGACCGAACAGCACACCGATGCGCGCCGTACCGTGCCTCTGAATCAGGAACAGACCGATCAACACCACCAATGCCATCGGCACGATCCAGTGCTCCAGCCCGTCGAACGCCAGCTCGAGACCTTCCATCGCCGACAACACGGATACGGCAGGCGTGATCATGCTGTCGCCGTAGAACAGCGCCGCACCGAACAGGCCGAACACCACCATCAACATCTGCAGCTTGGGGAACTTGGCAGTAGCCCGTCGCGCCAGTGCCGTCAGGGCCATGATGCCGCCCTCGCCCTGGTTATCGGCACGCAGGATGAAGACCATGTACTTGAAGGACACCACCCAGATCAGCGACCAGAAAATCAGCGACAGAACGCCCAGAATCGCGTCGTGTGTGACCTCGACCCCGTAGCCGCCCTGAAACACCTCCTTGAGCGTATACAGCGGGCTGGTGCCGATATCGCCATACACCACGCCCACCGCTGCGATCAGCAGCCCAACAGGCCTGGCAGCCTTTCCAGAACCTTCATGACTGTTTGTTTGACTCATCCACTACTCCCGGAAACCAGACATGAGGCTCAAAGCACTATGAACTTCACAACGCGTAACAATTCAGATCCGCCCAGACATTGACATGCCGGGATGCGATGGCGCGAAGCATAACGCAGCGGTGGGTGTAATTCTCTTTCTAAGATGGGCACATCATGTCAACGCCCAAGAAAAAGCCCACCGACAGGTGGGCCTTATCTATTCAGTGCCTTTAAGCAAAGACAACCTCAACTCGCCCTTCACCACCACGCGAGCGGGGCGCTGTCTTTACAACTATCTGGACATCACGCCCAAGGCGAGAGAGGCAATCGATCATCTTGGACTCGCTGATACCTCTGAATTTTCCCCTGAGCATTTCCGACACCTTGGGTTGAGGCATCGCAAGGATTCGAGCAGCTTCGACCTGAGTAAGATGTCGAGCCTTTATAATGGCGCCTATCTTGGTGGCTAGTTGCGCCTTGATCAACATTTCGCTGGCGTCGCCTCGGCCGAGGTCTGCGTAGACATTGCCGCTACTTTCTTCGATATCAGTCATTTTTAGTCCCCTTGGCATGTTCTTCTGCTGCTTTGAGTCGAGATTTGATCAGATCAATGTCGTGTTGCGCCGTCTTGATGCCTGAGGTCGACTTCTTCTGAAAGCAATGCAAGGCATAGACCGCATTTCCAAACTTGACGGTATAAACCGCCCGGTAAGTATCCCCGTCATAATCCTCAACAACCTCAAGCACACCAGCCCCGGAAAAGCCTTTCAAGGGTACAGCTTGAGTATGCTTGTTTCCCTGCTGAGCCTGATGGAGCGCATACCCGAATACATCCTGCACATCCTCGGGCATCGCCAACAGGTCTTTCTTACTGCCAAACAACCAATACAATGGCTTCACTGCGAGATCGCCTATCCTTACCAACGAGGACAAAATATACCCGTTTGGGTATAGGATCAATTGACAATCCTGTTTCAAACCTTGAAGACGTTCCGCACTCGTCGTAAATCTCGCACAGACACTGGTCATCACGCCCGCTCATCGCTAGAATTGCGCACTTTTTGATCAGAGGCGCAACCAAGCGCCCAATCGGTGCCTGCACGTAGTGTCCAGGCCCCATCACGCCGAGGTTCGCCATGTCCACCGTCACCACGCCATCCGCCCCCAAGGTTGGATTCGTCTCTCTGGGTTGTCCGAAAGCGCTCGTTGACTCCGAACGCATCCTGACTCAGCTGCGCATGGAAGGTTACGAAGTCGTTCCGACTTACGAAGACGCCGACGTGGTTGTCGTCAATACCTGCGGCTTCATTGACTCGGCCAAGGCTGAGTCGCTGGAAGTGATCGGTGAGGCACTGGCGGAAAACGGCAAGGTGATCGTGACCGGCTGCATGGGCGTGGATGAAAGCGTCATTCGCAAGGTCCACCCGAGTGTGTTGTCGGTGACCGGTCCTCAACAGTACGAGCAGGTCGTCAATGCCGTGCACGAAGTCGTGCCGCCGCGCCACGATCACAACCCACTGATCGATCTGGTGCCGCCGCAAGGCATCAAGCTCACACCGCGTCACTACGCGTACCTGAAGATTTCCGAAGGCTGTAACCACAGCTGCAGCTTCTGCATCATTCCGTCGATGCGCGGCAAGCTGGTCAGCCGCCCGGTAGGCGATGTGCTCGACGAAGCCAAGCGTCTGGTCAAATCCGGCGTGAAGGAATTGCTGGTGATCTCGCAGGACACCAGCGCCTACGGCGTTGACGTCAAGTACCGCACCGGTTTCTGGGACGGCCAGCCGGTCAAGACCCGCATGACCGAGCTGTGTCAGGCGTTGGGCTCCATGGGCGTCTGGGTCCGTCTGCATTACGTTTATCCGTACCCGCACGTCGACGAACTGATCCCGCTGATGGCGGCCGGCAAGATCCTGCCGTACCTGGACATCCCGTTCCAGCACGCCAGTCCCAAGGTCCTCAAGCTGATGAAGCGCCCTGCCTTCGAGGACAAGACCCTGGCCCGCATCAAGAACTGGCGCGAGCAGTGCCCTGACCTGATCATCCGCTCGACCTTTATCGTCGGCTTCCCTGGCGAAACCGAAGAAGACTTCCAGTACCTGCTGGACTGGCTGACCGAGGCTCAACTGGACCGTGTCGGCTGCTTCCAGTACTCCCCGGTCGAAGGTGCGCCCGCGAACCTGCTGGACGCCGCCATAGTGCCGGATGATGTCAAACAGGACCGTTGGGACCGCTTCATGGCGCACCAGCAGGCCATCAGCGCCGCTCGTCTGCAGATGAAAATCGGTCGCGAGATCGAAGTGCTGATCGACGAAGTCGATGAACGCGGTGCGGTTGGCCGCTGCTTCTTCGATGCCCCTGAAATCGACGGTAACGTGTTCATCGGTCTGGAAGACGACAGCACGGTCAAGCCGGGTGACAAGATCATGTGCCGCGTGACCGACGCCGATGAATACGACCTGTGGGCCGAAATCATCTGACGCTGGCTCCACCTGCCGGAAAAAGCCCTGCCCTTCAAAACGGCAGGGCTTTTTCGTTGAGTTTTGCGGTCTATGCACAGACGTACGGACTGGAAACTGGGAGCGCTAGCCGATGGAATTCTACATTCCAGACAAGAACGACTACCCGGCTTTGGTAGACCTGTGGGAGCGCTCGGTACGCGCCACTCATGACTTTCTGCCAGACGCCTACATCACCCTGTTGAAAGATCTGCTGCTCAGACAATACCTGGACAGTGTGACCCTGTTCTGTACCCGTGACGCGCAACTGGACATCACCGGCTTTGCAGGCGTCAACCGGAGCAAACTCGACATGCTGTTCATCGACCCTGAGCGCCGGAGGGAAGGACTGGGCTCACAGTTGCTGACTCACGCGATCTCACAGTTCCACATCTACGAGCTGGATGTGAACGAACAGAATCCGCAGGCGCTGGGCTTTTACCTCAAGCACGGTTTCGAAGTGGTCAGCCGTTGCGAAGTCGATGGCCTGGGCAGCCCCTATCCAATGCTCAGGATGCATTTGAGCCGCCGCAATTGACGTGACTGAAGGCGCAATTGCAATGTTGCCGCGATTAACCCGGCGCAGGCGGTTACAATGGCGCCTTTCTCATCAGTAAACGGCTTCTTTCATGACAGACCCCATTCGCCTCTCCAAACGCCTCATCGACCTGGTCGGCTGCTCCCGCCGGGAGGCCGAACTGTTCATCGAGGGCGGCTGGGTCACCGTGGATGGCGTAGTGGTCGAAGAGCCGCAATTCAAGGTCGATAACCAGAAGGTCGAGCTGAGCCCTGATGCCAAGGCGGATTCACCGGAGCCGGTCACGATCATCTTTCACACGCCCGCCTCGCTGACAGCCGAAAGCGCGCTGCAGATGATCACGCCGGGCACCCTCTCGGAAGAGCACAGCTATGGCAAGCGCCCGCTCAAGGGCCACTTTCTGCGGCTTGAAGCGATCTCCAGCCTGCAGGCCAACGCCAGCGGCCTGATGGTGTTCAGCCAGGACTGGAAAATCCTGCGCAAACTCACCGACGACCGCAGCAAGATCGAGCAGGAGTACGTGGTGGAGATCTCCGGCGAGATGGTCCCTCATGGGCTGAACCGCCTGAACCACGGGTTGACCTACAAGGGCAAGGAATTGCCGAAGGTCAAAGCCAGCTGGCAGAACGAGAACCGCCTGCGTTTCGCCATGAAGAATCCGCAGCCAGGCGTCATCGCCCAGCTCTGCGAGGCCGTCGGCCTGAAAATCGTCTCCGTTCGCCGCATCCGCATTGGTGGCGTGTCCATGGGCAAGCTGCCCGAAGGGCAATGGCGCTACATGACAACCAAGGAAAAGTTCTAACTTCCCCTCATTACCGGGCGTACGCATTTGCTCGTGCGCCGTCAAAAGACTTACAGGACTCACCGCTCATGATGAACAACGATGTATTGCGCAGCGTGCGCTACATGCTCGATATCAGCGACAGCAAGATTGTCGAAATCACAAAGCTGACCGGTTTTGAGGTCTCCAAGAGCGACGTCATTGCGTTCATGAAGAAAGAGGAAGAAGAAGGCTATCTGGATTGCAGCGATGAGATCATGGCGCACTTCCTGGACGGTCTGGTCTACTTCAAGCGCGGCAAGGACGAGAGCCGCCCACCTCAAGCCATTGATCTGCCGATCACCAACAACATTGTGCTGAAAAAGCTGCGCGTGGCCTTCGAACTGAAAGAGGACGACATGCACGCAATCCTCAAGTCCGTCGACTTCCCGGTCTCCAAGCCGGAGCTGAGCGCGCTGTTTCGCAAGGTGGGCCATACCAATTACCGCGAATGCGGCGACCAGTTGCTGCGCAACTTCCTCAAGGGCCTGACCCTGCGCGTTCGCGGCTGAGTCGGCGGGCATGACCCATACCATTTCACCGGTCGGCTACGTGAGCTCCTGCTTCAAGGAGAAGTTCGCCATTCCGCGTCAGCCACACTTGGCGCCAGCCGCGCGCGGCGTACTGGAACTGGTCGCCCCTTTCGATCAGGGCGACGCGGTACAGGGTCTGGAGCAGGTCAGCCATGTCTGGCTGCTGTTCCTGTTTCATCTGGCGCTTGAAGACAAGCCACGCTTGAAAGTTCGCCCGCCTCGCCTGGGCGGCAATCAATCGATGGGCGTGTTCGCCACCCGCGCAACGCATCGCCCCAATGGTATCGGTCAATCAGTGGTCAGGCTGGATAAAGTCGAAGCCGGACGCCTCTGGTTGTCGGGTATCGACCTGCTTGACGGCACGCCGGTGCTGGACATCAAGCCCTACGTGCCCTACGCCGACGCCGTCGGGAGCGCGACCAACTCGATGGCCAGCGCTGCGCCCGAGCTGATTCCGGTGCACTGGCAGGATGCCGCGCTGGTTCAGGCGCACGAGCATGCCTTGAGACTGGGCGAACCACTGGTGGAACTGATCGAGCAATGTCTGGCTCAGGACCCGCGGCCTGCCTATCAGGTGCCCACGCCCGAACGTCGCTACGGTGCGCAGTTCTGGGATCTGGATGTTCGCTGGCATTACCCTCAGGCAGGCGTCATTTGCGTGCTGGAAGTGGTCCCGGCACAAGTTTCCGGCCAATAAAAAACCGCCTCATCCTGCGCAAGGGTGAGGCGGTTTTTTCAACCCGGCTTACTTCTCGACGAATGCACGCTCGATCAGGTAATCACCAGGCTCACGCATGCGTGGGGAAACAGTCAGGCCGAAGCTGTTAAGCACTTCGCTGGTCTCGTCCAGCATGCTCGGGCTGCCGCACAGCATGGCGCGGTCGTCCTGAGGATTGATCGGCGGCAGACCGATGTCGCTGAACAGCTTGCCGCTGCGCATCAGGTCAGTCAGGCGGCCTTCGTTCTCGAACGGCTCACGGGTTACGGTCGGGTAGTAAATCAGCTTGTCGCGCAGCGCCTCACCGAAGAACTCGTTCTGCGGCAGGTGCTCGGTGATGAACTCACGGTAGGCGACTTCGTTCACGTAACGCACGCCGTGGCACAGAATAACCTTTTCGAAACGCTCGTAGGTCTCGGGGTCCTGGATCACGCTCATGAACGGCGCCAGGCCTGTGCCAGTGCTGAGCAGATAAAGATGCTTGCCCGGCTTGAGGTCGTCCAGCACCAGCGTTCCCGTAGGCTTCTTGCTGATAATGATCTCGTCGCCTTCCTTGAGGTGCTGCAACTGCGAGGTCAGCGGACCGTCAGGCACCTTGATGCTGAAAAACTCCAGATGCTCTTCCCAGTTAGGGCTGGCAATCGAATACGCACGCATGAGCGGACGACCGTTTGGCTGCTGCAGACCGATCATGACGAACTGACCGTTCTCGAAACGCAGACCAGGGTCGCGGGTGCACTTGAAACTGAAGAGGGTGTCGTTCCAGTGATGGACGCTGAGGACACGCTCGTGGTTCATGTTGCTCATGTACGTGGGAACTCCTGAAAATTTCGTGCGCGCAGGGGCACGGCGCTATTGCGCGACATTCTAGTGGCAGACACAATATCTGTTAAATGAATTATCAAGATATGGGTTATCGGTTATATAGATATGCGATTCACTCTTCGTCAACTTCAGGTCTTTGTCGCCGTCGCCCAGCAGGAAAGCGTCTCGCGCGCTGCCGTGCTGCTTTCACTCTCCCAGTCGGCTGCCAGTACATCAATCACCGAACTGGAGCGTCAGTCCAGCTGCCAGCTCTTCGACCGCGCCGGCAAACGACTGAGCCTCAATGCCACGGGACGCCAGTTGTTGCCCCAGGCGGTTGCCCTGCTCGATCAGGCCAAGGAAATCGAAGACCTGCTCAACGGCAAGTCAGGTTTCGGCTCGTTGGCCGTCGGCGCGACGCTGACCATCGGCAACTATCTGGCGACGCTTTTGATCGGTGGCTACATGCAGCGTCATCCGGAAAGCCAGGTGAAACTGCATGTGCAGAATACGGCGCACATCGTGCAACAGGTGGCGCATTACGAAATCGACCTGGGTTTGATCGAGGGCGATTGCAGCCACCCCGACATTGAAGTGCAATCCTGGGTCGAAGATGAACTGGTGGTGTTCTGTGCGCCGCAGCATCCGCTGGCCAAGCGCGGCCAGGCCACACTGGAAGAACTGACGCGTGAAGCCTGGATTCTGCGCGAACAGGGATCCGGCACTCGGCTGACATTCGATCAGGCCCTGCGTCATCACCGTAACGGTCTGAACGTGAAGCTGGAACTGGAGCACACCGAGGCCATAAAACGTGCGGTGGAATCGGGGCTCGGCATCGGCTGCATTTCCAGACTTGCACTGCGCGATGCGTTTCGTCGTGGCAATCTGGTGGAATTGACCACCCCGGATCTGGACCTGTCCCGGCAGTTCTACTTCATCTGGCACAAACAGAAGTACCAGACCTCCGCCATGCGCGAATTTCTCGACCTCTGCCGGGCATTTACCGCCGGAGTGCAGCGCAGCGACGAAATCGTGCTCCCGAGCCTGTACTGATCAACGATTCAGGTTCAGCCCAGCAGAACGATGCCCCACACCAGACCGATCATGGTCAAGGCAATGAACTGCGCAGCGCTGCCCATATCCTTGGCGTTCTTGGACAGCGGATGCAGGTCCAGCGAGATCCGGTCGATGGCCGCCTCGACAGCGGAGTTGAGCAACTCGACGATCAACGCCAACAGACACACCGCCACCAGCAATGCATGCTCGCCTTTACTGACCGTCAGAAAAAACGACAGCGGAATCAGCACCACATTGAGCAGCACCAGCTGACGGAAAGCGGCTTCGCCCTTGAAAGCGGCGGTCAGGCCATCCAGGGAATAACCTGCGGCGTTAAGGATTCGTTTCAGACCGGTTTGGCCTTTGAAGGGCGACATAGAGAGGCTGCTGTACTGTAAGGAAGAGGAAAGCTAAGGGAACGCAGGTCAAAAAAGCGTGAACATTTCTGTGACTGGCGGTTAGCTGGCGGAGATGGATTCGAGTTGTTGCAGCAGCAACGCTGCCTGGGTCCGGGTGCGCACACCGAGCTTGCGGAAGATCGCCGTCACGTGAGCCTTGATGGTGGCTTCAGAGACGCTCAGCTCAAAAGCGATCTGCTTGTTCAACAGTCCCTCACACACCATGGTAAGCACCCTGAACTGCTGCGGCGTCAGGCTGGCGAGCCCGGCACTGGCGGCTTTGGCCTCATCCGACACGCTGATGGTTTCGTTTACCTGCGGCGGCCACCAGACGTCACCCTCCAGAACGGTACGCACCGCATGCTGAATGGCCTCAAGCGAACTGGACTTGGGAATAAAACCACTGGCACCGAATTCCTTGGAGCGAACCACGATGGACGCTTCTTCCTGCGCCGACACCATGACGACAGGGATCTGCGGGTATTGCCCGCGCAACAGCACAAGACCGGAAAAGCCATAGGCGCCGGGCATGTTCAGATCAAGCAACACCAGGTCCCAGTCTGTCTTCTGCTCCAGATGTGATTCCAGTTGCGCGATGCTTTCTGCCTCGACCAGCCGTGCATCAGGCCCCAGGCCGATGCTCAACGCCTGCCGCAGCGCACTGCGAAACAGAGGATGATCGTCGGCGATCAGGATGTCGTAGGTCATGTGTTGATCCTGTTTTCATAGTGAGGGCCGGCAACGCAGGCCGCTCAGCAGGGCATCCGGAAATGCCGGCAAATTCACGTTGCCCGATCAGGCAGGTGCAGCGCCAAACCCGGTGAATCGGCGTCCAAGCGGCGCCAAGCATGCCCAGCAACACCATGACGGTCAAGCATGAAGCGCCCCGGAGCCGAGGATAAGATGGCAATCAGCCAACCACCGAAGCAGTAAACGCCGGGCAGGCTATATAAAAGCCTTCAAATGGTTATGCGCTGCGTCGTCCGGATCAATCGGTCGCTGGTACTTGGCACCCAGATAATGAGCGCTGAACACATCCAGATAAGCATCAAGCACGCCACTGGCGCTGACATCGTCGGCCAATTCCAGGCACAGCGCAGCCACTTCAGCCGTACAGAAATGGTCATCACGCCTGGACCGCCGCAGTCGGTAGCGGGATATCTGCTCGGGCTCCAGGCTCAGCACCGGAAACTTCTCCAGATACGGGCTTTTGCGAAACATCTTGCGTGCTTCGGTCCAGGTGGCGTCCAGCAGAATGAACAACGGCCGCTTGCCGTCTTCGCGTGACACCTGGGTCACCACTCGCTCACTGGCGACGAACTCACCCGGGAAGACGATGTACGGTTGCCATTGCGGATCATCCAGCAACGCCAGCAGCTGCTCGTCGACCTCGATGCGCGACCAGCCGAACGCGTGCGTGTCTTCGATGACATCGGCAATCAGCCAGCCGGTATTGGTCGGCTTCAAAGGCTCGGTGTCGTACATCAGCAGGCACATGCCCGAATCAGCCGCGACCTTGGGTCGCCATGCACATAAACAGTAGCTGGAGATGACCCGGCAATCAGGGCAGCGTGGCGCACGCGAGCCTCGGGCGATGAACGGTTTGGTACTGCGGGCCAGTCGCTCATCGCGCAGGCGGGAGACAGCGTGGCTCATTGCAGCACGCACCAACTGAGGGAATACATCGACACCACGAGAACTCGGCAGGAATAAAGTATGCGCAGTTTATCAGAGCGCTGGCCGTTCAACCCTAGGCTGTGTGAAGAGTCCTGTCTTATACTGCTGCGCCATCCAGACCCGCAGTCGGCAGGTTATCCCGGAACGCACTTTGAAGTCGCTGGTCCAAAGGCCAGCTACTTAATCAGGAGAGTTTAATGCTGCGCCTCATCGCCCCTACCCTTACGCTTTTGCTCGTTGCTCCGCTGTGCGCCCAGGCGGCGTCAAAGCAGGAGTTCGAGCTCAGCAAGATGCTGGAAAAAGTCGCGAAGGAAAGCAGCGTCGGTACGCCTCGAGCGATCAACGAAGATATTCTGGATCAGGGCTATACCGTCAATGGCAAGGAACTGATCAACCACCTGAGCGTACGTGAAGGCCAGGCGCAGCAAATGCGCGCCAATCCGGATGCGACACGCAACCAGCTGGGCAACAGCGTCTGCCACAACAACGGCTTTCGTCAGTTGATGACCAAAGGTGCCGTACTCAAGTATCAGTTCACCGAGTACAAGACCAATCGCCCGGTCGCGACTCAGACCTTCCAGGCTTCGGACTGCACGGTCAAACCCAAGAAGTAAGCTGCCATGCCCTTCCCGTGCGCCTGCCCCTCAGGCGCACGCTGTTCTCGTTTAAAGACATCCTGCACGCCTCTATCCTGAACACGAACCGAGAACCGATGGCCTTTTCGAACGAGCCAGCCCATCATCGATTCGACACACAAGCCCGACTGGCGCTATAACCTTCTGATAACCAACCTGTACTTGTCAGGCACATGGGGCGCGTTCATGTGCAGCAATCGGTTTTTGTGAACCAGGGGAAACAGACAGAATTCATACGATCCGGTATCACTCAGCTCATCTTTTTGACCGACAGAGCAGGAGCGGATCGAGGAATCTGCAGGAGGAGACATCTTGAATGCCGTATGTACCTAACGATCTTCTGTCCAGACACTTTCAAAGCAATGGCCTGGACCTGACCGGCAAGATTGAAGAACACATTCATCAGGTCGCCCCAGGCAGCCCCAATCTTGCGCTTTACCGAGACATGATGCTGACCGTCCTGCGCATGGCTCAGGATGACCGTAATCGCTGGAATGCCAAGATAACCCTGCAGACCCTCCGCGAGTTGGACAACGCCTTTCGAGCGTTGGAGCGCTTCAAGGGCCGACGCAAAGTGACAGTGTTCGGCTCGGCCCGAACGCCACTGGAACACCCTCTGTATGCGCAGGCCACGGACCTGGGCGCAAAACTGGCGCAGTCCGACATGATGGTGATCACCGGAGCGGGCGGCGGCATCATGGCGGCGGCTCATGCGGGAGCAGGCCTCAAGCACAGCCTGGGCTTCAACATCACCCTACCCTTCGAGCAACATGCCAATGCCACGGTAGAAGGGACGGAAAATCTGCTGCCCTTCCACTTCTTTTTCACCCGCAAATTGTTCTTCGTCAAGGAAGCGGACGCACTGGTGTTGTGCCCGGGCGGTTTCGGCACGCTGGATGAAGCGCTGGAAGTGCTGACACTGGTTCAAACCGGGAAAAGCCCGTTGGTACCCATCGTACTGCTGGATACACCGGGCGGCAGCTTCTGGCAAAGCGCGCTGGACTTCATCAAGACGCAACTGGAAGACAACCACTACATTCTTCCAGCCGACATGAAGCTGATGCGGCTGGTGTACAGCACCGACGAAGCTGTGGATGAAATCAAACGGTTCTACAGCAACTACCACTCCAGCCGCTGGCTGAAGAGCAAGTTCGTGATTCGCATGCACCATGCGCTCAGCGAGCAGGCGCTTGCGCACATGCAGGAGACGTTTGCCGACTTGTGTCTCAGCGAGGGATTTCATCAGCACGGTTATCAAGGTGAAGAGCACGATGAGGCTCAATTCAGCCATCTCACGCGGCTGGCTTTCACCTTTACTGGACGTAATCAGGGTCGACTTCGAGAGCTGGTGGACTACATCAACTCGCCGGAGAACTGGTCGAAACCCTCAGGTGAACAACAGTCAGCGCATCAACGCGAACCGCTGAACGTCTGATATCAATCGTCCATGCCTCGGCCGCTCAACAGGCGGCCAATCATGTCCAGCGGATAGCCTCGATAACTCAGGAAGCGACCCTGCTGAGCACGTTCACGCGCGTCAGCAGGCATACGCCCGGCAAACTTACGCTGCCAGGTTTCCTGAAGCTTTTCCTGCCAGTCCACGCCGCACTCTCTCAGCGCCTGCTCGATATCAGCACGCTGCAAGCCGCGTTGACTCAGCTCTTCACGGATACGCACAGGCCCGTAGCCCGAACGAGACCGATAGGAAACAAAGCTTTCAAGGTAACGGGATTCAGAGAGCAGGCCTTCCTCGATCAGACGATCAAGAGCGGCATCGATATGCTCAGGGGAAGCGCCGCGCTGACGCAGTTTTCGCGTCAGCTCGACTCGACCATGCTCGCGTCGCGCGAGCAGGTCCATTGCAGTTCGCCTGACGGCGACGGGTGTATCAAGCACGGCAGACATGGATATCAGCTATCGGCGTCTGCTTCAGCCATGTCGTCAGCCACTGCAGGCTCGCGAGAACCAACGGCTTTGGTATCAACGCCAGGCGTCAGCAGCTTGTCGCGAATCTGCTTCTCGAGAGCGTTACCAATTTCAGGGTTATCTGCCAGGAACTTGGCCGAGTTGGCCTTACCCTGACCGATCTTGCTGCCCTGATAGCTGTACCAGGCACCGGACTTCTCGAGGAAGCCGTGCAGTACCGCCAGATCGATGATTTCACCGTTCAGGTAGATACCCTTGCCGTAAAGAATCTGGAACTCGGCCTGACGGAACGGTGGAGCAACCTTGTTCTTCACGACTTTGACGCGGGTCTCGCTGCCGACCACTTCGTCGCCTTCCTTCACAGCGCCGGTGCGGCGGATGTCCAGACGTACCGAGGCGTAAAATTTCAGTGCGTTACCACCGGTGGTGGTTTCCGGGCTACCGAACATGACACCGATCTTCATACGGATCTGGTTGATGAAGATCACCAGGCAGTTGGCGTTCTTGATGTTACCGGTGATCTTGCGCAGCGCCTGAGACATCAGACGTGCCTGCAGACCCACGTGCATGTCACCCATCTCGCCTTCGATCTCGGCCTTCGGAACCAGAGCGGCAACGGAGTCGACCACGATCACGTCGATGGCGTTGGAGCGCACCAGCATGTCGGTGATTTCCAGAGCCTGTTCACCAGTATCCGGCTGCGAGACCAGCAGGTCATCGACGTTGACGCCCAGCTTGCCTGCGTACTCGGGATCAAGTGCGTGTTCGGCATCGACGAATGCACAGGTCGCGCCCATCTTCTGGGCCTGAGCGATGACAGAGAGTGTCAGCGTGGTTTTACCGGAAGACTCCGGACCGTAGATTTCAACGATCCGGCCTTTTGGCAGACCACCAATACCGAGCGCGATATCCAGACCGAGCGAACCGGTGGAAATGGCAGGAATCGCCTGACGGTCATGGTCGCCCATGCGCATCACGGCACCTTTACCGAACTGACGCTCGATCTGACCCAAGGCCGCAGCCAAGGCTTTCTTCTTGTTGTCGTCCATTGAAGTCCTCACGTAATCAAATTCAATTAGGGCCTTGATGGCCACAACACCTGTATAAGTAGACAGTATTATTCCACAGGGATCGACGCTCGCCTACCCCTGTTTTGGCATTTCTCCGCATGCGAGCGCGATGAGCCCCTCCAGCGCGGCTTTTACCGTTTGTCGGCGCACCTGCTCGCGGTCGCCAGCGAACCAGTGGCGCTGAGCGATGAGCCTGTCGCCGTCACCCCAGCAGATCCAGACCGTACCGACCGGCTTTTCAACCGAACCGCCGCCAGGTCCCGCCACGCCGCTGACCGCGACGCCGAACCTTGCACCGCTGTTGCGCTGAGCGCCGCGGGTCATGGCTTCGACGACAGCCTGGCTGACCGCGCCAACGCTGTCGAACAGGCCTTGCGGAACATCCAGCTGTCGCGTTTTCTGATTATTGGAATAAGTGACGTAGCCAGCCTCGAACCAGCCAGAGCTGCCGCCTGTACGCGTGATCGCTTCGGCGATGCCGCCTCCCGTGCAGGACTCGGCGGTCGTGACCTGTGCACCTATCGTTTGCAGAAGCTCGCCAAGCGAGTCGGCAAGCCGGGTTATGTCATCCACAGTATATTCCCGTTCAAATCTGCTGATCCTTGAAATCCGACCTGCTGAAACAAGCGGCTTTATGGAAAGCCGCTTGCCCGATCATGTACGTTGCTTCTTTTTCGAAACAGGCTTTCTGACCGTTTCGACCGTCGTTTCCCTTGGCCTGCGTTTCGCCTCATCCAAGGGAATGAAGCGCCCGGTGACCGAATCCCTTGCTCGTTTAAGCGCCATATAAAAGTCCTTTTTCATAGGCCACCACTCACAGACGGTGGTGGTTCCAGAAGTCTATACAGCAATCACGAAGCTGTGGGCCTGCGGAAACCCGGGGTCACGATTGAGCCTTCACCAAACCCGGGACTGCACCCGCGCAACGTGCGTGATAACCTTGCGCCCATCGCAAACACTCGGCAGACATCCCTCGGTAAACGGAGGGATCACACGTCGCACCCCGAGGTTAACTCACTCTTCTCAAGAACTTGCCCAAACCACTGATGAATAAAGCAATTTCCGACCTCTCTTCGCACACTCCCATGATGCAGCAGTACTGGAAGCTGAAGAACCAGCATCCGGATCAGTTGATGTTCTATCGCATGGGCGACTTTTACGAGATCTTCTATGAAGACGCCAAAAAGGCCGCCAAGTTGCTGGATATTACGCTGACGGCACGCGGTCAGTCGGCGGGCCAGAGTATTCCCATGTGCGGCATCCCGTACCACGCAGCGGAAGGCTACCTGGCGAAGCTGGTGAAGCTGGGCGAATCGGTGGTGATCTGTGAACAGATGGGTGATCCGGCGACCAGCAAAGGGCCGGTCGATCGTCAAGTCGTGCGCATCATCACGCCGGGTACCATCAGCGACGAAGCCCTGCTCGACGAGCGGCGCGACAACCTGATCGCAGCCGTGCTCGGCGACGAACGTCTGTTCGGCCTTGCCGTGCTGGACATCACCAGCGGTAACTTCAGCGTGCTGGAGATCAAGGGCTGGGAGAACCTGCTGGCCGAGCTCGAGCGCATCAATCCGGTCGAACTGCTCATCCCGGATGACTGGCCTCAGGGCCTGCCGGCTGAAAAACGCCGCGGCTCACGTCGTCGCGCCCCTTGGGATTTCGAGCGCGACTCGGCGCACAAAAGTCTGTGTCAGCAGTTCGCAACTCAGGACCTCAAGGGCTTTGGCTGTGAAATGCTGACCCTGGCGATCGGCGCGGCGGGCTGCCTGTTGAGCTATGCCAAGGAAACCCAGCGCACCGCCTTGCCGCACCTGCGCAGCCTGCGTCACGAGCGTCTGGACGATACCGTGATTCTGGACGGCGCGAGCCGACGCAACCTGGAACTGGACACCAACCTGTCGGGCGGGCGCGACAACACGCTGCAATCGGTCATGGACCGCTGCCAGACAGCCATGGGCACGCGCCTGCTGACCCGCTGGCTGAATCGCCCGCTGCGCGACCTGACCATTCTTCAGGCGCGTCAGACGTCGATTACCTGCTTTCTGGAACGCTACCGTTTCGAAAACCTGCAGCCGCAGCTGAAAGAAATCGGTGACATCGAGCGGATTCTGGCCCGTATCGGCCTGCGCAATGCGCGTCCTCGTGACCTGGCACGCCTGCGCGACGCCTTGAGCGCACTGCCCGAATTGCAACAGGCAATGAGCGAGCTGGAAGCGCCACACCTGCAACAACTGGCGCGCACCGCCAGTACTTATCCTGAGCTGGCCGACCTGTTGCAGCGGGCAATCATCGATAACCCGCCCGCAGTGATTCGTGATGGCGGCGTACTCAAGACCGGTTACGACGCCGAGCTGGACGAGCTGCAATCGCTGAGCGAGAACGCCGGCCAGTTCCTGATCGATCTGGAAGCGCGCGAGAAGTCCCGGACCGGCCTGGCCAACCTGAAAGTCGGCTACAACCGGGTTCATGGCTATTTCATCGAGTTGCCCAGCAAACAGGCTGAACAGGCGCCTGCCGACTACATACGCCGCCAGACTCTAAAGGGTGCAGAGCGCTTCATCACACCGGAACTCAAGGAATTCGAAGACAAGGCGTTGTCGGCCAAAAGTCGCGCGCTGGCTCGGGAGAAAATGCTTTACGAAGCATTGCTCGAAGACCTGATCGGCCATCTTGCCCCACTGCAGGACACTGCCGCAGCGCTGGCTGAACTGGACGTGCTGAGCAACCTCGCCGAACGCGCACTGAATCTCGACCTCAATTGCCCACGCTTTGTGGCCGAGCCCTGCATGCGCATCGAGCAGGGTCGTCACCCGGTAGTGGAGCAAGTGTTGTCGACACCGTTCGTGGCCAACGATCTGGCACTGGATGACAGCACCCGCATGCTGGTCATCACCGGTCCGAACATGGGCGGTAAATCGACCTACATGCGTCAGACAGCTCTGATTGTCCTGCTCGCCCACATCGGCAGCTTCGTTCCGGCAGCTCAGTGCGAGCTTTCACTGGTAGACCGGATATTCACCCGGATCGGTTCCAGCGATGACCTGGCGGGCGGACGCTCGACGTTCATGGTGGAAATGAGCGAAACAGCCAATATTCTGCACAACGCAACCGACCGCAGCCTGGTGCTGATGGACGAAGTCGGCCGCGGGACCAGCACCTTCGATGGCCTGTCCCTCGCCTGGGCTGCAGCAGAATGCCTCGCTCAGCTGCGCGCCTACACCCTGTTCGCCACGCACTACTTCGAGCTGACCGTTCTGCCGGAAAGCGAGCCACTGGTCAGCAACGTGCACTTGAACGCTACCGAACATAACGAGCGGATCGTATTCCTGCACCGCGTTCTGCCAGGGCCTGCCAGCCAGAGCTACGGCCTGGCGGTCGCCCAGTTGGCCGGGGTTCCGGGCAAGGTCATCACCCGCGCCAAAGAGCATTTGCAGCGCCTGGAGACCACCAGCCTGCCTCACGAGCAGCCGCGCACCAAACCGGGCAAACCGGCAGCGCCGATGCAGAGCGATCTGTTTGCCAGTCTGCCGCACCCGGTGCTCGATGAACTGTCGAAGGTCAAGGTCGACGATCTCACACCGCGTCAGGCGCTGGATTTGCTATACACATTGCAAACTCGACTGTGACGTGAGCCGTTACATGCTGTTAGAATCCCGCGCGGTCTGGGATGCGCTCAGCTTTTAGCCTGGCTGAGCAGCCGTTCGAGCCGCGTGAAGACGCAGCGAACCAAGGGTGAGTGGCAGGCGATGCAGTCAAACTGCTTCAAGGCCTTCATCAAAAGCACGTGTTTTCATAGGGCCGGGAACCGTCCCGAACCTGGCAACCCTGTCTGGAAGGGCTCTGCCGCAGCCGCCTGAGGAGAGAATTAGAAATGACCTTCGTCGTCACCGACAACTGCATCAAGTGCAAGTACACCGACTGTGTGGAAGTCTGTCCGGTGGACTGCTTCTACGAGGGCCCGAACTTCCTGGTGATTCACCCGGACGAGTGCATCGACTGCGCACTGTGCGAGCCTGAGTGCCCTGCGAACGCCATTTTCTCCGAGGACGAGATTCCGGCCGGTATGGAAAACTTCATCGAGCTCAACGCCGAGCTTGCCGAGGTATGGCCGAACATCACAGAGAAGAAAGACGCACTGCCGGATGCGGCAGAGTGGGACGGCAAGACAGGCAAGATTGCAGATCTGGAACGCTAGAATCCGGACTCCAAAAAAAAGGCCCTCTTGAGGGCCTTTTTTCATTCTGAATGAGATGAAGCTACTGAGCTGACAAAGTCTCGATAAAAAAGGGGCGGTATGACCCGCCCACATTTTTTCCTGATCCCTGTAATCCCTTTTCATCATCCTGATGAATCGCCTCATGCGATGTCCCTGACCTTCATCCTTGGAAGTCTGTACCGGTCCGTTGGTACAGCTCTGATAGTAGAGATTTGGCGCAGCACGGCAACCCGCCAAGCGAGCCAAAATATTTCCGCTTCTACCTGAATGGTTTTATAAACTCATAGGGATCAAGGGGTTATGAGGCACATGAATCTAATGTTTGGTAAATCTCACTTACAAAGCCTGGATAACTTACAGGTTGTGTACGCAATGACGTACATGGCATGTGTCTCATAGGGACGCTTTCGGGGATCGGGCTCCAGAACTTAGAGCAGCCTTTGAATGATGACGACCATATAAAAAGCCGACATGAACAGGTTGCTCAGGTCGGCTCTTGTAACGCGGCTGGAGTTTTTTACTGGAAGAGCGATTCGCTCGAAAGACCGTTTTTCTCGAGGATTTCACGAAGACGCTTGAGGCCCTCGACCTGGATCTGTCGAACACGCTCACGCGTGAGTCCGATTTCCAGACCTACATCTTCAAGCGTGCTGCTTTCATGTCCCCGCAGTCCGAAACGGCGTATGACCACTTCACGCTGCTTTTCTGTCAGCTCGCACAGCCACTGATCAATGCTTTGCGAAAGATCGACATCCTGCAGAAGCTCACAAGGGTCTGTGGGACGATCGTCCGTGAGCGTATCGAGCAACGTCTTGTCCGAATCAGGCCCAAGCGATACATCAACCGAAGATACCCGCTCGTTGAGACCCAGCATGCGCTTGACCTCGCCTACCGGTTTTTCCAGCAGGTTGGCGATCTCTTCAGCAGACGGTTCGTGGTCGAGCTTCTGAGTCAGCTCTCTGGCCGCACGCAGGTAGACGTTCAGTTCCTTGACGACATGAATCGGCAACCGGATGGTCCGGGTCTGATTCATGATGGCTCGTTCAATGGTCTGGCGAATCCACCACGTGGCGTAGGTAGAAAAACGGAAACCGCGTTCAGGATCGAATTTTTCGACAGCCCGGATCAGGCCCAGGTTGCCCTCTTCGATCAGATCAAGCAATGACAGACCACGATTGACGTAGCGTCGGGCGATTTTCACCACCAGCCGCAGATTGCTTTCAATCATGCGTTTGCGCCCAGCCGGATCCCCACGTTGCGACAAACGCGCAAAGTGAACTTCTTCTTCCGGAGACAACAGCGGAGAGAACCCTATTTCATTGAGATACAACTGGGTAGCGTCGAGCGCCCGAGTGTAATCAATATATTTATGTTGTTTGAGCGATGACGACGGCTTGGCCTTCGCGCGACCCGAGGCGGCAGTAGACGGCTGCTTCTCGTTCGGCGATTGCTCCAGGACAATGCCAGCTTCCATGAGAAGCACGTCATCATCGATGTCAAACTCCGGCGCTTCGTTGCTAAGAGCCATTGTTATAGTCCTTTGGTGAGTTCGACCTCAAGCTCCAGCGACGCCTATATCCGTGGCAACGCTTGAGCCTGTTCCTTCTGCGTCAGGAACAGGCGGCAACAATCAACGACGTGGCAAAAATTCCAGTGGGTCTACAGGTTTACCTTGTCGGCGAATCTCAAAATGCAGTTTCACCCGGTCAGTTCCTGTTGACCCCATTTCGGCAATCGTCTGCCCAGCCTTGACCTGCTGTCCTTCCCGTACCAAAAGCCTGCGGTTGTGACCGTAGGCGCTGACGTAGGTATCGCTGTGTTTGATGATGATCAATTCGCCGTAGCCCCGTAATCCACTTCCGGCGTAAACAACTGAACCATCAGACGCTGCCAAAACAGGCTGTCCCAAATCACCGGCGATATCAATTCCTTTATTCAAACTACCGTTTGAAGAAAATTTTCCTATCAATATGCCACTCGAAGGCCAGGTCCAACCGCTGGGAGACTTGCCTGCAGGCCCCGTCGCAGTAGTTGCAGACGGCGGTATGACGACCGGTACAACCGCAACCGGCTTGGACATCACAGTCGTTTTCACCGATCCCGAATTGCTGGTCGTCGTTGAAGTACTGGTCACCGGACGACCCGATGCAGGTGCCGACGCTACGCTCTGCGTTGAAGAGGAGCGCCCGTCAAAGCGAATCGTCTGACCGGGTTTGATGGTGAACGGTTCGGGGATCTGGTTGCGGGCAGCCAGCGCTTTCCAGTCCCAGCCATAGCGGAACGCAATGGAAAACAGCGTATCGCCGCGTTTGACGACGTACTGACCGGTCGTGACCGTAGGACGCTGGGCCACAGCGTTGCCGTTGCGGTCGACCACGCGAACACCGCCTGAAGGCGAACTTGAGCAGCCGACCAAGAGGACACTGAGCGCAATGCCAATCAACAGACGCTGATAACTTCTCGAAGACCTGAGCTGCTGAATGACTGTGTGACTCACCCGCCACTCCCTTTACTGGTGACTGAATTCAAAGATGCCCATTGTGCCGCAAGAACGGCGGGCAGCCAGTGCTTAAAACGCATCAAAAACGGTGTAATGGAAGATCCGCCTCATGATTCGATGCAATTTTGCCATCGTTCTCATGAACAGACGGTTGTAGACCGATGACAGGCGCCAGAATTCACTCGTGACCTCTGGCGTTTTTCAGGCAAGAGGGCCGTTCAACAGCGGCACGAACCGCACGGCTCCCAATACGTGTCGGGAAAAGCCGTTTTCCTCTCGAATGATCAGCATCAATTGCTGGACCTCACCCGCGCCGACCGGAATGACCAGCCGTCCACCGGGTGCCAGTTGATCAAGCAATGCCTGCGGCACATCGGTGGCCACTGCCGTGACGATGATGCCATTGTAAGGAGCCAGCGCCGGCCATCCTTCCCAGCCATCACCCCAGCGGAAAACCACGTTGCGCAGGTTGAGTTCAACCAGACGCTCCTTGGCACGGTCCTGCAGGACCTTGATGCGCTCGACCGAGAACACCCGCTCCACCAGTTGCGCCAGTACGGCAGTCTGATAGCCCGAGCCGGTACCGATCTCCATCACCTTGTCCAGCGGCCCCGCCGCCAGCAGAAGCTCGCTCATGCGAGCCACCATGTAAGGCTGGGAAATCGTCTGGTTATGTCCGATGGGCAATGCAGTGTCTTCATAGGCGCGATGCGCCAGCGCTTCGTCGACAAACAGGTGACGTGGCGTCTTGCGGATTACATCCAGCACATGATTGTTCGACACACCTTCTTCGTACAGGCGTTGAATCAAGCGCTCGCGAGTACGTTGCGAGGTCATCCCGATCCCGCGACGTAATAGGTCATCTTGCTCGCGTGACATCAGCGCAGCCCCTCCAGCCAGGTGTTCAGGCTGCTGAAACCATCCTGATAGGTACGGTCCAGTTGCAGCGGCGTAATCGAGACATAGCCCTGCATGACCGCATGGAAGTCCGTCCCGGCGCCGCCATCCTCGGCATCGCCAGCGGCCGCTATCCAGTAACCGGCACGTCCGCGGGGATCAACGACCCTGATCGGCGCTGCGGCTCTGGCGCGATGGCCCAGCCTGGTCAATTGAATGCCGCGGATGTGCTCCAGAGGCAGATTCGGGATGTTCACGTTCAACACCGTACGCGGTGGAAGATCGAGTTGCTCGTGGGCCTCGACCAGCAGGCGTGCGTAATGCGCGGCCGTGGCGAGGTTGTCCGGCTGGCGCGACAGAAACGAGAAGGCGAACGACGGCCGTTGCAGAAAACGGCCTTCCAGTGCCGCGGCGACCGTACCTGAGTACAGCACATCATCGCCCAGGTTGGCGCCCAGATTGATCCCTGAAACCACCATGTCCGGTTCACGCTCCAACAGGCCGTTAAGCCCCAGATGCACGCAGTCGGTCGGCGTACCGTTCAGACTGATAAAACCATTGGCCAGCGTCTGCGGATGCAGAGGCCGGTCGAGGGTCAGCGAACTGCTGGCACCACTCTTGTCTTGATCGGGGGCAATCACCACGCATTCAGTGTAGTCCGCCAGCGCGCCATAGAGCGCCGCAAGGCCGGGCGCGCTGACCCCGTCATCGTTTGAAATCAGAATACGCATGGGCTGTCCGTCTGCCCAACCGGCACCAGATCGACAAGCTCGCGCACCAATACGGTGGCAAAGCATCCAGGCGGAAGGACGAATTCCAGTTGCAGAATGTTAGGCTCGGGATAATGCCACGTCAGCCGCCCAATGGGCAGCCGCAGGATGCGACGTTCGTGTTCCATTCCCGCCCTGATCAACCAGTCGCGAAGCGCCGGATGCGCAGCTGCGACGGCGTTCTCAAGCTCTGCGGTCTTGCCCAGCGCCGGAGAAGGACCTGCGCCCCACTGCGGACCGGTCGGGTGCAGGTCCAGAATGGCCAGTCGCGGATCGCTGCATTCTTCGACACCGGCCGGGAAAAAGCTTCGGCTGTCGGTGAACGCCAGCAGATCACCGACCTGCGCATGCTGCCAGCTGCCGTCTGCAACGCGCGCAGCGAGCACCTGATTGAACAGGTAGCTGCGGGCCGTCGACAGCAGGCGCGAGCGGACCGCGCGCTGCTCGGGCAAGGCCTGACGGGACGCGTAGTCGCGAGCCTCGCCCAGATTGCCACCCTGATAGCCGAAGCGCTGAGCGCCGAAGTAATTGGGAATCCCGAGCCGGGCGATCGACTCGAGCCGCTGATTCAGCGCGTCCTTGTCCGCCGCCAAGTGAGTCAGGCGCAAAGTGAAACCATTGGCTGCGTGCGCGCCACGCTGCAGTTTTCGCTTGTGGCGGCTCATCTTGAGGATCTGCAGCGTCTCGTCCTGCGCGGCGGACAGATCGGGGTCGGCCTTACCGGGCAACTGAATACTGAACCATTGACGGGTGAGCGCCTGACGGTCTTTCAAACCGGCATAGCTGACAGTACGCAATTGAACACCGGCAGCCCGGGCCAGACGGCGCGCGGCTTCTTCGGTATTGAGGCCACGTTTCTCGACCCACAGCCATAGATGCTCGCCATCGCCCGAAAGCGGAATATCGAGCACTTCATCGACCTGAAAATCTTCGGCGGTTGCCTTGAGAACAGCGCTTCCCAGTGCCTTGCCCCAGGCAGTCGGGCCCAACAATTCAAGTTCGGTCATGCGCGCAGCAACAACGCGACGGCATGCACAGCGATGCCTTCTTCGCGGCCGGTGAAGCCGAGTTTTTCAGTGGTGGTCGCCTTGACGTTGACCTGATCCAGTTCGACCTGCAGGTCTTCGGCAATCAGCGCGCGCATGGCGTCGATATGAGGCGCCATTTTAGGTGCCTGGGCGACGATGGTGGCATCGACGTTACCGACCTTCCAGCCCTTGGCCTGCACTTGCTTGAGCACGTGACGCAGCAGCACGCGGCTGTCCGCGCCCTTGAACTGCGGATCCGTGTCCGGAAAATGCTTGCCGATGTCGCCCAGCGCCGCAGCGCCCAGCAATGCGTCGCTCAGAGCGTGCAGCAAAACGTCGCCATCGGAGTGGGCCAGAAGACCGAAACCGTGCGCAATCCGCACGCCGCCCAAGGTGATGAAGTCGCCTTCAGCGAAACGGTGCACATCATAGCCGTGGCCAATACGCATAAAAAAACGCCCTGAAAAAAGTCAGGGCGTGATTCTACCTGCTTTGGCACGGCTTGGGTTTGTCAGAGACGCCGCACATCAACAGGACGGCCAGTCAAACCCGCTCAGCTATCGAACAACGCGCTGGCATGATGGCGAAGGTGGTCTTCGATGAAGCTGGCGATGAAGAAATAGCTGTGGTCATAACCGGGCTGCATCCTCAGTGTCAGAGACTGCTGTGCCGATTTGGCAGCCTGAACCAGTGTCTCGGGCTTGAGCTGATTGACGAGAAAATCATCCCGGTCGCCCTGATCCACCAGAATCGGCAGTTTTTCCGTCGCCTCGGCCATCAGCACACTGGCATCCCACTCGCGCCAGCGTGAACGGTCTTCGCCCAGAAAACGGGAAAACGCTTTCTGCCCCCAGGGGCAATCCATCGGGTTGCTGATCGGCGAGAACGCCGAGATCGATTTGTAGCGACCCGGATTGCGCAAGGCACACACCAGCGCGCCGTGCCCGCCCATCGAATGACCGCTGATGCTGCGTGCCTGCGAAGCCGGGAAATGCGCTTCGATCAGCGCAGGCAGTTCGGTGACCACGTAATCATGCATCTGGTAATGACGGGCGTAGGGCTGTTCGGTGGCGTTGAGATAGAAGCCTGCGCCCAGACCGAAATCCCACGCACCGTCCGGATCGCCCGGCACGTCGGGGCCACGCGGACTGGTGTCCGGCGCAACGATGATGATGCCCAGTTCGGCGGCCACTCGCTGGGCCGCGGCCTTCTGCATGAAATTCTCATCGGTACAGGTCAGGCCGGACAGCCAGTACAGCACTGGCAGCTTGCCGCCATGCTCTGCCTGCGGCGGCAGATAGACGGCAAACACCATGTCGCAGCCCAGTACCTGAGAGTGATGCTTGTATCGCTTGTGCCAGCCGCCGAAGCTTTTCTGACAGGAGATGTTTTCCAGGCTCATGGTCGACTCCCAACGACAGGCAGCCGCCCTGATTGGCGCACGCTGCCCATCGTCACTGTTTAGAAGTGGATGACAGTACGAATGCTTTTACCTTCGTGCATCAGGTCAAACGCCTTGTTGATGTCTTCCAGACCCATGGTGTGAGTGATGAAGGTGTCCAGCGGGATCTCGCCGGTCTGAGCCATGTCGACATAGCTCGGCAACTCGGTACGACCCCGCACGCCGCCGAACGCCGAACCGCGCCAGACGCGACCGGTCACCAGCTGGAAAGGACGGGTGGAGATTTCCTGACCCGCACCGGCCACGCCGATGACGACCGATTCGCCCCAGCCCTTGTGGCAGCACTCGAGTGCTGCACGCATCAGCTGCACGTTGCCGATGCACTCGAACGAGAAGTCCACGCCGCCGTCGGTCATGTCGACGATGACTTCCTGGATCGGACGATCAAAGTCCTTCGGGTTCACGCATTCGGTGGCGCCCAACTGCTTGGCGATCTCGAACTTGGCCGGATTGATATCGATGGCGATGATCCGGGAAGCCTTGGCTTTCACCGCACCGATCACGGCCGACAGACCAATGCCGCCCAGGCCGAAGATGGCCACGGTGTCGCCTGGCTTGACCTTCGCGGTATTGAGCACCGCGCCGATACCGGTGGTGACGCCGCAACCGAGCAGGCAGACCTTTTCCAGCGGTGCCTGCTTGTCGATTTTGGCGACCGAGATTTCCGGCAGCACGGTGTATTCGGAGAAGGTCGAAGTGCCCATGTAATGGAAGATCGACTCACCCTTGTAGGAGAAGCGAGTGGTGCCATCCGGCATCAGACCCTTGCCCTGCGTGGAGCGGATCGCCTGACAAAGATTGGTCTTGCCCGAGCGGCAGAATTTGCACTGGCGGCATTCAGGGGTGTAAAGCGGGATGACGTGATCACCGACCACGACAGACGTGACACCCTCACCCACCGCTTCGACGATAGCCCCGCCTTCATGCCCCAGAATCGAAGGGAAGATCCCTTCAGGATCAGCACCGGAAAGCGTGTAGGCGTCGGTATGGCAAACGCCGGACGCCACGACACGCAGCAAAACCTCGCCCGCCTTGGGCATGGCGACATCCACTTCCACGATTTCCAGTGGTTTCTTGGCCTCAAAGGCGACAGCAGCACGTGACTTGATCATCAATCTTCTCCGGCGAACTAAAACAAGGTGTGCAGTGTAGTACAGTGCCAAAAGGCGAGTAATAGAGCCAAAAGCAAAACATTAATGCTGTACAGGGATAATCGATGTACATCAATCGCTGGGAAGGCCTCGACGAGTTCGTGGCGGTGGCCGAATGTGGCCAGTTCACTGCGGCAGCTCAGCGCCTGGGGGTGTCCTCTTCACACGTCAGCCGTCAGATCGTCCGGCTTGAAGAACGGCTGCAGACTCGCCTGCTGTACCGCAGCACACGCAAGGTGGCGTTGACTGAAGCCGGTCAGACGTTCCTGCATCATTGCCAGCGTCTGCAGGATGGACGCGAAGAAGCACTGCGCGCGGTGGGCGACCTCACCAGTGAACCCAAGGGACTGTTGCGCATGACCTGCGCCGTGGCCTACGGCGAGCGTTTCATCACGCCACTGGTGACTCGCTTCATGGACGTTTATCCGCATCTGCGGGTCGACATCGAGTTGAGCAACGACACACTCGATCTGGTCCACGAAGGCATGGACCTGGCGATACGGCTGGGACGCCTGCAGGACTCACGCATGGTGGCCACGCGCCTTGCACCTCGCCAGATGTACCTGTGCGCAGCACCGTCCTACATCGCACGCTACGGCCGTCCTCACAGCCTGTCGGAGCTGAGTCGCCACAACTGTCTGATCGGTGGCAGCGATACCTGGTTGCTGCAACAGAACGGGCGGGAGTTCTCTCAGCGCGTACAGGGCAACTGGCGGTGCAACAGCGGCCAGGCCGTCCTCGATGCGGCGTTGCACGGCGTCGGCCTGTGTCAGCTTCCGGACTATTACGTGCAGAAACACCTGAAGAGCGGCGCGCTGATTTCGCTGCTGGAGATGCATCAACCGCCCAACACGGCTGTCTGGGCGTTGTACCCACAGCAACGGCACCTCTCACCCAAGGTGCGCAAGCTGGTGGACTATTTGAAGGAAGGCTTGTTGATGCGAGACGAATACCGGCAGTAGCCGGTGAACCTCTCAGCGACCGAACTCACCCCGACGCAAACGCAGCCATTCAAGGTCTTCAGGTCGGGTGACCTTGATGTTGTCGGATCGTCCTTCGATCAGACGCGGCGACTGACCCGCCCACTCGATGGCTGAAGCCTCATCCGTGATGCTGACATCAGAGACCAGGCTGTCCGCCAGCGCGCGATGGAGCGCTCCAAGGCGGAACATCTGCGGCGTATAGGCTTGCCATATCATGCTGCGATCAACCGTTTCAGTTACGCGACCATGGCTGTCAGCGCGTTTGAGCGTGTCTCGCGCCGGAACGGCCAGCAGGCCTCCGACCGGGTCATCCGCCAGTTCGCTGAGCAGGTTGTCCAAGTCGCTACGGGCCAGATTCGGACGCGCCGCGTCGTGAACCAGCACCCAGTCATCATCACTGGCGCCCTGCGCATGCAGGTGCAGCAAAGCGTTGAGCACCGAACCTGAGCGTTCCTTGCCACCGTCCACCCGCTGGATCCGGGAATCCAGCGCACAGGGCAAAGCGGGCCAGTAAGGGTCGTCCACGGCAAGGCTGATCACCAGACCCTTGAGACGGGGGTGATCCAGAAAACTTAACAGGCTGTGTTCGAGAATGGTCAGGCTGCCCAGTTGCAGGTACTGCTTGGGCCGATCTGCTGCCATGCGGGCGCCAATGCCCGCTGCAGGTATCACCGCCCAGAAGGCAGGGAGAAAGTCTTTCATGACACCTACTTTTTATTATTGCGCGAGCTGATAGAGGGTCTCGCCGTCCTTGACCATGCCCAGCTCATGGCGTGCACGCTCCTCAACGGTTTCCAGCCCTTTCTTCAATTCCATGACTTCAGCATCCAGCACGCGATTGCGCTCCAGCAACACCTGATTCTCGGCATGCTGATCCGCGATCTGCTGGTTCAGGCTGGCCACTTGCGCCAGGCTGCCATTACCCACCCACAGGCGATATTGCAAACCGGCAAGCAACAAAAGCAGGATGAGGAACAACCAGTTAGGACTGCGCATTGAAATATCAGGTACCCAGTAGAAAAGACGGCAGAGCCAACACAACAAACAAATGACTGAGGGCACTGAGCCTGACATAAGCCAGGCTCAATCACTCCAGGTTACAGCGGAGCGTCAGCATCGGCAGGGCGGGCGAAACCGGATGAACCGTTTTTCCCGCAACGCCCTGCGTCTTTTACCATCTATGGATCAACCGCGAAACTCGGCGCGGCCGTTATAAACGGCTTTGGAACCCAGTTGCTCTTCGATACGCAGCAGCTGGTTGTACTTGGATACACGATCGGAACGGCACAGCGAACCGGTCTTGATCTGGCCGGCAGACGTGCCCACGGCCAGATCGGCAATGGTCGAATCTTCGGTTTCACCGGAACGGTGCGAGATCACGGCAGTGTAACCGGCAGCCTTGGCCATCTGAATGGCTTCCAGCGTTTCGGTCAGTGTACCGATCTGGTTGAACTTGATCAGGATCGAGTTCGCGATCTTCTTGTCGATGCCTTCCTTCAGGATCTTGGTGTTGGTCACGAACAGGTCGTCGCCCACCAGCTGGATCTTGTCGCCGATCTTGTCGGTGAGAATCTTCCAGCCTGCCCAGTCGGATTCGTCCAGACCGTCTTCGATGGAGATGATCGGGTGCTTGCTGACCAGATCAGCCAGATAGTCGGCGAAACCGGCAGAATCGTATTCGCCTTCTTCGCTGAGCTTGTACTTGCCGTCCTTGTAGAACTCGCTGGCCGCGCAATCCAGGGCCAGGGTCACATCGGTGCCCAGCTTGTAACCGGCGTTGGAAACGGCTTCGGCGATGGCGCTGAGCGCTTCTTCGTTGGACGCCAGGTTAGGCGCAAAACCACCTTCGTCACCCACGGCGGTGTTCAGGCCACGTGCCTTGAGAACAGCCTTGAGGTGGTGAAAAATCTCGGTACCCCAACGCAGGCCTTCAGCGAACGACTTGGCGCCCACCGGCTGAACCATGAATTCCTGAATGTCGATGTTGTTATCGGCGTGCTCGCCGCCGTTGATGATGTTCATCATCGGGACTGGCATCGAGTAGACGCCCGGCGTGCCGTTCAGATTGGCGATGTGCGCGTACAGCGGCAGATCCTGATCCTGGGCAGCGGCCTTGGCGGCAGCCAGGGAAACAGCGAGGATCGCGTTGGCGCCCAGGCTTGCCTTGTTCTCGGTCGCGTCCAGCGCGATCATCGCGTGGTCCAGCGCCTTCTGGTCTACCGGGTCCTTGCCCAGCAGCAGGTCGCGGATCGGACCGTTGATGTTGGCGACTGCCTTCAGAACGCCCTTGCCCATGTAACGGCTCTTGTCGCCATCACGCAGCTCCAGCGCTTCGCGCGAGCCGGTTGAAGCACCGGACGGCGCACAGGCGCTGCCAATGATGCCGTTATCGAGGAGCACATCTGCTTCCACGGTGGGATTGCCACGGGAGTCGAGAACTTCACGACCTTTGATGTCGACGATTTTTGCCATTGTTGTAAACACTCCAAGATTGACGAAAACGACGCAGCTGGGAAACGATGTTCGCAATCAGACGCAAAAAACGGCAGGCCTGAATGCGACAACCCCGTCACGAATGACGGGGAACGGCACTTTACCGGAGAACCCTGCTCAAGCGGTCTCTACGATCGGAAAACTTTTCACAAGTTCATCCAGCGACTTGAGCTGAGCCAGGAAGGGCTCCAGCTTGTCCAGGCGCAATGCGCAGGGACCATCGCATTTGGCGTTGTCAGGATCCGGGTGGGCCTCGAGGAACAGACCGGCCAGATTCTGGCTGATACCGGCCTTGGCCAGGTCAAGCACTTGAGCGCGGCGACCGCCGGCGGAATCGGAGCGACCACCCGGCATCTGCAAGGCGTGGGTCACGTCGAAAAGGATCGGGTACTCGAACTGCTTCATGATGCCGAAGCCGAGCATGTCCACCACCAGGTTGTTGTAACCGAAGCTGGAACCGCGCTCGCACAGGATCAACTGATCGTTCCCGGCTTCTTCGCACTTGGTCAGGATGTGTTTCATTTCCTGAGGCGCGAGAAACTGGGCCTTCTTGATATTGATGACAGCACCGGTCTTCGCCATCGCGACCACCAGGTCGGTCTGGCGCGACAGGAAAGCCGGCAGCTGGATGATGTCGCACACTTCGGCAACCACAGCAGCCTGCTCGGGCTCATGCACATCTGTGATCAACGGCACGTTGAAGGTGCGCTTGATCTCTTCGAAGATGCGCATGCCCTCTTCCAGCCCGGGACCACGGTAGGACGTCACTGAGGAACGGTTGGCCTTGTCGAAGCTGGCCTTGAACACATAAGGGATACCGAGTTTTTCGGTAACCCGTACGTATTCTTCGCAGACCTGCATGGCCATGTCGCGGGACTCCAGCACGTTCATGCCACCGAACAGAACCATTGGTTTGTCGTTGGCGATCTCGATGGAGCCTACGCGGATAATTTTCTGAGCCATGTGTTTATCTTCCCTGTCAGGCGTTCTTTTGGCGTTGAGCCAGTGCGGCTTTCACGAAACCGCTGAACAGCGGGTGCCCGTCGCGCGGCGTCGAGGTGAACTCCGGGTGGAACTGGCAAGCCACGAACCATGGATGATCAGGCGCTTCGACCACTTCGACCAGCGCACCGTCACCGGAACGGCCGGAAATCTTGAGGCCAGCTTCGATCAACTGCGGCAGCAGGTTGTTGTTCACTTCGTAGCGATGGCGATGACGCTCGACAATCACGTCATTCTGGTAGCAATCGTGAACCAGCGAGCCCGATTCCAGTTGGCATTCCTGTGCGCCGAGACGCATGGTGCCACCCAGATCGGAGCTCTCGGTGCGGGTTTCCACAGCGCCGGTCGCGTCTTCCCACTCGGTGATCAGACCCACGACAGCGTGCGCGCTGGTGCGGTCGAATTCGGTGGAGTTGGCGTCTTTCCAGCCCAACACGTTACGGGCGAACTCGATGACCGCCACTTGCATGCCCAGGCAGATACCCAGGTACGGAACCTTGTTTTCACGAGCGAACTGAACGGCTGTGATCTTGCCTTCAACGCCGCGCAGCCCGAAACCGCCCGGAACCAGAATCGCGTCCACGCCTTCGAGCAGGCCAGTGCCCTGATTCTCGATGTCTTCGGAATCGATGTAGCGCAGGTTGACCTTGGTGCGGTTGGTGATACCGGCGTGGCTCATGGCTTCGATCAACGACTTATAGGCGTCGAGCAGTTCCATGTACTTGCCGACCATCGCGATGGTGACTTCGTGTTCAGGGTTGAGCTTGGCATCGACGACCTTGTCCCACTCGGACAGATCGGCGCCGCCACACTGAAGACCGAAACGCTCGACGACGAAATCGTCCAGACCCTGCGAATGCAGGATGCCAGGGATCTTGTAGATGGTGTCGGCGTCTTCCAGCGCAATGACTGCGCGCTCTTCAACGTTGGTGAACTGGGCAATCTTGCGACGCGACGAGGTGTCGATCGGGTGATCGGAACGGCAGACCAGAACATCAGGCTGCAGGCCGATGGAACGCAGTTCCTTGACGGAGTGCTGGGTCGGCTTGGTCTTGGTTTCACCGGCGGTGGCGATGTACGGCACCAGTGTCAGGTGCATCAGCATCGCGCGGCGTGCGCCGACTTCGAAACGCAGCTGACGAATGGCTTCGAGGAACGGTTGCGACTCGATGTCGCCGACCGTGCCGCCGATTTCGACCAATGCCACGTCGGCATCGCCTGCACCCTTGATGATGCGGCGCTTGATCTCGTCGGTGATGTGCGGAATGACCTGGATGGTCGCGCCCAGATAATCACCACGGCGCTCTTTGCGCAGGACGTGTTCGTACACACGGCCAGTGGTGAAGTTGTTGTTCTGGGTCATGGTGGTGCGGATGAACCGCTCGTAGTGACCCAGGTCCAGGTCGGTTTCAGCGCCGTCGTGGGTGACGAACACTTCACCGTGCTGGAACGGGCTCATGGTGCCTGGGTCCACGTTGATGTAGGGATCCAGTTTGAGCATGGTGACTTTAAGCCCCCTCGCCTCCAGGATGGCCGCCAATGAAGCCGAGGCAATGCCTTTCCCCAATGAAGAAACAACACCGCCCGTGACGAAGATGTAGCGCGTCATGAAAAACCCTAGAAGTCTGCGTTAAAGCGGTCAGAGCCGCCGGGGAAAGCGAAGGAAGGCCTAAGCCCCCGATTACCGACAAAATTCACGGTGCACTCCCGAAACTGCTGCGTTGAAACCGACCGGCCGAAAGCCTGCCTATTACGCGCTACATTTTAAGAAATCGCCCCGTAAATACGGGTTGGTAACCGGCAACTTGTGTTGTTTCAAAAGAACCAACAGAAGCTGTATCAAGAAGGGAGCGTAGTCTACCTGAAAGGCCCTTTCAGCTCAAACTTTGGTCGCTGGTCGGTGCTGCCCAGCGCAATCGCCAGCTTCCATTGGGTGAAGCGTCCAATCCAGCCAGCCCCGCAACTGCCAGCAACTGGTCATCGCAGTACAGCAGCGGCAATCTGCCGCGGACGAACGTGGGCACACCGTGCTCGTTGAACAGGCGCTTGAGATCGCGATGACCTCGCCGTGCCACTTGCATGACTTCGGATCCCTGACGATAACGCACCTCGAGCGGCCCTTGCGGCGCGTCGCCCTGTATCGAGATACGCCCGTTACCGGGAAGGCTCAACGGCTGGTGAGGATCAGGCCAGGTGAATACGCCGTCGACGGGGCGAAGCCAGGGCCCGGGCAGCCACCAGATGTGCCCCTGAGTGCGATGCAGTTCTCCATCGGCCAATCGCCAGACCGGCTGCGCCCCCTCCCCCGCATCTCGCAAGGTGTCCCAGCCCGCCCAGTGATCGGTGTCAGGCAAACGGGTCAGTGGCGCGAGCCAGTGACGCAGCGCGTTGCGCTGCCGAGTTGCGGACAAACCTGCAAGAGGCCCGACAGCCAGCACGGGAAGGCCGAGCCATACAAAGGACGTAGTGGCTTGAGCGGCGGCCAGATCCTGCTCGGCAAGCTCGCCAAGGAGTTCCTGGGCTTCACCGAGATGACGGGCCGTGCGCGCCATGCTGGAAACAGCCTGCGGCCATCTGGATGTCAGCAATGGCATCACCTGTGCGCGCAGGAAATTACGGGAAAAGCGGACATCGTCGTTGCTGGGATCTTCGATCCAGCCAAGGCTGTACTCGCGGGCGTGGCCTTCGAGTTCGCCACGCGAACAGTCAAGCAAGGGCCTGACCAGATGCCCTTTTCCGAGCGCACGAGACTCCGGCATCGCCGCAAGCCCTCGAACACCTGCACCGCGCATCAGACGAAACAGCAGTGTTTCAGCCTGATCGTCGCGGTGCTGCCCTGTCAGCAACACCTCACCCTCGCCCACCTGCGCCGAGAACGCTGCATACCGAGCCTCTCGGGCTGCCTGCTCGAGGCTGGCGCCTGACTCCACATTCACCCTGATCATCTGCAGCGGCACATCGAGCGCCTGACAGACCTGCCGACAATGCTCAGGCCAGTCATCGGCAGCAACCTGCAGACCGTGATGAACATGAATCGCTTTCATAACGGGCAAACGTTCGCGCCTGGCCAGTTCAGCCAGAAGATGCAACAGGACAGTGGAATCGAGACCGCCGGAGAAACCGACGTGCCAGACAGGCGCATCGCGCCAGGGCGCCAGGGCTTGGAGCAGCCTGGTGGGGAGATCATGACCGCTATGGCTCGAATGGGTCATTGATAAGGCCATTTGAAAAGTTATTGCTACACACAGGAGACAGACTGCGCCACCAATGCCAACGCCAAATCCCTGAAGCGACAAAACTGTGGAAGACACCTCCCACAGTTTTGCGTTTGCCTTGAGAGGTGCCGCGTCAGAAACACAGCGCCCTCTCCACGATCATCTTACAAGCCGTAGCTCATCAGACGATCGTAACGGCGGGCCAGCAGCGCGTCGTTGTCGAACTTCTTGAGCATTGCCAACTGGCTGCTCAGCTCTTCACGAATCGAAGCCGAGGCGGCAACCGGGTCACGGTGCGCGCCGCCCAATGGCTCGGTGATCACCTTGTCGACGATGCCCAGGCCTTTCAGGCGCTCGGCAGTGATACCCATCGCTTCGGCGGCGTCCGGCGCTTTCTCGGCGGTTTTCCACAGAATCGAAGCGCAGCCTTCCGGCGAGATCACCGCGTAAGTCGAATATTGCAGCATGTTCAACTGGTCGCACACGCCGATGGCCAATGCGCCGCCCGAGCCGCCTTCGCCGATGACCGTGGCGATGATCGGGGTTTTCAGACGCGCCATGACACGCAGGTTCCAGGCAATCGCTTCACTCTGGTTGCGCTCTTCAGCGTCAATGCCAGGGTAGGCGCCCGGTGTGTCGATGAAGGTCAGGATCGGCATTTTGAAACGCTCGGCCATTTCCATCAGACGGCAGGCCTTGCGATAGCCTTCAGGACGCGGCATGCCGAAGTTACGACGTACCTTTTCGCGCACTTCACGACCCTTCTGATGACCGATCACCATCACAGGCTGACCTTCCAGACGCGCAACGCCGCCCACGATAGCCGCGTCGTCGGAGAAGTGACGATCACCGTGCAGCTCATCGAACTCGGTGAAAATGTTCTGGATGTAATCCAGCGTGTACGGGCGACGGGGATGACGCGCCATGCGCGCAATCTGCCAGCTGGTCAGGTTGCCGAAGATACTTTCGGTCAGAGTCCTGCTCTTGTCCTGCAACCGGGAGATCTCGTCGCCGATGTTCAGCGAGTTATCGTTGCCCACCAGGCGCAGTTCTTCGATTTTGGCTTGCAAGTCAGCGATAGGCTGTTCGAAATCCAGAAAATTCGGGTTCATAGGCATCCGTCTTGGGTCGACGGCCAAGAGGCCGGCCGGTTGATCCGTCTGCGCCTTTCCCTCAGGGAACAGGCGCGGTCAGGTCGAAATTAAAATTCAGGGCTGAGCGCAGATCTAGCCTGCGGCCTTCAGCGATACTGGAGAAAGACGTTCTCACGTCCGAACTGGTCACGCAGCGCTTGAATCAAGCTGTCTGCGGGATCGATTCGCCATGCTTCTCCGAACTGCAGCAACGCTTTGGCATCCTTACCGGTGTAATCCACCGTGATCGGACAGGCACCACGATGGCGCTTGCACAGATCGCCGAGCCAGCGCAGCCGGTCACCCTTGAGTGCATCGGCATGCACCGTCACTCGCAGGCTTTCGGCCAGATTGGTCCGCGCATCCTCGATGCTCATGACGCGCTTGGCACGCAGCCTCAAGCCGCCGGAGAAGTCATCATTACTTACTTCGCCTTCAACCACCACCATAGCATCGGTCTGCAACAGTGACTGAGCCGAATGGAAGGCTTCGGCAAACAGTGACGCTTCGATACGCGCCGAGCGGTCATCCAGGGTAATGAACCCCATCTTGTCGCCCTTCTTGTTCTTCATCACCCGCAGGGCAATGATCAGACCTGCCACCGTCTGGGTATCCCTCGCCGGTTTCAGGTCGATGATGCGCTGCCGAGCGAAACGACGAATCTCGCCTTCGTACTCATCGATCGGGTGCCCGGTCAGGTAAAGACCGAGGGTTTCCTTCTCGCCACGCAAGCGATCCTTGAGGCTCAGCTCGCGGGTTTTGCGATGATTGGCGTAGACGTCTGCATCTTCTTCGACGAACAGGCCGCCAAAAAGGTCCGAGTGACCGCTGTCGCGGCTGCGCGCAGTCTGCTCGGCGGCCTGAATGGCTTCTTCGAGGGCCGCGAGCAACACCGAACGGTTACGGTCGATGTTGGCCTGATAGGCCTTGGGCTCCAGTTCGAAGTAGGGGCCGAGACGATCCAGTGCGCCGCTGCGGATAAGACCATCGAGGGTCCGCTTGTTCACGCGCTTGAGGTCGACACGGGCGCAGAAATCGAACAGGTCCTTGAAAGGCCCTTTCGAACGCGCCTCGGTGATGGCCTCGACCGGCCCCTCGCCCACGCCCTTGATCGCGCCCAGGCCATAAAGAATCCGGCCATCGTCGCTGACGGTGAACTTGAACTCGGACGTGTTCACGTCCGGCGCGTCGAGGCGCAGTTTCATGGTGCGCACTTCTTCGATCAAGGTCACGACCTTGTCGGTGTTGTGCATGTCCGCCGACAACACGGCGGCCATGAACGGCGCCGGGTAGTGGGTCTTCAGCCAGGCGGTCTGATACGAAACCAGACCGTACGCGGCTGAGTGGGACTTGTTGAAGCCATAACCGGCGAATTTTTCCACCAGGTCGAAAATGTTACCCGCAAGGTCCGGGTCGATATTGTTGGTCTTGCAACCATCGATGAAACCGCCGCGCTGCTTGGCCATTTCCTCGGGCTTCTTCTTACCCATCGCACGACGCAGCATGTCTGCACCGCCGAGGGTGTATCCCGCCATGACCTGCGCGATCTGCATCACCTGTTCCTGATACAGAATGATGCCGTAGGTCGGTGCCAATACAGGCTTCAGGCCTTCGTACTGATAGTCGACGTGCGGATAGGACAGCTCGGCGCGACCGTGCTTGCGGTTGATGAAGTCGTCCACCATGCCCGATTGCAGCGGCCCCGGACGGAACAGGGCCACCAGTGCGATGAGGTCTTCCAGGCAGTCGGGCTTGAGCTTTTTGATCAGCTCTTTCATGCCCCGCGACTCGAGCTGGAACACGGCCGTGGTCTCGGCGCGCTGCAACAGCTGATAGGTCGGCATGTCATCCAGTGGGATGAAGGCGATGTCCAGCGGCGCTTCGTTGACCTTGGCGCGGTCGCGGTTGATGGTCTTCAGCGCCCAGTCGATGATGGTCAGGGTTCGCAGACCAAGGAAGTCGAACTTCACCAGACCTGCCGCCTCGACGTCATCCTTGTCGAACTGGGTCACCAGACCGTCACCGGCTTCGTCGCAATAGATCGGCGAGAAATCCGTCAGCTTGGTGGGCGCAATCACCACTCCCCCGGCGTGCTTGCCCACGTTACGCACGACACCCTCGAGCTTGAGGGCCATTTCCCAGATTTCAGCCGCCTCTTCATCGACCTTGAGGAAGTCGCGCAGGATCTCTTCCTGCTCGTAGGCCTTCTCGAGTGTCATGCCGACTTCGAACGGGATCATTTTCGACAGGCGATCGGCCAGACCGTAGGACTTGCCCTGAACCCGCGCCACGTCTCGCACCACCGCCTTGGCGGCCATGGAACCGAAGGTGATGATCTGGCTCACGGCGTTGCGGCCGTATTTCTCGGCCACGTAGTCGATAACCCGATCACGACCGTCCATGCAGAAGTCGACGTCGAAGTCGGGCATCGAAACCCGCTCCGGGTTCAAGAAGCGTTCGAACAGCAGGTCGTATTCAAGCGGATCGAGGTCAGTAATCTTCTGAACGTAAGCCACCAGCGAACCGGCACCCGATCCACGGCCGGGACCTACCGGCACGCCGTTGCTCTTGGCCCACTGGATAAAATCCATCACGATCAGGAAGTAACCGGGGAACCCCATCTGGATGATGATATCCAGCTCGAAATTAAGCCGGTCGACATAGACCTGGCGCTTGGCTTCGTAATCTTCGGTGGTGTCCTTGGGCAGCAGGACCGACAGGCGCTCCTCCAGACCATCGAAGGATACCTTGCGGAAGTATTCATCAATGGTCATGCCATCGGGAATCGGGAAGTTGGGCAGAAAGTGTGTGCCCAGCTTCACGTCGATGTTGCAGCGCTTGGCGATTTCGACGCTGTTGGTCAGCGCCTCGGGCAGGTCGCTGAACAGCTCGGCCATTTCTTCCGGACTTTTCAGGTACTGCTGATCGCTGTAGTTGTGCGAACGCCGAGGGTCATCCAGTGCGCGACCTTCACCGATGCAGACGCGGGTTTCATGCGCCTCGAAATCGGTCTGCTTGATGAAACGCACATCGTTGGTCGCGACCAGCGGCGCGCCGTGGCGGTCAGCCAGAGCAACAGCGGCGTGCAGATGTTCTTCATCGTTGGCGCGGTTGGTGCGCTGCACTTCGATATAGAAACGATCCGGAAAGACCGTCATCCACTCACGCAGCAGCTCGTCCGCCTCGCCCGGATTACCGCCGAGCAACGCCATGCCAATCTCGCCTTCCTTCGCTGCCGACAGCGCGATCAGACCATCACTGGCCTGAGCGACCCATTCACGCTGGATCACGATCTGGCCGTTGCGCTGCCCTTCGATGAAGCCGCGCGAGATCAGCTCTGTCAGGTTGCGATAGCCCTGGGCGTTCATGACCAACAGACTGATACGGCGGAGCGCCGCGTCCTGGTCTCGGCCCGCCAGCCAAAGGTCGGCGCCACAGATCGGCTTGATGCCTGCGCCCTGAGCTGCCTTGTAGAACTTGACCAGCGAGCACATGTTGTTCTGATCGGTCACCGCGACGGCAGGCATGTTCATGCCGGTCAGCGCCTTGATCAGCGGTTTGACGCGGACCAGACCGTCGACCAGAGAGTATTCGGTGTGCAGGCGTAGATGAACGAAAGAAGCCGGCATGGTGATCCTATAGCGCGAAAACTGAAAACGAGGGCGCGATTGTAGCGAGACCTGACTGAAACGTCAGTCCTGCAACAACCCGATCGACGATGAAACCTGCGCCACCATCATGGCCGCTCGCGCCTCATGAGCGGCACGGACCGGCGCGAAGGAGCGCCGATGAATGGGGGTTGGCCCCAGACGGGCCAGGGCTTCCAGGTGTACCGGCGTCGGATAGCCCTTGTGACCACCCATGCCATACCCCGGATAAATCAGCTCAAACGCGGCCATTTCCCGGTCACGACTGACCTTGGCGAGAATCGAGGCTGCTGCAATGGCAGGCACCTTGGCATCGCCTTGCACCACCGGCGCGGAGGGCACGGAGAGCTGCGGGCACCGATTACCGTCAATCAAGGCCAGTTTCGGGATGATGCTCAGGCCTTCGACAGCCCGTTTCATGGCAAGCATCGTGGCGTGCAGAATATTCAGTTCGTCGATTTCCTCGACTTCAGCCCGGGCGATGAACCAGCACAGGGCCTTTTCCTGAATTTCGTCGAACAGTTTCTCCCGGCGGGCTTCGGTCAGTTTCTTGGAGTCGTTGAGCCCCAAGATAGGCCTCGTCGGGTCCAGAATCACGGCAGCGGTGACCACAGCGCCGCACAGGGGGCCACGCCCCACTTCATCGACGCCTGCGACAAGGTCCTCGACCAGCGTGAAATCCAGACCTGTCTGTATCATCGGTTTACTCACAGTGAAGACGTTTGCCCAAGCAGACTCAGAACCGCATCGGCAGCCTGATTCGAGGCATCGCGGCGCAACGTCCGGTGAATCTCGTCGAAGCCCTGAGTCTGCGCCTGACCTTCATCGATCAGCGGCAGCAGCGTTTGTGCCAGCGCCTCAGGCGTGGCAGCGTCCTGCAGCAGTTCCGGCACCAGCAGGCGCTGAGCCAGCAGGTTGGGCAACGACACGTACGGGCTTTTGACCAGTCGCTTGAGAACCCAGAACGTAACCGGTGCCATGCGATAGGCAACCACCATCGGCCGTTTGTAAAGCAGCGCCTCAAGCGTCGCCGTACCGGAGGCGATCAACACCGCATCGCAGGCAGCGAGGGCCGTATGCGACCGGCCGTCGAGCAGCGTGATCGGCAGGTCCCGCCCTTGCAGCAGTTCTTCGATCTGGGTCCGCCGCTGGGGGCTCGCACAGGGGAGCACGAAGCGCAGGGTCGGACGCTGGGCGAGAAGCCGCTCGGCGGCATCGAAAAACAAGGTGCCCAGACGCCCTACTTCGCCCCCGCGGCTGCCCGGCATGAGGGCGACGACAGGCACATCACCCGCCAGCCCCAACTCGGCGCGAGCAGCCGCACGGTCGGACTCCAAAGGAATGGTGTCGGCAAGCGGGTGCCCGACAAAACGGACCGGTACGCCTTTCTCTTCATAGAAACGGGCTTCGAACGGCAGCAGCGTCAGCATCAGATCGCAACCTTCGCGAATCTTGAGGACACGCTTCTGACGCCATGCCCACACCGAAGGACTGACGTAATGGACAGTCTTGATGCCTGCACGACGCAGTTGAAGTTCGATATTGAGGGTGAAGTCCGGGGCGTCGATACCGATGAACACATCAGGCTTTTCATCGATCAGCGTCTGGACCAGCAGCTTGCGTCTGGCGAGCAACTCGCGCAGTCGACCCAGCACTTCGACAAGCCCCATGACCGACAGGCGTTCCATGGGAAAGTACGACTGCATGCCCTGCGCTTCCATGAGCGGGCCGCCTACACCGATGAACTCGGCATCGGGATGTCGCGCCTTGATGGCACGCATCAGGCCGGAGCCTAGAATGTCGCCGGAGGCCTCACCCGCCACCAGCGCGATACGCAAAGGGTTCGCCATGGTTAGCGGGTAATGCCGCGGGTCGAAGCCTGGATCGACTCGAGGAACACTGCCACTTCAGGGAAGAGCGCGGCAGGCTCGGCCAGATCGGCAACGGCCTGATCAATGGTCAGACCCTGGCGGTAGACAGTCTTGTAGGCCCGGCGCAGCGCATGAATCGCCTCTTCGGAGAACCCCCGACGACGCATGCCTTCGAAGTTCATGCTGCGCGCTTCGGCAGGGTTGCCGAACACCGTCACGAACGCCGGAACGTCCTTGCCGATGGCGGTGCCCATGCCGGAGAAGCTGTGCGCACCGATGTGGCAGAACTGATGCACGAGGGTGAATCCCGAAAGAATCGCCCAGTCATCAACATGCACATGACCGGCCAGCGCGGTGTTGTTGACCAGAATCACGTGATTGCCGATCACGCTGTCATGACCGATGTGCGCGTACGCCATGATCAGATTGTGATCGCCCAGCGTGGTCTCGGCGCGATCCTGGACCGTACCGCGGTGAATCGTCACGCCTTCACGGATCACATTGTGATCGCCGATCACGAGACGAGTCTCCTCGCCCTTGTACTTGAGATCGGGTGTGTCTTCGCCTACCGATGAAAACTGGTAGATGCGATTGTGCTTGCCGATCCGGGTCGGTCCCTTGAGGACGACATGAGGACCGACCACTGTACCCTCGCCAATTTCCACACCAGGTCCGATGATCGACCACGGGCCGACCTCCACATTGTCGGCCAGAACGGCCGTCGGATCGATGATTGCGCGAGGGTCAATCAAACTCATAGCTTGCGTTCCGCACAGATGATTTCAGCGGAGCATACCGCTTTACCGTCAACAGTGGCCTTGCATTCGAACTTCCAGATCTGGCGTTTTGAGCTCAGGAAATTGGCCTCAAGAACAAGCTTGTCACCTGGCAGAACCGGCTGACGGAAACGCAGCTTGTCCGAACCCACGAAATAATAGAGGGTGCCGTCGGACGGCTTCGCGTTCAACATCTTGAACGCCAGAATGCCAGCGGCCTGCGCCATCGCCTCAATGATCAAAACGCCCGGCATGATCGGATGCTGAGGAAAGTGGCCATTGAAAAAAGGCTCGTTGACGCTGACATTCTTGTAAGCGCGAATAGTCTTGTTCTCGATATCCAGTTCCGTGACGCGATCCACCAACAGGAACGGATAACGATGAGGCAGGTATTCGCGAATTTCTTTGATGTCCATCATTTCGAGGGGAAGCCTGTAGTAAAGATTAGGGGTGCTTCGCGATGGCGCAGCACCCCTCTACATCAAGGGGGCAGTTTATCGACTGTGCACGCTTGATATTAAAAAGGTATCAGCCATCAGATGGAGGATTACCGGCGCTGGTCACGGTCTCGACCATCTTTTCCAGTTTTTGCAGACGCCGGGCCATGTCATCGATCTTGCGCAGGCGAGCCGCGCTCTTTCGCCACTCGGCGGCTGGCTGCATTGCAGTGCCCGAAGAGTAGGAGCCTGGTTCGGTGATGGAATGGGTCACCATGGTCATGCCCGTGATGAAAACACCATCACATATCTCGATATGGCCCACCAGCCCCACGCCACCGGCCAGCATGCAATGCTTGCCGATCTTCGTGCTTCCGGAGATCCCGACGCAGGCCGCCATGGCCGTGTGATCACCGATCTGAACGTTGTGGGCGATCTGAATCTGGTTATCCAGTTTCACTCCGTTACCGATTCGGGTGTCCGCCAGCGCACCACGGTCAATGGCGGTATTCACGCCGATCTCCACGTCGTCGCCAATGGAAACGCCGCCGATCTGGGCAATCTTCTGCCAGACACCTTTCTCATTGGCAAAGCCGAAACCTTCTCCGCCCAACACAGCCCCGGACTGAATCACCACACGCTTGCCAATGCGAACGTCGTGGTAAAGCGTCACACGGGGGGCCAGCCAGCCACCCTCGCCGATCTCGCAACGGGCACCGATGAAGCAATGTGCACCCACGGTGACTTGCGCAGCGATCCGTGCGCCGCTTTCGACAATGGCGAAAGCGCCGATGCTGGCTGCAGGATCAACGACAGCATCGTCAGCGATAACCGCTGTCGGGTGGATACCGGCAGCAGCCTTCGGCTTGGGATCGAACAGATGGGAGATGCGGGCATAGGCCAGATAAGGATCGGGCACCAACAGCGCATTCCCGGCGAAACTGTCGGCATCTGCGGGCTTGAGCAGCACGGCAGCGGCTTGGGTATCGGTCAGGAACTTGCGGTATTGGGGATTTGCCAGGAAGCTGATCTGATCAGGGCCGGCCTCTTGTAAAGTGGCCAGCCCGTTGATGTCCTTGTCCTTGTCGCCACGTAGCGTGGCGCCCAGGAACTCGGCCAACTGGCCGAGCTTGATGGTCGCGCTCATATTACTTCAGCTGATTCATGCGCTCGATGACCTGGCGAGTAACGTCATACTGAGGTTTGACGTCAATCACCGCACCGCGCTCGAATACCAGGTCGAAGCCACCTTTCTTGATAACTTCTTCAACGGCCTGATCCAGCTTCGGCTTGAGTTGCTTGAGCATTTCACGGTCAGCAACGGCCTTGGCCTCGTTCAGCTCCTTGGACTGGAACTGGAAATCACGTGCTTTCTGCTTGAATTCAAGCTCAAGACGCTCGCGCTCAGGCTGAGCCATCTTGTCGCCGCCGCTTACCAGACGATCCTGGATACCCTTGGCGCTGCTTTCCAGGCTCTTGAGCTTGGTCAGCTGCGGACCGAATTTCTTCTCGGCATCAACGGCGTATTTCTTGGCGGCATCAGATTCCAGCAGCGCCATCTGATAGTTCAGTACAGCGATTTTCATGTCAGCAAAAGCAGGGCTTGCAACCAGGACGGTGGCCAGCAGTACCAATTGAGTCAACTTACGCACAATACAACTCCTACAGAATTCGTTGCGTTATCAAAGATCAGACGCTTAGAAGGTCTGACCCAGGGAGAATTGGAAAACCTGTGTTTCGGAATCGTCGTCCGGCTTCTTGATCGGCATCGCCAGGGCGAAGCTCAAAGGACCAAGAGCGGTGATCCAGGTCACGCCAACACCGACAGAACTGGCCATGCCGGACAAATCGACGTTGTTACATTCGACACGTTGACCGTTGCGCGTTCTGCTGGAATCGCAATTGCTGTCGAAGACGTTACCCACATCCCAGAACACAGAGGTGCGCAGGGAACGCTGATCCTTGATGAACGGCAGCGGGAACATGACCTCTACACCACCCTGGACCAGTACGTTGCCACCGAATGGAAGCGGATCCTGATCGGGGTCGACCGCTGTTCCGGGATTGCGACCCGAACTCGGCGTACTGCGAGGACCCAGCGTGCTGTCCTTGAAACCACGGACCGAGTTGAAGCCACCGGCGTAGTAGTTTTCATAGAACGGCAGTCCCGACGTCGAACCATAACCGTCGCCATAACCCAGTTCGGTGTGCAGGCGCAGCGTGTAGTTGTCGGTGATCGGGTGGAAATACTGTGCGCGGTAGTCCAGCTTGTAGAAGGACAGGTCGCTACCCGGCAGCGTGGTTTCAAACACCAGGCTCTGGGAATGACCACGGGTCGGCAGCACGCCCTTGTTCAGGGTGGACTCGGACCAGCCGGCGGACGCCTTGAAGTTCAGGAACTTGTCGCCTTCGCGGTTGGTGAAATCGAAGATTTCGTCAACGGTGTACGTACCGGTCTTGATCTCGTCCTGCTGTACGGTCAGGCCGTAGGTCAGACGGGAAGTTTCGCTGATCGGATAACCCAGGCTAACACCGGCGCCAAGGCTGTCGACCGCATAGCTCGCCACGTCCACGTCAAGATCGTCGTAGTCGGTGGTGCGGTAGAACGCGTTGTAACCCAGGCTGACACCGTCCGGCGTGTAGTACGGATCGACGTAGCTGAAGTTGTAACGGCTCTGGTATTCGGATCGGGTCAGACCGATGCTGACCTTGTTACCGGTACCCAGGAAGTTGTTCTGGCTGATCGAACCACCCAGAATCAGACCGGCACTCTGTGCAAAGCCGACGCTGGCGGTGATCGAACCGGACGCCTGCTCCTCGACCGCGTAGTTCACGTCCACCTGATCGTCGGTGCCCGGCACGGCCGGCGTTTCGACGTTGACTTCCTTGAAGAAGCCCAGACGATCCAGACGGGTCTTGGACTGGTCGATCAGGTAGGTGGAAGCCCAACCGCCTTCCATCTGACGCATTTCGCGGCGCAGCACTTCGTCCGCAGACTTGGTGTTGCCACGGAAGTTGATTCGGTTCACATAGGCGCGTTTGCCCGGATCGACCACGAAAGTGATATCGACCGTGTGATCTTCGTTGTTCGGCGTCGGAACACCGTTCACGTTGGCGAAGGTATAGCCTTCGTTACCCAGACGACGGGTGATCAGCTCGGAGGTCGTGGTCATGACCTTGCGCGAGAACACCTGACCTGGCTGAACCAGCATCAGGGACTTGACCTGATCTTCAGGGACTTTCAGGTCACCGCTGAGCTTGACCGACTTGACGCTGTACTTCTCGCCTTCGTTGACGTTCACAGTGATGTAGACGTTTTTCTTGTCAGGCGTGATCGAGACCTGGGTCGAGGCGATATCCATGTTGATATAGCCACGGTCGAGGTAGTACGAACGCAGACGTTCCAGGTCGCCGGAGAGTTTCTCACGGGCGTACTTGTCGTCGTTCTTGAAGAAGGACAGCCAGTTGGAGGTCTTGAGTTCGAACAGATCAATCAGGTCCTCGTCGGGGAACACGGTGTTGCCCACGACGTTGATGTGCTGAATGGAGGCAACGGTGCCTTCATTGATGTTGATCTTGAGGCCGACACGGTTGCGCGGTTGCGGCACGACTTCGGCGGCAACCTCGGCAGAGTAGCGACCCTGGGCCACGTACTGACGCTGCAGTTCGTTACGCACGCCCTCGAGCGTGGCGCGCTGGAAAATTTCACCTTCAGCCAGACCCGATTGTTTGAGGCCTTTCATGAGATCTTCGGTGGAGATCGCCTTGTTGCCTTCGATCTCGATGCTGGCAACAGAAGGACGCTCGACCACGGAGATGACGAGTACGTTGCCATCGCGACCCAGCTGGATATCTTGAAAGAAGCCGGTCTTGAACAACGCACGAGTGGCATCGACCAGACGACCGTCATCCGCCTGCTCGCCCACGTTGAGCGGCAGTGCGCCAAAGACGCTGCCGGCGGAAACCCGCTGCAGGCCGTTGACACGGATATCGGAGATGGTGAAGGACTCGGCGTGAACTTCAGCGATCATCAGTGCGGCAAGAACCGCAGTTAGCAGCAGACGTTTCATGAAGTCCTTTCTTATTCCAACTGGCAATAAACAAACTGCCGCAAAATGCGGCAGATTCGCAA